>VFQN01007458.1_pt1 | contig 11780 bp, 23 predicted proteins | sample 3512371 | NCBI WGS metagenome assembly VFQN01 (sample SAMN10412370, study PRJNA504923) | tailings metagenome | isolation source: Replicate 2 from Balatoc abandoned mine | place: Philippines: Itogon, Benguet | collected 2017-08-28
CAAAGCCCCCTGGGACCCCCCCCCCCCCCCCCCCCACCCCCACCCCCCTGCTGATGCAGCTGCTAACGCCGCGACTGGTGAGTGGTTTGTGGGCGTCCACCCCTGGCGCCCTGCCCTGCGCCGTGCCGCCACCCGTGCCACCCCCGCCCACAGCACCACAGCCAACAAGCGGTGCAGCCCGCACCTAGCCCGCACGCTGCGTCACCTTGCCGCCAATGACTGCCTGCGACACACCTGCCTCTCTTACTGCAACGACCCGTCCCTCACAACCCCTTCCAGCTCGTAACGCCCCAGCCCCACCCCACCCCACATTTCCTCACGTGTTGCTGCACCTTGGCGCTAAGCAGCGGTGCTTCAAGCACGTGGGGGCAGCAGGTTCCTGCTGCTCTGCTGCGTTTGCATCACACGACTTCGACCGCACCTGCTAGCTGCGCACACGCGCGCATGCGGGCAGCCCCAAACCCCACCACGACAACGCCTGCCCCACCCTTCGAGCCTTGCGCACCTGCTGCTGCGACTTGGCGCTAAGCAGCGCATCGATCAGCTCGTCCAGCGCCGCCATCTCCTTCAGAGAGTCGCCCATGGACATGGAGCCTGGCTCGCCAGCGCCACAGACCGTGCGAGGGAAGCGGCCCGATGGCCGCGACACCGAGCATTGCTGCTGCCGCTGCTGCCCCGCAGCGCGCCGCGAGCTCGAGAGCGCGCTGGTGCTGCAGGAAGATGACACGCGGGTGCAGCCTGGTGCCGCGGATGCGGAGAAGGCAGCGACGCGAGGGGCGCGGGCGTTCGGGCCGGCCGGCGCGGCGATGCGCTGCTGCGCGACAACGGAGCTCATGCTTTTTGTCTCAAGCAGTAAAGAATAGTTTAATGTACGAGAATTCCTGAAAGGGGAGTGGAGTTGCACTCTGGGTGTTCCTGTCGCCCCCATGTCGCCCCCATGCAGCATGTGCTCGGGCTCGGCCCCGTCGCAGCCTTCTGAGAACGCCCTGATTGACTGCCCGAATGCAATCAAACTCTTGAAGGGAAAATTGCTTTGCGAACGCTGTCGATCGGTGGCTTTGCCTTACGTCCGCTTTCTGAACTCTTTTTGTGACGACCTGTTTCACTGGCGCCTTCTTTTGCAGTATCTACAAGTACGGATACTTTCAAAACTAGAATTTGCTTGAGTAATCGCATCGGCTTAGTGCTCATGGCCACCGTCCCCAAACCCCGATGAGGGCCGGGGCTGTGTGCGCCCAGCGTGTGAGCCAACATGGATGACATCGCGGAGGAGGTTGCTAATGATGGAGGAGCAGCAGGCCTTGCGGATGAGATATGCAGGCGGCTCACAAACACGGACCCGGCAAGTTGGCGTTCGGTCACGCAGCGGCACAGTGGCCCGCCACGCCCGCGACAGCCTGGCTCAACCAGTTATATGGACTCCCGCAGGTCCCCCCGCCTCCTCAAGCGGAAAATGTGGAACCAAACAGGCCACCGCCACGTATTTTGTGCGAGGTACGCGAGCGGAGGCCGGGACAGGGTTCCGTTTCCCGAAAGGGGGCGTGACTGTATATGCTCTCCAGTAAACCCGTCCCGAGTGTTTCATCAGGAATCCTTCGATCAAGCTCTTATGTTTTGCGTTATTGCAGGAGCGACACGACGGCACAGCGGACGACGGCGATTCCCGGCAGGCCGATCATGGCCTGCTCTCGAAGTGGCGACAGAAGGAGAAGCTCAAAACGCTCAGCGTGGGGCTCGTGCTGTGTCTCAACATTGGGGTGGACCCGCCGGACGTCATAAAAATATCGCCCTGCGCGCGGCTGGAGTGCTGGGTGGACCCCATGTCAGCGCAGCCAGCAAAGGCGCTGGAGCACATAGGTGAGGCTCCACGCCCCACGCACCTTGCAAGAGCCCCAGGGGTTTTGCGTGGGAGCCTGGACCCCTAGAGTAGGAGCTGCAGGACGCAGCAGGACGTAGCGGCAATGCCAGCAGCAGCGGGCGGCAGCGGCGGCAGCACGCGAAGCCTCCGGAGTCGCCAGCTGTGGGTTGGTGGATAGGGGACCGGAGGGTTGTGGCCAGGGTATCGGCGCGTGCCGGCGGCAGCAGCTGCCCTGGCCCTGACCCTGGCTTGTCATGGCGGACGCTGGCCAGGGCCGCGTGGCCGGGGGGCCGGCGGGAGTGGCTGGCGGCCACGTGCCACGTGCCAGGGGCGTGCGCGTGGGGGGGTGTGCGGGTCACACACTCAGCTGGCAGCAGTCCTGTTCCGGGATGGGGAGGAGGAGGGCTGCGGTGTGTCGGTCCGCGGGCTATGAGGGCGCCTGGGTGGCAGCCTCAGCGGGCGGCGCTGTGGGGGCACTGGCGGAGGGGCACGGGCGAGGGCAGGGCAGGGGTGCGCTGCGCCACGGCCAGCCGCGGTCCTGCCCTGGCCGCTGGGTGTCCCATCACTCTGCACCGCTAGGCGCGGACATGCGCTGTGCCCCGCCTGCAGCCCCGCCTGCCCGCCACCGCTGGGCAGGGGGCCTGCGGGTGCCGCACGGGCGATTGGGCCTCCGTGGCCCCAAATTAAGTCAAGGCAAAAGCCTGTGGCCGCCTGCACCAACCACCCGTCCTGGCTGTCGCCCCCTCCCCTTCTCGCAGGCGATGACCTGCAGGCGCAGTACGGCCGCTTGGAGCGAACCCTGCGTCAGTGTTTACCGTTTGATAAGATCATAAGCGGTGCTAGTAACCGTGACCCAACCCCCAATCGCGGCCCCCCTACCCTGCACCTTCCCTTCCCGCAGGCAAAAACCTGCAGGCGCAGTACGAGCGGTGGCAGCCTCGTGCCAAGTACAAGGCCCACCTGGACCCCACGCTGGAGGACGTCAAAGCCGTGTGTGCGTCGTGCAGGAAGCACGCCAAGGTCAGTCTGAAACACGGGAAGGGGATTGAACACATATGCAGCGACGGGAGGTGCTGGTGGGCTTGGGGGCACGCTGGGGGACGTCAAGGCGGTGTGCACCAGCTGCGCAAAGGTGGCCGCGGTGAACGGCACATGGGGTCACGCATGCCGGTGTACGACAGCGACTCGGAGGTTTTGGTGGGTGTTGTGGGCCACCTGGGGGATGCGAATGCAATGTGCGCATCCTCACAATCACTCACGGCAGGGCCAGACAGCACGCCGGCAAGGGTGCTGGGTTGGGCACGGGTGTGCCGTGTAGCACCGGTGCAGGGAGGGCCGGCTGGCAAGACGGCTGCCCCGTCACGTGCCTTTTCCATGCCAGCCGCCCTGCATACCAGCCGCCCTGCATACCACCGCATACCACCGCACCACCGCACCCGCTTGGTGACGTCCATGTAACCGCCCTGTAACCGCCCCAACCGCCTCAACCGCCAGAACGACCGCGTGCTGTTCCACTACAACGGCCACGGCGTACCGCGGCCAACCGCCAACGGCGAGATCTGGGTGTTCAACTCGAGGTACACGCAGTACATCCCGCTGTCCATTTACGAGCTGCAGGTGAGGGGCGGGCGGGGTTCAACACGGGGTGGGGCTTATCACAGGTCGCAGCCTGCTGTTGTTGCTTTCAACACCCCTCCACCAAATCTGTCTGCCGTCACCGTCCCGCGCACTGTGACGCGTTCTCCGCCGCATACCCAACCCCTACCCGGTGCTTATTTCGTCGTTCTTTCACCCTCGGCCTCGCTCTCCCTGCAGTCCCGCGTTCATGTGTTGGACGGCTGACAGTGGACAGCACTCAAAACATGACTCCGGAGCACGACTAGAAACGCCGTGCTCCCTTCTCTTTTCCCTTTTCCCCCGCAGTCGTGGCTGGGCACGCCCTGCATCTACGTGCTGGACTGCTCGGCGGCGGGCCTCATCGTCAGCGCGCTGCGGCAGCTCATGGACAGCAGGGCGGGGGTGAGACGTGGGGAAGGGGGAGGCATGGAACGGGTGTATTAGTGGTGGTGTGTATGAAGCGGCTGCGGGCAGGGAGGGCCCGTCGCCAGCGCCCTGTGCCAGCTCATGGACAGCAGGGCGGGGTTGAGAAGTAGGAAGGGGGGCAGCGAAGGGGTGTATTAGCGGCTTTGCATGTGTGTTGAAGTGGTGGCGGACAGGGAAGCGGGGGTGAGGGGGCAGCAGGAAGCGCATGGATGTACCTGCGCCGGTGCGTCGTGTACGGCACGGCATCGAGTGATGGCGGGCATGGGTGGCTCCTTGCCAGCGCGCTGCAGCAGCTCACGGGCAGCAGGGCGGGGGTGAGAAGGAGGGGGCAGCGAAAGGGGTGTATTAGCGGCGCCGTGTATAAAGTGGTGGCGGGCAGGAAGGGCTTATCGTCGGCAACTCATGGTCAGTAAGACGGGGGCGCGCTGTTCGGGAGTGCGTACAGCCTACGGGCTGTGTACGGAATGTGAGCAGTAGGGGAAAGGATTGTGGACAGGAAGGTGAGAGGTGGTGGGAGGCGGTGTGGGGGTCGCGGGGCAGGGTCTCCGACCGGCGAGCTGCTGCTGGCGGGCGGCGCGGTGGAAGCGGGGCCTGGCCTGAGCCGAGGTTGTGCAGGGGTGCCCATGCATGCGGCAGGGAGGGCAGCGGGCGGCAGCGGGCGACACACGCTGCCTTGTTGGTGCTGGGTGAGCCTGTTTGTGATATAGCGTTGGGCTTCATAGCTGGGCAGCGTGTCAAAAGCACGTTCCAACCAGCCCCACCTCCCTGCCCGCCTTGTCTCACATCGTTCCCTCCCCACCCCCAGCCCGGTTCCTCCGCCGCGCCCCCCCCGGCGGGCCCGCCCCCCCGCCCCCTAGCCCTCCCCCCGGTTTCCCCCCCTTTCCTCCCCGCCCCCGCCCCCAGCCCGCCGCCGCCGCCTCCTCCGGCGCGCCCCCCTCCCAAGACCACTACCGGGAGGTCATCGTGCTGGGGGCGTGCGGCGCGACGGAGCTGCTGCCGCAGAACCCCGACCTGCCCGCCGACGTCTTCACCGCCTGCCTCACCACGCCAATAAAGGTGCGTGCAGGGGGCCGCGGGTGGTTCGGGGTGCACGTGGGTGCGCCGCCCACCTCATGACGCCCGTCAAGGTGCGTGTGTTATCCTTGCGCAATGGTTTGGTGAGGGTTTGGGGAGACGGCGCTGCGCTCGCTGCTCCCCTCTGGCTCTTTGCTAGCACGTGCACAGCACCTGCACCTGCGACGCCGTACACAACCTCGTTGCCTCCCCACGTTGCAGGTTGCGCTGCGCTGGTTCTGCTCGCGCTCGCTGCTGCGGCACGACGGGCTGACCAAGGACCTCATCGACCGCATTCCCGGGAAGCAGGTCGGGAGGAAGGGGGTGCTGGGGGCTGCGCCGTGGTGGGGCAAGCGCCCGCCGCACCGACCTGCACTGCTGGGTACGCCTTTAGTGTCACACCCCCTCCCCAGCGACGTCATCGCACTCTCGTCGCCCTTTGTTCGCAAACTCCTCCCCTACCTGCCCCAGTCCGACCGCAAGACCCCCCTGGGCGAGCTCAACTGGATCTTCACCGCCATCACAGACACCATTGCGTGGAACGTGCTGCCGCGGCCCATGTTCCAGAAGCTGTTCCGATCGGTGAGGGGGGAAGGATTCAAGGATACGTGAGGTACTGTGCTTCTGACTGAACACGTGCTGCCACAATATACCAAATATGCCAAGCATTACATCATATATTACTGGAAGCAACAATGCTTTTCCTGACCCCCCGGCCCCGCAGGACCTGATGATCGCCTCCCTGTTCCGCAACTTCCTGCTGGCAGAGCGCATCATGACGGCAGCCGGCTGCAGCCCCGTGTCGTACCCGCGCCTGCCGCCCACACACCACCACCCCATGTGGCAGGTAGGGACCCTGCACCCTGCAACTGCATCGCTACCCTGTACCTGTATCGGGCTCATGCTCCCTGCATCCCGCACCGCCCACGCACCACCACCCCATGTGGCAGGTAGGTACCCTGCACCCTTCACAGCCGGCTTTCTGCTCCAGCGAAGCATGGGCAAGCATCCCAGCGACGCAGAAGCAGCAACAGCGACCGCAGCCACCGACCCGCCTACGCTTGCTTTACCTCGCCACAGGCCACACCCTGTCGCCATATCGTGTAACTGTATGCATGTACCTGCAAAAGGCTCACATTGCCTGCATCCCGCACCGCATCAGCCATCACCACCCGCTGTGGCAGGCGTGGGACCTGGCGGCCGCATCCACCACACACAGCTAATACACAGCTAACACACATGCCTTATTCCCGCTGTGGCAGGCGTGGGACCTGGCGGCGGAGATGTGCCTGCTGCAGCTGCCCACGCTGTCGTCCGACCAGCAGGCGGAGTTCACGCCGTCCAGTGAGTGGGATTGTGACACGTGCAGGTGACACGTGTGTCTACGACGCGTGGGGTGATGTGGCACGTGTCTGCGGCACGCACAGTGGGGGGGGAACAAAGTACTAGTAACGCGAGGTAGAGGTGGTAGTAGTAGTAATAGTACCGGGAGAAGTAGTTCGACCCACTGTAATAGGGGTCCGCCAGCTGCTCCAGCTGGGGGGGGGGTTGTTCCTTGTGAGCGGCTGAGCGCTGCTGAAGCTCGCCGTCGAGTGCGTGTGTCGCATGCCACGTGAGGAAGCCTTCCGAGAAACGTGGGGGTAATATCCTTGTACGGCGGATGTGTTTGCCGTACGGACGCATTGCAATGGCGGGCGCACGAGGTGTGGAGGGCCAGGGCCTTGGACTGGGTGCGACATGAACGCCGTTATTTTCCCGTCCGGCCAACCTCGCCCCAGCAGCCTTGAATTTCAAGCAGCTGATGGCCTTCGGCACGTGCCGAACTCACTCCGTTACCCTTGCAAATCATACTGAAATCTGCTTTTCGCCTTCCTGACCCTACTCATCCGCCCCCCGCAGCCTTCTTCTCCGAGCAGCTGACGGCCTTCGAGCTGTGGCTGGCGCACGGCAGCAGGGACAAGAAGCCGCCGGAGCAGCTGCCCATCGTGCTGCAGGTGGGGCAGCGGGCTGGGGTGGGTGGGTGGGTCAGTTTGGCATCGCACGATTGCCGACGGTGTGCACCAGGTGCGCCCCTGACTTTCCTTCGATGCTCTCCAGGTACCGCCATCGTGCTTGTGCCACAATATACTGTTTGTAAAGCACTTTCACTCCAGCCCATGCTAACACACATGCACCACTACACTAATACACATGCCCCATACCCCACAGGTGCTGCTGTCGCAGTCGCACCGCCTGCGCGCGCTGGTGCTGCTGGGGCGGTTCCTGGACATGGGGCCGTGGGCCGTGGACCTCGCGCTCAGCGTGGGCATCTTCCCCTACGTGCTCAAGCTGCTGCAGGTGGGGGCACGTGTATTAGCAACGGGGTGCTGTGTATTCAAGCTGCTGCAGGTGGGGGCACGTGTATGAACAACGGGGGTGCTGTGTATTAGGGATTGGTGCCCAGGGGGTCATGAGGGTGAGATGGCCTGGCGCGTGGCCTTGTTCTGGGCAGCGGGCGGTTATGGGCTGGCGACCTGGGGACCTGCTTCGTAGCAGTTGCGGTTCAGCGACCTGCTCGTTAACGACGAGCGGGATGGCCGGAGCAGGGGAGCAGGCAGCATCCAGGGTCCCACATAACTCCACACTATGCCCTGCCCTGACTGATGGTGCGCGTACGCCCCTTGCCCCCACCGCACAGACCACCTCCTCCGACCTGCGCTCCACGCTGGCGTTCTCTCTCCTGCACATCTTAAGACACACGTTAACACACACTGCCCATGCACCCGTCCCCCCAGACCACCTCCTCCGACCTGCGCTCCACGCTGGTGTTCATTTGGGCCAAGGTCCTGGCGCTGGACAAGAGCTGCCAGGTGGGCCGTGAGGCATGTGTGTTAGCTGCGTGGGTGCATACGAACCGCAAGGACACGGGCCAAGGTTGCAGCTGACAGGCCAGGGGGCGAGGGTGTGGGACGAGGGCTGCGGGGCTTGGTGCCTCAGCAGGAGGGCGCACCACGTCCCTGGCGCAAGAAAGCGAACACGTGCCTTCGTTGTGCCACAAGTCTTTCCCTGTCCCATGGAACCACTCGGTAACGTACTCGTGTGCACTTACGTATTGACCCGCTTCCCGACCCGCTTCCCGCCAGGTTGACCTGGTGACGGGCAAGGACGCCACGGGCCACGTGTACTTCATCCGCTACCTGGACTCGGCGGACGGCCACATCGACCTGTACAGCAGGGCGCAGGCGGCCTTCGTGCTGTCCGTCATATGCGACGGCTACCCGCGGGTGGGTTAACAAGTTAATACACTGCACTAATCGGTCAGTGGATTGATGGTTTTTGGTCAAGGGCGCAGGCAGCCTTCGTGTTGTCGGTCATCTGCAACGGGTATCCGCGGATGGGTTGAGGTGTGGGAAGTGGGTGATCCCGCAGGGTCAGTGCCTCCATTCAAAGCCGAATGGGTGGGCGGGCTGCCTGCAATTGACAGCTGCTCGTCGTGCTGCTGCGCTGGCTGCGCTCCCTGTCCTGAGCGTCTAACCTGTTGCCAACCGCGTGCCCCGGTGTCCCCTCCGTAACAGGGCCAGTGCCTGTGCGCCGGCTCCCAGCTGCTGGCGGTGCTGCTGCGCTGGCTGCGCTCCCTGGCGCCCGTGTCCATCGCGTTCGGGCCGCCCGGCCACCCGCTGCTGCTGCGGTGGCTGTGCCTGTGCGTGGGCAAGCTGTGCGAGGACATTCCAGAGGTGGGTTGCGCCGGGGTGCCGGAGGGTTAATACACATCAAGCGTGTGTGCACGGGATGGCTGATACACAGGTGCTCGGTGTGTGCCCTGGGTCGTGTTGGCGACCTGTGCGAGGGCGTTCCAAAGGTGGGTGAGGCAGAGGGGCTGGGTTAACGTTGAATGCGTTAGACCAGGAGTAGGCCTCCCTTGACCAAACGTCACCACCGGCTAGCAAACCTTTAATGAACCCTTCTGACGTGTGGCTTGCGTATGTCTCACTGCTCCCCCACTACAGCTGTCGCTGCACGCCATCCGCGAGGGCGCCGCCGACATCCTGGTGCAGCTGCTGACGTCGCCGCTGCCGGAGATCCGCGCCGCCGCCATCTTCGGCCTGGCCTGCCTGGTGCACAGCTGCCCCGACAACGCGCAGCAGCAGCAGCAGCAGCTGGCGGCCATGCAGGCGGCGGCGCTGGGTGAGGCACGGGGTGTGTGTATTAGCTTGTGGTGTGTGCGTGTGCATTAGCTGGGCAGGGGGGGGGGGTGGATGAGCAGCATTGGCAGCGGCAGGAGCTGGCGGCCATGCAGGCGGGTGAGAGACCAGGTGTTGGTTAACTTGTGGCGTGCGTGTGTGTTAGCTGGGCAGGGGTGCATGGATGAGCAGCAGTGGGAGCAACGTCAGCAGATGGCGGCCATGCAGGCGGTGGTCCTTGGTGAGAGACGGGGTGTGCATTAGCGCATGGTGCGTATCAGCGGTCCAGTCCTTGGCCTGTCGATCGTTTAAGACAACGCTGCCTCGCGCATGTGGCTGCACCCACAACCCCACCCTGCACGTCTCGCAACCCTGAACATTCCCACCTCCCTTCTCCGCCCCGTGCAGCCGCCGCCGGCCCCGACGGCACGCTCCCCACACCTCTTTCAATGGCTACCAGGCGCGCGGCTATCCCTGCACGCAGTCCATTGACCGCCCTCCCCTGCCCCCACCCTTTCCTTACCCCCCGTGCAGCCGCCGCCGGCCCCGACGGCACGCTCCCCACACCTCTTTCAATGGCTACCAGGCGCGCGGCTATCCCTGCACGCAGTCCATTGACCGCCCTCCCCTGCCCCCACCCTTTCCTTACCCCCCGTGCAGCCGCCGCCGGCCCCGACGGCACGCTCCCCACACCTCTTTCAATGGCTACCAGGCGCGCGGCTATCCCTGCACGCAGTCCATTGACCGCCCTCCCCTGCCCCCACCCTTTCCTTACCCCCCGTGCAGCCGCCGCCGGCCCCGACGGCGCCCTCCCGCCCGGCCACGCCATGATGGGCCTCAGCCTGCAGCCCAGCGAGGACAGGCTGCCGGCAGAGAGGCTCATAGCGACCGCGGTCATTGGGGTGGGTGGAGCGTGCGTGTGTGTTAGCAGTATGTGTGTGTTAGCAGGAGACGCTGCAGCCCTCAGAGGACAGGATGCCAGCCGAGAGGCTCATCACAGGAGTGGTCACGCATGTGGGGGCGTGGTGATGGAGAGGGAGGTTATCTGCTGATGTGGTTACGCACGCCCTTTCCCGGGCGGTGTACGACCCCACGCTGCTGGTGCACGGCGAGCTGTCGTGCTGTTCTCTGCACCACCACCTGCCTGCTAATACACACGCCCCTTATTACACACGCTCCTCCCCAGGTGGTGTACGACCCTGCCGTGCTGGTGCGCGGCGAGCTGGCTGTGCTGTTCGCCCGCTTCGTGCGGGGTCACGGCCCGGCGGTGCGGGCGGCCATGGCGCAGCAGCAGAGGAAGCTGGAGGAGGCGGTGGCGCAGGTGGGGAGGGGCAGGGCGGGGTAATCGCGGAGCGGCAAAGTGGCAAACGGAAACAGTCGGCCTGGAGGGGAGGAGAGGGGAAGGTGTCCCCATGGCGCAGGCAGGAGTGGGAAAAACCAGTTGTCAATCACAGTTCCTTGCCGGGTTGGGGCGGTGTGGCTAAGCGTGTGCACCAATGTGCTACACGTCTTATGCTGTATGTGATGGCTGGGGCTCAGAACAACCCCTGTACCATCGACCAGTGGCGTCCGCGCCCAACGCTCTTCATGCACCTCTTTCAATTTCATCGAATGTGACCACTCGCTCTTGCAACGCAGGCGCGCGGCGCGGGCCTTGCGTCCGCTCTCCTTCCTTTTGCTTGTTTACTCGGCCCACCTCTTCCTCACCCTGTGCCCGGACGCAGGCGCGCGCTGCGGGCGTGGTGCCCGACGAGCCCGCTGCAGGGCCCAACGGCTCGCTGCGGCCGCGATCCAGCCCCGGGCACGCTGCGGACGGTGAGGCACTGCGCACGACCCAAGGTGTATAGCTGCGCACACAACTGTATAGATGTGCACATAACTGTGGGTGTCAAGTCGGCCAAACATGATTTTGACAGGATGCAAAGGGGGTGGCCCCGGACACGCGGCGGACGGTGAGGCGCGTGGCATACTGGGCTGCAGAGCCACCTGCAGAGCCACCTGGTGGTGTTAGGAGCTGGTGGTGTTAGGAGACCCTTATCGTGGCAGGGGCAACATGGAGAGATGGAGTACGTGCGACAGCTCCAATCGCGCGTACTGCACGGGCCTAGTGGGCTGACTAGGGTACATGCAATGATGACGGTTTGACAGGCGCAGGGGGGGACGGCTCCCGCCCTGGGCACGTGGCGGGCGGCGAGTCGCGTGGCGACAGCAAGGGACCATGTGTAGAGGCCTGGCGCCACCGGCTGAGTGCATCCAGGGCCATCGTGCCACGCGTGCGACCAGTGTATCCGGCACGCCTGACCATCACTAAAGCAATTCCACCTGCCGTCTGCCCCTCGCCCCGCGCCCACACCGCCCACCGCTCCCCAGGCTGGCACGGCCAGGGCGGCGCGCAGCGGGCGGCGATGGCGGTTCCGGAGCTGACCCCTGCGCAGCAGCAGCAGCTGCCCAACTACCTCAAGATCGCGGAGGCCATCACCATGCTGGCGCTGGACCCGGCGCCCAAGGTGGGGGGTAACCGCAGAGCGGCAAAGTAACGGAAACGGAAACGGTCAGCCTGCGCAAGCGAGGTTAGTGGCGAGCGACAAACAAGGCAAAACCTGGTGGAAAAGCTTACCGAGGAATACTTACCAGCCGGTGAGGCCGGGACGGCTGCGGCAGAAGGG
>VFQN01007459.1_pt1 | contig 11779 bp, 12 predicted proteins | sample 3512371 | NCBI WGS metagenome assembly VFQN01 (sample SAMN10412370, study PRJNA504923) | tailings metagenome | isolation source: Replicate 2 from Balatoc abandoned mine | place: Philippines: Itogon, Benguet | collected 2017-08-28
CCAGCATCGCGGCGATGCGCTCCTGCAGCGCGTTGACGGTCGGGTCGTCGCCGAACACATCGTCGCCCACCTCGGCTTGCGCGATCGCCTCGCGCATGGCCGGCGTCGGGCGCGTGACGGTGTCGCTGCGCAGATCGACGATCATGGCTTGAGCTCCACGAAATTCTTCAGCATCGCATGCCCGTGCTCGGTGAGGATGGACTCGGGGTGGAACTGCACGCCCTCCAGCGGCGTCTTCGTGCCGGCCAGTTCGCGGTGGCGCACACCCATGATCTCGTCGTCCTGGGAGGTGGCGGTGATCTCCAGCACCTCGGGCCGCGTGGCCTGCTCGATCACCAGCGAGTGGTAGCGGATCACGGTGAACTGCCTGGGCAGACCGGTGTAGACGCCGCGCTGGTCGTTGGTGATCACGTCGGTCTTGCCGTGCATCTGCGTCTTTGCGCGCACGATGCGGCCGCCGAGCGCCGCGCCGATCGCCTGGTGGCCGAGGCACACGCCGAGGATGGGCAGCTTGCCGATGAAGGCCTGGATCGCCTCGACGCAGACGCCGGCCTCGGCCGGCGAGCAGGGGCCGGGCGAGAGCACCAGGTGGTCGGGCTTCAGCGCGGCGATGCCGGCCAAGTCGATCTCGTCGTTGCGGAAGACACGCACCTCTTCGCCCAGCTCGCCGAAGTACTGCACCAGGTTGAAGGTGAACGAATCGTAGTTGTCGATCATCAGCAGCATGGGCGCTCCTCAGGGGGCGGGCGCATCGCCGTCGACGATGGCGTAGGTCTTGGTCAGCGTCTCCAGCACCTCGAAGGAGCCGGTGAAGCCCGGGGCGATGAAGAGGGCCTCGCCGGGGCCGGCCTCCTGGAACGAACCGTCGGCCGAATGCACGCGGCAGCGACCCTGCAGCACGGTGAAGAGCTCGTGCTCGGCCGGGCCGAAGGCGATGCGCCAGTGGCCGGGCTCGCAGCGCCAAACGCCGGTGTAGAGTGTGCCGTTCACGGGCCGCTCCGCCACGTTCCAGGTCTCGCGCCTCGGGTTGCCGCGCAGCAGCCGTTCGGGTTTCGGGTGATCGACGTCCGGCGTGCCGGGCATCGCCGCGCCGAGCTTGAGCAGTCCGGCCGCCATCTCAGAAGCCCTCCTCGACGAGTTCCGCGGCGCGGATCAGCGCACGCGCCTTGTGCTCGGTTTCCCTCCACTCCATCTCGGGCACCGAGTCGGCCACCACGCCCGCCGCGGCCTGCACGTACAGCGTGCCGTCCTTGACGATGCCGGTGCGGATGGCGATGGCCACGTCCATGTCGCCGGCGAAACTGAGGTAGCCGCAGGCGCCGCCATAGATGCCGCGCTTGGTCGGCTCGAGCTCGTCGATGATCTCCATCGCGCGGATCTTCGGCGCGCCGGTCAGCGTGCCGGCGGGGAAGGTGGCCTTGAGCACGTCGATGTTGGTCATGCCGTCCTTCAGCAGCCCCTCGACGTTGCTGACGATGTGCATCACGTGCGAGTAGCGCTCGACGACGAAGGCCTCGGTCACCTTCACGCTGCCGGTCTTCGCGATGCGGCCGATGTCGTTGCGCGCCAGGTCGATCAGCATCACGTGCTCGGCGCGCTCCTTCGGGTCGGCCAGGAGTTCGGCCTCCAGCGCCTTGTCCTGCTCGGGCGAGGCACCGCGCGGCCGCGTGCCGGCCAGCGGGCGGATGGTCACCTTCTCGCCCTCGGGCACGTGCTCGTGGCGCACCAGGATCTCGGGGCTGGCGCTGACGATCTGGAAGTCGCCCATGTCGTAGAAGAACATGTAGGGCGAGGGGTTCAGCGAGCGCAGCGCGCGGTACAGCGACAGCGGGCTCTCGGTGTAGCGCTTGCGCAGCCGCTGGCCGATCTGCACCTGCATCATGTCGCCGGCGGCGATGTACTCCTTGCTCTTCTCGACGGCTTCGAGGTAGTCGGCCTTGGCGAACTCACGCTCGACGCCGTGGGCCGCCACTCGCTTGACCTGCGGCGCGGTGACGCTGTAGCGCAGCTTGTCGCCCAGTTCCGCCAGGCGCCGCTTGGCCTTGAAGTAGGCCTCCGGCTCGGCCGGGTTGGCGTAGACGATGAGGTAGAGGCGGCCGGACAGGTTGTCGATGACCGCCAGCTCCTCGCACTGCAGCAGCAGGATGTCGGGCGTGTCGATGCCGCCGTCCTTCCAGGTCTTCGCCAGCTTCGGCTCGATGTAGCGCACGGCGTCGTAGCCGAAGTAGCCGGCCAGGCCGCCGCAGAAGCGCGGCAGGCCGGGACGCAGCGCCACCTTGAAGCGCTTCTGGTACTCGGCGACGAAGTCCAGCGGGTTGCCCTCGTGCGTCTCGACGACCACGCCGTCGGTCACCACCTCGGTCCTGAACCCCGTGGCGCGCAGCAGCGTGCGCGCCGGCAGCCCGATGAACGAATAGCGGCCGAAGCGCTCGCCGCCGACCACCGATTCGAGCAGGAAGCTGTGCTTGCCGCCGCCGTTGCCGTAGGCCAGCTTGAGATAGAGCGACAGGGGCGTCTCGAGGTCGGCGAAGGCCTCGGTGAGCAGGGGAATGCGGTTGTAGCCCTGCGCGGCCAGGCTCTTGAATTCGAGTTCGGTGATCACGGGTCAGGGCCCTCCACGGCCCGGCGGGCGCTGGGCGCTCCCGCTTGACGATTCGATCCGGATGGGCGGCGCGGCAAGGTGTCCGGCCGGTGGAGCCGATGGGCGCTGCGCTTCATGGTCGGTCGCGGCGCCCCGCGGCAGGCAAACGCGCCGGGTCAGTGCCCGGCGAGGCGGAAGCAGCGGCGCCAGGGCCAGGCTCCCCGGTCGTGCGACCCCGTGGTTTGCTTGCGCGTCGAAAACATGGGCGCCGAGTGTAGCAGTGGGCACGAAGGGCCTGGAGAGGACTCCCGAGTCGTGCAATCCGCCATGGACAGCGTCGGCGCGCGTTTGACACACTCTGCGGCTTCGCGGCCCACCTGGCCGTCAAACTCACTCCGGAGAGCGTCGTGATCCGCCGCACCCTCATCATCTCGGCCGCGCTCGCGGCCCTGTTCGGCAGCCCGCTGGCCCTGGCCCAATCGGCCACCGAGCTGGCAGGCGTCAAGTACGAACCCAGTGTGCAGGTCGGCAACAGCCGGCTGCAACTCAACGGCGCGGGCATCCGCTACAAGGCCGTGTTCAAGGTCTACACCGCGGGCCTCTACCTCGGCGGCAAGGCCGCCACCACCGAGGCCGTGCTCGCTGCGCCGGGCGCCAAGCGCATGCACATCGTGATGCTGCGCGACATAGACGGCAACGAACTCGGCAAGCTGTTCACCCGGGGCATGCAGGACAACGCCTCGAAGGAAGACTTCTCCAAGTCGATCGCCGGCACGATCCGCATGAGCGAGATCTTCTCGCTGCGCAAGAAGCTCACCGCCGGCGAGAACTTCTCGGTCGACTGGGTGCCGGGCACCGGCACGGTCGTGATGCTCAACGGCAAGCCCGCCGGCGAGCCGATCAAGGAGCCGGAGTTCTTCTCGTCGATGATGAAGATCTGGCTCGGCAACAACCCCGCCGACGCGCAGTTGAAGGAAGCGCTGCTCGGCAAGGCGCCGGCCCCCCGCGATCCCTTCAACCAATAAAGAAGGCGAAGACGGCGAGGGCGCCGTCAGCAGGGGACTTTGCCGGTCAAATGATGACCGGCAAGATCACTTCGATCATCTTTCTGCTTTTCATGGGATCCCAAACGCCAAAAGCGCTAAGGGTCCCGGCGGGTGTGCCGATAGCGTCTGGGAAGACCAGACAACGCCCGCCCCGACATGCTGCCCTCTCCCATCCGCCGATCGGCCCTCAACGGCCTGCGGGGCCTGTGGTCTGCCCCGGCTTCAAGTGCGACTTCGCCCGAGGGCTTTGCTGAGCGGCTCGATGAAGCCGCGGCGCTGTGGACCACCCACATCGGCACGGCCCAGTCGCAGATGCGCGAGGCGACGGCCAGCCTGCTCGAAGGCTTCTCGGCGATCCTCGCCGAGCTCGACCTGATCATCACACCGCCGGACGACGGCCAGCCAACCTCGGCCGGCCTCGACCAGCGTGCGTCCGTGCTCGAGCAGTGCGAGCGGCGCCTGCACGGCCTGCTGTCCAGCCTGCACGAATCGCTTCCGTCGCGCGAGGAGATGCTTGGCTCGGTGCGCGAGCTGTCCGGCGCCTCCGCGAGCCTCGGCGGGATGGCCGAAGACGTGGGCAAGCTCGCCCGGCAGACCAACCTGCTGTCGATCAATGCCGCCATCGAGGCGGCGCGAGCCGGTGAAAGCGGCCGCGGCTTCGCCGTGGTGGCCGCCGAGGTGCGCCGGCTGTCGGCCGAATCCGGCGACACGGGCAAGCGCATCGCCGAGCAGGTGCAGCGCTTCGGCCAGCAGATGGGGCAGACACTGTCACGCGCCGACGAGCACACGCAGCGCGACGGCGCCGGCATCCTGCGCTCCGAAGACACGATCCGCGAGGTCATCTCCGACGTCGACGCGGCCGTGGCCCAGCTGCACGATCGCGCCGCGCAGCTGCGCAGCCGCGGCGAGGCGGTGCGCGCGCAGGTCGAGCATCTGATGGTCACCTTCCAGTTCCAGGACCGGGTCAGCCAGATCCTCGACCAGGTCAGCGCCTCCATCACCACGGCGGCGCAGCGGCTGCGCCGCGCCTTCGACGAGGGCCGCGTGCCCGATGCCGACGAATGGCAGGCGCTGCTCAGCGCCGGTTACACCACCGACGAGCAGCGCGCCGTGGGCAGCGCAGGCCGTACGCCCACCCCGGTGGCCTCCAGCAGCGAAACCACCTTCTTCTGAGGCACGGAGCCGACCATGGCCAAGACCATCCTCATCGTCGACGACTCCAGCTCGCTGCGCACCGTCGTCAAGCTGTCCCTGCAACGCGCAGGCTACGAGGTGCACGAGGCCGGCGACGGCCAGGAGGCGCTGGCCAGACTGGACCAGCTGGCCAAGGTGCACCTGATCGTCAGCGACGTGAACATGCCGAACATGGACGGCATCACCTTCGTGAAGCACGTCAAGCAGCACCCGCGCCACAAGTTCGCACCGGTGGTGATGCTGACCACCGAAGGCCAGGACGCGAAGAAGGAAGCCGGCCGTGCCGCCGGCGCCAAGGCCTGGATCGTCAAGCCCTTCAACCCGCCGCAGCTGCTCGACGCGGTGTCCAAGCTGATCCTGCCCTAGGAGCCGCCATGAGCACCGCCCTGGCCCTGCCGCCGGAACTCACCATCTACACCGCCGCCGACACGCGCGCCGCCTGGCTGGCCGCGCTGGCCGCTCCGGGCGAAGGGGTGCTGGCGCTGCAGGCCGGTGCCGTCGCGGAAGTCGACGCCGCCGGCGCGCAGCTGCTCGCCTCGCTGGCGCGCACGCTGGCCGCGCAGCAGCGCCGGCTGGAGCTCGTCGAGCCGAGCGCGGCGCTCGTCGCCGCCTGCGAGCGGCTCGGCCTGTCCGCCCTGCTGAGCGGCGGAGAGCGCCCATGAGCAGCGCCGACAACGACGCCAGCTTCATCGCCGAGGCGCTGCCGGCCTTCATCAGCGAGGCCGAGGAGCAGCTGGCGTCGATCGAGCAGCTGCTGCTGCAGCTCGAGGATGCTCCCGGCGACCGCGAACTGCTCGACGCCCTGTTCCGCTGCGCCCACACCGTCAAGGGCTCGGCGGGCATCTTCGGGCTCGACGCGGTGGTGGCCTTCACCCACCACGTCGAGACGCTGCTCGACCGGCTGCGCGAGGGCGAGGTCGCGCTGACGCCGCAGCTCTCGACGCTGCTGCTGCGCTGCAACGACCAGATCCGTCGCCTCGTCGCCCGGGCCAGCGGCGGGTCGGACGACGCCGAAGGCGCGTCGGCCCGCGCCGATCTTGTCGCGCAGCTCGGCGCCCTGGCGCCATCGCGCGCCGCCGCCGAAACGACGTCGGTGCCGGCGGCGCAAGCGCCTGCCGGGACGGCCCGGTGGCATGTGTCGGTGGCCTTCGGCGCCGACACCTTCCGTAACGGCATGGACCCACTGGCGATCCTGAACTACGTGGCGCAGCTGGGCCGCATCGTGGTCATCGGCTGCGACGGCGACGCCGTGCCCCTGCTCGATGCGCTCGACGCGGAAAGCTGCCACCTCGGCTTCGTGTTCGTGCTGGAGACGACGAAGGGACGCGAGGCCATCGAGGACGCCTTCAGCTTCGTACGCGACGACGTGCGCCTGCACATCATCGGCCCCGACCTGACCCCCGAGCGGCTCGCGGAGGTGATCGAGGAACTGCCCGACAGCCCGCGCATCGGCGAGATCCTGATGTCGATCGGCGCGGTGGGATTCGAGCAGCTCGACCGTGCCTTGCGCCAACAGGCCACCGCTGCCGCCAGCGGCGAGGCCCCGCGCATCGGCGAGATCCTGCAGGCCGACGCCGGCGTGCACCCGAAGGTCATCGAGGCCGCGCTGAGCAAGCAGAAGAGCCGCGAGGGCGGCGACACCAACCGCTACATCCGCGTCCAGGCCGACCGGCTGGACGCGGTGATCAACCTGCTCGGCGAGCTGGTGATCGCCGGCGCCGGCGCGCTGCTCTTGGCGCGCCAGACCCGCCAGGGCGCGCTGGTCGAGGCCAACGAGCAGATCGGCCGCCTCATCGAGGAGATCCGCAACGGCACGCTGCAGCTGCGCATGGTGCCCATCGGCGAGACCTTCTCGCGCTTTCGCCGCGTGGTGCGCGACACCGCCGGCGAACTCGGCAAGGACGTCGCGCTGGAGATCACCGGCGCCGACACCGAGCTGGACAAGTCGGTGGTCGAGCGCATCGCCGATCCGCTGATGCACCTGGTGCGCAACGCGCTGGACCACGGGCTCGAGACACCCGCGCAGCGCCAGGCCGCCGGCAAGCCCGCGCAGGGCCGGCTGGCGCTCAGCGCCTGCCACGAATCCGGCAGCATCGTCATCCGCATCAGCGACGACGGCCGCGGCATCCAGCGCCAGCGCGTGCTGGAGCGCGCCTGGGAGCGCGGGCTGGTCGAGCGCGGCGTGACGCCGCCGGACGAGCAGATCCTGCAGCTGATCTTCGCGCCGGGCTTCTCCACGGCGGAGAAGGTCACCAACCTCAGCGGCCGCGGCGTCGGCATGGACGTGGTGCGCAGCAACATCGAGGCGCTGCGCGGCAGCGTGACGATCGACAGCACCGAAGGCCAGGGCAGCCGCATCGAGATCCGCCTGCCGCTGACGCTGGCGATCATCGACGGCTTCCTGGTCGGCGTGGGCGCGAGCAAGTTCATCTTCCCGCTCGACGCCGTCGTCGAAGTCATCGAGAACCAGCCCAGCGCCGCAGCGCTGGACGCGCGCGGGCGCAGCATGATCGAGCTGCGCGGGCGCGTGCTGCCGGTGCTCAGCCTGCGCCATCTCTACGCCCTCGAGTCGCCGCAGCCGCCGCGCAGCAGCGTCGTCGTGATCCAGACGGGCGCGCAGCGCTTCGGCGTGATGGTCGACGCGCTGCTCGGCCAGCACCAGACCGTCATCAAGCCGCTCGGCCGCATGTTCCGCAGCCTGCGCGGCATGTCGGGTTCCACCATCCTCGGCAACGGCGAAGTCGCACTGATCTTCGACGTCGCCTCGCTCTGCCAGCTCGCCTCGGCGAGCGCCGCCCGCCCCCTTCTCACCGCCACCGAAAGAGAGCCGTCATGACACAGCCCCAGCACTCCCTGTTCGCCAACCTGTTCGCGGGCACGGAACTCCGCCAGGCCGCCGACGCGCTCGCGCAGTCGGAGAAGGCGCGAACCACCGCCGAGGCAGAGCGTGCCGACCTCGCCGCCACGCTGGCGCAGGTGAAGGCCCGCCTCGACGAGGTCGAGGCCGAGCTGAAGGTGCGCACGGACATCATGAACGTGACCAGCATCGTCTCCGAGGCCGACAAGAAGGGCGACATCCTCAGCGTCAACGAGAAGTTCCTCGAGGTCTCGAAGTACCCGCGCGACGAGCTGATCGGCCACGGGCACAACACCACCCGGCATCCCGACATGCCCAAGGAGGTGTTCAAGCAGATGTGGTCCACCATCGGCCGCGGGCAGATCTTCCGCGGCGTGGTGAAGAACCGCGCCAAGGACGGCACGCCCTACTACGTCGACGCGGTGATCGCGCCCATCCTCGGCGAGAACGGCAAGCCGATGAAGTACCTCGGCGTGCGCTACGACATCACCGAGTCGGAGCTGGAGCGCCACAACGCCCGCGGCATCCTCGGCGCGATCGACGCGGCCTACGCCTACATCGAGTTCGACCTCGGCGGCCACGTGCTCGCGGCGAACAAGAACTTCCTCGGCCTGATGGGCTACTCGCTGGACGACGTGCGCGGCAAGCACCACCGCATGTTCGTCGAGCCGGCGTACGCGCAGTCGGCCGAGTACGCCGCCTTCTGGCGCGAGCTCAACGACGGCCAGTCGCGCAGCCAGGTCTTCAAGCGCATCACCCGCGCCGGCCAGCCGGTGTGGATCCAGGCGGTCTACGCGCCGGTGAAGGACGAGATGGGCCGGGTGGTGAAGATCGTCAAGATCGCCACCGACGTGACCGCGGAGCACCTGGCCAACGGGATGCTGCGCGAGGCCGTGGAACAGGCACGCGCCGTCACCGCCGCCGCGCAGTCCGGCGACCTGACCCAGCGCATCCCGCTGGACGGCAAGAGCGGCCCGATCGCCGAGCTGTGCACGGGCGTCAACGCGCTGATGGAGACCACCTCGGTGCTGTTCGACGACGTCGGCCGCGTCTTCGGCGCGCTGGCCGAGGGCGACCTCACGCAGCGCATCTCGCGCGACTACGCCGGCAGCTTCGGCCGCCTCAAGACCGATGCCAACGCCACCAGCCAGACTCTGGCCGACATCGTCGACGACGTCGGCCGCGTCTTCTCCGGCCTGGCCTCGGGCGACCTGAGCCAGCGCATCACCCGCGAGGCGCGCGGCATCTTCGACCGCGTCAAGCACGACGCCAACTCCAGCTGCGACAAGCTCGCCGGCATCATCGACGAGGTGCGCACCGCGGCCGAGGCGCTGACGGGGGCGGCCAACCAGGTCAGCGCCACCGCGCAGTCGCTGTCGCAGGCGGCCAGCGAGCAGGCCTCGTCGGTGGAGGAGACCACCTCGCAGATCGACATGATGTCGGCCTCGATCTCGCAGAACAGCGACAACGCCAAGGTCACCGACGGCATGGCCACCAAGGCCAGCAAGGAGGCCGCCGAGGGCGGCGAGGCGGTGACCAAGACCGTGGTGGCGATGAAGCAGATCGCCGCGAAGATCTCGATCGTCGACGACATCGCCTACCAGACCAACCTGCTGGCGCTGAACGCGGCCATCGAGGCGGCGCGCGCCGGCGAGCACGGCAAGGGCTTCGCGGTGGTGGCCGCCGAGGTGCGCAAGCTGGCCGAGCGCAGCCAGGAGGCGGCCAAGGAGATCGGCGACCTGGCCGCCAGCAGCGTCTCGACCGCCGAGCGCGCCGGCAAGCTGCTCGACGAGATCGTGCCGTCGATCCAGAAGACCAGCGAGCTGGTGCAGGAGATCGCCGCGGCCAGCAGCGAGCAGAGCCAGTCGGTCACGCAGATCGGCGGCGCGATGGGCCAGCTGAGCAAGGCCACGCAGCAGAACGCCTCGGCCTCGGAGGAGCTCGCCGCCACGTCGGAGGAACTCTCCGGCCAGGCCGAGCAGCTGCAGCAGTCGGTGGCGTTCTTCGCCGCCGGCGCGGCCCCCGCGGAGGGCTTCGTCGAGCGCCGCGCGCCGAACTCGCCGATGCGCGGCGCCGCGCCGCGCGCGGCGGCCCCGGCGCCCTCGCGCCTGGCCACCGGCACCTCGAACTTCCGCCCCTACTGAGGACGCCGCCATGGCCGACACCACGAGCGCCCAGTACCTGACCTTCTGGCTCGGCGAGGAGATGTTCGCGCTGGACATCCGCAGCGTGCGCGAGATCATCCAGTACGCGCCGATGACCAGCGTGCCGCTGATGCCCGCCTTCGTGCGCGGCGTGATCAACCTGCGCGGCGCGGTGGTGCCGGTGATCGACCTGAACGCCCGCTTCGGCCGCGCGCCGGCGCAGGTGGGCAAGAAGACCTGCGTGGTGATCTTCGACGCGCTGCGCGACGGCGAGCGCACCGAGCTCGGCCTGATGGTCGACGCCGTCAGCGAGGTGGTGGAGATCGCCGACGACGCGATCGAGCCGCCGCCGAACTTCGGCACCTCGGTGCGCCGCGACTTCATCCGCGCCATCGGCAAGCGCGGCAGCCGCTTCGTCGTGCTGCTCGAGCCCGACCGCGCCTTCGACGTCGACGAGATGTCCCAGCTGTGCGAGCACTCGGTGGAGGCGCTGGCCGCCTGAGCGGTCGCGACACGCATGGCCGCCCTGCAGGACAAGACCTTCCGCGCCATCGCGGACCTGATGCATTCGTCGGTCGGCCTGTCCTTCGCCGACCACAAGAAGCCGCTGGTGGCCTCGCGACTGGCGCCGCGCATGCAGCGTCTGGGCATGGAGCGTTTCGAGGAGTACCTGGCACTGATCGCCGGCCACGACGACCAGGGCGAGTTCCAGGTGGCCGTCGACCTGCTGACCACCAACGAGACCTACTTCTTCCGCGAGCCGGCCCACTTCGACCTGCTCGAGCGCGAGCTGACGCAGCACCGCCCGGCGGCGCTGCGCGTCTGGAGCGCGGCAAGCTCCTTCGGCGACGAGGCCTACAGCACCGCGATGCTGCTGGCCGACCTGCAGCAGCGCGGGCTCGTCGGCGCCGACTGGTCGATCCTCGGCACCGACATCAGCGACCGCGTGCTGCGCAGCGCGATGCAGGCCATCTATCCGAACGAACGGCTGCGCCACGTCTCGCCCGAGCGCCTGAGGCGCTACTGCTGGCGCGGCGAGGGCGAGGCCGAGGGCCTGAGCCAGATCCAGCCGCGGCTGCGCGAGCACGTGCGCTTCGGGCAGCTCAACCTGTGCCTGCCGATCGAGGACATCGGTCCGTTCGACGTGGTCTTCCTGCGCAACGTGCTGATCTACTTCGATCCGCCGACCAAGGTCCAGGTGGTCGACCGCGTGCTGTCGCAGCTGCGCCCCGGCGGCATCCTGCTCCTCGGCACCGCCGAGGGCCGGGTGAACTGCCGCACGCCGCTGTCCACGCTGGCGCCCGGCGCCTTCCGCAAGGTGGTCAGCTGATGCCTCTTCCGCCGGTGGCCATGCACAGCGGTTCCCTGCACGTACTGCACCCGGGCGATGTAGCCTGCGGCGTCCGAGGCGAGCGCTTCGAGACGCTGCTCGGCTCCTGCGTCGCCGTGATCCTCACCGACCCGCGGCGCACGGTCGGCGCGATGTGCCACATCGTTCATGCGGCCGGCGCGCCGTCGACCCGCCCGGGCGACACGCGGCACGCCGACGTGGCGCTGGCCGAGATGCAGCGGCGCCTGTTCGTCCACGGCATGCGGCTGGAGCTGTGCGAAGCCTACGTCTTCGGCGGCGGCAACATGTTCCCGGGCGTCTACCCGCAGCAGCCGGTCGGCGAGCGCAACGTGCACCGCGTGCTCGACGTGCTGGCGGCCGAGGGCGTGCGCGTGCTGCGCCACGACGTCGGCGGCACCGCCTACCGCCGGCTGCACTGGACCGTCGGGCCCGACGTTCCGGAGATCACTGCCGTGCCGGTCTGAGGAGACGACATGAGCATCAACGTCTACGTGGTCGACGACTCGGCCGTGGTGCGCCAGACGCTGCAGCACCTGGTGCAGGGCGACGCGGAGATCCGCCTGATCGGCAGCGCGCCGAACCCGCTGCTGGCCGCGCCGGCGATCA
>VFQN01007460.1_pt1 | contig 11779 bp, 19 predicted proteins | sample 3512371 | NCBI WGS metagenome assembly VFQN01 (sample SAMN10412370, study PRJNA504923) | tailings metagenome | isolation source: Replicate 2 from Balatoc abandoned mine | place: Philippines: Itogon, Benguet | collected 2017-08-28
AACGAGGGGGGGGTCCGTTACCCCGGGGTAAGACCTACGGGGAGTGCCATAGGGCAGTGCCTTGAAATCCCTGCTCCCCGCCCCCGCCCCACCCCTCGCGCCGCGTGCAGGCCTAATCCTATACATGCTGGACCTCACCCCATACGTTACGCTTGAATACTTCCTTTACTTTCTTTTTCCTACACAGGCCTCATCCTGTACCTGCTTGACCTCACCTTCCGCTTCTGGCAGCTCAACACAGACGTGTCCACGGCCACCGTGTCTGTTGTCAGCGAGGAGAGCAGGATCGTCTCCATCGAGCTCTTCTTCACGCACGTAAGTGCAGCTGCTGGGCCAGCAGCGTCTGGCGTGTGCATGCATACGTCGAACGGGGAGCTTTAGGCAGCGAGGGCCTGTACCGTATCTCATGCGTTCATCATCCCAAACGCCTGGCGCACGTGTACGCGGGGCTGAGTGTTTCCCGTCGCAAGTTGCCCTGAAGCCAATTCTTGCCCCTGCACCCGCCCGTTGCCCGCCGCAGAACGCCGAGGTTCCCCCGGCCTCCTTCCTGTTCCTTTTCTTGCGCACGTGCTTTGTGTTGCGTGGCCACCGCTACTTTCCCTAACGCCTGCCCGTGCCCGTGCCCGTACACCCACGCACCCGTTGCCCCCGCAGAACGCTGAGGTCCCCCCGGCCTCCTTCCTGTTCCTGCACTTCCCCACCATCACCAAGCTGCAGCGCCACCCCTTCACCATTGCAGAGGTCCACAGGTACGGCACTTCCTGTCTCTGTACCTGCCTGCATGCATTGCGAACGCAATGAAGCCCCCGTTACGCGTGCTGCTCCGTCTCCTGACCGCGTGACTGTGTGAACTGGTGCTACCGACCACGTGGCGAGCTGACATGCACACGACCCCTGCCTGATGACCTACCCTAGCTAGCTTCCCGCCTACAGCACTTCGAGTCTCTGACGCAGAGCTAAATCGAAGCTTAACCGTGTACCGTACGGTGTCGTACACGCAGGGACCCCTCCACGGGCACGCAGCGTGCCGTGGTGTACGCCAAGGTCCCCCCCACGGGCCGCGGCTGGTCCGCGCAGCTGTTCAGCGCCGCGCAGCGCAGCGAGGGCGGCACGTGCCAGATCCCAGTCAGCATCGACGGACCGTACGGCAGCGGACACACGCTAGGCGACCAGGCGCTGGAGGCCGCCATCTTCGTTGCGGGTGGCATTGGGGTGAGTGCGTGCGTGCATGCCTGCGTGTGGACCATCCTACAGTACCTACCTAGCTGCGGCAATCACTTGACCGGTCTGCAACAGCAAACTCCGGTCGTGCCACCTCGCCCAGGTAACGATCGATACCGGCAAGTTCACGCACCTCGGTTTCCGCATGGTGCCGCTATTCCCTGTCACTAAGCCTTAGCCACATGCACACGTGCACGCCACAGGCCACCCCCACCCAATTGTACAAGTGGACCACTTATACAAAAACTCAAAAGCACATAATCACCCGCACGCACGCAGGCCACCCCCGCCGTGTCCATTCTGCTGGACCTGGTGCGCCGCCGCGCCGCCGGCCTGACCGCCCCGGGCCGCCTGCACTTGGTGTGGACGGCCAAGACCGCCGACGAGTTCGAGGCGATGATGCCACAGGAGGTGCTGGACGCTGCCTCGTAAGTGCGGTGGGCGTGTGTAGTGAAGCAGTTACGGGGACACAGTGGCATACTATAAAGCGGGTACTGGTGGGGGGCGGTGGTGTGTGCTCCCAAGCGAGGCGCTTAGTTCGTACCGTCACCACTGCCTCGGCGGCTGATGCACCATAGCCGTGGGCCAGCACAATGGAGGGTGTACGCATGGGTGTGTGTGTGGGTGATGTGTGCTGGGAAAGAGGCAGGTCGGGCGGGTCTCCAAGTGCGACCGACCAACCGCTGCGCTGCGCGCATGCGTGCTAGCTCCTTGTGGCTTGCCGGTACGCATCCCCACCCGCTGCCCGGCTCCATACTCATACAGGAGCGGCTGTTATTTCTTCCCACTTTTACCATCATTACTACATTATTACCACATTATACTGTGCCAATGCAGGAGCGGCTGGCTGACCGTGTCGCTCCATACCACTACTGGCGTGGCGGCCGGGAAGCACGACAAGAGCGGGGTCTGCACGGCCAAGTTCTCGGCGCCGGGAGCCAAGCCCGCCAGCGCCCCCACCACTGGGTGCGTACGCAGGGGGGTAGAATGTAGCACTGCCTGGCGTGCAAGCTCGCCAACATGGTTGCGGAGAAGTGCTGTTAGGTATGCGGGCTTGTATGCGGCTCAGATTGCTTGCACCTGGTCTACGCATACGCACGTAGGCCGCTGCGTGCTCATAGCAGTGCCGCCGGCGCTTCGTCAAACTCCGCCAACGCTCCTGTCCGCTCACGCTGCACGTACGTCCGCTGCACCTAACACACATCAAGCACGGACCCTCACTCCTGCAGATTGCTGCGTAGGTCTGGGCTACGGCCGCAGCTACTGGGCCTACTGCCTGGGCACCGTCTTCACTACTTTCGGCGCCTTCACCTGCACCTAGCTAATACACATGCACCACCACGCACGCAATCCCTTGCAGACTGCTCCTGGGCGACGGCCGCAGCTACTGGGCCTGCTGCCTGGGCACCATCTTCGCCTTCTTCGGTACCACCTCTGCACCTAATACACATGCACCACCACGCACGCAATCGCTTGCAGGCTGCTCCTGGGCTACGACCGCAGCTACTGGGCCTACTGCCTGGGCACCATCTTCGCCTTCTTCGGAGCCTTCGCCGGCCTGCTGCCCGCCGCCGCCTACGACGCCCACGCGGGCAAGACCACCCGCATGGGCGCCTGGTACAGCGCCACGGGCGCCATCCAGTTCTTTGCCATCCCTCTGGGCGCCATGGTGCCGCCCCTACTGCTGGTGGTGCTGCCTAACTACTTCTACAGGCAAGCAAATCGCAATCTCGCATATATAGCGCGGTATGCCTTTGGTCCTACATCCTTGCTACACTACCCCGTGTACAGTAACCCCGTACACCATGCATCGCAACCGCACCACGGACGCACAGTGCACCAACCAGCCTCCTAGGTTGCACCGCCGTACCACGCACGGCAACACTGACCACATGCGCGTGCCCTTGCTTCTATCACTATGCAGGCTCCACCGCAGCAAGCAGCCCATGCAGCAGGGCTCCGGCTCCGACTCGCCCTCTGCCGCTGCCCACATCGCCCCGGAGGGCGGCAGGCTGGTGTCCGCCACGCTGCCCGGCCGCCCGGACCTGCTCCGCGCCCTGGCCGACGTGCAGTCCGCCTACAGCAGCGCCGCGGAGATCCCCGTTGTGGTGGCAGGTGGGGCACGAGCACGCGGCTTACCGATGTGCGCACGTGTTTGCGCCGCGCGCCAGTGGCTTGCACGTCAGCCCTTGCCACCCTTTTCGCCTTCCGTTCAGGACAGTTGATTCGCCTGCCCCATGCCCACTCCGGCGCCTGCTGTGTACTCCTGGCGCTGCCTGTGCCCATAGGCCCTGTCACCGTGTTCCACAATGTGCGTGACGCGCTTCTTTTTAATGCTTTCCTGTGTCCTCCTGGCCATGCGTACGTGTGCCCGTAGGCCCCTCGAGCATGATCCACGACGTGCGTGACGCCTGCCACCAGCTCAACAGGGGCGGGGCGCCCTTCCTTGACTACCAGCCGCACACCTTCCTGCTGTGAGCAGGAAACAAGCACAACGCTGTCGTACCGTGCTGCTGTACTCGTGACTAAAGCTGTGACCCCAAAGGCGGGGGGTCGAGTTGCCGCTGGGGTGAGGGGGCATGGCTGTTGGTGGGCGGGGAAGCGGTGTGGGGTAAGCACATCGGGGCTGTGTGTTAAGGGGTGCTGCAGGGATGCCTGTCTGTGGGCCAAGCAGCGCCCAGCGTGAGAAGGTGTGTGTGCGTTGGGTGCGTGCGTGCATTCTTCCCTTGTCAACGCGTAAGGGCCCGAGGTCCGCGATGACGAGGTTGCGGCCTACTGGAGTGTGCGTGACACGGGGGCGGGGTGATCCATTGTGGCACTGTGGGCAACAGCCGGGGATCGGTACACAACCGGGCCGAGACACAGCGATGGCCTCTTGGGCCTCTGGGGGTGTGAGAGCTGAAACAGCAACATGTTGGTGTTAACCACCTGTGGCCTGTGGCGTCAGCAGCGATGAGGACTGGTGGTGACAGTTGCATGCAGCAAGTATAGTACGTAGCTGGTCCGTCGTATGGGCGCAGGGGCGCACGGAGGGCCCAAGGGGTTGTGCGCAAGGGGACTTGCCCCTATATATGACCGCCGGAACTAGTACGTAGTACCCTATCGTAATGAGCAGATGCAGCCGGTTGAAGTACACGTGTGTGGGAGTTGCGCGTGACGAGCCCTGTGCACGCGTGTTGCTGGCACGGGCATGTTGCCAGTTGCCAAATCTCGTGCAGCACAGGCAAACATAACAAGGTGTCGATGTTGGTACTGCGCGGTGGACAAGCGTGTGGAGCGTGGTGGTGGGATGTTGCTGTGACCAACTGTGACCGGGTGTCCTTTCATTTATTGATAATGAATCTGTACGATGTGGTACAGGACGCGTCACGTCGGTTAATAAAGGGCCTTGGCGCTTCAACGGAAGGAAGCAGGCGTTGAGGCTGGTTTGGCATTTTGTGTTACCTTCAAGGTGGTGTTCCGGTCGTACACGGCGAAAAATGTTGACCGCTCATAATTTCGGTGCCTTCGGGTCTGGAAATTCTGACAGCCGTACATTTTCCAGGATTTCTGGGCAAATCCTGGGGGAAAACCCTCTTGAAAATCCTGATTCGGTCAGGATTCTGCCCAAAACAATCCTGACAGGCAGCCAAAATGGCCGCCAAAATCATGATAATCCTGAAGACCGGGACACTGCCACACGATCCTTACTGGTCCCGACCACAATACCAGGAATTAGTCTGGGGCAGAACGCGGCAGTGCACGCATGCAAGGCACGCAGGAGGCGGCTGAGTGGTGTTCTGGAAAGACACAACATTCTTTCATTGAGACTAAGGCGATGGCTTCAGTTGCCATGACGATAGTGGTGTACCGGTACCATGTGCACTGGTGCTCCGCTGGTGCTCTCTGTACGCATTCACGCCGCCCATCCTGAATCCCCGCTGAGCACAGGCCAGCAGCTCTATCGGAGAATCAGACCTTGTCTGACATACCGTAATGGACGGAGTAGCAATTCAGCGGTAACTGATCGCCCGCACGAAAAGCACAGGAGCCTTGCATTGAGCAACGCGATTCGTGGCATACTTGCTAAGCACACCGTACGTCCCCTCACGCGGGCCTTCGCGTGGAACAAGCGTCGACGGCACGTGGCACGTTGGCAGCTTGGCACGTGGCGGCGGCACCGTAGCAACAGAGAGAGCTAGTCAACATCAGCCGTCTGGCCGTGCGGTGCTACGTGCGGTGCGGTGCACGGCCTCGCCACGTGCTGTGCTACGATTGAGGGGGCCGCATGAGTGAGGCGCATGGGCCACACGTACGGTCACGCATAACGAAAGCAGAAAGCCTGCACGCACAACAGAAACGCGACCGTACATGGTGTAGAGTTCACGACACGTGTCGATGTACGTGCAGGCCTGCCGTGCCCCTCCTGAACAGCCGCCGATGTGACCACTTGCTGTCACGGTCAGGCTTCCATAACTTCACGACCACCTACGGGGTCTACATGCATTCATTGACATAGCTTCCTCGCCAGAGCATGCACCAGCGCACGCGGTGGAGCGCGCGGGAGCAGGAGGTTGAGTGCCACGACAATGCAAGCTCCCATACCTACGCCGCATCAGGCTCTACCATAAGCTATTAGCAGTACTTACTATAGAAGGCAGCACAGCGGCCCCAATCCCCGCACACTGCAAACACCAACCACGCGTGAGCGGCCACCACAACAGCACCAAACACCGGTGCTGAGGCACCTCCATACCATGCGTGTTCACCATTGCCGAATCAGTCTGTCCCGACAACTTCTCACAAGACACCGAGGACGCTTAACATGTGTGCAGGCAGTGTACCCCTGTGGCACAGCTCCACGAATTCTGGAACCCGTCCCTTTCGCCCATGTTGCCTCCCTCGCATCGCCCCGCTGCCGGCCCCGCTTCCCCATCACGGCCCCCTGACGGTCCCAGCAGGCCCCGCAGCCACGCCTCCACCTCTCTACGTAGCTGAGGCGGCACCCTCTGGGGCGCCTCCTCTGTGCCGCCCCTTGGCGCCCCCCTGTGCCACCAACCACCGCAGGGCAGCCAGGGGCGGCCCCCGCTCCTCCTTTGCCCACACCGCCGCCTATGCGCTTACATTGCCCCGCTGCCGACCACGCAGCACGCACCCTCCTTACCGCCCCCTCACTGTGACGGCCCCGGCAGGCCCCTCAGCCACGCCTCCACTTCCTCATACAGCCAATGTGGCCCCCCCTTCAGCGCCTCCTCCACACCACCCCTGGGCGCCCCATGCTCCACCAGCCACTGCAGCGCCGGCACCGGTGACATCTGCTGTATAGCTGCCCTCAGGACCCCCTCTCCCAGCGGCACCCCCAGCCGCCGCAGGCAGGCCAGCGTGCACCTGTCACCCTTCTTAGCAGCAGCAGCGTACATGAGGGCCCCAAGGTGTCCATCGTTCCTCTCATCCAACTCCACCTCCAGCAGCACCTCCAGCGCGGCCTCGCAACCAGCGGTGGCGGCCGCAAGCTCGACGTTGCCGCGCACGTCCTGGGCAGCTGCAGGTAGCACCTCTCGAAGCGCAAGCACAACCGAGCTGGGGTGGCGCATCGCCGCCGCTGCAACGCAGTCGACCGGCACGTCCGGCCCTACAGGCTACCCCGCCGCAACCAGCAGCCGCACCGCCTCCACCAGCCGACCGCAGCCGCCAGGCTTGAGGCATGGCCACCACATCGCAGCCCTTCCAAGGCTGTCGTGCTGGCTCCGTGGGCAGCCCGCCTCAAGCAGCCACCGCACCATGGGCAGATCGCCCCTGTGGAAGGCAGCCTCAAAGCCGCCGACGTACCAGGGGTAGCCTGCCTGCCTCAGCCACGTGACAAGTGGGACACTGCCAGACTCGATAGCGTCGTAAAGGATGTCGGAAGGGTCACCCTCTCCCTCGGCAGGCCCCAGCCCATGCTGCCCCGCCAGAAGCTGCACCGCCTCCAGGTTGCCACACGCCGCTGCCATACGCAGCGCCTTCCAGCTGTCCGACGCTGCACCCCGGCTCGCCAGCCACTGCAATTTGGCGGTGCTGTCCCTACGTGAGGCTGCCGCTTCGCACAGAACCCCCTCACTGGTCCACGCCTCCACATGCTCCGCGGACGGCAGGTAGCCCCCCTCCTGCTCGAGCTGCTGGATGAAGGCCAGGTCCGCGTGACGCACCACCGCCGCCAGGGCCTCCACAGTGCCCCACGGAAAGCCGTGGTCCCGCATCCAGGCCAGCCGGGCCAGGTCACCCGAGGCAGCGGCGGCACCGCACACCGTGGGATGCCTTACCGTGATGCAGCTGCCACTGCCAGCGCTCTTCGCCAGGACCCACTTCATTTTGGCCAGGGCGTCACTGGTAGGCATTGCCGCTACCGTAGCCATCGTTTCCCGCCAAACCCACTGCTTGCGATCCACAACCGCCTCCCAGGCCCACTCGCCATCATCCGGGTCATACCCAGTGCGGTCAGCGTCGGGCTCGGTCTTAGCCAAAACCAGCAGCAGCTGCTCCAGCACCACTTCCCACACCGCCTGCAGCCCCGCCAGGTCGCAGTGCCGTGCCGCCGCCTCCAGGGTGCGCCCAGGGTCGAGCAGCCCCGGGCAGCGCTGCGCCAGGGAGGGCAGCAGGTGCGCCAGACCCGACGACACAGCCGCGGAACCCAGGTCGAGCTCCTTGTGCATGGAGGACCGCAGCAACACCTGGAACAGGTAGTCGTCCATGTGCAGCAGCTCTGGGAACACGTGCGGCTGCAGCAGCTGCCACGCAAACTCCACATTGGCCTCACAGCCGCTCGCGGCCGCAGTGGTGAGCATGTGCAGCTTCTGATGGGACGTCAGTTGCGCCATGGCTGCCTGAGCGCCCTCAAGGCACCAGGCGGTGTCGACCACATGGTCTGGCAGAGGCCGGCTGATGGGGGCGGTGCAGTGGTGGGGCTCACTGAAGCGCTGTGCCGCCTCTTTGCAGCTCAGCCTGCCGCTCAGGGTCAGGTGGATCGGTGGCAGGAAGGACAGGACGTGAAGCTGCAGCTCGGTGGGCAGCTGGGCTGTCGGTGGGCCGGCCTCGAGAATGGCGTTGATGTCCATAGCTCCTCGAGTCCTCCCTTGCTCCCCCAGGCGTCTGGCTAAGCTAGGCCCCCTTTGGCCCCTCCCGGCTTCAATGCGACACTTGTCCTGCACATGCAATATTGGGTCCAACGCCAACACGTTGGGGGGGCGGAGTTGTTCGAGAGGCCGGCGTTACAAAGCTGAAGGGGCAATGGAGCAAAGCAGGCCCAAGGTGCGCCGAGCGCACGGTAGGGGCGGTGAGAGGCCGGCGTAGCATAATTCTTTTCGCATTTGCTGTCGCTGGTGTCACACAGATGATGCAGCCACTGATGCTGTTAATAACGCTGAAGGTTGCACTGAGGATGTTCCGCGTTATGCACGAGAAGGCCAGCACCCAGGTCGGAAGTCTCATTCCGCGTCTCTTACCAAGCAGGTTTTCGCCTCTCCAAAGCGGCAGGTGAAATAGGCCTGTCAAGCGGGTCACCTTTTCCCCTTTTCACCGGTCACCTTTGTCAACGTTTGAGTGTTATCAGGCGCGAATGCCAACGGAGAAGCACGGGCGAAACATGACGGTCACAAGCGTATAGAGCGTGTGAACTCGTTGGCCACGCTACTGTCAAACAGGGGAGCTCCCATGGTCCCCTCGCGCACGACCTGCACGGGTGTCAGCGTTGCCACTTGCCAGCAGAAGACTGCGCGTTGCAGGACGCGAGCTAGGCGCCATCTTCAGTCGCTCTCATATAGCGAGGCGGGAGTGTCCGCTTCAAAGCCCTCTGCTGCACCTGGCTGCACCTTCTGGCGTTCTGGCCCCTGCAGCTCTCCCCTGCTCCTGGTCGTGATAGCCGGGGCCCGTAGGCGCTCCCCTTTACGTGCAGCTGGCTGTTGTGCGTTACCTTTAGGCAGTGTGTGCACAACGACACCTTAGGGCTAGATAGTGCTGCTCGTGACTAAGGGCACAAGTGCATGCCAAGGCTGTCAGGCGAACGGCTTAACCAGGGGAGCTCCCTGGGACTCCCCTGCCAACAACCAACAACTGGTGTCCTGCAACCCGGGATACTGTTGAGCAGGACGACAAGGTACTGAGTGTGAAAGTTTTCTGTTAGTTAAACGGGCACTCTGACAAGGCATGACAAAATAGCTGGAAGTGACAGCGACAACGTCAAGCACTCCACCAGGGCAGGCTGTTACTGACATATATTAACGCTTCTGATTGACTTGCACACCGTGCGGAACGTCAGTAGAGTGCTCGGGCGGCGTAGGCTATTACGTCGCGCCGCTCGCGGTCGAGACATAATCGCCTTTGCAAGCAGGGCCTAATAACAAGTTGTAATGGTTAGCACGCGGAGGTCGCAACTCGCAAATCGCGACGAGGTAGGCAGAGCGCCGCCGTGGCGACGACACGAGAGCGGTAGCCGCGACCAGCAAACAAGCATGACTGTAGGATTCGTGTTCCATGTCGGCTACCGTCGACCAATTGCTGCGCAAACGCGTGTCCGGGGACTGCACCATATGGGTCCAACGGGCCCTGCTCCATCCTAAGGGGTAGCATGACCCTAGCCCCACCCCCACTCCCGTTGTACCCCGCAGGCGGCTGCTTCACAGGAGACAGCTGGGACAGCGGCCACGGCTGCCGCTGCAGCTGGCGCGGCAGCAGCTGAGGCCCCAGCGGCGGCCAACACACGGTCGTCCAGTCGGCGAAAAACAGGAGCAGCAGCAACACCCCCTCCCGAGCAAACACCGGAGCCCCAGGCAGCTCCCGATGCCTCACAACCGGGGTCTGCGAAAAGGCAGGAGCAGCTGCAGCCTATAGAGGAGGACGCAGATGGCAGCGAAGACGGGGATGGCAGCGGGAGCGAGGAGGGCGAGGAGCAGGAGGCGGGTGCTGCAAACGGCCATCATGCTTCGCAAGCGGGCGAGAACGCGCCAGCAGCAGCAGCCGGGGCGGCGGGTGCAGGGGCAGGGGCAGCACCAGCGACGGGGGCGGGGCGTGCCGCTGCCGCCGCGGGGCCTCCAGGGGAGGATGTGGACCCCCTGGATGCGTTTAGGAAGCTGCCGGAGCTGAGGCAGGCGCTGCAGCAGCTGCAGGTGGGTGGGACCTTGGAAATCTGAGCGGAATAGCTACGGCTCGCTCGTCTGCTGCGTCGCTTGCGGCCCTGAGAAGGGTAGCTGGGCGTATGCGATGTTGGCTGTGTCCCTCTCCCGCGTTGGAAAGCACCGTGAGCGCATACCGGTGGAGACGCATGCCATCCCGAGCCCTTGGCTACCACAGGCCTTCGGCCACGCCGTCCCACACAGTCCCATGTCGCTGGACGGTGTTTCGCCCTTCACTCGTACCTGCTTCACAGTATGCTACTGTGTCTCCGCAACTGCACCCCTACTCAGTTCCATATTCGCGCACAGAGCCAGCCCTGTATGTCACCGACCTGTCGTGCTTTCCTTTCCATCGTGTTCTGCAACGTGCCACGTGTGCCGCCGCACAGACCCGCGTGGACGACAGTGCCGTGTTCCTACGGCCCTCGGCAGAGGTGGCGGAGGCGGCACGCGTGGTCGCAAAGGTACGGTCCGGGACTTTCCGCGTGTGGTTTTGGCGCAATTCAGACGGGCCTAAGTAGCCGTGCCTGCGCCGTTACGCCGGCCCTGCCCTTCCAGCGCATTCTGTCGTCCCTCGTGCCCGAGGTTGCCTGCCTGCACGTGTCATCCGCGAGTATCAGCGCCTGACGCGTTGCACGACCGCACCTCCTTTAAAACTATGTTGCATGCAAGGCGTACAGTGACAAGCAACAGCTGCAGCTCTAACGACACCACTTGTACATTCCCCAACAGCTGCTGTACAAGTGCAGCGTGGGTGCGCTTATGACTGGTGGCTCCAAGGCGGAGAAACGAGCCCTGGCCCGCGGCCCCGCCGCCCCCCTGCCCGACCTGCACACGGACGCGTCCTTCGACCCGGAGCAAATCTGGCTGCAGGTGCGCGCACGACAGTACCGTATCTGTCTGCTCGTTCATCAGTGCACCTGAGAAGGCTCGCGCAGCGTGCGCCCGCAGTTGTAGCTCCGAACTGGCAACGGGAGCGCACGTCCTTCGTTCGGACTTAAAAGGCAGAAGGATACGAGCACCAGTGCATCATGTAACGTGTCCCAATGTGCCTTCCCCCACCTGTGTACGCGTGCAGCTGGAGCTGGCGACGGAGGCAGCCGTGCGGCGGGTGCGACGGTTGGTGCGGTCAGCGGAGCCGCTGGCAGAGGGGGCGGCGGGGCTGGTGACGCCGGAGGCAGAGGCGGGGCTGGACCGGCTGCTGGCAGGGGCGAGCAGCGACGAAGGGGATGAGGATGATGAGGATGAGGATGGGATGGGCGGGAGCAGCGACGGCGACATGGGGGAGGGGGGCAGCAGCGACCTGGATGAGGACGAGGATGAGGAGGAGGGCGGGCGGGCGAGGAAGAAGGCCCGGTTGGGTGAGTGGAGGGGGAGGGGGGGGGGTTGGGGGGGGAGGGGAGGGGTGTAATGCAGTGGTGAGGGGTGTGAGG
>VFQN01007461.1_pt1 | contig 11779 bp, 5 predicted proteins | sample 3512371 | NCBI WGS metagenome assembly VFQN01 (sample SAMN10412370, study PRJNA504923) | tailings metagenome | isolation source: Replicate 2 from Balatoc abandoned mine | place: Philippines: Itogon, Benguet | collected 2017-08-28
TGAAATACTGATTGGTAGCGCAAGGAAGATGTCTCGGAATCCATCGCTAGTTACCGGTTTAACGGCGGACGAAGCATTGACGGGAAATGCACTCACAAGACAACCCTCTAAATTGATAAGGGATCTAAGCAGTACAAGTTTATTAAGTAGTGCAAGTAATCCAAATCCTGCCAGAAATCATGCAAGTTATCCAAATAACAACAATAATAATAACTCTCATAACACGAATTCCGCACATCACCAGCAACACTCACATCCTCATATTAACAACCACAATCAACATGGGAATACCCCATCAAGTCACAACAATAACAGTAGTAATGAATGTGCTTACCTTAGAAATAATAAATATTACCCGAAACACCCATGTAAACCCGAGATAGGATCACTACCACCACATCACAATCCAACGAATACTCCCTCTAATAGCACCTCCCAAACGCAGCATCATCTCCATCATAACCACATTAACCCTCATACTACTCCAAGACTATTAGAAAACTGGCCAAACTTCATCGAGCGTCTTTTAACGAATAATTCAACGAATGGTAATTTCCCAGCCTTCCGCAATAACAGTATGACATCAACCTCTCTCCCTGGTGTTGGTCCTTCTTTACTCTTCTCAAGTATGAATAATATGCCCAATCAACCTCCTTTACCCTTGCCTGTGATGATCGATTCATCGACAGAGCTGCCTAGTCGCATGCATCTCTGTTACGAGAGTATACGACCCGGCGGATTAAACATAGCTAGTCGTTGTGCGACGCCTGTCCCTTATCTTGTCCCACCAGGTGGTATTGGTCGTCCTTTCGAGCATTCTTTAACCTTTGAAAGTGAATTTGAATCAGGGAATCTATTACGTGCAGTACAAGTAGGTGATGCATCGTATGATCTCTTATTAAGAGCCGATGTACATACAGTTGGTCATACACAATGGTTTTACTTTGCTGTAAGTAATACTCATCCATTAGAATTAGTCAAACTCTCCGAACAAGGTGTTAACGTACCCTCTGTCCGTGTTACCTTCTCCATAGTGAATTTTACAAAGCCTGATTCATTGTTTAATTTAGGTATGAGACCTGTCGTTTATTCCATCCATGATGCAAAATCAAAAAATATTGGTTGGATACGATCCGGTACTGATATTTCATATCGTTCGAATTCATTTCAAAGGAATAATAATGCAGGAGAAGGTGTGAACTCCTATTATACGCTGTCGTTCACATTAGAATTCCATCATCCTAAAGATACTGTATTAATTGCTTATTCTTACCCTTATACTATGACCGATTATCGATTATTAATCTCTGATATATTATCTAATAAACGTCATTCTGATCATTATATTAAGAAGTTTAAACTATGTACAACTTTAGGTGGTGAAGATTGTGATCTTCTGGTGATAACAGATTATACGACAGAGAAGGAGAAGATTGGTCCTATTAATGTAGCGATAGACTTAGATATGGGGAATAATACGAGTGGTAATAATGGTGATGATAGTGGTGGAAACACGACTGGGAAGAAGGGAAAAGGCGGTGCGTCATCAAATAACAATAATAATAGTAATAATAACTCCTCTTCTAACGCAAACAACTCATTCGATAACATGGGAGGAGGAGGTGGTGGAGGTGGAGGTGGAGGTGGAGCAAACCGTCGTTATTCGTCAGGACAATTAAAACCAGCATTATTCCTCTCAGGTCGTGTTCATCCCGGTGAAACACCAGCATCCTGGATGATGAAAGGTATCATAGAATTCCTTACCTCTGATAATGCATCGGCTAAACTATTAAGAAAATTATTCGTCATTTTTATTGTACCAGTATTAAATCCTGATGGTATCATATTAGGTAATAATCGTTGTTCATTAGCTGGTGTTGATTTAAATCGACAATGGAAACAACCATTAAAAAATCTTCATCCTACAGTTTATTCATTAAAATCATTTATGTTACAACAAAAGAAAATACGTGATATTGTTATGTATATTGATTTACATGGTCATTCTCGTAAATATAATGTCTTTATGTATGGATGTGATGATAAAAAGCGATTAAACACGACGATTAGTCAAAGTAATAAAACGCGTTTATTCCCTAGACTATTATCATCACATAATATTGGTAATAAATATATTAATTATAATGATTGTTCTTTCTCGATTAAAAAAGGTCGGGAATCTACTGCACGTGTTGTTGTTGCAAAGGAAATGAATATACTATCATCATATACATTAGAAGCAACATTCTGTGGTTGTAATTATGGTCCATTAAAAAATTGTCATTTAAATATTGGTCATTTACAAGAGATTGGTGCAGCATTATGTGATGCTTTCTTACAATATTCTTTGTCTGAAGGATATGGTAAGAATGTTGTTCATGTCATGGGTCCAATTACTACGACAGATTATCAAGTCTCTAACCTATTACAATATGATCCTAATCATATTAATCATCATTTAAACCAACAACAACAGCACCAACAACAACACCTACCGCAGCAGCGGGGTCATGGTACAGGAGGGTTGGATAATAGTGGTAGTTCCACGGCTTTGAACAGTGAGAATAACTCGAGAAGGAACTCTGGAACGATGATAATGACTGCAGGGAGTACTGCAGTAGAACAAAGAAGTGGGGGAGAGGGAGAGGGTGCAGCACGTTTCTCTGATCAGCAGTCAGTGGCACAGGATGACAGTGAGAGTGACGATGATAAGAATGACGGTGACAACACCTCTCTCTGTGAGGGGATGGGTGGAGGCATGGCAGACGATCATCACAATCATCAGACTTCCTCAACATCTAACCTCAAACAAGGAGGGGATACCACCGCCTCTTCCACCACTACATTAACACATGCTCAAAACACCTCCTTGTATCAACAAGGAGGTAATGCTCATCGAGGATCGAATAAGATTGACCTCGCTCTGAGCATCATCCAGTCAGAAACTCATCACCCTTCCACTGCAACTAACTCTGCCTCTGACGTTGCTTTACTGTCACATCGATCTTCTGCCACTGCAAAGAGTGGAGGTGCGCCTAATAATAATGATTTCTTGAAGAGTCAGTCGAGTAAGAGCCACTACAACACCGAGATCCAGACCTCCTCCTCTGCCCCTCCTTCCGCTACAGCCACATCATCAAGTATGAATCATTTCTTCTATGATAATAATCCTACAATCTCGATCACGAATCCAAGACATCAACTAAGCACAGCAGTGCATGGTTCGATCGTTTGGGATACCGTACAGCAAGACGACTATAATCTTCGTCCTAAGCCATCGTCTAACTTTGATAGGTAAGCAACAACCTGATAACAGTGATAATGAATGTGAATAATGTGATTTCTTCTTTTTTTGTGATTGTTGTTGTAGTGTCTCTGATGTAGTTACGAAGAGGTTGAGTGGGACGAATGCTGGAACTAATAATGCGAGTACGTCATTGAATTTCATGGTAACTAATACAAAGGGTCAAACAAAGGGTCAATCACATATGGACAAACCTAAACCAAGCAATGTGAGTATGAAATCATATTCCTAACACTTGTTTTATGTTTTATGTATGATGTTATTTCTTTTTGTAGGTTTCTTCTTCGCTCAATGCTGCGAATCGTATGAAACTAGTGCACAAGACCTTAGACATCTCCTCCTCTGTTCCACGAAGTAGCACAAGTAGTCCGAATCCTACCTCCTTTAGTATATCTTCCACAGCTCAAGTGAGTCCTCGTGGTACAGGGGAGTTGTTATCCGCTAGTGAATTAAAAGGAAATGGCGCAACGATCTTCAAATCTGAATACAGTGATCTCTTCCTACCAAAACACGCTACCCCTAACTCTTCAATCGCTGCTGGACATCCATTATATCATAATCAACCTCATCAAGCTTCCTCTGTCGGAACAAGTGATTCAAATCTTGCAAAGGTGAGGAACAGATGGTCACAGTAATCGTTCTTGTTTCATGTGTTCTATAGGATATTGCGATAGCAACACCGTTTGGACTCCCTAGAGTAAATGGTGCTCAATCGAAGTAAAGAAAGTAGAAGAAAGGTCAAATCAACTATCTTTATAAGTGTTTTTGTGGTTTGTTTTTATTAGAACAATAATCAACGAATAATAATATCTCTTATGTTTGTTTGTTCTTTTTAACGTGCTTTCCCATTCCTCTGTTCTTCTTTCACTTTCCTTCCCTCTTTCTTTCTATCTCGGCACTCTTCTATGTGTATGATGGGAGTTTAGAGTGATCAAGTTACCTTGTATCCTCTCTCCTCTCCTCTCCTCTCCTCTCTCTCCAGCACCTTCCTCCCTTCTTTCCCTCTATCAAAAACAATCGATTTTCTTTTTCATGATAATAATCTTCTTTGTAGTTTTTCTATTGAAGTAAACGAAAAACATGTTTTTCTTTTCATAAGTTCATCTCACACATCACCAACATGTATTAATATTTATTATGATTCATATGACAATAGCGAGGTATAGCATACAGTAGTAGGTAGTATGACAACAACTGTCTATACATATCGCAACATCAATAGAACCCAAAGCTTTTGTACTACTATTCAAATGATATGATATGACATATATCTCTCTTTATCTACCTTATGAATATCATTTAGAAGAGAGTCATACTCTTTTCGAATAGTTTTCCTAAGTCATCAGGTGTTGCTTGTCTTGGTGCAATATCTAAGACTTTCTTCTGAGGTAATGTTCCTTTCACTAACTGATCTATGTCACTCTGTGAATATCCAACCTCCTTCAATCCATTAGGAACGAACTTCCATTCACTGAGTAAATTTTGAATGTACTCAGCTAAGAGTTCGCCGGCCATGGAAGCCTTCTTATTAGTCACATCAAGACCTGTCACCACATCACATCACATTTATTAGAGGATGTCATCCAATAGACACGAGATAGCCCTTACCTAATAACTGAGCAGCACGAAGATGTCGTTCAGGGTCAGCAGAGACAGTCCATCGGAAGACTGCAGGTGCTGTGAGGATGACAGATAAGCCATGAGGAACGATGGCGGGCTTGGAGATGGCCGGGGATGAATACCCGGTCACTGGGCGATATTTCTTCACTTTAGAGGCGATGGGATAAGACATTCCATGACAAAGATGAACACCAGCATTTCCAAAGCCAACACCAGCAGCGGTAGCAGCGAGACACATTGCTTCTCTGGCCTCGAAATCATCACCATTCGCAACGACACGTGGCAGATACTTCGAGGCTTGTTGAAGAGCATAACCACTCCAGATATCTGCTACAGGATTGCAACCCTGGTATGCTGGTCGTTGAAGAGGGGTGGCAGGACGGGCACCGCGTTTGTTGTATGGAACAGCAGTGAAACTCTCTAAAGCATGACACAAGACATCGAGACCTGAGAAGGCAGTGAGCTCAGGACCGCAGTGTAAGGTATGTTCAGGATCTACTACACCAAGAGTAGGACGAAGAGCACGATCACTACAGAGAAACCAGTCATAATGAATATTGTAAGGTGTGTCAGTGGCTTACCGGATACCGGTTTTAGCACCAGTTTCCATGTGATCGAAGATCGCCACACCAGTAGTCTCTGAACCAGTGCCTGCTGTAGTAGGGACTGCAATCAAAGGCTTGAGCTTCTTATTGATCGGTTGACCTTTCCCGACTGGCGCATTAACGAATTCCAAGAAATCAGCGTCTGGGTGACACATGTAAAGATTCGCTGCCTTGGCGGTATCAATCACCGATCCACCACCAACAGCAACGAATGCCTCAAAATTTCGAGCTTTGCAATATTCAATCGCACGTTTTAATGAGACATCAGTGGGTTCGACTTGCACATCATCAAAGATCTCAAACTCAATACCAGTGCTTCTCAACGCCTCTGCAACCATTTTAACTGGTGGTAAATTAACTAATGTTTTATCCGTCACAAGACACACTTTCTTGGTGATTCCCATCGCCTGTAAATCATAACCGACTTCACGCGAAACACCTCGACCAAATCTAGTCGTACTTGATGCCATTTCAAAAGCATATTCATTTCCATCAATCAATGTTCGTTTTGAATAGTTGAAAGGTACAACTTTCTTTCTCAAAGAAGTGGTCAAGGCGGAGTTTGTGATCTTTGCAAGCATCTTATTGTCTATCTTATTGTCTTCTTTTGTCTTCTTTGTTGAAGTGGTGCACGGTGGTGCACGAAGAGCATAGATCTTTCGATATAGGGGATTTGTGCACTCTTTGGAGCATACATTGATGATTGACGATGATGTTGTTACTTGTGAATCTTCCTGATGTTGTTCTCAAAGATCTCCAATCTTTCCTCTCTCGTGATGATGTTTTTTACTTTCTAAATTCAAATAAATGTTATTTCAGTTCCTTAAAGAAAGAAACGATCTATTTCTCTTTGAATCAAGAGAAAAGTCGAGAATATGTGGAAGATGAAAGATTTCGAGCAAAGATATTGAGTAAGGTGAAGGATGGGAAGAAGCAGATTGCATTAACATTTGATAAGAAGTTTGAATTACCAGATATTCGCGGTATTATCGCTCATAAGATCATTTTCGGCAGATCCTACCCTCTTTTCCCTGATCAGGTTTCATCAATGGTTTATCCTTTGCCGAATGAGGTCAAAGTGATTCCATTCCTCCCAATGTTACAAGATCTTAAACTTTATAACTGTAGTAATCTTCGAGATTTTTCGAGTTTATCTCATTTGAAGAAACTTGAGTTATCCGATGCTCCTCAACTCAGAAACCTCACACCTCTACAAAACATACCTCATTTATCATTTGTTGATTGTCCAAATATTCGAGATTTTTCTATGATTAATAGTGAAAGACAACAATTTGTTTCTATAGACCAGTCTGACATCTCAGATATCTCTTTTCTTCGTAACGTACAGACAGTGCAGCTTGGTTTCTGCAATGAGCTAGTCGATGTTTCACCTTTACATGGCATTAAGAATTTATCTCTTTTCAATTGTTTCAATATTCGTGATATTTCTTGTTTGGGAAATCATCATCGTTTGACGCTGTTCAACTGCACTTCAGTTGAGCGAGGATTTGATTGTTTTAGGACTGTGAGTCATGCAGATGTACGCGGATCTGAAGTACCTGATTTAAGAGTCTTTCAAGAAGCTAAAAGTCTCCAAATAAATCTTTATAGGTCAATGGAAAGTCAATTATTCTTCTTGAAAGATATTCCTGACCTCACCTTCCGTTTAGTTTCTAAAATGGAGCCGAAAGAATATGACGTATCTCATCTTAGAAGTATCAGATTAACTGTTGATGATGATATGGTGAAAATTAGTGGTAATAGTTTTTCCTCTCAGTTAAGATATCTTAAATTAGAAAATTGTAATCAGATTGTAAAGATTATTAATGAAGGAAAGACATCAATCTTTCATCATCTACAATCTCTTCATATTACGAGCTGTTCAATTCTTCATGTCAATGGATTAGGTGATATTCCAACTATTATTCTAGAAAAATGTTTAAAGTTGAATGATATTAGTGGTCTTGGAAGGAACAGGAGTGTGGAGTTAAAATATTGTCCAAAGATAAGTGATGTGAGCAGTTTGGCGGCGGTTCCGATTGTAACGGTCATAAATTGTAATGGAATAGTAGATTTTAGTTGTTTGTCGTCAGTTCCAAGGTTGAAAATAGTTAAACGGAGATGAACACACAGAAAACAATAAAAAGGGCATGAAATAAACAACTAGTTTATTAGGTAGCTAAAATTAATATTTACTTCATCAATATTTCCATTAGAGGTGAAAATATCAGTACCAAGTAGAAATTGATCCTTTCTTGTTTTCTTTTACAGGAAAATGTTAACGAAAAAGTAATTTTTAAAGGGAAAGATAACATACCTATATATGAATTGTAAATGTACAATCGAACAGAAAAGAACGAATAAAAAACGGTCGTCTAGTTGTTCAGTTACATGAGCAATTCGATTTCTTCGCTTTGCTTTGCTTTTGTTCTTGTTATTATATTAGAAGAAATCATGAATATTATCCAGATCAAGATATTAAATTATGAGATCTTACTTCCTCTGGCTGAGAAAGAAACAGTTGCTTCGATTAGTCAGGCAGCTTTACAGGAATATTACAAACTAAACCTCAAACAACCACCTAAGAAGGTATTGTATACATGCGATCAAAAAGGGAGAGTCCTCTCAGGCAATCTACCTTTACCATTACCCTTTTTAAAAGCTCAAAACTCTGAAGATGAGATATTAGAAGTGAAAATTGAGGATTATTCTGATAAAGATGCAATTCCTATACCAACTATCCTCCCTCTTTATCGACAATGGCAACACTATACCCTCACACAAATCAAAGAATATTTACAATTTATCTCTTATCGAGAGACTCCTTTACTTCCTGAAGAGAAAATCCTTCAATTAATGAAGGAACTATCAAAAGTGAATAATAATTCTCTTCAACTCACTTGTATTGCTTTATATAAACTATTACTAACGAAATTCCCTCAAATTACAATTATTCATCATGCAGTTGAACAATTATGTCGTATGTTCTTATCAACGAATCAACGTCAGATTGGTTTAGAGATTTTAAAGATTTTTAATGAACTTTCACCACTTCAAATGAAATTATTTGAATCAGTGAAATATATGAAATTAATGCTTGATGTGGAACATCATCTACTTCGATTTCATAAAAGTGATCAAAGGAAAGGCGATGACACTGAAGACGATCGAGAAAGCGAGGGAAAGGATGATAAAGAGGAAGAAGAGGAATGTAATAACAACAATAAGAAGAAGAAAGAGAAGAGAGAAAAAGAAATGAAAGAAATGTTTTTATTATTTGAAAGTATTATTTCATTATTACAAGATGATGAATTAAATCAAATTTATTATCAAACAAAGCATTCTTATGATCAAACACTAACAGTAACAGATGTCCGATCCTCTCAGAAGATGATGTCAGAGGAGAAAAAGATTATGAAAGAATTATTACAGGAAGGATTTGATGAAGAGGTTGCAATCTATAAGCAGAAGTTTCATCCAAACTCTTCTGTTCCTGCGATATCGTCGACGTCAGCCACGACCACAACTGCAGCACTCCTTCAAGGAAGTGACGGAGACTCCTCCGCTGACAACGCAGGACCGATGAGCAAGAAATGGAATCTCTCCCGCCTTCAAGCACTGATTTCATCAGATGATCCGAAGATTAGAGCTTTCTCATTAGAAAATCTTAAAAAACTTCTTCAAGTGACGTATGAAGCAAGTTTAATCGATGATGACACCAGTCCAAGTAAAGACAACAATATTCCAAATACCGAAGAAAATCAACATCAAGAGGATGAGCAAAAAGAAGGGAGTGTCACAGCTCATACCTCATCGAAGAAGAATAGTGAGGCAGTATTACAACCACCTGAACTAGGTGAGGTGAAGTCAATGTCAACCTTGACGAGTAATAAGAGCAGCCACGCCGCCCTGCCAACGAAGGTTAGCTCATTATCAACCATTACTACTGATGGTGCTGTTGTAGTCTCACCGGTCTCACCCAATTCAACCTCTGCTGCACCATTAAACCCTCACAATAATAATTACAATAATAATAATAACGGCCACAAAATCATTCGCTTTACCGATGAACAGCAGTACATGGGATTAGTGAAGACATTAATGCAAGCATTACAAAAGGCCATTAAAGGGCGTAATCAAGAGAAAATTCAAAGAAAGCAAGGAAATGTCATTGCAGAGCAATTGAGTCAACTATCAACTGCGGGGAGACTCGCTTATATCGCATTAAAATCACCTGACACTGATCTATCGAGTGTTCAACTGATCTTCGACTGCTTAGTGCTTCTATTCTACTTTCCCCTCCAATACATCCAATCTTACTCTGCTCCATCAGGAGGAGATAATAAAGGAAAGAAGAGTCATATGAAGAGACCATTCGCTCATCGTATGATGATTCCAAAGGAATTTGAAGCTTTGATGCCTCCTACGCTCATTCAATCCATTCAACGGCAACAACAACATCAGATAGGAAGGAGTTCATCAGAGGTATATTATACCTTCAATCCTCTGACCGGTGATTACCTCACTCTGATTCAAATGTGGTTTTTAAGTGGTATGAAAGAGTTTTATCGATTATTATTCACTTTATCTCATTGTTTAGAATATTATAACTTTTTCTCAGATTATTATCATCTTCATCCAAATTATGATCTTTTTACTACTTTAACAGAACGATCTGCTTTCTTCTTTAGTTTGATTCTCTTTTATTCTTCATCAAATTCATCAACATCATCGATGATTGCAGGTGATGGAATGATAGGAGTATTACCATCACCACCACCTAATGGTTGGAGATATTGTCAATTACCATTAGAGAAAATCACATTAAAAAATTATTTATTAAGTGATAGTCCAAATTATCGTGTATTTATGGCATTAACTTATTTAATTTATATTATTAAGAAATCAATACAACATCAAAATACCAATGATCCTACCTCCAATAACCCCTCAAATACCCTCCCAAATAAGACATTATTACAAAAGAAAACCATGATGATACATTTTGAAACATTACAAGATTTACATGATTATTTTCAATATGATTCTTATAGTATGATTACATCGATCTGGGCATGGTGTATTAATAAAAAATGGAATTTATTCTTACGAAGACTTTCATTACAGATTATCTCGAAGCTATTAATTATTAATGATATTTCTTATTATCTATGGAAATTAGATCCTATTCCTCGTTTATTAGAGTTATTAACGAAGTCTTACCGGATGAAGAATGATGTCATTGATGAGAAGGATCCGACCTATGATCTCTTAAAAAGGAAAGAAGATGAAAAGCGCTTTTCTAAGCAACAGAAACGACAGCAGAAGCAAGGGATGGGCAGTAGAGCGAGTCTGACATCAGCGATCAGTGGGAAGAATAGTCAGCATGGAAGGAATAACGTCATTTTAGCTTGTCGTCATGCGTCATTACTCCAATCAGATGATTGTTATTATCTTCCCTATCGTTCTCCGTCGAGTAATCAGACTTCTTCCCCTGTGCGTGATGGTGCTGTGGAGGCGGATGACGAATATGACGATGAGAACGCGGATAGAAATTCTGAACTCATCTCAGACAACGAGTCAGTGAGCTCTGATGTGAGTCATGATACGATCCCTTCTGCCACCTCGTCGGTGGATTTTGATGATTTCGACATCGACGATGATGAGGATGATATTGGCGATGACTTTAGCAGAGGATATCATCAGCATCCACCTCAACCGCCCTCAACCTCCTCTTTATCACAGCAACAGAGAAAACCAGTACATGTCAGTATCGAGTGGAAATTAGTGAAGTTGATCCTCAAATCGATAATGAACCTCTTACAAGCAACGATCTCAAGAGAATACTTCACTGCAATCAATCGAATACAATTATTAGAATATCTTCAAAATCTGAAGATTGGACGAGATCCTTCCTCATTAAAAGATAGAAAACAACGATCTCATCGAAAGAGGAGGGAGTATTATCTGTTATCAGAACTGATCCATCAGAAACAGGAAGTATATTTTTATTATCAAATGATTGTTGAAAATTGTGAAATAGCAAAAGCAGAGATAGAATCTACTCAACCTGAACAAGTTCCTTAATACATTAGATATTTCTTTTTTTCTTTTTTTTTTTTTTTGTATAAAGTTAAATCAAATCAAATCAAATCAAATCAAATCAAATTGAATTGAATTCGATTTAATTTAATTCAATTCGATTCAATTTAATTCAATTCAATTCAACATCACGGTTATTCATCATTAG
>VFQN01007462.1_pt1 | contig 11778 bp, 10 predicted proteins | sample 3512371 | NCBI WGS metagenome assembly VFQN01 (sample SAMN10412370, study PRJNA504923) | tailings metagenome | isolation source: Replicate 2 from Balatoc abandoned mine | place: Philippines: Itogon, Benguet | collected 2017-08-28
TTCGTGGGGCTGATCAGCGCCTCGGTGCTGGCGATCGGGGTCGGCGTGCTGATCCGCTACTACCGATTCTTCGACCGGCTGGTGCTGCCCACCATCACGCTGCTGTCGCCGGTGTCGCCGATCGCCTGGCTGCCGGTCGCGATCTTCCTGTTCGGCATCGGCAATGCTCCCGCGATCTTCATGGTGGTGGTCGCCCTGTTCTTCCACATGGTGCTGGCGACCATCAATCAGATCGACACCGTCAACACCAACTTGATCAACGTGGCGCGCACCATGGGCGCCTCCAAGGCGCAGATCTATGCGCGCGTCATCGTTCCCGCCATCCTGCCCGGCATGCTCCAGGTACTGCGCATGAACCTGTTCGGCGCCTGGATGGTGGTGCTGGTCGCGGAGTCCACGGGTGTCGGTTACGGCATGGGTCAGGTCATCATGCTGGCTCGCAACACCTTCAACCCGTCGCTGGTGTTCTTCACCATCGCCGTGATCGGCGTGCTGGGCTTCACCTTCGATTGGCTGCTGCGTGTGGCGCAACGTCGAATCCTCTACTGGTTGCCCGATACCGCGGAGAGATTGCGTGTCCTCTGATAGCGCCCCGCATTTTTCCTCCAGGGATGCCGTGGTCTGCCGCGGCGTCGGCAAGACCTGGGCGGCGGGCACGAAGCGTGCCCACAATGCCCTGACCGACATCGACCTCGATGTCGCGCCGGGCGAATTCGTGGTCTTCCTTGGTCCCTCGGGCTGCGGCAAGAGCACGTTGCTCTACCTGATCGCCGGCCTCGAGGACGCGACAGAGGGGCAGCTCTGGTCCTTCGGCGACCTGGTGGAGGCGCCATCGCCGCAACGCAGCCTGATCTTCCAGGAGACCTCGCTCTTTCCCTGGCTGACCGTCTGGGAAAACGTCAGCTTCGGCCTGTCAATCCGGGGAGCCAGCAAGGAGGAACGTCGCACCGTCGCAGCCGAAGCCCTGCAGCGGGTCGGCCTGAAGGCGGCCATGGACAAGCGGCCCGACGAGCTGTCGGGGGGCATGCGCCAGAGGGTCGCCGTCGCACGGGCGCTTGCCATGCGCCCCAGGGTCCTGCTGATGGACGAGCCCTTCGCGGCACTGGACGTCCAGACGCGCGCGCGCATGCAGGACTTCCTGCTCGACGTCTGGCGCGATTCGGGTGCCTCGGTGCTGTTCGTCACCCACCATATCGACGAGGCGGTGGCGCTGGCCGACCGGGTCGTCGTCTTCACCTCGCGGCCCGGTCGCATCAAGACGATCGTGCCGATCGACCTGCCGCGTCCGCGCAATCTCTTCTCGCGCGAGGCGGAGACGCTCCGCATCCAGCTCACCGACCTGCTGCGCGACGAAGTCGACCGGGCCTTTGCCGAGCAGGAAGCGCTCGCCGTCACCGCCTGAATTAGAACCCACACCAAGGAGAAGCCGACATGGCCACCAGCCTGATCCGTAGCCGCGCCGCCATCACGGGTACCAAGGACCGTTTCACCTGGAACGAGGTGAAGGACGGCGCCGTCCTGCAGGAGGACGGGGTCATCGTCGCCATTGGCACCTATGACCAGCTGCACGCCAAGCACCCGACGGTGCCGGTGATCGGCACGGGCAACGAAGTCCTGCTGCCGGGGTTCGTCAACGGCCACCACCATGTCGGCCTGACGCCGGTCCAGCTCGGCTCTCCCGACATGCCGCTGGAACTCTGGTTCATCACCCGCATGGTGATCCGCAACGTCGATCTCTATCTCGACACGCTCTATTCGGCCTTCGAGATGATCGGCTCGGGCATCACCACGGTGCAGCATATCCAGGGCTGGATGCCGGGCACCCTGCCCGACGTCGAGAAGCGGGCCAACGATACAATCCGGGCCTACGAGGATGTCGGCATGCGGGTCAGCTACTGCTACGCGGTGCGCGACCAGAACCGGCTCGTCTACCAGGCCGACGAGGAGTTCGTGCGCAGCCTGCCTGCGGAGCTGCGCGGGCCGATGCAGCGCTGGTTCGACCGCTTCAAGATGAGCCTCGACGATGCGATGGACATGTTCAAGTCGTTCCATTCGCAGCATCACAACAAGCGCCGGGTGAAGATCCAGCTGGCGCCGGCCAACCTGCACTGGTGTTCCGATACGGCGCTGACCAAGCTGAGCGAGGCCTCGGCCCAGTACAACGTGCCGATGCACATGCACCTGCTCGAGACCGCCTACCAGAAGGAATATGCCTGGCGGCGCGGCAACTGCACGGCGCTGGAATACATCGACCGTTTCGGCATGGTGAACGAGCGGCTGACGCTCGGCCACGGGGTGTGGCTGAACGAGAAGGACATCGACCGGCTGGCCGAGGCCAATGGCTGCGTCTGCCACAACTGCTCGTCCAACTTCCGCCTGCGCTCGGGCGTGGCCGCGCTCAACCACTTCGAGAAGAAGGGCATCAACACCGCGATCGGTCTCGACGAGGCGGGCATCAACGACGACCGCGACATGCTGCAGGAGCTGAAGCTGGTCCTGCGCGCCCATCGCGTGCCGGGCATGGTCGAGGCCGACGTGCCGACCATGGCGCAGGTACTGCGCATGGCCACGGTCGGCGGGGCGAAGACGACGCCGTTCGGCGAGAGCATCGGTATGCTGGAGGTCGGCAAGGCCGCCGACATGGTGCTGATCGACTGGGAGAGCGTGGCCTATCCCTATCTCGACGAGATGACGCCGACGCTCGATGCCGTGGTGCAGCGCGCCAAGCAGCAGGCCGTCACCATGACGATGTGCGACGGCGAGGTGATCTACAGGGACGGGCTGTTCACCAAGGTCGACAGGACCGCCGCGCTGAAGGCGCTGCACGACGATCTCGGCAAGGCCCTTGCCGACGACGAGGTCGAGCGCCGCAAACTCTCGGTCGCCCTGCTGCCGCACGCCCGCAGGTTCTACGAGAACTACATGGACCCCTCGAAGCACCAGCCGTTCTACAGCCCGAGCTCGCGGGTGTAAGCCACCATTTGTGCAAGATCAAACGGCGATCGTTGAGGATCGCCGTTTGGCTCGATCGTATGGGCCCTGTGGTCAGTCGCCGGCTGGCTGGCTCTCCGTATCGTGCGTGGTGTTGTCGGGGCACGGCGGGAAGACGGCAGTGACGGTGAAGGTGCCATCCGCATGGGCCGTCCAACTGACGTTCGTCGCGCCGGTCGCGTTCCACATTGCAACCCGATGCTGCAGGTCGTTCTTGGGAACGCCACTCTGGACAAAAGTTCCACAAACCATTGCTGCCTCCTTTGCTACTTGACGGGTGTGTTCATTAGGGCGGTGTCGGCCAAGGCCTTCTTGCGAATGTCTTCGTAGTTGACCTTGCCGGAGGGGTCTTCGGAGCTCGCCAAACCCGTCGCGGGGATGTTCAGCGCCTTATGGTTCTTATCAAGCCACGCCTGGAGCGCTAGCACGCGCTTCACGCTGACGACGCCGTCAGGCGTTAGCCAAGCATCGAGGGACTTGGTACCTGCCGTCTCGACATAGGTGAGCTTGATCTGTTGTGCTTTGGCCTGGCTTTCCTGCTTGTCGGTATTCGCTTTCTGAGTGAGGGCGCTGATTGCTGCTGGAAGGCTGCCGGCTTTGGCCAGCAATTCCAGATCCACGTAAGCGCGGCGAAGTGGATAGGCGGAGTCCGATTGCTTGAGGTTTGTGTAGATCGCCGCCTTCGCCTGCTCGCGATTGGCTTCCATCTGAGCGATCAGCGCGGCGATCGTCTGCTGATAGTAAAGATCCTTATTGATGATGCCCTGTGCGCCTACAATTCCCCCGGCTGCCGCCGAGATCGCGGATTTCGTCGTGGTGTCGGCAACGACCGCGCCGAGGCCACCGAGGGCAACGCCCAAGATGCCGGCACCGACGTTTAGAACGCTGGCATCTTGATGGAGGGAGCGGAGGAACTGGGCGAAATAGATTTCGTACACCTCCATCCGACCGAATACGATTTCGTTGCGGATTGCCCTGCGCAGGTCGGGATCGTTGCGCGCAGCCACATACTCCGTCTCCAGCCTACTCGTCTTGGTGAAGTACTCCTGCCGAAGTTCGGAGATGGTCGTCGGATTGTTCTGCGGATCCGCAGGGTAGCCCTGGACTGCGCTGCATGCTGTCGTCAGACCCACGATCAGGACGACCGCGGCGCGCTTGGGAATATCTGCTGCTTGCATAAGTAACCCCCGGCTTTGTGTATCGAGTTTGCCCGGGGGTATTGGCGCGGAATGTGCGGAAACCCACACTCCACCTGAAATTGTACCGAAAGAGTTCTAGAGGACGAGCCGCGCGATATAGAATCCATCGAGGCCGCCGCGTTCGGACCACATGAAGGGCAGGGTGCGGACGTCGCCGCGCGGGGTGATGGCGTCCTCAAGGCCCGGGAGTTCGGCCGGCGTGATGCGCAAACGTTTCACGCGGGGATTGCGGACGAGGACGCCGTTGATCCGTTCGACGCCTTCGTCCTCCTGCAGAGAGCAGACGGCGTAGACGAGGGTGCCGCCCGGCTTCAGCAGGCCGAGCGCGTGCACCAGCAGCCGGTCCTGGGTCACGCTCAGCCGCGCGACGTCCTCGTCGTCCTTCAGCCAGGCGATGTCGGGATGGCGGCGCAAGGTGCCGGTGCCGGAGCAGGGGGCATCGAGCAGGATGGCGTCGAACTTTTCGTCGGGCGTCCACTTGCTGGCATCCGCCGTCACGAGCTCGGCCGACAGGCCGGCACGGGCGAGGTTTTCACCGAGGCGTGTCATGCGGCGGGCGGAGATGTCGACGGCCGTTACCCGCGCACCGGCGGCGCACAGCTGCATGGTCTTGCCGCCCGGCGCGGCGCAGAGGTCGGCGACGCGCTTGTCGGTGACGTCGCCCAGCAGCCGCGCAGGCAGGGCGGCGGCGGCGTCCTGCACCCACCAGGTTCCCTCGGCAAAGCCCGGTAGCTCGGCGATATGGCCGCCGGCCTTGCGCCGCAGCGTGCCGGTGGGCAGCGTCTCGGCCTCGAGCTGGGCCGCCCAGAATTCGGCATCCCGCCGGACGGTGATGTCCAGCGGCGCCTCGTGCAGGTGGGCCGAGGCGATGGCGCGCGTCGCGTCCTCGCCGTAGGCGTGGATCCAGCTCTCCCACAGCCAGCGCGGCGTGTTGAGGCGGGCAGGGTCGCGATCGACCAGCAGCGCGTCGCCGTCGCGCGAGATCCGGCGCAGGACGGCGTTGGTCAGGCCCTTCAGGTGATGCAGGCCGGCATCCTCGACCAGCCGCACCGAGGTATCGACCGCGGCGTGCGGCGGCGTGCCGAGGAACATCAGTTGGGCAGCGCCCAGTCGCAGCACCTGTCGGCCGACCGCGTTGGCGCCCTCCAGCGGTTTGGTGATCAGGCCGGACAGCACGCCCTCGATCTCGCCCAGGTGGCGGAGGGTCGTGGCCAGCAGCAGGCGCACGAAGGCGCGGTCGCGCGGGTCGAGGGCGGCGAAGCCGCGATGTTGGCCGAGCGCATCGTCGAGCGGCTGGCCCTTGTCGAGGCAGGCCATCATCACATCGACGGCGGCGCGGCGGGAAGCGAGAGGGGTGGCATCCATCGTGCGGCGCTATAGCCGCCGCGGGCGCCGTTGTCATCGTCGCGCTGTCTGGGGCAGTGTGCCGCCCCGAAAGGATTCCCTGCATGAAGAGCGTGAGTTCCTACCTGGGCGACTGGTGGCGTCTGGTCGTTCCCTATTTCCGCTCCGAGGAGCGCTGGATCGCCATCGTCCTGCTGGTCGGCGCGATCGGGCTCACCCTGGCGAGCGTGACGGTGAACGTCGCCTTCAGCGAGTGGAACCGGCGCTTCTACGACAGCCTGCAGAACAAGGACGAGGCGGCGTTCTGGACCGAGATGGGCAATTTCGGCTGGATCGCGGCACTCGCCATCGCCTTCGGCGTGGCGCGCGGGCTGGTCAGCCCGTACCTGCGCCTCAGGTGGCGGCGGTGGCTGACCGGGCATTATCTCGATCACTGGCTCGACGGGCGCGGCTACTACCGCATCGAGCTGGAGCGCAAGGTCGACAATGCCGACCAGCGCATCTCCGAGGACCTGCGGCTGCTGGGTTTCTACACGATGACCCTGCTGCTCGGCCTGATCAGCGCGGTGGCGACGCTGATCTCCTTCCTGTTCATCCTGTGGCAGCTGTCGGGACCGATGTCGCTGGCCTTCATCGGCCTCGACGTGGTGATCCCGGGCTACATGGTCTGGGCGGCGCTGATCTACGCCTTCCTCGGCACTTGGCTCGCCAACCTGGTCGGCCGGCGACTGATCCCGCTCAACTTCCTGCAGCAGCGCTACGAGGCGAACTTTCGCTTCGGCCTGATGCGGGTGCGCGAGAATGCCGAGGGCATCGCGCTCTATCGCGGCGAGCCGCGCGAGAACGCGGTGCTCGAGGAACGGTTCACCGACGTGTTCAACAATGCCTGGCGCGTGCTTGTGACCGAGATGCAGCTGGTCTTCTACCAGATCGGCTACGGCCAGCTCGCGATCATCTTCCCCTATCTCGTGACGGCGCCGCGCTTCTTCGCCGGCGCGATCACGCTGGGCGTCGTCATGCAGACCGCGCAGGCCTTCGGGCAGGTGCAGTCGGCGCTGTCCTTCTTCATCGACAACTACACCAACGTGGCCGAGCTGCGGGCGGTGATGGATCGCCTGAAGGGCCTGCAGACCGCGATCGACGAGAAGCCGCCCGAGAACATCAGCGTCACGCCCGAGGCAGGCCGGGCGGATGTCGGCACGAGCGGGCTCGATCTCGCTCTGCCGACGGGCCAGACCCTGCTGAAGGACCTCGATCTCACCCTGCCGAAGGGCGCCTGGACGCTGATCTCCGGGTCGAGCGGCTCGGGCAAGAGCACGCTGTTTCGGGCGCTGGCGGGCATCTGGCCATTCGGCCGTGGACGGGTGCTGATTCCGGCCGGCGCGCGCGTGCTCTTCCTGCCGCAGAAGCCCTACATCCCGATCGCCACCCTGCGCGATGCCGTGAAGTATCCCGACGAAACCTCAACCGCCAACGATGCCGAGATCGTGCAGGCGCTGGAGGCTGCGCGGCTCGGTCATCTGGCCAGCCGTCTCGACGAAGAGGCGCACTGGAGCAACATCCTGTCGGGCGGCGAGCAGCAGCGGCTGGCCATCGCGCGAGCCCTGGTCTTCAAGCCCGACTGGCTGTTCCTCGACGAGGCCACGGCCTCGCTCGACGAGGCCAACGAGGCGGCGGTCTATGGTGTGCTGAAGGAGCGCCTGCCGCAGGCCACGGTGGTCTCGATCGGCCACCGTCCATCGCTGCGCGAATGGCACGCCACGCGCCTCGACCTGAAGCGGGCGCCGGGCGAGACGGGAACGCTAAACGTCGTGACCTGACGAGCGTTCGATGGTGAGGCCGGGTACGCGTTCGAGAGCGTGCACGGCGTCCTCGATCGCGCGCGATTTCCAGGCGTCGCGCGCCCACCAGCCGCCGATGTCGATGGAGGAGAAGCCGCCGCCCCGCGCCGGCTCGACGCTGGCGACCCTGACCCGGGACGTATCCGGCCCGCCCAGCACGATCGTGCAGGCCGAGGTCGAGAGGTGCCAGCGTGTGCCCGCCGCGTCGCTCCACAGGGCGAAGCCGCGGTCGCCCAGGCCGTGCGCAATCGAGCGTGGCGTGTCGAGCAGCTCCGGTGCGCTGAGGCAGCGATTGGCGATGCGGTGCGGGTCGCGAGCATCGCTCGCCCGCACGTCGTAGGCGACGCTGTACCGCGCGATGCTGCCGGGCGAGCGGGCGGCCTGCGCGACCGCTTCGTTGGCGGCCTGCCACTCGGCGATCCACGGCGCCGCCGCCGCCTCGAGATTCCCCCAGCTGAGATAGAGCGCGCCGGCGCTGTCGCCGAACCGGGTGGCCCGCGGGGCGCCATAGAGCGAGAGGCCGATGGGAATGCCGGCGGCGGTCTTCCAGTTGGCGTGGAGCACCACGTGGTCGGGCGAGCCTGCATGGGGCGAAAGCTCGTCGCGCTCGATCTTGTGGGGCGCCCCGAGGCGCATCACCAGCGGGGCGAACAGATCCCGCGCGGGATTGGCCGTGGCGGCTAGTTCGTAGGTCACGGTCAGCACCGGCCGGTCCGGCCGCGGCGCCGACGGCTCCGCTGAGCAGGTCGCGAAGCCGTAGGCCTCGCTGCAGGGCAGGGGCCGGCTCGCGTAGCCGGTGCCCTCGAAGTCGCGGACCACGGCACCGAATCGCGTGCCCCACGGGAAGAAGCGGGCCTCGCCCAGGCGAAACCCTGTCGCGGTATCGTCCATGGATGGAAGTCTACGCGATTCCCGAGCATGCAAGGGGAGAAAGAGAACTTGCCATATGTGAAAGTCCGGTCCATCACAGGGCATGAGCAGATCAACCGACCGTATTGCCGAGACAACCCGGGACATCGGCCGCCGCCTGCGCGGCGCGCGGACGGGAGCGGGCCTCACCCTGGCACAGGTCGCCAGCCGGGCCGGCCTCTCCGAAGGGTTCCTGTCGAAGCTCGAACGCGGCCAGGCGGCAGCCTCCATCGCCAACCTCATCCAACTCGCCGATGTGCTGGGGCTCGGATTGCACGAGCTGTTCCCGAGCGAGGCGGCGCCGGCCAAGACGATGGTCGCCGTTCATCGGGGCGGCGAGGGTGCGCTGCAGGAGGTGGCGGCGACGGGCTACCGCTGGCGCCACCTCGGGGGCGGCGCCCCGCTCGATCGCATGGAGGTCTTCCATCTCGTCTTCCCGCGCGCCAAGGGCATGGAGGCGACCGTCTCGCATCCCGGACAGGAGCATTGCTACGTGCTGTCGGGCGAGGTGCTGTTTCACGTCGGCGCCGAACGGCACCTGCTGAAGGCGGGGGACGGAATCCTGATCGATTCGCAGCAACCCCATCGCGCCGAGAATGCAGGGCGCGGGCAGGCGCAGGTGTTGATGTCGGTGGCGAAGCCCGCCGATGCGGCCGAGGTGCCGGACTGGTGGCGCCTTTCGTCGCCCAAGCACAAGCAAGACAATCCGAAGGAGGAAAGCACGCCATGAGCAAGCACGTTCCCGACACGGCGGCGGCCAATGCAGGCCTCGCCACGACACGCGAGGCGTCGCGGCGTGACCATAAGCCCTACCAGGTGCGCCATCTCGACGAGATCGAATGGGAGACGATCCGCTGGCCGGGCGAGACCGGCAAGATGCTGTTCCATCCTCGGCCCGAGGACCCGACGCAGCCCAACGCCGGCATCCTGCGGCTGGAGCCGGGGGCATACCATCCCGAGCACTATCACGGCTTCGCCCAGGTCTGGCTCGTGCTGAAGGGCGACTTCGTCATCGACGGCCGCACCTGCACACCGGGCACGATGCTCTATCATCCCGACCCGCATTTCGAGGGCGAATTCAGGACCGAGACCGGCGGCGAGATCCTGATCGTGCAGTATCCCGGCCCAACGACTGGCGAGCGGCCGATCTATGCCGGCCGCTTCAACATGGAAAAGCGCAAGTCGGTCGCCGAGGAGCGGGTCGACCTCTAAAATCAAAAGAGCGCGTCCTGCAGGACGCGCTCCCTCTACTCCCGGCGTATGGTTTAACGCAGGCTGGTGTTGATCTTGTCGAGCGCGGAGGTGCCCGGGCAGAGGTCCGGGGCGTTCAGCGTGTTCAGCGGCACGTCGACCGTGTTCAAGTTGGCGTGCAGGTCGCTCGGCGTCGGATCGACGTAGAGCAGGCCGGTCACGACCTCGCCGGCATGCAGCCCCTCCTGGACGCGCTTGACGGCCGCGACCTTGTCGGACGGATCGTACTCCTCGCCGAGCTTGCGCAGGCGCAGGATCGAGCCGTCATGCTGCTGCACCGTCTTCGTGGTGCCGGGCTCGTAGGAGGTGGTGATCTCCTCGCGGGTCTCGATGAAGTCGATGCGGTTCAGCGCCTCGTTGTGCTCGCGCACATAGTCGTAGCTCTTGGTCGAGCCCGCATGGTTGTTGAAGGCGACGCAGGGGCTGATGACGTCGAGGAAAGCGGCGCCCTTGTGCGCCATGGCGGCCTTGATCAGCGGCACGAGCTGGTGCTTGTCGCCCGAGAAGGAGCGGCCGACGAAGGTGGCGCCCATCAGGATGGCGAGCGACACCATGTCGATCGAGGAGTCGGAGTTGGCGACGCCCTTCTTGCTGATCGAGCCCTTGTCGGCAGTCGCCGAGAACTGGCCTTTGGTCAGGCCGTACACGCCGTTGTTCATGACGATGTAGGTCATGTTCACGCCGCGGCGCATGATGTGCGCGAACTGGCCGAGGCCGATCGAGGCGGAGTCGCCGTCGCCGGAGACACCCATATAGATCAGGTCGCGGTTGGCCAGGTTGGCGCCGGTCATCACCGACGGCATGCGGCCGTGCACGGTGTTGAAGCCGTGGCTGGCCCCCACGAAGTAGGTCGGCGCCTTGGACGAGCAACCGATGCCGGAGAGCTTGGCGACCTGGTGCGGCAGGATATCGAGCTCGTAGCAGGCCTGGATGATCGCGGCGCTGATCGAGTCATGGCCGCAGCCGGCGCAAAGCGTAGAGACGGCGCCTTCATAGTCGCGCCGCGTGTAGCCGGCCTTGTTCTTGACCAGCGACGGATGATGAAGCCGGGGCTTGGCGATGTAGGTCATGACGCCGCCTTTTCGAACGAGACTACCTTGAACTGACTGAGCTTCTTGCCGATGTCGCCCGCGATGAAGCGCGCCGTGATCGGCGTGCCGTCGTAATGAAGGACGGGAACCAGCTTGCGCGCGTCGAGCGTGAATTCGCTCATCAGCATGGTGCGTAGCTGGCCGTCGCGGTTCTGTTCAACGACGAACACCTTCTCATGCTCGTGGATGAACTCTTCGACCGTCTGGGCGAAGGGGTAGGAGCGGACCCGCAACGCATTGACGTGGTTGCCGTCGGCCTCGAGATGGTCGAGCGCCTCGGTCATGGCCGGGCTGGTCGAACCGAAGTAGATCACGCCGTATCGCGTCGGCTTGGGCGAGGAATAGCGCAGCGGCTGCGGCGCGATCTTCTTCGCGGTCTCCCACTTCTTCTGCAACCGCTCCATGTTGCGCACATAGACCGGGCCTTCCTCCGAGTAGCGCGCGAACTCGTCCTTGGTCGTGCCGCGCGTGAAGTAGGAGCCCTTGGTCGGGTGCGTGCCCGGATAGGTGCGGTAGGGGATGCCGTCGCCGTCGACGTCGAGGTAGCGGCCGAAGGTCTTGCCGGCCTCGAGATCCTCGGCGGTCATCACCTTGCCCCGGTCGAGGACGCGGTTCTCGTCCCAGGCGAACGGCTTGCACAGCCGGTGGTTCATGCCGATGTCGAGATCGGTCATGACGAAGATCGGGGTCTGCAGGCGGTCGGCGAGGTCGAGCGCCTCGGCGGTGAACTCGAAGCACTCGCGCGGATCCTCGGGAAACAGCAGCACGTGCTTGGTGTCGCCGTTCGAGGCATAGGCGCAGCCCAGCAGGTCCGACTGCTGCGTGCGGGTCGGCATGCCCGTCGAGGGCCCGCCGCGCTGCACGTTCACCAGGACCGCCGGGACCTCGGCGAAATAGGCGAGGCCGATGAACTCGGTCATCAGCGAGATGCCGGGGCCGGACGTGGCGGTGAAGGAGCGCGCGCCGTTCCAGGCGGCGCCGATCACCATGCCGATCGAGGCGAGTTCGTCCTCCGCCTGCACGATCGCGTACTTGGCCTTGCCGGTCTCCTTGTCGTGCCGGAACTTCTTGCAGTGCGACTGGAAGGCCTCGGCCAGCGAGGAGGAAGGCGTGATCGGGTACCAGGCGCAGACCGTGGCCCCGCCATAGACC
>VFQN01007463.1_pt1 | contig 11775 bp, 11 predicted proteins | sample 3512371 | NCBI WGS metagenome assembly VFQN01 (sample SAMN10412370, study PRJNA504923) | tailings metagenome | isolation source: Replicate 2 from Balatoc abandoned mine | place: Philippines: Itogon, Benguet | collected 2017-08-28
CGCGGCCATGCTTGCCGACGAAGCCGACGGCGTGGCTGTCGTCGACCATGACCATCGCGCCATATTTCTCGGCGAGATCGCAGACGCCCTGCAGATTGGCGATGATGCCGTCCATGGAGAAGACACCGTCGGTGGCGATCAGCTTGAAACGGCTGCCTTCCGCTTTCTTCAGTTCCTCCTCGAGCGCTGCCATGTCGTTGTTGGCGTAACGGAAGCGCCTGGCCTTGGAGAGCCGCACGCCGTCAATGATCGAAGCGTGGTTCAGCGCATCCGAAATCACCGCATCTTCCTCGCCGAGCAGCGTCTCGAACAAGCCGCCATTCGCGTCGAAGCAGGAGCCGTACAGGATGGTGTCTTCCAAACCGAGGAAGGACGAGATCCTGGCTTCAAGCTGCTTGTGTTCTTCCTGCGTGCCGCAGATGAAACGAACCGAAGCCATGCCATAACCATAGTGGTCCAGCGCCTTCTGCGCCGAAGCGCGCAGCTCCGCATTGTCGGCGAGGCCCAGATAGTTGTTGGCGCAGAAATTCAGCACCTTCTCGCCAGCCACTTCGATCTCGGCCGATTGCATGGACGAGATGACCCGCTCGGATTTGTAGAGCCCCGCCGCCTTCAGGCCGGCTAGTTCAGTGTCGAGATGGGCGAGAAAGCTGTGGGTCATGAACGACGGTCTCCCTGAGGCCGGCAAGGCATACTGCGACGCGCAGGCCGGAAGCTAGCATAAAAACGACCGGCGCAACTGCCGTTTCCTTCGCGGCACACCCCGTTTGAGATCGCTAGCATGGCGGCATAATCGTACCAAGACGCGCCAGCGGAGCCCTGTATGACCATCGCCTCGATCACCCTCTACCGGCAGTGGCAGCCGTTCCGGGACGGCACGTATACCTGCTCCGGCGGTCGCAGCGCCGAAGGGTTTGATTCGACCATTGTCGAGATCACCAGCCATGACGGCGCCAAGGGTTATGGCGAGATGGCGCCGCTGGGTTCTTTCTATGATCCGGCCTTTGCGGAAGGCGCGCGCGCTGCCATGCGCGAACTGGCACCGCGGCTGATCGGCGAGGATGCCGCCGGTATCGAGTCGCTCAACCGCCGCATGGATCTGCTGCTCAAGGGCCATCCCTACGCCAAGGCCGGGATCGACATGGCGCTCTGGGATCTTGCCGGCAAACGCGGTGGTCTCTCATTGGCCGCCATGGCCGGCGGGGCGGAAGGCACGGCCATCCCGCTTTACCGCTCCCTGGCGCAGGAAAGTCCTGATGCCATGGCTGCGCGGGCCAGGAAATACATCGCCGAAGGTTACCACCGACTTCAGGTCAAGGTCGGCCTCGACGTGAATGACGATATCGCGCGTCTCGAGACCGTGCGCGCTGCAGTGCCGTCCGGCACGGTGCTGTTCTGCGATGCCAATGGCAGTTGGGGGACCGCCGAGACCCGACGCTTCCTGCAGGCGACACGTGCGCTCGACTACACGCTGGAGCAGCCTTGCGGGAGCTATGAGGAAAATCTCGCCATCCGCCCGGCCTGCGACCGGCCACTCGTCCTCGACGAGACCATCGACGGTGCCGACGCCCTGCTGCGCGCCATCGCCGACGGGCTGGTTGACGGCATCACCATCAAGCTCGCGCGCGTCGGTGGACTGACCAAGGCCAAGCTGATCCGCGACATCGCAATTGCCCGCAACCTGAAGATCACCATCGAAGACACTGGTGGCGCTCAGATCGACACCGCCGCCTATTGCGGGCTCCTGCTGTCGACACCGGCATTGCTGCGCCAGCACACGGTCGATTTCCACAACTGGGTCACGGTTGCCAACGGCACTGCCGATTTTGCCATCGCCAACGGCAGCATAACCCCTCCAAAAGGCCTTGGCCTTGGCGTTGATGTCGATCCGGCCACGTTCGGCGAGCCGATCTTCCGCAGCTGACTTCGCTCATTCGACGCTGGCTTGCGCAGCCCCTTGGGGATAGAGCCTGTGCCAAAGGAGCTCCCCCATGACGACGACAGAAAACCTGACCCAGCTCGGCACCAGGGTCGAAACCCCGGACAACCCCGATCATGCAATCCTGGAAACCGTGCCCTTTACGCGGGGCGACGGTCCGCCCGCGATCGTGCGCTTCACCTGCCCCGAATTCACATCGCTCTGCCCGGTGACCGGCCAGCCGGATTTCGCGCATATCGTCATCGACTATGCGCCGGATACACTTCTGGTCGAATCCAAGTCGCTGAAGCTGTTTCTCACCTCGTTCCGCAACCACGGCGCCTTCCATGAAGACTGCACCGTGATGATCGCGCGACGTGTCGCGGCAGCCACCCGGCCGCTGTGGCTGCGCATCGGCGGCTACTGGTATCCGCGCGGCGGCATCCCGATCGACGTGTTCTGGCAGACCGGCGAGCCGCCGAAAGGCGCCTGGCTGCCCGACACCGGTGTCGCCCCCTATCGCGGCAGAGGCTGAGATCATTCGCACTGATACTGGCTGAGTGCCCACTCGCCGGTAACGGACAGAAGGTCGGTGATCTTCCAGCCACCACCGACCTTCTTCAGCTTCCACTCCAGCCGATGCGGCGCGCTGCCTTCGACGAAAGCGACCACGACGCGCGCCTCGTCGCCATTGATCGATTCGAGCGACTTGAAGGTCTTTTCAAGCATTGCCTTGTCGTAGGGAACCTCATCGAGCGCCATATTCTGGTCGAGGCAATCGCCTTGCCCCGATTTTTTCAGGATTTCGTTCTTTTCGAGCACCGTCCTTGCCGGATCGGCGAAGCGGCCGCGATCGGCCAGAGCCAGATCCGCGCCGTCGACGTAAAAAGATCGGACCTGGGCCGTGGGAGAATCCGGAGCAGGAGCCGTCGCCAGGTTCGACGCACTGGGTGCCACCCCGGTAGCCGCGGGCGCCGTCGGTGTCTTCGCGCCGAGCAATCCTTCCGCAAGGGCGCTGTCGACCGGCCCGATGGCGAGGAAACCAGCCAACAGTAACGGCAAAAAACGCTGTCCGGGCATCATCGGCCTAGTCTGCTTCTTCTCCACCTGAACAACCCAGTTCGCTGAGCTTCCAGCTGTTGCTCTTGGAGGCGATGTCGGCCACCTTCCATGAGCCGTCAACTTGCCTCAGGTCCCAGACCATTTCCCGTTTGGAATCATCACCTTCGGCGAAGAGATTGAAGCTCGCGGTTACCGTCGCCTTGTCGCCATCTATCGACTCGGCGAGCTTCAGGCTGTCGGCAACGGTCTTGTCGTCATAGTCCTGTGCGTCCAGAGCCGGATCGAAATAAATGCATGCTACCTCATCCGGGTGCTTCTTGATGGCGGCATCGTTGAGCTGAAACAGCTTGATGACGGGGTCGGTGAAGCGATCCCGAAACTGCGGATCGGCGGCGAATTTGACCGGCGAATAGAAAAATATCACCGCATCCGATGCCGGTCCGGCCGAAGCCGTGCCCGAATAGGTCAACACGGACAACGCAAGCAGAAGTTCTGGTTTCATGATTCCCCCAATCGCACGTCACAAGCGCGGCTAGTCTATACCACGCATCCGCCATCTCGGCTTTTTTACGACCTGCAATCGAACAGGCATCGGCTGTCGACAGCCACCGTTCATTTCATGCCGCTGTCACCAAAGCCTGCCTACCCTGTTGCGGTAATTCGCAATGCAGAGGCTTTTCATGATCACCCGACGCAACCTCCTCAAGATCGGCGGCACCGCCGCGATGTTCGCCCCCTTCGGAGGTTTCACCATCGACGCTGCGGCGGCAGCCGAAGGCGCGCCGCTGTTCAAGTTCGGTGTCGTCGCCGATCCGCAATACGCACCGGTTGTGCCGAACCTCAAGCTCAACCGCTATTACTCGAACAGCTTGTGGAAGCTGTAGGAAGCGATCGAAGCCTTCAACCAGGAAGACCTGCGTTTCGTCGCAACGCTGGGCGACATCATCGACCGGCACTGGGAAAGTTACGCGCACATCCTGCCGCTCTACGACAAGCTCAAGCACGAGCGCTTCTTCCTGCTCGGCAATCACGACTTTGATGTCGCTGCCGAGTACCTGACCTCGGTCGTGCGCACCGCAGGCATGGAGAAGGCTTATTATGATTTTGCCGGCGGCGGCTACCGCTTCATCGTGCTCGACGGCAACGACGTCAGCCTGTTTGCACCACCGAAGGACGACCCGCGTCGTGAGGTTGCCGCCAAGCGGCTCGAGGACCTGAAGGCAAGGGGCGCAGTCAACGCACAGACCTGGAACGGTTCGCTGAGCGACGAACAGTTCGACTGGCTCGGCAAGACCATCGAGGCGGCACAGTCGGCAAATGAGAAGGTGATCGTCATGGGTCACTATCCAGTCTACCCGGAAAACGAACACAACATGTGGGACTCCGAACGCATCGTGGAACTGCTGACCGGATCCAGCAACGTCGTCGCGTATTTCAACGGCCACAACCACGCCGGCAATTTCGGCGAGCTCAAGGGCAAGTATTTCCTCAATTTCAAAGGCATGGTCGACACACCTGCCACCAGCGCCTACTCGATCGTCGAAGTCTACGGCGATCGGATCGAGATCCGTGGCTTCGGGCGCGAGGAAAATCGCTCGTTGAAAATCCAAGGCGCTTGAGCCCGCCAGACACCTGAAATCGGCAGAGAAATCTCCGTCGATTTCGCTGTGGTCTTTGCATCAAATAGCCGGGCACGGTTGTTCGCCGTCCCGGCGAATCCCGCTATAGTCGGGCAATGCCCATCCGCCAGCTTTCCGAAACGATGATCAACCAGATCGCCGCTGGCGAGGTCATCGAGCGTCCCGCCAGCGTCGTCAAGGAACTGGTCGAGAATGCGCTCGACGCCGGAGCCTGCCGCGTCGAGATCGTTACGGCCGGAGGCGGATTGAATTTGATCCGTGTCACCGATGACGGCGCCGGGATGCCGGAACACGAGCTGGCACTGGCGGTCGCCCGTCACTGCACGTCCAAGCTTTCCGATGACATCAACGATATCCGCTCGCTCGGCTTCCGCGGCGAGGCATTGCCTTCGATCGGTTCGGTGGCGCGGCTGTCGATCCGCTCGCGCACGGCACAGGGCGATAGTGCCGCTGAAATCAGCATCGAGGGCGGGCGCGTTGCGCCCGTACGACCGGCAGCAGCCAACCGCGGCACGACAGTGGAGGTGCGCGACCTGTTCTTCGCCACGCCGGCCCGACTGAAATTCATGAAGGGCGAGCGCGCGGAAAGCTCGGCGACCAGCGATGTCATCAAGCGCATCGCCATCGCCTTCCCTGCCGTACGCTTCACGCTGGCTGGTGCAGACCGCTCGACACTGGAGCTGCCGGCGACCGAGGACGGCCCGGAAGGACAATTGCGACGCCTCGCCCAGGTGATGGGCTCCGAGTTCCCGGACAATTCGATTACCGTCGATGCCATGCGCGAAGGTGTGCGATTGACCGGCCACGTCTCGATCCCCTCCTTCACGCGTGCCAACGCGCTGCAGCAGTACGCTTATGTCAACGGCCGCCCCGTGCGCGACAAGCTGATCGCCGGCGCCATCCGCGGCGCCTACATGGACGTGCTGCCACGCGACCGGCATGCCATGGTGGCGCTGTTCCTGACGCTTGATCCCGCGACCGTCGACGTCAACGTCCATCCGGCCAAGGCTGACGTACGCTTCCGCGACCCAGGACTGGTACGCGGACTGATCGTCGGCGCGATCCGCCAAGCGCTGACCGAGGCCGGCGTCCGGGCGGCAACGACAGGCGCCGCCGGCATGATGGCTGCCTTCAGGCCCGGTGCTGCAAGCTTCGGCCATGACGGTCCAGGCAACGGCCATCGCAGCTACGAAGCGGCTTATCATGCCTCCGGGCCGGTTGGTTTCGATGCCACGCGGTCGCCGCAACGACCTCTCGACATGGGCTTTCGCGAACATGACCAGCAGGCTTTCGATGCCGGGCCGGCCTTCAGCGCCGACGCCCGCGCCAGCCAGTTCGAGGCTGCCGAGACCCTGCTGGGTGCGCCCCTCGGCGCCGCACGCGCTCAGGTGCATGAGAACTACATCGTTGCACAGACCCGGGATTCGCTGGTCATCGTCGACCAGCATGCCGCGCATGAGCGACTGGTCTACGAAGCGCTGAAGAATGCGTTGCATTCCCGCCCTGTGCCGGCGCAGATGCTGCTGCTGCCGGAAATCGTCGACCTCCCCGAAGACGACGCCGAAAGGCTGGCCTTACATGCCGAGACGCTGAAGCGCTTCGGCCTCGGCATCGAGCGTTTCGGCCCGGGCGCCATCGCGGTGCGCGAGACGCCGTCGATGCTGGGCGAGACTGACGTGCAACAGCTTGTCCGCGATCTGGCCGACGAAATCGCCGACAACGACACCACCGAAACGCTCACCGAACGCCTCAATCACATCGCGGCCACCATGGCCTGCCATGGTTCCGTGCGCTCAGGCCGTCTGCTCAAGCCGGACGAAATGAATGCTCTGCTGCGTCAGATGGAGGCCACACCAGGCTCCGGCACCTGCAACCACGGCCGCCCGACCTATATCGAGCTCAAGCTCGCGGACATCGAGCGCCTGTTCGGACGGCGATAAGCCAGTTTTTCAGCTTGAGCGTTTCTGCAGCGCACCTTTTGCCGGAATTGCTCTACTAGCGCTTCATGTTGACGATGATCACACCGCCAAGCGCAAGGACGCCACCGATGATACCGAGCGTCGTCGGCACCTCGCCGAGCCAGGCGAAGCCGATCACCGTCGCGACAGGTGAAACCAGGTAAAGATAGTTGGAGGCGCGCGCTGCCGGCAGTCGTGACAGTGCCGTTGCCCAGGCCGCGTAGGATATGAAGCTCGGGATCAGACCGAGATAGATCACGGCAGTGAGGCCAGCCCTGTCGGCATGTGAAGCCTGGACGAGGCTTTCCGGAAAAAATGGTGCCAGGCACAGTGCGCCGAGCACCATGTTCCATGCCGAGACCGTCAGCGGATGGTGCCGCGAAAACAGCGGCTTCTGCACGATCGTGTTGACCGACGAACACAGCGCCGAACCAAGGATCAGCAGCGCGCCGGTGTTGAACGTCAACCCGTTGCCCTCACCCATCGCAATGACACCGATGCCAGCGAAGGAGACAAAAGTACCGAGCCAGGCGAGAGCCGGGAACCGCTCGCCGAGCAGGAACATCGCCATGATGGCCGTGAAGATCGGGCTGACGTTGATGATGAAGGCTGCAGCTCCCGCCGACACCGTGGTTTCGCCGATGTTCAGCATCGCCGTATAGAGCGCGACGAAGATCGCGCCGCCGACGCCGAAGCGCCAAAGTTCGTTGAGTTTGGGCAATGCCGGGCGCTTGATGACCAGGAAGATCACCGCAGGCACGGCGGCGATCGCAAAACGCAGCGCGCCGAGTTCCAGCGGTCCGAAGGCGGCGAGGCCGGCGCGGATCGCCGGAAAGGCAGAGGCCCAACCGACCACGGTCAGTGCCACTGCCAGCATTGCCGTGACATCCGTGCGCTGTTCCGAATTCGCCATGCTCATTGGGGTACTCATCATCCTTCTCCGCGCCACCTGGTGTCGCAGGGGGAGAAAACGCTTTTCCGGCGTCGTTGACAAACGACGAAATCGAGGATGAGCTGTGAGCATGGATCACAGCTTGGATATACTGCCTCCGCTCGAAACCCTGCGCGCCTTCGACGCCGCGGCCAAGACAGGGAGCTTTTCTGCCGCCGCCGAGAAGCTCAACCTCACTCATGGCGCGGTCAGCCGCCAGATCGCGCGGCTGGAGGACTGGTTTGGGCTGAAACTGTTCGAACGTGGGGCGCGTGGCGTCTCGTTGACCATCGAGGGCAATCGGCTGCATCTGCGCACCAGCGAAGCGTTCGCGTTGATTGCCAGCAATTCCGACCGCTGGGTCGAACCGCGCGGCTCTGCCGTGGTGCGGCTGGCAACCATCCCGTCGATCAGTGGGCTTTGGCTGATGCCACGCATGGCGAAGCTCGAAAGCGGCGATCCGAAGATCAGGATCGTTCTCGACGTCGACAACCGTCAGATCGACCTCGCCGACGAAGGTATCGACCTCTCCATTCGGTGCGGGCGCGGACGTGTTCCCGAACGCATCGCCATGCAGTTGTTCGAAGAGCACATGTTCCCGATCGCTTCGCCGGCATTGGCGAAGGAGATAGGTGCCGGCAATGCCGAGCGGCTTCTGAAATATCCCCTGATCCACGATTCGGACGCCTCCGGCTGGCGCGCATGGTTCGGCGAACAGGGCGTCGACTACCGGCCTCGCCCGCAGGATCGCCGCTTCGAGGACTACAATCTGGTACTGGATGCCGCCGCCTATGGGCTTGGCATTGCCCTTGCCCGGCCGCCCCTGGCCGAAGGTCAGGTCTCGGCGGGACGTGTCGTGGCCGTCGACAGACGCACCGCACTCAACCCGGTGTCCTATTGGCTCGATCGTCCGGCGGGAAAACCGCGCGCCGCAGCCGTGGAACTCGCCCGGCGTATCGCTGAAGCGGCCAGCGTCCCGTCGGAACGCTTCCGGAGTTTTCTGGACGCGGAGCGCGAGATGCTCGCCCGAGGCTAAAACACCAAAAGAATTATCAACAGCAACAGGGCCAACGCCGCAAACCCGAAGGCAATCGTGCGGGCAGTGACCGCCGCGCCCAGCGGGGCGTCCTCCGATGTCCGGTGTGACGCCTTCGTCTGCACCGACCGTCTCTTCCCCGTGACAGCCTCCTCCTCCTGAATCTGCCTGGCTGCTGCCGACAGCGGCAAGGCAAGCGCGTAGGTCGGCAACGGTTGATTGCGGATGCCGGCGTCATCCCGGCCGGCAGGCAACCCCGACTGAGGTCGAACCTCTGGTTCCGCGCCAGTGTTCCTCGCCGTCGACGGCCGCTGGTTGATCGGTACCGATTCCTCCAGGTCGAGCGCCGCGCGGTAGGCCTCGATGATCTGGGATGACACTTCCTTTTGCATCGCCGCAACTCTGCCCGGCACGACGAGCGGCGGTGCCAGCGACGGCATCGGTTCCGCGCCAAGTGGCGCGCGGGGCGCGACGAGCGTCTTGATCAGCTCTGTTTTGGCGGGATCGGGCCTGGCCGTCGAGAGTGGCATGTCGCCGGCCGTTGCCTGCTTGAGCAGGGAAGCGAGGCGGGAGATGGCAGCGACCATGATGATCCAAGTGGCATTTTGCCCGAGAGTAGGCCGTCTGCGTTGTGTGAAGCTGGTGCCCTGCTTGACCTTGCCTGTATTTTGTGGCGGAAACACTTGAGGTCAGGAGTTGTCAACAAGCTTGGCCGTGTGAGCACAGGTCGATCGCGATGATGAACCGTTTCGAAGGTCCCGGTGGCCGGGAAGCCCGCATTCGCTACCTGGACGGCGATTTCCAGGTCACCAGCCCGGGCGCTTTCGTGCGCTGCGCCGTTACCGGCGAAAACATTGCGCTCGACGAATTGAAGTACTGGAGCGTGGCTCGGCAGGAACCTTACGTCAGCGCAGCGGCTTCACTGCAGCGCGAAATCGAATCCAACCCGGATCTGCGCAAGCGCAGCTGACGGCTGTTCTTTCCAGGAACCTATCCGCCCACGCGTCGCCTGCGCCAGGCTTCCAGGGTTTCATCGACAATACGCTGCGGCGTGTGGTCCGGCTCAAACACCGTTTCGATCTCAAGCACGCTGAGCTTTTCCAGGAATCCGGGCGGCGTCGCGCCATGGCGCAGGCGTGCCGCATCCTTGGCCGTTGTGACGAGCCCAAGATTCGCAGCTTTGGCGGTCGAGAGCAATTCGGCGAGTTCATCCTCCGCATAGACATGATGATCGGGGAATGATCGGCTGAGCGCCACCTTGCCGCCCGCTTCCGCCACCGTGTCATAGAATTTTTCCGGATGGCCGATGCCGGCGAAGGCGAGCAGACGCTTGCCGACGAGCATCCTGCCGTCGCGTGGCCGGGCACGCGCGGCAAAGATCGGCTTGCCGGCACGTGCTGCCTGCCGCACGACAGCATCGGCAGCACTGCCCTCGCCCATCCTGAGCAAGGCATCTGCATAGAGAAGCTGCGTGAGCACCGGCGCCCGCAGCGGTCCGCCTGGAATGACTCGGCCGTTGCCGATGCCATAGCGGGCATCCACCACGACAAGCGCAAAATCGATGTGGATGCGCGCGCTCTGGAAGCCGTCGTCCATGATGAGAAAATCGCAGCCGGCTTTCTCGATCAGCATGCGCGCGCCGGCGGCACGGTTCGGTGATACCGCCACCGGCGCGTGTTCGGCAAGAAGCAGCGGCTCATCACCGACATGCTTGGCCGCATCGTGATCCGGATCGACGATATGCGGCTCGGCAAAGGAGCCGCCATGGCCGCGCGACAGAAAGCCAGGCTTCAGTCCCTGCTGTTTCGCGTGCCTGGCAAGCGCAATGGCGACCGGCGTCTTGCCGGAACCGCCGACTGTGAAATTTCCGACGCAAAGCACTGGCGCATCGATCTTTTCGCGTTTCGCCGAGCGCATGCGGCGGCCGGCAACAGCGCCATAGATCCAGGAGACGGGTGAAAGCAGATGCGCGCGCCAGTCCGGTTTCTCCCACCAGAACGGCGGCGCCTCGCTCGCCATGCTAGCGGCCTCCCGCCGCCTTGAGACGTGCTTTGACGACAAGCGGCTGGATATAAGGCTCGAGCGCTCTCTGCGTGGTAGCCAGCGCGCCACGCATCTGCTCGACGGTCGCCGCACCGGCCGCCATCATATCGCGGCGCGCACTTTCATTGGAGAGCAGGAAGTTGACAGCGCCGGCCAGCATCGGGCGATCCCGCACCAGCTTGGCAGCCCCGGCATCCAGCAGCCTTTGATAGGAATCGCGAAAATTCTGCACATTGCGACCAGCAAGCACCGCTGTCTCGAGCATCGCCGGCTCGAGCGGGTTCTGTCCGCCTTCCGACGTCAATGAACGGCCGACAAAAGCGATCTCGGTGAGCCTGAGATAGAGTCCCATCTCGCCGATCGTGTCACCGAGCAGGATGTCGACATCTGGCGTGATCTGGTCGTCCAGACTGCGCCGTGCAACGGTGAGCCCCATTCCGGCGAACGCCTCGATGAGCTCTTCGGCGCGGTTTGGGTGGCGCGGCACGACAATGGTCAGCAGGCCGGGATGGCGCGACGCCAGGGTCTTGTGTACTTCGGCGGCAATGACTTCTTCACCGTCATGGGTGGAAATGGCGGCCCAGGTCGGGCGCCTCTCGATCTGGCGGCTCAGCAAGGCCAATTCACCTGCATTCACCGGCGGCGGCGGCGTATCGACCTTCAGGTTGCCGGAAACTGTCACCGGCCGCGCACCGAGGGCTCGGAAACGCTCTCCGTCGACTTCCGATTGCGCGACGACATGGGCAAGATTCTCGAACAGCGCCTCGGCGATGTTGGAACGCTTCTTCCACGAAGCGAAGGAACGATCCGACAGCCGCCCGTTGACCAGCACCTGTGGCACGCTGCGCGCGCCGAGCTCGAGGATAGTGTTCGGCCAGATCTCGGATTCGGCGATGATGACGAGGTCGGGATGCCAGTGATTGAGAAAACGGCTCACCGCCGGCCTCAGGTCCAGCGGCACATATTGATGGATGACGCGATCACCCAGCCGCTCTGTCACCAGTTTCGCCGAAGTGACGGTCCCGGTGGTCAGCACCACCGTGACACCGTAGTCGAGGATTGAGCGGACCAACGGCACGACCGCGTTGGTTTCGCCGACGCTTGCCGCGTGTACCCAGATCAACGGTCCGTCCGGTCGCTCCTGGCTGGCAACACCGTAGCGCTCGCGACTGCGGGCACGGTCCTCC
>VFQN01007464.1_pt1 | contig 11773 bp, 9 predicted proteins | sample 3512371 | NCBI WGS metagenome assembly VFQN01 (sample SAMN10412370, study PRJNA504923) | tailings metagenome | isolation source: Replicate 2 from Balatoc abandoned mine | place: Philippines: Itogon, Benguet | collected 2017-08-28
GATCGAACACCGCGCCGTCGAAGAAGCCATCGGGACCCAAAGTCAGGCTCGCACCGGCCGACCCGACCGGCGTTTCGCTTCGAAGCGCGCCCTCGACCTTGGAGTTCGCTCCCGGCAATGCCACGCCCAGGTCACCCAAGGCCGCTCGATAGAGGTCCGGCCTATATGTCCCGCGCGTGATCGCCTCATTGCTCTCGCTCGACCGAACCTGCCCCCACCGGACCATCTGGCTGTAGAACCACAATGCGTGGCTCTTCCACGGAAAGGTCGCGGCCTTGGCGTGCGGCACGAAGAAATCCGCCACATTGACCGTCTCGCCTTTGCCGGCGTCGATCGACCCGCTCAAGGCCGGCAGCAGCCAGTCGGCGGGGCAGTCAACATAGGCTGGTGCAGCCAGCAAGCGCGCCAGCTCGACACGGTTCGCCGGCATGCCGCACCATTCGGCCGCCCGATAGAGTGCACGCAGCAAGGCCGACAAAATCTCGGGGTCTCTCGCGGCCCAGTCCGCGGCGACGCCCAGCACCTTTTCAGGACTGGACCTCCAGATCGCCGCCTTGGTCGTGACGATACGTCCAACACCCTTTGCCACGGCAGCCGTGTTCCAGGGCTCGCCGACACAATAACCGTCGATACGGCCGGCACCGAGCGCATCCGCCATCAGGGTCGGCGGCACGATGACGATCTCGATCTCGCTCTCGGGATCGACGCCACAGGCGGTAAGCCAGTATCGCAGCTCGTAATTGTGCCCCGAATGGGGATGAACCACGGCGAAGCGCAACGGCTCCTTGCCGGCTCGACGGCGATCGGAAATCACCTCGGCAAGCGCCCGGCCGACCGCGAGCGGAGTGAAGTCGTCAGGCGCGCCGTGGCCGCGCATTGCACTCCAGGTCTCCGGGGAGACCGTCACAGCGTTGCCGCCGAGCCCGAGCGCCAGCGGCACGATGGTTTCCGCCGCGAGCGGCGTCAGCCCCAGATTGCACGCGATCGGCATCGGCGCGAGCATGTGAGCGACATTGAAATGCCCGACGGCGAGCCGGTCACGGATAGTTGCCCAGGAATTCTCTCGAACGAGACCGAGCTCTATGCCTTCCGTCTCCGCGAAACCCTTTTCCCGAGCCGCAACCAGGATCGCGCTGTCGAGCAGTGGAAGGAACCCAGCGGTGACGGCATGGAGCTTCATGAATCCTCTCCCGGGTCCAAAAGACCCGCAGCCGTGACCAGACTCTGGGCGATGTCGTTGATCTTGCGGTTCTGGTTCATGGCCGTCTTGCGCAGCAGCGCGTAGGCTTCGTCTTCGCTGAACCCGCGCGATTTCATCAGTATGCCCTTGGCGCGTTCAACCAGCTTGCGGCCCGCGAGCTCAGAGCGGGCCTCTTCCAACTCGCGCTCCATACGGGAGAATGCGTTGAAGCGGCTGATCGCCATATCGAGGATAGGCTTCACGCGCTCCTTGCGCAGCCCGTCGACGACATAGGCCGAAACGCCCGCGTCCACCGCCGCCTCGATCGAGGCGCTGTCGGACCGGTCGACGAACATCGCGATCGGCCGGCGCACGACGCGCGAAAGCTGGAACATGTTCTCCAGCATGTCGCGATTGGGATTCTCCAGATCGATCACGATGACGTCGGGCTGGATATCGGCGACACGCTTGGCGATCCCGGTCACGTCCTGGACTACGGTGACGGCGTCATGGCCCGCTTCCCGCAGGCCCGCTTCGATAATCGAAGCCCGGATGCTGTTCTCGTCGATCACCAGGATTGTCAGCGCGTGCGCAGGCATGAGCGCATTGTGAACGACGCATTCATTTGTGCAATGCAAAAACGGCGCTGCATTCGCGCCGCTCTCCCCATCAGGCTCGACAGCACTATTTTTGCGGCCGGCCTACTTCACTTCCTCCAAGTCGCCGGGCTTCCAGGTGCCGAGGCGATAACCTATCCGTCCTGCCTCCGTGCCGGGCGGGCAGCATTTATTTTTTCGATACATGAAAAATATCTCGCTAGCAGGTTGACGCTATGCAGATTGTGCCAATAGCTTCTGCGTGACATTCCGGACGGGGGCTCGATCCGAAAGGTCCTGTTTATGCAGACAGAGGCGCATGAACCACTGTCCAGTGGCCGCGCAGACGACCTGGAGACGACGCCTGGCACCGGAGAGATCGCTCCCCGGCCGGACCTACCCGCAATCACCACTCAGACCGTTGTTCTTCGGAACACGGAGGACTTGAGGGAAGCCACGCTCGGAGCAGACCTGAAGGTCGTGCAGCTGGCATCCGGCTCCTTCGGAGGGCGCCTGACCCATGCCCAGATCGGCACGACGAGCCTAAGTGCTGGAGATTTCGAACCCGACATCCGCGCCCGCGGTGTCATGAACGCCGACATGGTCACCATCGGCATGATGGTGGAGTGCAGCGGCGACGTCATGCAGTGGGACTATCATGTGGTGCCGGGCGACGTGATCGTGTTTCCCCGATCGGTCGAGCAGGAGGGACGCTTCACCGGCCGCTCGCGTTACCTTACGCTGACGCTCACCGAACAGGACCTCGCCACACACGCGGCAGGCGAGAAGCGATTGCAGGATCCGCGCTTCTGGACCGAGATCAGGCGCTTCCGTCCCTCACCCGGACTGCGCGCCTTCATCGCCAGGAGTCTCGACCGAAAGATCGCCCTGTTGCGCGAGGGAACGCTGACCAGTCCTGGTGCTGCGACCGAGCATTTCAGACGGTCGCTGATAGAGGCCTTCATCGTCGGAATTCTCGACGCGCAGGGCAGCGGCGCGGAGGACCGGGAGCACCATACCGGGTCGAGGCTGGTTCGCTTGGTGGAGGACTATGTGGATTGCATCGGAGCGGACCAGCCGCTTCATGTCTCCGAGCTCTGCATGGCGCTCGGAGTGTCACGACGCACCCTGCATCGGGCTTTTCAGGAGACGCTCGACGTCGGCCCCGCCGAATATCTGCGCCTCAGGCGCCTTTCGAACGTCCGCCAGGCGCTTAGCGATGCGGGCACGACGCCGAAGAAGTCCGTGACGCGCGCGGCTCTCGATGCGGGCTTCACCGACTTTGGACGCTTTGCCGGCTACTACAAGCGCATCTTTCAGGAGACCCCATCCCAGACACGCAAGCGCGCGATCGCCAAAGCTCCAGAGCTGCCTTGCGGAGAGCCCGGCACGTAGCTCGCAAGGGCGACCATGCCGCCCAGTCCAGAACAGCCGTCGCGCAGAATCGGTTCCTCCCTGCTTGCCCTTTCATTGGGTGGAACTGCCGGCCGCCAGCCGCCAGCGAACATAGGGCACGGACGCCAGGGCGCCGAAGATCAGGTGACAGAGCACCACCGCCAACACCGCCTTCTCGTCGGGAAACTGGGTGCCGGCGATGGCCATGGCGACGCCCGGATGGCGCGTGCCGGTTGCAAGTGCCAGGACCGTGCGATCCCCCTGGTCCGGCCCGCCGAGAAGGTGGCCGACGGCGAGGCCGATCAAGGTGAAGGCGAGGAGCGCGAAGACAAGGCCATTGCCCAGCAGCGTCCATATCGCGGGCCAGGCCTTCAACAGGACAGGCGCTACAGCGATGGCCAAAAGTATCGGAGCGATCACGGCAGCCGGGCGGGCGATGCTCTCCCCGATCCGGGGCATCCAGATCCGCACCGCGATGCCGAGGACGAGCGGCACCACGATCGAGACCAGCACGACCGAGGCTATCTTGCCGGCGGACATGCCGACCGACAGGCCGAAGACATGCCCGACGAGGCCCGCCGTGAAGGGCGCCAGGAGAACCGCCACGGCGGAAGCTGAGACCAGAAGGGCAATGGCATAGGAGGACGAGCCGCCTGCTTTCGTCTGCTTGCCCGGAAGTATCGGCGGAACCGGCGAGATCGCCAGTGCGACGAGCGCGATTTCGATCGGGCGGGGCATGTCGAAGACGAGGTCGAGCGCCACGACCGCGAGCACCATGATGACGTTCATGGACAGGATCGAGCGGATCAGAAGGCCGGGACGATGGAGAAGGTGCAGCAAATCCCTCGCCTCGGTCTTCAGGCCCAGACCGAAGACGAGCAGGAACATGCTGATGCTGATGACAGACGATATCAGTTGCGCAAGGGTAGGCATCCCGAACTCGCTCTCTGTCCGGCATAAACGGAAACCGCGGCAAGGATCTGCCGCGACACCGCTCGTCGGCAGGGCCGCGAGCGGCGTCAAGATCATGCGGCGCGGCGCGCGGCGCCGATAGTTGGACCTAGGGCTTATCGGGAGGGCAATCCTGCTCCCGCCGAGCCATCGGTCCTGATGCCGACCAGTTCGAAAATGTCGAGCCGGGCGGACCGGCCCTTGGCCTGCTTCTTGCCGAGCGGCCGGAAGATGAAGTCGTCGCCGCAACGGGCAACGACGGCGCGGCTCACCATGATGGTTGTGCCGAACTCCTTGTTGATACCCTCGAGCCGCGAGGCGACGTTCATGGTGTCGCCCATGGCGGTGTATTGCAGGCGGCTGGCAGCGCCGACATTGCCGACGACGGCCGACCCGGTGTGCAGGCCGATGCGCGTCACAAAGACGGGTTGGCCCGCCCCTTGCTGTCGCGCGTTGAAGCGCTCGACAGTGGCGGCGATGTCGAGGGCGCAGCGGCAGGCGTGGCTGACGTGATCGGGATCACCGACCGGGGCGTTCCACATGGCACAGACGGAATCGCCCATGAACTGGATGATCGAGCCACCGTTGGCTTCCACGCTGGCGTTGATGGCGTCGAAATAGGCGGACAGGAGGTTCACCACTTCTTCCGGACTGATCTTCTCGCAGATGGTCGTGAAGTCGCGGATATCGGTGAAGAGGACCGAAATCTCCTGGCGGACCGCGGTCTCCGAGGCGAGCGCGCTGTTCGCCACGATCTTGCGGACGAGTTCGCGCGGCACGTAGAGCGCGAAGCTGCGGATCGCATCGCGGGCCACGGCGAGCCCGCTCGCCAGGGCGTTGATCTCGGCAATATTGGAGGACGGCACGGAAGAGGCGCGGAAATCGAGATCACCCAGACGTGCGGCCTGGCGGGTCAGCGTCTGAAGCGAACGCGTGATCAGGTTTGCCACCAGCACCGTAGCGGCGATGCCGATCCCCAGCACCACGGCGGAAATGAGGAGGCCCTGGCGCAGAAGACGGTAACTCTCCCCCGTGAAGTCGGACAGGGGCGCGGCGACCACCAGAGTGTTCCCGTGAAGCGACGGCGAGACGCGCATCGTGGTGGCGCTGCCGAGATAGGCCCGCCCGTCCACCTCGAAACGGAAATGACCAAGATCGTCTTTTGGCGCTTTGGCCATCGTCGTCCGCGCGGCGGCGTAGACCGGATCGTCGATCGTGACCGCGTCCGCGCCATCGGGCGGAGCCGCCAGCAGGCGCTCCATGACCTCAGGGTCGGAATGGATGATCAGCTTGCCGAAGCCGTCGAGGACATAGGCGCGGCCGTCGGGCGAAACCTTCTCGGTGGCCAGGAAATTGGCGATCGTGGCCAGCATGATGTCGGTACCGATGACGATGCGGCCGTCGTCGACATGGCCGCGCGCAACGGTGAGCGCAAGCGACCTGGTCGTCGCCGTCACATATGGACCGATACCGACCGTTCCCGGGACGGTCGACGCCATCTGGTACCAGGGCCTCGTCCGCGGATCGTAACGAGCTTGCGCCGGGCCCGACTTGGCGAGTTCGCGCCCGGTCTCGTCGAGGAAACGCCATGCAGAGACCATACGATCCCGTTCGTCCGGCCATATCGTGCGCAATGCATAAGCCGCCTCGGCGGGCGCATCGAGCACTCGGCGCCAGGCCGGGCTGTCCGCGAGATTGACCGCGTGCATGAAGGATCCGTCCGGATAACCGACAAAGAGACCGTCGATATAGTCCGAGCCGCGCAGGGCAGTGAGAAACGTCTCCTGCTTGCGTTCCAACGCGGCCGGCGGAGGCCTGGAGAAGGCATCGGAGACCGCCGCCATGGTGACGAACGGCTCCACGCTGTCGAACACGATCCGGTAGCGATCGACCGTTCGCTGCTTGAGGAGCTGCATGCTCTCCACGGCCGCACCGAGCGCGACGTCACGCCCGCGATCATAGGCCAGCCAGACCAGCGGCACGGCAGTGGCGGCGAGCAGAAGGATGATCAGCAGGCTCAAATGGACGTTGAGTGGACCGACCCAGGGCCGGCGCAGGCTGAAAGGCGGCATGTCAGGTATTGGATGAGAGGCTGAGGACGGTGCGGGCTTCGGCGCTTGCGGCTCGACTGACACGACTCACTCCCTTCGATCGGCCGGCCGGCGAAGTGCGCGTCGCGCAGGGGCACGTGAACGACTACTTCGGAAACAGCAAGGTCACCACGCCACGAAAGCCCCAGCCCTCGGGCCCGCTTTCCGGGGTCTGCGCCCAATACCGGGCGCCGGCCGTGAAGCTGACCGGCTGCTTGCCGAACTTCACCAGCTTTCCCACCATAAAGTTGACCGGAACCGACCAGTCGTCATGCGTCCAGTCATAGGTGCTCTCAGTGTTGAGCGTAAAGGTCCAGGCGGTTGGCGTTGTGTAGGAGAGGAAGGGCTGCAGGAAAGTGGAATTGACATCGATGCGGTCGTCGTCGCCGGCGAAGGACCAGATGTGGTTGGCGAGTATGCCATAGGTCCACGGGCCGCTCTGTTTCAGGAGCACCGCGGTCGGCCCTACCCCCCATTTGCCGCTGCCCAGGAGATCGTCGGTCGCGGTGGGGACCAGGAATGCGGGGCCTGCGCCCCAGATGATGCCGCCGGCTCCCGGCGCCTTGGGAGAAAAGAACAGGCTCTGTGTGGTGTCGCCGAGTCCCGACTGGGTGCCGGACTGGCCGGCGATGTCGTTCTGGGTGATCAGCGGCAAGATCGTGCGTGAAATCAAGTTCCAGTCATCGTTGAGCGAGATGGGCACGACCGGCTGTATGTTGAGCGTGGCGCGGTAACCGTCGTCCGGGCCGTAGCCGCGATCGTAGTTGAACTGGAAGGGCACGCTGATCAGCGAGGCGACGGGATTGCTGAGCTGCTTGGCGAGATCGGCATCGTCGGCCGACGCGACGCCGATGGTTCCAAGGACCAATGCCGCCGCAAGAAGATTTCGACCAACTCTCATTCATCCTCCTCCAGAAGGCCGCAAGACCAGCAAGACGCGAGTCGGCTCGGCCATCTATTCGCGATATTGGGCTCAACTGCGATGTCAATCAATCGACTTTCCCTATCCTTAGAGAGTTGAACTGGACGGTCCTTGCCGAGCCGCCATGCAGGTCTCCACGGGCGGTGCTGCCGATACCACCTCACCCATACGATCATCCCACGAGACTGGACGGAGAAACAGTTGGACGAAGGGGCCGCAAACAGAGCCCCTCGATGACCGTTTCCCTCAGAGTAATGGCCGCATTCGGTGCTTGCCTCGACTTGGATGCCTCTGATAACTCTACAAAAAGGCAGTATTCGAAGCAGCCGGCCGCAAAGGCGACGTGACTTCGGCGTGAAGAAACCGGGACGCAGAAGAACGGTTTTATTGGTGGCGCTGTGCGCATTCGCAGCGCTTGTAAGGCTATCGCTCGCGCAGACCGACGATGACGTCCATCGCGTCCTCATCGTCTATGAAACCGACAGCACGCAGCCGGCCATAGTGGAGATCGCGGAGGGACTTCATCACGGTCTCGACGATCGCAATCCCACGAAGTTCGAGGTCTACAGCGAATATCTCGACAGCGTGCGCTTTCCGGGGCCTGAGAATCTGCAGCGCATGGCCACGCTGCTGGCCGAGAAATACCAGCCCGCAACATTCGAGGTGGCGATCGCAGTCGGCCCGAACGCCTTCAAGTTCATGCTCGACAACCGGAACCGTGTCGCCCCGGGCGTGCCACTGATGTTCGGTGCCGTCAGCGCGGAATCGGTACGCGCAATGACACTTCCTCCCGACGTCAAGGGGGTGGTTAGTGACTATGACATCGAGCGAACCATGGACATGGCGCGCCGGCTGCAGCCGGATGCCCGGCGCGCGGTGGTGGTGTTCGGCTCTGCGCCTTTCGACAGGAGGTGGGAGGCTACGGCCCGATCCAAGCTGGGCGACCGCTATCGTGATTTCGATGTGAGCTATCTCACCGACCAGACCCTCGAAGGCTTCGCCGACACCCTGAAACGGCTGCCGCGCGATACGGCGGTGCTTCTCCTGACCATCTACCAGGACGCCGGCAACCGCAGCTTCGTTCCCCGCGAGGCGGCGGCAAAGATCGCGCCCGGATCGGCGGCTCCCGTCTATTCCGTCTACGACACCTTTCTCGGACGAGGCATCGTGGGCGGCTATATGGGCACGTTCCAGGATGTCGGCGAGCAGCTCTCGGCACTCGTCATGCGACAAATCCAAGGCGACGCGACGCTTCCGCAAATCACCCCACTCGTCGCTCGGCCCATCGCCGATTGGCACGAGATGTTACGGTTCGGTCTCGACACAGATCTCCTGCCTCCCGATACCGAGATACGCTTCCGCGATCTGTCGCTTTGGGACACGCATCGCACGCTGATTTCAATCGCAGCGGCCGTGATGGTCCTGCAGGCAGGGCTGATCGGGGCGCTGATCGTTCAGGGTCGACGCCGCAGAAAGGCGGAAGCGGAAGCCGCCGCACAACAACTCGAACTGGCTCATCTGTCCCGCGCGTCACTGCTCGGCGAGCTGTCCGGCGCCTTCGCTCACGAACTGAACCAGCCGCTGACCTCGATCCTGGCCAATGCGGAGGTCGCCAAGCGACTGCTGGAAGACAGTGAACCGGACATAGCGGAACTGGCCGAGATCCTGTCCGACATCGTGGCCGACGACAAGCGTGCGGCAGAAGTCATCTCGCAACTGCGGCGCCTGCTGGTCAAGGGCGAAGCCTCGCTGGAGCCTGTCGATCTCAACCAGGCCGTGGCGGCGACGCTGACGCTCGCCGGCAGCGAGCTGCTGTCGCGGCAGACGACGGTCGACTTCCGGTCGACGCCGAACGACGTGCCGGTGCTCGGCAACTTCGCTCAACTGCAGCAGGTGGTGCTCAACCTCATCATGAATGCGGCCGATGCCACGGCACAGTTGCCGGCACCCGCCCGCAAGGTGGAAGCTGTCGTAAGACGCAACGGCCGGTTCTGCGAGTTGTCGGTCACCGACAATGGCCACGGACTGACCACCGAGATGATGGTGAACGCCTTCAAGCCCTTCGTCACGAGTAAGACGAGCGGGTTGGGACTCGGCCTTGCGATCTGCCGGTCGATCGCGGCGGCTCATGGCGGCACGCTACAGTTCGACTCCAGCCATATACAAGGCGCGCGGATCGTGCTCACATTGCCACTTCGGGGACCAGCACGATGAGCGAGCCGGCTTTCCAAGTGCATCTCATCGACGACGACACGCGCATCCTGAAGGCGCTGTCGCGGCTGCTGGCGCATGCCGGCTATGGCGTCGAGATCTATGCCGACGCCGAGACCTTCCTGGCGCGCCACGACCCTGCGGCGGCAGGTTGCGCCATCGTCGATCTCAGCCTGCCCGGAAAGGACGGCTTCGCCGTGCAGGAGGCGTTGGAGGCCTGCGGGCGGCCCGTCATCTTCCTCACCGGTCAGGGCGATATTCCGGCAAGCGTCAAGGCGATGAAGGCGGGCGCACTGGATTTCCTGGTGAAGCCCGTGGCGGCCGACAGCCTGCTCGCGGCCATAGCCGAGGCCAGGCAGATCGACGAGGAGCGGCGGCGGGAGTTCGAGGAGCGGCGGGAGTTCGAGCAACGGGTCGCGAAACTCACGCCGCGCGAGCGGCAAGTGCTCGAACAGGTCGCCGCGGGACGCCTCAACAAACAGATCGCCGGCGCTCTCGGCACGGTGGAGAAGACGATCAAGGTGCATCGCAGCCGGATGATGGAGAAGATGGGGGTGCGCAGCGTGGCCGATCTCGCCCGTAAGTTCGAACGGTTCGATCCTTGAGGCCGCAGTTGGACCCAAGGCCAACTACGCCTGCGCTGGCGTTTGGCGTAATGGTTGCTGATGGCGACGAAGACACCAGTCGTAGCAATCGTCGACGACGACGACCCAGTGAGGCGCGCATTACGCCGCCTGGTCCTTTCGCTTTCCTATCAACCCGCCGACTTCGCCTCCGGCGAAACCTTCCTCGACAGCCTGGCCGACCTCATGCCCGATTGTGCACTGGTCGACCTGCATATGCCCGGCTTGAGCGGTCTCGACGTTCTGCGGCAACTTCGGACCCTGGGCCTGCGTATTCCCGTCATCATCATCAGCGGCAACGCCCGGAGCGATCTGCTCGACCTTTGCCTGCAGGCCGGCGCGGCCGCCTATCTGCCCAAGCCGATCGAGCGGGCGAAGCTCGACACGACGATCCAGAGCATCACCAAGCGGCTATGACCCGCTTCCCTGAATTTCTTTCGAGGCCAGACCGGAGCCCCCAGACATGAACCTCTCTTCCACCGTCAGAAGGCTGCTTGCCGCGGCGGCGCTGGTCGCAGCATCGACCACGATGACACCGGCTGCCGACCTCGAGGCCTCGGAGCCTCCGGCCGCGCCCGTCGAGCCGGCCAATGAATGGCGGTTCACCATTGCTCCCTATTTCTGGGCGGCCGGTCTCAATGGCGACGTCGGTGTATTTGGGCGGCAGCCGGTCCATATCGACATGAGCTTCAGCGACATCTTCGACAATCTGCGTTTCGGCGGCATGGCCGTGGCCGAAGCGCACAACGGAACCTGGGGCATCTTCGGCGACTTCATCTATGTGAAGATCGAAGCTGACGAATCGATCACGCGCAGCATTCGCGGCGTTCCGGTCTCGCTTGCGGCGAATGTCGAGACCTCCAGTTTCACCGGCACGTTGCTCGGAGAATACAGGGCCTATTCGACCGACAGCGTGTCGCTCGACCTGATGGCCGGCGCCCGCATCTGGAGCGTCAACAACGACATCGAGGCTTCACTCACGATCGACGGCCCGCCGCTGGCCGCCTTCAGCGGCAGCGACGGCAGCACCTGGGTCGATCCGATGATCGGTGCGAAAGCGCGCTTCAACACGGGCACGCCATGGTTCTTCAACGGCTGGGGCATGATCGGTGGCTTCGGCGCCGGATCGGATCTCACCTGGGACCTGATGGCCGGCGTCGGCTATGAGTGGAACAACCGGGTCTCGTCCCTGATCGGATACCGGGCGCTCGGCGTCGACTACGAGAATGACGGGTTCGTCTACGACACTGTGGAACAGGGCCCGTTCCTGGGTGTGGCGATCAGCTTCTGATCTCGCCCAGCCGGGCCGGCGGGCATCCGGAAATCAGGATGCCTTGTCACTCCTCAGCATGAGAACCATGAAATAGGGCCCGCCGACGAAGGCCGCGAGCAAGCCGGCGGGCACCTGCCAGGGAAAGATCAGCGTGCGGCCGAGCCAGTCGGCGGCGACTAGAATCAACCCGCCAAGAATGCCGGCGGCGGCAAGCTGGGGCAAAGCGCGGCGGAAGCCCAGCATGCCGGCAAGGTGGGGGGCAACGAGGCCGACGAAGGTCAACGGCCCGATGACGAGCGTGGCCACCGCGGCCGGCACGGCCGTCAGCAGGAGCAGCGCGCCGCGGACAGGGGTGAGCGCCACTCCCAGCGAACGCGAGGCGGGATCGCCGAGCGGCAGGATCTCCACCCAGCGGGCGGTGAGTGGCGCCAGCGCCAGCACGAAGATAGCGGTTGCGCCCGCGGCAACAACGTCGGCGCCTGTCGCCCGCCAGGTCGAACCCGACAGCCAGCCCAGAAGGAAATCGAGCCTC
>VFQN01007465.1_pt1 | contig 11773 bp, 9 predicted proteins | sample 3512371 | NCBI WGS metagenome assembly VFQN01 (sample SAMN10412370, study PRJNA504923) | tailings metagenome | isolation source: Replicate 2 from Balatoc abandoned mine | place: Philippines: Itogon, Benguet | collected 2017-08-28
CGGCAGAGGCCTGCCCGCCAGCCGGCAAATGGCGGGCAGCCTCCACTTCCCTATTCTAGAGGCCATTCTCGAATTTTCGTGTGCACTCATTTGAGTGAGGGCGGGCAGCTGGTAAATCGAGAGTGGGTGCACACGAAAATCCGAGAAAGTTGCTACCGAGAATGGCTACCGAACAGCCGTGAACGGTATCTCTTGTATCGAGTGAGTGTAAATTTATTATGGGTGACGAAAGCAAATTCTTCTTCGACCTTTATAATAGGTTCGATCAAAGCAACCACACTTGACAAACTTGATAGGCTGTTCGATTGTCTCGTTAAAGAAGTGGATAAGAGCAAATGATGATGTCTGTAGGTGGCATTGGTGGGATAAAGGCTGTTGTTTGGAGGTTACTGTTTGTTTTCTCTTTCTTTGTACTCTTTTGTACTCGAGGAGGTACTTCCTTTCATTCTCGTCCTTCTCAACATTTGTTTTATCGAGGAAATAAGATTTTTCAAACAATCAGTACTGAAGTTCTTGCAGAAACTCCCTCGCGCCAAGCACAAGTACTTTCCTTCATTGAGCCATCTACCAACACCACCGTCATTCTAGTCGGTGCAATGCACTACAACCCACGTAGCATAGAATTAGCAAAATCTACCATCGAAGAATATGCAGAGAAGGATGAATTAGGCTCTGTTATCATCGAATCTTGTGCAGTTCGTTGGAGAAAGACAATTGACTTACTCTCCCCTTCTAACCCCTCTACCAACCCAAACATACTTCAAACCTTACAAAAGCAATGGAGGTTATTTGCCAAACAAAAACTCTTTTATAATGAGATGTATGCAGCAGAAGAGACAGCTAAGCGTTATAACATCCCTGTTATCTTAGGCGATCAACTGATTAATGAAACCTCTGCTAGCATTGGAAATGGCTTCAAACGAACACTTAAAGACTTAATTCAGCCATTTCAAGGTTGGGAAAGAATTAAACAAGATTTGCAGAACACGTATCCCATCGCAATGCCATCAGGTGAAGGATATCTCGGGATAGAGGATTATCTTAATCTACAGTTACTAATATCAACTCCCGTCACACTCTTCCGTTACCCTCTCTCCATTGCCTTAAGAGCTCCTTTACTCTTAATCCCAATCTTTATTTCTGCTCTGATAGGAGTATTACCGAGCTACCTACCAACACCTGACATACTCACTCCCTTCATTGAGTCAAGGGTTGTGACAGAATCCACGAGTATTGTTGAGCCAGTTATTAACGTAATTGCCTTTTCAGTAGGATCAGTGGTGTTGCCTCTGTTAGAGTTTGTGATTCTGGCAAGAGTCTTTCTGATTAGTATCTTAGCAGAGAGAAACGTTGTGCTCGCTGAGAACATCTTACAACAATGTCAGATGATCGCGAATAAGAATCAAGATCGAAGACTCTCAACTACCGCGACAATGCAAGCATTAGATATATTAAATATGGATATGTTGAAAAGATTTCTACCCGAGCAATTGAAATCTCTCTTTCCTGAGAGTCAGATACGAGATAACAACAATGAAGCAAGTGAAAGGATTAGTGAAGATTCAGCTGCACCAAGAAAGGTTGTGGTAGCAGTGTTAGGAATGGCGCATTGTAACGGAATAAAGAAATTACTAACATCATCTATGGTTCAAGCACCAACGGCTCCCCCTTCCATCGTAAACTTTGATCAAATCATTGCTCAATGACATCATAACACAAAGCTCTGTCGTTGCTGTTGCTCCCTTTCATTTGTAGATTCTTTCTTCTTATCTTATCTTTAAAAAAATCAATAAAAATGATAATAAAATCAAATCTTCTTTTTTCTCTTTTTCTCTCTCTTACATATATCATTCTTTCTTATTCTCTTTCTAAGTAGTTATTATTGGTATTAGTATGATTATTATTAACTATTCTATGCATACCTCCTATGATGGTAGTAGTGGATGTTGGTAGTGGTGTGGTATAGGGATGAATTATTATTGCTGCAAATAACTAAAAAGTCTCAATCAATGCAAAACAATAAATGAAAATTAAAAAAAATACAAGGAAGTCATTCAAACACGTTTAACCAGACCAATGGAAGGTACCAGTAAGGTGAATATCAGCGGATGATGAACCAATCATCATCTTATAATCACCAGGAACAATCTCCCACGCATGAACATCACTATTCCAGATAGAGATATCACGCTTAGTCAAATAAAAGACAAAAGACCATGAACCATGTGGTCTTAAGTTAATCTTTTGGTATTGACGTAATTGCTTTGGTGGTTCTTTGGCCTCTGATGGATATTGAACATATAATTGAGCAATCTCTGATCCTTCACGATCACCAGAGTTAGTTAAGGTTGCTGATACTTTAGCAATAATTTCAGAGTTATCTGTCACGGGAACAGCAACAACGTGAAGGTTACTGTAGACGAAGGTAGTGTAAGAAAGACCAAAACCAAAAGGAAAGTTTGGTTTAACACCTTTAGTCTCATACCAACGATATCCAATCAATAATTCTTCACTGTAGGTCGCCTCTGGTGGAGTGCCAACACCTGGGTATTGTTCAGAAGTGAAAGCAACTTCATTATCCTTGTTAGGCATGGTAACAGGAAGGCGAGCAGATGGATTAACAACACCAAACAAGACATCAGCTAAAGCGTTTCCGGCTTCTTGTCCTCCCATCCAACTAATTAAGATAGCAGGGACGTCATTTGACCATGGCATTAAAACAGCTCCTGGGGTACGAACATCAACGATGGTACGTGGGTTTGCTGCTAAGATGGATCGAACTAGGTTGTCTTGTGTCTCACCAAGAGACAGGGTTTCACGGTCACTTCCTTCACCAGAGTTTGTTGCCACAACAAGCACAGTAGTATCACAAGAGCTTGCTAAGGATTGGGCAGCAGATACATCAAGTCCAGATGCATATAACACTTGAGTGTTAGTGCCAACTAAAGCATTACGAATGCCTTGTTGTGGAGTGATCTGATATGGAGGCTCGACAGAGCCGCTTCCTCCACCACCGGTGGTTACCTCATCACCGATCACAGCAACGCATGTTCCTAACTCTTGTTTGTTCAAAGGTAAGATGTTGTTCGTGTTCTTTAAGAGGACAGTAGCCTTAGCAGCAGTCTCACGAGCAACCTGATTGTGCGCATCACTTGTGACGTTTGCCATACGATCACCTACAGGAGGATGATCAAATAAACCAATCGAATACATGGCAGTTAAAATACGTAAAACTGATTGATCAACATCTGCTTCATTAATTTCACCAGTACTTAAAGCATTGGTAAGATTGGACTGTTGAAACCAATAACCATAAGGCATCTCTTGATCTAATCCAGCCTTCACAGCAGGTGAAGTAGACATGGTAGCCCACCAATCAGACATCACCCAACCTTCAAAGCCAAGATTCTTTCTTAAATGGTTGAGAGTATCAGGGTTTTCACATGCATAGATGTCATTAATACGGTTGTAAGAGCACATGACACTTAATACTCCTGCCTTAGCAGCGGCTTCAAATGGAGGATAATATAACTCAAATCGAGTACGTTCATCAACATTGGAACTAACTTGTTGACGATCATTCTCAATTTCGTTATTAATGAAGTGTTTTGCGTTCGCAATAACTCCTGTCTTTTGAATGCCCGAGACGACTGCTTCGACTAAAGGACCGCAGAAAGAAGGATCTTCACCGCATAAATATTCAAAGTTGCGTCCAGCGGTAGGAACACGTGCAATACCCATTCCAGGACCAAGAGCAACATTTGCACCTTTATCACGGAATTCCTCTCCCATAGCAGTAGCCCATTTATTGAGGAGGTTAACATCCCAACTCGCTGCAACGGTTAAAGCTGATGGCCATTGAGTAGTAGTACCGTACCCTCCAACAGATTCATGTGTGCGGAAACCTTGAGGTCCATCTTGCATTAAAATCGTTGGAATACCCAAGCGCTCGTTACCAGCGATAGTACCAGTATAATCGCCAACCTCCTGACCGGCCCTATTTAAGAATATCAAAAATAATTATTTTTAATACTCTCATGCAGAGAGAAACCTTCTAACTACTTACATCATGATTAACTTCTCAGTCAAGTTCATTTGTTTAAGCATTTCTAATGCACGATCCTTTGGAGAAGGTTTTGCACTAAAAATTTGTCCATTACTCCAACTTAATAATTGAAGAACAACTAAAGTAAATACAGAAAAATTTCGAAACATGATGAAGATTATGTTGTTTAAACAATCTTCAACAATCCAAAGAAAATCAATCAAAAACAAAGGCTCCATACGACGTAAACGCACAGATACACAATCACCCAAATCGAAGAAGCGTAAATTCACGAAAAAGATTAATTTCTAGTTTTGCATTTCTAGAGATTTTTGAATTGCGGGGTAAAAGAGAAAAATCAAAACACACAGACACATCTTTCGATATCCGAAGCTTCTTTAGTGATAGACTTCTTCTTGAACAATCAACCTATCTTCATTCTACTTTGTATTTAATATTTCAATTTGTTGAGAAAAAGATGAGAGCCATTATTTTAGTTTTCTTTGTGGTGATGACCATTGTATTTTATATAAATAATGTCTTTGCACAGGAAGGTGGTGATTTAATCCCAAGTTTATTATTGGAAAGTGCTATCCGTGGTGATGTTGATGGAATTTCTGCTGCTTTGGATGCTGGAGAGGGAATTGATGTCGTAAATGATAAAGGATGGTCTGCTGCTCGATTCGCTGTTGCCTTAGGTGACTTGAACTTTCTTCGCGCTGTGATCGAAGCTGGAATTGATTTAAACAATCCAGATAATGACGGTGTTACTCCTTTGATTGCTGCTGCTGAAGTGGTAAGTTGTTGTTCTTTAAATCTCTTGCATTGTTTGATAAAAATTTAAGGGTGACAGAGAAGCTGTTGAACTATTATTAGCTGGTAACGCCAGTCCACTTCAAGTAGCCGCTGATGGAACTGATGCCTTCAAGGCAGCTGAAAGATCTGGCCGTGGTGTGATTCAATTACTCATCGCTGAGGCCAGCACCCTCCACGCTATCAACGCAGATGATCTTCCAAACGTTCTTCAAAGTATTCGTCGTGGATCATATGTGAACATCCGCAACGGCGCAGGATGGACTCCATTAATTTTGGCTTCAGCCAGAAATAACCTGGAGGCTGTGAAAGAGCTCCTTGCCGCTGGTGCTGATGCTAATAGAACCGAGAATGACGGCTGGACTGCTTTACACTTCGCCGCTGATGCTGGTAATGATAAAGTTGTTGATGCTTTATTAGCTGCTGGTGCAAATGGCGCTGTTCGTAATGCTCAAGGCCAAACTGCTCGTGAATTGGCTTTAAGTCATAACTTCTTAACAATTGTTGATAAGATTCCTGAACCACAAGGAGAATTCTAAAAAGTCAATAAATAATACATGATTTTTGATTATGAGAGAAGTGATGATTGATTTGATTGATTATTGTAAAGAATTGCTGTCTCATCTCTGGAATATTTTTATTTTTCCTTTGATTGACGCTTTCCCCTCTTTTTTGTTCGTTTATCTTCCCTTCTTCTCCATCTATCGTCTTTCTACGACAAATGTAATATAAAATATTTACCTTTCATCATTCAACTCATTCTTTCATCCTTCACAAAGAAACAGAACGAAACAAAAAAGGAAAAGCAAGTTTGAAGACATGAATATTATGTAACTTAATGTAAGGATAAGTCTGTCCATCATCAGAGAAATTTACAATAAATGAGAGAAAAGCAAAGAAGCTAAGACGAGACAATATGCAGAGAAGAAGACGAGAGGAACAATTGTGTCAAACTCTTCTATATCCAAAAATAAAAAGTAAATAAATAGAGAACTATACGAATCATAACAAAACACAAGTTCGTTGTTGATTGATTCGGAAAGTAAAGAGATATAATAAAATAAAATATAAAGAAAACTATTAGCTTTTTGATTAAATATGCTGTGATTCCTATAGTAAGGAAGGAATACAAACATACTTACTATCTACATGTCATTGGCAAGCACATATCATTCATTCACTGGGTGAAACCTATAACCGCCGAACTCTTTACATTGGTTTACTTACTAAGGATTTAATACAGATAATTAGACAAGCAGAACTAAGTTCATCTGAAGATTTTGAAGCTTTCCAGAATATGTGATTGCTTGTCTAAATTATTAATAAGGATAATATCTGATTATCAGAAAGACAAATATTATTAATAGGCAATACTGTGTCTTCTCATGCGTTTACCAGGAGGATCCTCAGCTTCATTAACGTTTGAATCGCCGAGCCCATTTAGTGCTTCTACTAAGAAGCTCATTCTGTTATTAACTTCGACCAATTCTTCTTTTACGATAGGGGCACCGCTACTAGCAGCAAGATTATTGTAGCGATCACGTTTCATTCGAATTTGAGATAAGTTTATTGTCAATTTAGGTGCGGGAATATTCACATTGGCAGGAACACCAACGGTTTGTGGGGATGTTTGCGGTGACCGCAGATGAATACTCAGTGGTTCGGCGAAAGGGTTTAGAGAGGGCGGAGGAGGTGGTGGTATGAGAGACTTTGGAGTACGACTGGCTTTAGGCGATGATAAAGAGTTTGATCGTTTTCTCATCACACCGCCAATGGTCATAGCTGATAATTGATGAGAGGATTTACCAACTACATCCATCGCATTTGCATCGTCGTCATCGTATTCATCCTCTAACCCATCTTGATTTATATCACCAGATTCTATCATTTCTTTTGGTAAATCTTCTAATTTCACAAACCTTCCACGTACTCTTACACGACGATCAGCTAAATTCTTCCGACAATAATAACGAATTTGTTTCTTCCAATTTCTTCGTTTCTTTTTTTCACGATATTTTGCAATAATAGCAGCTCTCTCCTAAGTAAGGACCCAGTGTAACTATGGGAATCAAAAGGGATGTTCACCGTACCTCTTGCGTATAGATGCCAATGCGACCGTTCTTATTATAGATGGAAGAATATTTATCAAAGAAATTTGCAACAAGCGAGGAAGGATTCAAATGTGTATCATCTAATGCATGATTTGCATGACTTAGCAAGGTTGCGGGACTCGTGCTTTTATTCATCCAATGATAAGGATTGTTCGAGCTCCATGGTTCTGACATAGCACGCGGTCGCTGAGGAGAAAAAAAGGGTAACCGCGTAGAAGAAAAGAGATTAAACGGGCGTACTCTGTAGTTTTTCGGAAAAAATTCCTCGGGTTGACTACTTTTCCCAGTATCGGGATGTCCAAACTCCTCGGTCTCTGAGATAGAGTCAAGGGTGTTGAATCTTGGCCTCCTAGCGTTTTCCTCAGGTGTAATACTTCGATTACCAACAGGATTCGCAAATTTTTGTTTTAAAGCTAAGATAGCATCAACCGCTTCTGAGAGAAATGTGATAAATAGAGCGAACAAAATGAAAGATATGAGAGCACTCACCAGTATCAGAGTCAGTATATTTAGTGCTTGTATCTGTCGCCCCTTCAATGGAATCATTGTTACTAACTGTGGAAGCTCTCTCAGGTAAAGAGCTAGAGGCGAATAATAATAAGTCTATTGCGTCCATTTACTGTAGGATAAATAAAAACCGAAAAGTCTTCAGACAATAATCCCTTCTCAAAATAAAATTTTCCCTGATTCCCTCACTCTCTAAATTTCGTCTATCTTCAAGACTACAGCTTCTTATATAATCGAAGTCGTGTTAGATGCTGTGACACGAGGTTAATCGTATATATAGTGTGTCTAGTTCGTCTTGTAATAACTTGAGTGAAAGATCAACTTGCAGTGATCGATTAAACAATTCCTTAAAAGATTCAGTTTTCAGAAGATTCGCAGATTCGGGAAAGTTATTTGTGCGCTAGAAAGAACTGGGAAAATTGGATGTGTAAGTGGGTAGTGGGTGTTTCACTAGTTTTGTCACGAAATAAATATGAAAGATGAGTAAAGAGAAGAAGATATCTGAATTTTCTACTATTGATCTTGGCAAGGTTAGAAATATTTTAAATTGGGTCAAGTTGCAAAGGGAAGAAAAAAGAGGAGTTCATGTAGTATTTGTGAATGGAATCCTTCATGATCTAAACAATTATGGAGAAATTCAACCTTTTATGAATTCAATACAAAGTTGTTTTCAACCAGATTCTTTAGATTGGCATCGAAATCCATTTTTATCTATTCAAATGGTTACTATGATTAAGGAAAAGCTCGGCATTTTCTTTAGTAAAGCAGGTCTAGCTACTGGGATTGGTGTTGTCAGTCTACTTGCCTTGGATTATTTTATTACGGGAGGGACAACAACACAAGCGACGTTCAAAGTCTTAGTTGATGCGTTAGCAAGTTTCCCGTGGAGGTCGACCGCTATTGAGTTCACTCGTTCTTTTGCAAAGGGTTTATGGGGAAAGGAAGGAAATGAGTCTAGATTGGAGAAAGGTCGTATTGATACTCTAAGAGACCAGGCGATACTATATATTGGACATTCCTTTGGTGCTATGTCTTTAGCGGCTGCTTATTCTCATTTAAATGGAACAGAATCGAACACAAGTCTTGCCTTCCTCCTTCTCGGCTCACCTGATCATGATGTAGAGATTACCCCTCTAGCTGGAAAACCAATATATTCGATTCGACATAATCAAGATATTATCTCCCTTTTAAAAGAGAAAGTCACGGAATCGATTCAAACAGAAGGTCGAGTGAATGATGCAAAGGTGATGGAGGAAGTGGAAACCTTTGAAGCACATTCACTTGCCACCTATCAAAAACTCTTTCAACGAGATATGAGCTAATCATTTTGATACTCTGATTCATAAATTATTGTTGTTGAGAACTATCTGTTTTTTTTTAATCTATTTTATTTATACCTATTTTCTTCTTCTTTTTAATCAATACCAATATGTTGAACTTTCCTCGTGTAAATAAACAAAGTTAACGTTTTGACGTGAAATTGGGGAAAATGGGGAAACCGGGGTCATCCGGACCTGCTGTAGTGAGGGAAGGAGTGTTCAGTTTCAGTGTTTCTTTGGTCATCTTCTTTCAATTACAATCAAATCATGCTTGTCTTGTTTGTTTTTTTAATTACGATATGGAGTGTGATTCCAACAGCTGTAACAGCTAAATTACAGCGAAAACGATTTGGTACATCTTCTGTACCTGGTTATTATGTGGTGAAAGCTGTGGCAGGGAACGGGACTGCTGCAAATTCAGGTGATGGCCTTCCTGGAACCTCAGCTTCAGTAAATCAACCTTATGGATTGTGGGTTGATAGTCTTAATAATTTGTTTATTGCTCAGAACGGTATTCATATTGTTCGAAAAGTTGACGCTACTACTGGCATCATATCAAGATTTGCTGGAACCGGAGTACGTGATGAAAGTGGAACAGGTGGTCCTGTTTCATCAACTAGTTTAGATGGAACCTGTTTTGTCTGGGGTGATACATCTGGTAACTTGTATATTTCTAGTGATAATTTCTTTGTTTGGCGGTATGAGGTATCGTCAGGGGAAGTACATGTTTTCGCTGGAGTTTCTGACTCAGGGTACACTGGAGATGGAGGTCCAGCAACTTCAGCTGGTTTAAATCATCCAAATGGCCTATTTCTGTCTTCTTCCGGAATCTTGTATATCGGCGATTCATTCAATCATGTTGTTCGAGCAGTGAACACAGCGACTGGCATCATTACTACGGTTGCTGGATCCGGGAATCGAGGCTTTGGTGGTGATGAATCACAAGCAACCTCTGCAAGCTTTCAATATCCTACAGGATTATGGTGCAACACTGTAGGAGAACTGTTTATAGTAGACATGTGGAACTTTCGTATCCGCAAAGTCGCTACAGATGGAATTATAACAACCTATGCTGGCACGGGAAACGATGGTAATAATGGAGATTCTATGCAAGCGACAAATGTTCAACTTTCTCTCCCACATGCAGTTGTCGGAGATACTTTAGGGAATATTTTCGTTACAGATAGTAACAACAATCGAGTTCTCAGTATCGCACCATCTGGCTGGACGCTTAGGATTGTTGGGAACGGACAATCTACATCAAGCCCAATAGAGCAGCTAGGAACTGATGTCGCACTAAATCCAGTCGGTCTCGTGATGGATAGTATTGGGAATATGTATGTGTCAGATTGCGCATTCTTCTATGTAAGCTATATCTCATTTGTAGAGACATCATCAGAACCTACAGTTATTCCAACAGAGTTGCCAAGCGAAATTCCAACGGAAATTCCAACAAAAATTCCAACAGAAATTCCCACTCTATCTCCTTCCATCGCTCCTTCGCAGTTGCCGGGTGCCTATTATGCGCAGGTCGTAGCTGGCAATGGTGATCAACAAACTTCTGGTGATGGTGGAGCTGCAACCCTGGCTGCACTTTCTAATCCTTATGGAGTCTGGGTTGATAGCTCAGGTAATTTATTTATTGCACAGAACGGTGATATTCGAGTGCGGAAGGTTGATACAGCAGGTATGATTGCAACAGTAGCTGGAACCGGCACAGGAAGTACTGACGGCTCTAGTGGGCCCGCGACATCAACAAATCTCGATGGTTCGTGCTATATCTATGGTGATACGAACGGGAATCTATATATTACCAGTTGTAATTACTTCATTTGGCGTTATAGCACATCATTAAATACTGTCCAGCGGTACGCTGGCAAAACACCGGCAACCCAATCGTATACTGGAGACGGAGGTCAAGCTACAGCAGCTGCATTAAATGTCCCTTATGGCCTCTTTCTTTCGACATTAGGGGTGCTTTACTTCACTGACTCTTCGAATGAAGCGATACGTACAATTGACACTGCGACAGGGATAATTACTACGATTGCTGGAATGGGCCCAGGTGCAAGAGGATATAATGGTGATGGAATGCCAGCAACGTCAACTTCTCTGTACGATCCCGCTGGTTTGTGGTGCAATACAGCGGGAGAGGTGTTCTTTGCGGATATGTGGAGTCAACGCATCCGTAAGATGGGTCTTGATGGGATTATTACGACACTTGTAGGAACAGGTGATTATGGTGAAAATGGAGTCAATCAACCAGGAACAAATGTTCAAATGAGGCTTCCAAGAGATGTCAGAGGAGATACAACAGGAAATCTTTATATCTCAGACACTGACAACAATCGTCTTCTTCAGCTAAATACCATTGGAATTGTTACTACTTTGGTAGGCGGAGGACCTGCGCAAGCAAGTTTAACTAGTCAACTTGGAACATCTGTGATTCTGAAACCGGTAGGAAATGCGATTGATAGCATGGGAAACATTTATTTAGCAGATATTGCATTTCGATACATTGTTCGTGCTTCTTTTCAAGTTTATTATCCGTCAGTAGTACCCACAGAAGTTCCAAGTGCAGTACCGAGTGAAATTCCAACTTATTTTCCATCTTATCTTCCCTCTTCCTACCCTTCAACCTCCCCAAGTGTCAGCCCTTCAAATCTACCATCATCGCAACCCACTAACGCACCTACAACTCAACCGTCTTCCACACCGTCAAGCCAACCCTCATGCCAGCCGTTCTCGAAACCAAGTTCGATTCCTTCTTCGAATCCATCAATTGAACCAACCAGACAACCATCCGCACAGCCGACGAATAATCCGACCTCTCTTCCGAGTGGACAACCCTCATCACAACCTCTTGCCTCACCTACATCTCGACCAACCTCTCAGCCGAGTCCCATGCCCACAAATCAACCAACTATTCGACCAACCACACGACCTTCCTCTCAACCATCTAACGAACCAACTGCTCA
>VFQN01007466.1_pt1 | contig 11769 bp, 9 predicted proteins | sample 3512371 | NCBI WGS metagenome assembly VFQN01 (sample SAMN10412370, study PRJNA504923) | tailings metagenome | isolation source: Replicate 2 from Balatoc abandoned mine | place: Philippines: Itogon, Benguet | collected 2017-08-28
TCTGATTCATTTCTTCGATACAAGTTATTATATTTCTTCACATTTGCTGCTTTAGGGGTAGTTATGCCTTATTTCCCGATTTATTATCAAAGTTTATCACTGAATAATGTTTATATTGGTATACTATGCATGATTCCAAACTTTTGTAGCTTCCTACTTGCTCCTATTGTTAGTTTTATTGGTGACATACTTCATACCCATGACGAGTTAATGATGATTAGTTTACTCTCTTCTACTATCTGTACTATTACAATGCTCTTTATCACTGATTTTAATTTACTATTAATGGTTGTCCTGATAGGATCAGTGATGGGTGCTCCGCTGATCCCTCTAATAGATGCTCTCGTCTTCTCTACTCTCCCAGATAAAGCCCGTTATGGTGAGATGAGATTATGGGGAGCGGTAAGCTATGGAGTCTTCTCATTAATTGGCGGAATATCGACTGCTGTGAAGGATGAAAGAAATGTCAAGACTGGCGCAGATCCGAGGAGTTTTCGATTGGTTTTTTATTTACATGCTCTTTGCTCATTGTTATCTGGTTTCATTCTGTTATGTATATTCAATAAATTGCAAATACGAAATATTCAACAATTTATTTTTCAAAATTCTTTCCCAGCAACTCGTTGAAATAAGGAAGAGTTTGAAGAATTAAATCGCATGAATGAAAAAACCATGATCTCTTCAGAGTTACCAGAAAGTCAAGAAAAAAGATCTGTTTTGCTTGCATTCATACAAGTCTTTTACGATCACCCTGAGGCGTTAATATTTAGTATTGTAATGATTCTATCTGGCTTTGGATCAGGTGTCATTGAATCTTTCTTATTTCTCCGATTAAAGCAGCTTGGAGGATCCAGCTATATAATGGGAATCTCTAGGTTCGTCAAAAGTATAGCGGAAATCCCTCTTTTTCAAGTAAGTGGATATCTTCAGGGAAAGTTTGGAATATGGACGATGCTTGCAGTGACTCAAATCGCTTTTGTCGTCCAATTTACCTGTTATTCCTTTCTAACTGTTCCGTGGTTTGTGCTGCCTTGTGAAGTTCTCCATGGTTTTACCTTTGCTGCAATGTGGAGTATTTCTTGTTCATATGCGAATATGATTTCACCGCCAGAATACCATTCTTCAATGCAAGCTTTATTTCAGGGTTTGCACTGGGGATTTGGGAGTGGTATGGGGTCTTTAATCGGTGGTATTTCATATGATAAATTTGGGGCGGTTCTATTGTTTAAAGTTAGTGGGCTATTATCATTTTGTTCTTTCTTCCTTGTAATTTATATTAGTATTTTCAAGTCAAGGCGATTGAAAGAATCTCTTCATCTTCAGGGCACTGATTATTCTGTGGTAACCGAGCCTGAAGTAAACACAAATGATAATGATGCCTAGGAGTTAGTAATCGTAAATTCAAAGATACTTTGTTGAATTTTTGAAAAATTTCTTTTCTTTTACATGAACCTCTATGTGATTGAGTCGCGAGTTACTACCTGTAGGCTTTTAATTAAACTTTAAAAGTATTCAAAGATAGATCAATCTATAGTATCGAGCGATAGAGGAGTCTCCTCTATAGAAAGTTCCATTAAATCAATAAAGAAGAATGATTCAAAGTTTTTTCCTGATTTCTAACTCAGGGTAAGATCAATGGGATTGAATTGATGTGATTTTTGTTATATGATGTTTTGTTAAATGTTTTCATCGTTCCAGGGAGATTCTCATCGAGAAACATTGGAGAGAATTAACACCTCGAAGTATATGTGATTTCTTTTGGGATGAAGTAACGAAATGTTCTTCGAAAAATGTAAGAAAAAAGACTCATCCTTCTTCTTGATGATGTCTTCCATTTATTGCTATCCTTTCTTGTAGGAAGTTCCTCCAATTATCACCACATCGAAGTATTATTTAATTAATGTTTATCGGAATGATATTTTCCTGTTAGCAACAACAACACGTGAAACATCACCATTACTTGTTATAGAATTTTTGCATCGCGTCTATGACATCTTATTTGAATATTTTGATAGTGTAGAAGAAGCTACTATCCGTGATAACTTCTCTACAGTTTATCAATTATTAGAAGAAATGATGGATTATGGATATCCATTAACCACTGAACCAAATGCTCTGAAAGCAATGATTGCACCACCTACTGTCATGACACGACTAACCAATGCAGCAGGTATGGGTGGATCAACTGTCTCTGACATTTTACCCAACGGAACCATCTCTAACATGCCATGGAGAAAGACGGGTGTTAAATACCTACAAAATGAAATTTATTTAGATATCATAGAGGAAGTCGATGCAATCATTGATAAACATGGTGTAATCATCTCCACCGAGGTCAATGGTATCATTCAAGGTAATTCACGGTTGAGTGGTGTGCCTGACCTGACACTAACCTTTGTTGATCCTGAATTAATTGATGATTGTTCTTTTCATCCATGTGTACGGTATAATCGTTTTGAACGTGATAAAGTTGTATCTTTTGTACCACCTGATGGTAATTTTGAATTAATGAAGTATCGTGTTCATACGATAGGTCCTGCATTACCACCATGTTCTTGTTCACCACAATTTTCCTTTGAAAACAACCATGGTACTGTAACGATTACACTCGGTGCAAAATCACCAAGTTCATTAAAATTAGTCAATAAAGGAGGATCAATAGTGGTGAGTGAATCAATCTCACTTGATTATGATGATATAATGAATGACATTGTGTTGTTGTTAGATGGAAGATGTCACTGTACTTATACCTTTCTCAAAATATATTAGAACAGCGAATTTAAATGCATCAACAGGAACTGTTATATTTGATGAAGCAACAAAGGTATGACGGTCTCTTAATGATGATGCTCGCCTCATCTGCTTGTTTATAGGTTGCTACGTGGACTGTTGGTAAACTATCCTCTGATAAATATCCTCAACTTACAGGAAGTTTATTACTACAGCAGTATAATACCAACAACAGTCCTTCCTTCGCAAGTACAGTCCAGGGAAATAGTAATAATAACACCTCTTCCCAATCCTCGAATTCGAAGGTTTCGTCATCGTTCTATAACGAGAGTAATGTTGCACCAGTGATTGAAATACAATGGAAAGTTCCTATGGCAAGTGTTTCAGGATTAGCTGTATCATCTCTACAGCTAACAAATGAAAGATATAAACCTTATAAAGGTGTTCGAACTGTAGCAAAATCAGGGAAATTTCTGATTCGATCTATTTAAAATAAATATAATAATTATTATTATTTAATATCAGATATCTTATATGATCTTGTAGTAATTAGCTTAAACAAAACGCTTCTCGAGGGATTTGTTTGATTTGTAACAAACCTATTAGATGACTCGCCATCAACTGCAGTATGAATATGATTTATTTAATATGCTGTCATTCTACTTCGTATTTAGGGGATATCATGTCGCGGGGGCTGGGGGATTGCTAATTTATTTTACAAGAAAGATTAAATTCTTTGAAATGTATTCCAAAAGAGACTCAAAAGATTTGAAACAAAACAAATAAAGAAATACTACTAGCGGTTAAACAATTAGCACTGTAGTAATACAGCTGTAAGTAATAAGCATGTTACACTCGTTTATATGACATATGAAAAAGAAACACAATGTTTATTAAATAAGAAAACTGCTGTGATTCATGTTCTTCCTAAACGAAGAAATATCAAGCTCATGAACTACACAAGTAAATAATTCCACTGTTACACTGACAGGGATTAATATTTATCTACTTCTACTAGAGGAAAAGGGTGAAAGAATTGTAAGGTTTCCAAAGGCTCAAGAGATTTAATCAAACAACAAAACAACGAAGTGAACAAAAACAAACGACATACTTCGAATTATTCCATGATTTCATTATACAAAAATTTCTTGAAATCATGAACGAAACATTTGGAATAATAAACAAAACACAGAAAGATTAATCACCTTTGCTAAGGAATTTGTCACAATGAAAAGATTATTCTGGACAACAAAAAGAGCAAGCACAGAAAATACTAACTTAAAAACAGAGGAAACAAATTTCAATACAGAAACGAATAGGTGAAAGAGGTTCACCAAAGAATAAAAGAAAGAAAAGGGCGAAGGCTGTTAGCGAAAGAAGAAAAATAATAAACAAACAAACAAACAAATAAATAAATAATTAATGCATACAGTGTGTCATAATAAACAAATTAATATAACATCTATGAATTAACTTCTTCGTTGAAAATCCTGCAAATAAGAATGAAAATCTTTACATGTAAAAGGCTTTGGAATAAATGCATTCATTCCTATTTCCAAAGCTTCTTGGATTCTTTCAGAGTCTGACATTGCTGAAATGCCTATGATTATACATCCATCTTCAATTCCATGCAACTTCTCATATTCTCGAATTCTCATTGTCGCCTCTAAACCATCCATCACAGGCATTTGAAAATCCATTAAAATTGCATCACATCGTCGCTCTAAGCCACTCTTCCATCTTTCATAGTTACGAATCACTTTATCAAGAGCTATTTGACCATTTTCAGCGATGTCTGTTTCAAACGTTTGTCGTTTCAACATGGATGAGGTCATTTTACTAATAGCTAAAGCATCCTCAACGATTAATATGCGTTTTTGCGCTTCTTCTTTCAAAAGGTTCACTGTTCGCAAGGTACCAATTTCTCTTTGGAAAGGAAGAACAGTATCAATAAGTATCTCTTCTTTCTTCATTTCATCACTTCGAAGGTCATCGTCTACATCATAAGGCATCGTAAACCACACGACATTCCCTGTCACTCCATCCTCTCGCTCGTGAACACCATACTGTCCGCCCAAAGATTCTACCCGTTTCGCAAGGGAATATAATCCTAGTCCAGTTCCCCCTGATAGCCGTTGCTGCTCAAATGGATTGAAAAAGCTTTCTATTTCTTGAATCGATAGCTTCTTGCCTGTGTCTTTAACTTCGAATAAAACAAACTGACGAGTGTCCTCTTCACTCAATCCATTCAAGGAGCTTTTGGAAGGGATTCTTCCTTTGCAGTCGATGCTAGATGTACTCGAGTTGCAGGTTGTAAACTCACTCGACCCTACTCTAGGATAGACCAAGGCATATCCCCGACTTGCACGTCTGACTGTTTTCGTGGCAAACCAGACATCTGAGGAAACTCGATGTGCACTCTTCTTCTCCTCCTCTGTTGAGTTAGGATTCACATTGTAAACTTCAATGGGTTTATTGTTCCTCTCAATACGCTTGTCGTTCTGCTCGGGAGCGACGAAATTTGCTCTTGCAGAGGATGGCCGTCCCTTCTCTGTCATTACTTCATCTTCTGTTCTTCCAGCTGTCTTTCTCAACGTGTCTATTGTCACAATGGATAACGATAGTTCTACTGTATTCGAAGTAGAATATTTTATTGCGTTCGATAAAGTGCAAAGAAGATTCTCCTCTAACCAAACTCTGTCAGTCCTGACAGTTGTATGAAGATTGAGGGAAGAATGTGCTTGAATCGTGACACGTTGTTGAATATTCCTCACACAATTTAAGGGCTTCGAAATGACTGCAGAAAGATTAACACTTTCTACCAAAGGAATAAGAGCAATACCCGCCGAAGCTTTCGTAAAATCAAGTGAACGATTAATCATCATTAACATGAAAGCATGAATATCTCGAACAGAATTCATTGAGTTTAACATCTTCGAATGAAGATTATTAATTCGTAATTTGAATTTTGTTCGAGAGCTTTCATGGGTTTGATCCAATTGAAGAAGAAGCTTCTCGTATTCGGTCGTCATCTCATTCACTGTGGTGATAAATACTTGTAAATCGCTTTCGATCATTTCTGTCGCGGTCGCAAATGAAGTAAGAGGCTACACAAATGAATAAATGCCATGATTATGAAGAAGAAACTAGCAAAGGCTCTTACCGTTTTCAAATCATGGGCTACGTTCCCTATCATATCTCTCATTTCAATGATCTTCTTCTCTAAAGCATTTCTTGTGTGCTCAGCGAACTTCTTTTGCAGTTCCAAATTCGCCCTCTCCTTTACTTCCTCTTTTCTTTTTCCCTCCACTAGATCATCGAAGACTGTCCAGCTAAAAATCGCACGATCAACTCTCACTAAAACTATCATGACAGTATAAGCAACAAAGATTATCAACGTATCAGAGGTAAAGGATAGGATCATCATCAAAAATAACGTGAAAATAATTATTGAGAGTTGAATAGCGAGCACAACGTCATTTGTCTCTCGAAAGACTTCGGCTGCCTTGAAAGGAACAATAACTAAGAGAATCAATGAAGTCGGAAATTCAAACTCTCCTTTCTCCTGAACCTTCTCGGGTCCAAAGCTCCCAAACTCCACTATAAAGTGAAAACTAAAACAAAGGGTAACAAGAATCGTGAAGGTTGACTTGAATCTGTGTCTCCAACGAAGTATGACTTCATCGGTAGCGTCGAACAAACTCCACACAACCCAACAACACACCAAAGAGAGCACGAGAAACAATAACTCGAGGACGTACACAACATTATTCAGCTGAGCATGATGGATAAAGTAGTACGGACAGTAACCGAAAGTGAAGAAGCAATTGAACACCAAAGGCAATAGAGAAGATCTGCCCGTTCGTCGAAAGTCTTTGAATCGTTCCAACTTTGGTTGCCAATCCTCTTCGTTTTGATTCTTCTCAAGATCCATGATAACAATGTCAGGTAATAAAAGGGTCGCTCAAATGTTTTTCCTGCACAACCACCACATTCACATCATCATGAGTCACCACATTCGATCATTAAATCGAAGTTGAAGGTAGAACCGTTAGGATTGGAGAGAGAAACTCGAAAAGCGCTTTTGTAACTGTCAAAACACTGTCTTCTCACTCACACCACTCTCGCCGGTAATTATTTACCGAGACTTATTATATACCGAAAATTACCGATTAGCAAGAATTAAAGACTTAATGAGTGTGAACTTGATTCTGCTGCTCTTTGGAGTGTATATCAGTCAAACGACTGCTTATTATGTTGGAAAGATTCATTCACCATCATGTTTAACGAATGGAATGAGGTGCAATGCGAATCAATATCGAAATCTATTCGGTTCAACAAAAGCTCCGTTGCTACGAATGACACAGCAGACAGACCATTCAGAATCATCGAATCCAGAAAAGGATCGGTCAATAGAAGTAGAGAATAATCACTCCAAGCTTGCTAATTCAACCATTTCATCCCTTCCATCATCTTCATCATCATCCTCTTCTTCATCATCATCCACACGATTAAATTGGTTACAAAAAACAACATTAAAACTTCGTCGACTCAATCAACAATTAGAGGAAAGAAGAAAACAAAAGAAATCTTCATTTCTTCGTTCACCAAAAGGATCCATAAATTCATTTTTCAATAAATGTAAGATATTATTAAAAAATATTTTAACCAATCCTGAAAGAAGATTTTCATTTTTATTAACATTAATATTATTATTAAGAATATTACAAAAATTTTTCATTAAATTATTGAAAAATTCATCATTTATTGAAATATCTTATTCAAATTTTTTTAATCTATTAACTATATCACCTGATCGTATAATTGATTTAAAAGTTACACCGAATGCTTTTTATTATCTATTAGATGGTCAAAAACTTGCTCTAACAAGATTAGTGAAATTACCACCATCTATATTAGTACAATTAATGAATTCTGGCATTAATTTTTATACACCTGCACCACCAATGAATTGGTTAGCGTTATTACCATCATTATTATTGTTAATGTCCATGTTTTTCACTAGTCGTATGTTACAGGGACCACGTGATACACGCGTTGGTAAAACAAAAGAACATTTGCAGTTAGAAGAAAATTATGGTAATTTAAGTTTTGATGATATTGCTGGACAAGAAACAGCAAAATTAGAAGTATCAGAGATATGTGATATGCTGAAAAATCCATTAAAATATACCAAAGTTGGTGCAAGATTACCATCAGGTGTGTTGTTAGTAGGACCACCAGGTTCTGGTAAAACATTATTAGCTAGAATTACTGCATCTGTCGCTAAAGTACCATTTTATTCATGTTCTGCCAGTGAATTTGTTGAAATCTATGTTGGACGTGGTCCTGCACGTATCAGACAATTATTTCAAGCCGCAACAAAAACTGCACCATGCATTATATTTATTGATGAAATTGATTCGATTGGAAGATCAAGGAAGATGAATTCATGGAATTCTGAACAAGAAACAACATTAAATCAATTATTAACATGTATGGATGGTTTAGAAACATCTAATAATGGTGTGATTGTTATGGCCGCAACAAATCGTATGGAATTTCTTGATTCTGCTTTATTACGTGCTGGTAGATTTGATCGTGTTATTAATTGCCCTTTGCCTGATAAGTAAGTTTCGTTTTCTCCATTGAATTCCTTCTGCGTGATTATGTACTTTGATGATTTCCTTCTCTCTCTTAGGAACGGTCGTTTAGCTATCCTTAAGGTTCATACAAGACGAGTAAAGCTTGCAGAAGATATTGATTTGGAGAAGATTGCCCAATTAACACCAGGGATGAGTGGTGCTGATTTAAGCACTCTGGTCAATGAAGGTTAGTTCATTCCTTACAAACACTAAAAATCCTCCCGATGATTCGCTTTAGCATCTATTCGAACTGCAAGAAGATCAGGTGAAGAGTTGAATGTAAATGATTTTATTGAGGCATTAAAGCAATTTTATTCCGCAAGAAGTTTAACACTATCAGGTATAAGAAACCACCAAGAACCTGATTCTAACTCACGTCTAATATGTGATACTAGGTTTAGCAGAAGCTGCATCTACTAGTTTGGACACCATTCCTGCTTGGTGGAAGAAATTATTTAAGAAAAATGAAGAAAATGATAGAAATAGAGCATTTACGCCTTCTTAATCGTTGTACAAATAGATATCTATTCTCTCGATGAAAGTTAATGAAATTATGTCTTTTAAAAACACATCTTCAAACAATCGTTTACTCTATCGTATTTGCTTGTTTTTATAATCGTTTTGGCTGTTCTCATTCTGTTTTGTGTTGTTTCAACATCTCAAATGCACATCCGTCACACAGACAGCAGAACCAAAAGAATTCACAATCTCATGATGACTTGACTAGTGACACTATGTGGTAGTCACTTTCCTCAACGAACAGCATTCTTGTCAGTTGAGCTCGAAAACTCATTTCAGCAATTCATTTCCACATTCAATTATGAATTTGGTGCATCGAGAAGCGTTAAGTCGACGTACATCGAAGAAAGTGCCTATTACGGAAAATTTTGGTTCAATTACCGATAATCTGGCGACTACTTTGTTCCTTGGTGATTTATCTGTCATCTGTGACGAAATCAAACTCTATGAGTTATTTTGTCGTTTTGGATTCATTGAATATGTTCAATTGAAGAAGAGCGATCGCGATCCTCAGAGAGCTCATTTAGGCTTTGGATTCATTAAGTTCGTCTCTCGTGACTCTGCTGAAAGAGCTCTGCAGGAAATGAATGGTTATTTCTTTCTTGGCAGAGCTATGAGAGTAAGATGGGCATTAGACTATGGGAAGAAAACATCGCAAGCCTTGGCAGAAACATCCCCCGACCCCCAGAAGGGCCAAACAGCTCAAATTCATGTGATGTTTGTGACAAGAGAGCTCAATAGACGAGTGTCAGAGTTGGATTTAGGAGCGGTTTTTAATCGCTTTGGGAATCTTGTTGACATTGCAATCAAGAAGAATTGTATTAACACGGTAAGAATAATTTTCAAAAACCCTCTCAATCTTTGTGCTGATATTTCTTTTTTTCGAATAGGAGTATGGCGTGCAATCAGGATATGCTTTCCTTCACTTTGCTTCGACAACTGAAGGTTTGAAATCAGCTATTACTGCAGTAGAAGAAGGAAATTTACTCATTATGGATAATATTACTTATCAATGCAAAGTAACTCATTCATTACAAGCAAAGTTAAATACAGCACGCCAGAAAGAAGTAGAGAATCTCGAAAAGAGATATCATTCTCCTTCACTGACCCATGCCTTTCCCACTCTATTAGATGACTCAACCTTCAAAACCTACAACTCTCCTGCTCAATGCGCATCTCCAAAGTATTTTATTCCCTCAGTTGTTAATAAGTATCCTGAGAACTTTCCTTCTTATAATATGTCTCCAAAGATGACAATGAGTCGTTCTGAGCTACCTTATGAAGTTTTACCTCCTCCTTTATCTCCAAATTTACGTCGTTTGAATTCCGCTGAGAGTGATGAACTTAGATCACCTTTTTCTAATACAAATCAAAATATAGTCGATTTAATCTATCCAGCCTTTACTATCGATAATGGTGCCTCTACTTACACTGATATTTCTCAAACTTACCTCAATAATGATAGTCATCATTTACCTGCAAGACTACTTTCGTCGTCATTCTCATTATCGTCAATGTTTATTAATCCTACTTATGAAGATCCTTCAATGAAGAAGAATTACTTTAAATTATGATCAATCTTTATGACAATTGCAATATTATTGAATCTTCAGAATGAAAAGATAATAAGAAAGAAATACATTAAAACATTTTGCTATTGCCCTTATCTATGATTATGGTTCTTTTGTTCATTTTCGTATTTGTATTTGTGTGTGTGTGTGTGTGTGTGTGTGTTGTTGTTGTTGTTGTTGTTGTTGTTGTTGTTGTTTTGTTTTGTTTTTTCTTTTGTTATCATTTTGCTATTTTCCTTTTCCTTTCCTTTCCTTTCCTTTCCTCTAATAATACTCACTTATTATCTCATAACACATACTTCGGTATTGCCTTTGATTACTTCTCTTCTTTCATCTAAAGATTTAAAACATCTGAAATTCTCTTCCAACAATCAGGATGAATGATGGATTAGACTTAACTCTATAATAATCATCATACTAATATAAACCCCGCTTCTTAATTGTATTGTCATTCCTTTGTATTATCTTTGTATTCCTATATTGCTTTCAATGCAGTATGTATATTTAGTTTACCAATGCATGAATTCTTCCTTTCTTCTTTGATTCATTGACTGTTGAGGGTTTGATGTCATCACATCACTCTGTCGACATTTTTAATTTTCATATCGTACATTACTTTTATAGTATAAAGCTTAGTGAAAGAAATGATTTCGTATTCCTTCTTTCTATTCCTTTGATTGTAAGGTTTATAAAAAAGTATTGTTTTAGTAGATCTCATAGTATAATTTCATGTTTATTATTATTTTCCCATTTTGTTTTTTCTTTCCCTCCTTTCATTCTTTACCTTTCCTTTCTTTCATCCCTACTCTATTTGTTTGATTTGATCTTATGACCAATTACATTCTTGTACTTTATATTGATTGAAATACTTGTATCAATCGATGAATTGTCTTTCATTCACTTGCAAGACGTTGAATAAATCTATCTTCTAGGTCTAGCAGATTAACCTTGATTCTTATCTCTTCATCTTCTACTCATCATGGAACTCAATTATTTGCTTGTTTCTTTCGCTTTGTTTTTTGTACAAATATTCATCATAACAAATGTTTCTTTATCCTCTGACATGATATCCAATTCAATATTTGCTGTACTAGTAAAGTTTATTTCCCTGACATGGCTTCACATTCAAACGATTCATAATAGACGAGAAGAAGAAATTCTTTGTCAATTACATCTGCTTCTAGGTTAATATTCTTACTATTCTTACTAGGTCGTTTCATGTGCTAAAGAGTAGAAATATATTGTAAACAGCATCAGATGTTTCATTTTTTTATAATGACAAAAAAGGAGAGAAAGATTAGTCT
>VFQN01007467.1_pt1 | contig 11768 bp, 12 predicted proteins | sample 3512371 | NCBI WGS metagenome assembly VFQN01 (sample SAMN10412370, study PRJNA504923) | tailings metagenome | isolation source: Replicate 2 from Balatoc abandoned mine | place: Philippines: Itogon, Benguet | collected 2017-08-28
CGTTCGGCGCTCCGCGCATCACCAAGGACGGCGTCACCGTCGCCAAGGAGATCGAACTCGAAGACAAGTTCGAGAACATGGGCGCCCAGATGGTCCGCGAAGTCGCTTCGAAGACCAACGACATCGCCGGCGACGGCACCACGACCGCCACGGTTCTCGCCCAGGCGATCGTCCAGGAAGGCCACAAGGCGGTTGCCGCCGGCATGAACCCGATGGACCTGAAGCGCGGCATCGACCTCGCCGTGACGGAAGTCGTCACGCATCTCGGCAAGGCTGCCAAGAAGATCAAGACCTCGGAAGAAGTCGCCCAGGTCGGCACGATTTCGGCCAATGGCGACGAGTCGGTCGGCAAGATGATCGCGGAAGCGATGCAGAAGGTCGGCAACGAGGGCGTCATCACGGTCGAGGAAGCCAAGACCGCCGAGACCGAGCTCGAAGTCGTCGAAGGCATGCAGTTCGACCGCGGCTATCTGAGCCCCTACTTCGTCACCAACCCGGACAAAATGGTTGCCGAGCTGGAAGACGCCTACATCCTTCTCCATGAGAAGAAGCTCTCCAACCTCCAGGCCATGCTGCCGGTCCTCGAGGCCGTCGTGCAGACCTCGAAGCCGCTGGTCATCATCTCGGAAGACGTCGAGGGCGAGGCCCTGGCCACGCTCGTCGTCAACAAGCTGCGTGGCGGCCTGAAGATCGCCGCCGTCAAGGCTCCCGGCTTCGGTGACCGCCGCAAGGCCATGCTGGAGGACATCGCGATCCTCACCGGTGGTCAGGTCATCTCCGAAGACCTCGGCATCAAGCTCGAGAACGTTGGCCTGAACATGCTCGGCCGCGCCAAGAAGGTGTCGATCTCCAAGGAGAACACCACCATCGTCGACGGCGCCGGCAAGAAGGCCGAGATCCAGGGCCGCGTCGCCCAGATCAAGCAGCAGATCGAGGAGACCACCTCCGACTACGACCGCGAGAAGCTCCAGGAGCGCCTCGCCAAGCTGGCCGGTGGCGTCGCCGTCATCCGCGTCGGCGGTGCGACCGAGGTCGAGGTCAAGGAGAAGAAGGACCGCGTCGACGACGCTCTCAACGCGACCCGCGCGGCCGTTGAAGAAGGCATCGTCTCCGGCGGCGGCGTGGCTCTGCTGCGTGCTTCTTCCGCGATCAAGGCAAGCGGTGTGAACTCCGACCAGGCGGCCGGCATCAACATCGTGCGCCGTGCGCTGCAGGCTCCGGCCCGCCAGATCGCTGCCAACGCCGGTGCGGAAGCATCGATCGTGGCCGGCAAGATCCTGGAGAACAAGGGCGCGACCTTCGGCTACAATGCCCAGACCGGTGAGTATGGCGACATGATCACCATGGGCATCGTCGACCCGGTCAAGGTTGTCCGCACCGCGCTGCAGGACGCCGCTTCGGTCGCCGGCCTGCTGGTCACCACCGAGGCCATGATCGCCGAGGCCCCGAAGAAGGACTCTGCGGCTCCGGCGATGCCCGGCGGCGGCATGGGCGGCATGGGCGGCATGGACTTCTAAGTCCAGTCGATCACCGACTTACGGAAAGGGCGCCCCAGCGGCGCCCTTTTTCTTTGGCGCCTGGGCAACAGAAGGTTTCCTCCTTCGAACTGGGAAGAAATTCCAAGTTCGATCAAGCCAGGCAAGGTGCAGTGCACCCACCTACACTTCAACTGCCCAGTGAATGCTGTATACTTCCCTTAGGATCTTCAATCGCTCGACCACGGGAGGGACGCATGGCCGCCGCAAAAACTTCCGGAATGCGCATCACACTGGACGATCTCAAGAAACGCGCTGCCAAAGGCGCGCTCTCGGACAAGGAGTTGCGCACCTATTTCAGGCTGGACGAGGACAGGAAACAAGCCTTCGCGCCTGTGATCCAACTCGATTATGCGCGTGTCGATACCGGCGGCAAGAAGGTGGCCGATCAGGACGTGGCGGAACTCTTCGACCAGGCGACGAGCGCCCGGCTCTCCAAGGTCCAGCGCAGGCAGACCGACCGGTCGCTGGAAGCCGGCGCCGCCCCGGTCAAGCTCCTTGCGGAGGGCGACTCCTGGTTCAACCTGCCCGATCTCTTCATGCCCAAGGATGCGATCGACATATTGCGGGAGACCTACACTGTCTCCAGCGTGGCCATGTGGGGCGATACGCTGGAGAACATGCTGGCGCAGAAGCAATATGTGCAGAAGCTCGATTCCGGCAACTTCCGGCATTTCCTGTTTTCGGGCGGTGGCAACGACGTGCTGGGCTCGATCGGCACATTCGTGAAGCCGCGGACGCCCGGAGATACAGACCCGGCACATGCACCCGACTATGTGAAGCCGTCCTTCGCGACGAAGGTGAAGAAGATCATCACCGGCTACGAGGAACTCGCCGAGGACGTGCGGCAAGCGCGAGGCTCGCGGACGGTTCTTTATGTTCACGGCTATGCCAATGCCGTCCCGAAGCCGGGCGGCAAATATCTCGGCAGGCGGCTCGACGCCCTGGGTTTCGATCCGGCAACCGTCGGACCCCTCGCCGCCGCGATCGTCGCTCATATGGTGGGAATGTTCAACACCGCGCTCCAGGGCTTCGCGGCGGCACGCGCCAACATCGCCTATGTCGATCTTAGGACCAAGGTGACGGCGGCAATCGATTGGAACTCGGACGAGATCCACCCCAGTGCGAAAGGCGCCAGGAAAGTGGCTGGTGCATTCGACCAGGCGATCAAGGCAAACTCGCCGAGCGTCTGAAAAGCACGCGAGGCGTCCAGCGTCAGAAGTGATAGCCAGCGCGACCACAGCGCTGGCTATCTCCAGATTTCGGACCTTGGCCGGCGCGGATGACCGCAACACCCCTCGCCGTCATGGCTGCAACCTTGTCGCTGTCGGCATCGGTTTCAACGAGAAGCGTGGCGACCTCGTCGAGTCCGGCGATGCGATAGGGCGACACCGTACCCAGCTTGTCGCTGGTGGCGAGCACCATGGTTTCACCCGCACGGCCAATCAGCGCCCGTTTGATCGCAGCCTCTTCGGCATCGCCGGTGGTCAGCCCCTCCTCTGCATGTACACCGGTGACGCCCAGGAAGAAGACATCGGCGCGGATGCGGGTGATCGCTTCGACCGCGAGCGCGCCGACGGCCACCATCGAATGCCGGAACATGCGGCCGCCGATCAGAATCACGTCGACCAACGGACGGCTTTCAAGTTCGACCGCGATGGTCGGACTATGTGTGATCGCGGTGAAAGCGAATTCCTGCGGCAGGTGACGAACAATCTCGACATTGGATGTGCCGCCATCGAAGAACACAGTCTGACCGGCCTGGATCAGGCCAGCCGCGCGAGCACCCAAGGCAGACTTGGCCGTCACGGCCATGCCCCGCCTGACATCGAGCGCTGCGACGGTGGGCGACGCCGGCAAGGCACCACCATGAACGCGCTGCAGCAGCCCTTCGGCCGCGAGCTCTCGCAGATCGCGCCTGATCGTATCCTCCGACAGGCCAAGCTCGTTGCTCAATTGCTTGGCCACGACCTGGCCATCGCGGGACAGTACGTCGAGGATCAGTCTCTTGCGCTGGGTCGTCAGCATGGTCACCCGCATCTGCACGATATATCACGATATTGCACGAATCTTCACGAAAGGATATAGGCTTCGCGTTCACAACCACAAAGGCTAACCATGTCGACCAAACCGATGCTCATATTGATTGCCGGTCCCTATCGTTCCGGCACAGGAGACGACCCACAGAAGATGGCGGCCAATCTCGAGCGGCTCGAAAGCGTCGCCATACCGCTTTTCCGGGCGGGTCACATTCCGATGATCGGGGAATGGGTGGCCCTGCCGCTTGGCAAGCAGGCCGGATCGAATGGTCCCAGCGACCCGATTTATGACGAATTCGCCTATCCGGTCGCGGAGCGGCTGCTGCAGCATTGCGACGCGGTGCTGCGCCTGCCCGGTAGTTCCAAGGGTGCCGACCAGGACGTCGAGTTGGCACGCAAGCGCGGCCTGCCTGTCTACTTCAACCTGTCGGACGTTCCCGGTCTCGTGTGACCCTCACACGCCGGCCACCTCATGATGGCGAGGATCGTCCGCACCCGACTTCCACGCGTCAACGCCACGGCTTAGGCTGTGCATCTGCAACTTATGCGGGCGGCTTTGTCGAGAGGGAGCATGGCGCATGACCGACAAGATTCCCGAAAGGTTGAAGTGGGCGGCGGCGATCATCGCGCCGGGACCTGCCGACCGCATCCTCGAAATCGGATGCGGCCATGGCGTGCTGCTCTCGCTGCTCGCGGAGAAACTGGCGACAGGCACGATCACCGCGATCGACCGTTCCGACAAGATGGTGGCGGGCTCGCGTGCGCGAAACGCGGAGAGTATCGCGTCCGGCAAGGTCTCGATCCGACAGGCAGAGCTGGCTGCGACCGATTTCGGGGACAGGCGTTTCGACAAGGTCCTCGCTGTCAATGTCAACGTATTCTGGCTAAAGCCGGCGCGCGAACTGGCCACGGTTCGCCGGCTCATCGACGCCGAAGGAAAGCTCTATCTGTTCTTCGAACCGCCCTCGTCGGAGCAGGCCGAGCCGATCGCTGATAAACTCGCCGCAAATCTCGAAGCCAACGGCTTCCGGGTCGCACACAAGGCCTTCACCCTGCTCGGCAAGGCGAAAGGCGTCTGCGTGATCGCCGAGCCGGCATGAGGCACCCAGCCGGTATCAGGCCGCTGTCGGGTCGCACATCCTGAGGATGTCGGCGTCCTGCATGGTCTTGGCCATGGCCATTCCGCCGGAGTAGGCAGCGATCACCTCTATGGCAAAACGCTCGGGGTCGGTGGTTTTGTCCCGGGAGGCCTGCTGATCTGACTGGACCTTGTCGGCGAGCGCGCTGCGCCAGCGGGCAAAGACATCGGCAAGCGCCGACCGGAATTCCGGATCGGCGAGCGACAGTTCGTGGGCGAGGTTGTTGAGAGGGCATCCGCGAACAAAGCCCTGTCGCTCGAGTTGGTCGGCAACGGCCGCGAAGACATTTCTCACACCCTCACGCGCGGTCCGCGCGATCTCCACCGGTCGAATCCAGGTTTCCTCCACGGCGGCAGCGACGCGCTCGCGGATGACGGCGAGACCGATCGCCTTCTTGGTCGGGAAATGATGATGCAGCGCACCGCCGGTCACGCCTGCCGCCTGCATCAGGTCGCCCAGGCTGGTGGCATGGTAGCCCCTCGCTTGGAAGGCCTCCTCCGCAACGTCGAGCACCTTGCGGCGCATAGCTTCGGGATCGTTCGTGCGCGTTCTCGGTGCCTTGGCCATGTCAGCATCCTTCCGGTGTCCCCAGATATCAGATTGACAAAACCGGGCAACCGGTTTGTTTTAAAACAGGGCAACCGGTTTGTTTGGAGGACCACATGGAAAATACCATTAGAAGCAGCATCGAGCGCGCATCACCCATCGTCGAATTGCGCGAGTACACGCTCCATCCCGGCGGGCGGGAGAAGCTGATCGGCGTCTTCGACCGACATCTGGTCGAGACCCAGGAAGATACCGGCATGACCGTCATCGGTCAGTTCCGCGATCCCGATCGACCGGACCGCTTCGTCTGGCTGCGCGGTTTCGACAACATGGAGGCCAGGAAGCGTGCTCTCGCCGATTTTTATGGCGGTCCGGCGTGGGCGGCACGCAAGGAGGAAGCCAATGCGACCATGATCGCCTTCGACAATGTGCTGCTCCTGAGACCGGGCTGGCTCGGAGCCGGGTTTGATTTGACCGGACGAGCACGAGGCGCGTGCGAAGAAGCGGTCACCGAGCCCGACCAAAGGAACAGGGCGGTGCTGCTCACGGTCCATCATATCAGGACGGAAGCGACAGGGGATTTCGCCTCGATCATCCGAACCGAGGCGGCTCCCCTGTCGGCCCGGCTCGGCGCGCCGCTCGTCGGCATCCTGGTCTCGGAGCATGCCGAAAACACCTTTCCCCGCCTTCCGGTTAGAGAAAGCGAAAACGTGCTGGTGACGTTTCAGGAATTCCCAGACATCGATCGGCTCGACGCATTTCGCGATGCCCTCGCGGTCAACAGAGACTGGCGCGCGATCGAGGCTGCGCACTTAGCTCTTCGCAGCCGGGAGCCGGAGATTTTCAGATTGCTGCCGACGCCGCGGTCACTGCTTGGAAGGCCGGCCGCGCGCTGAGGTCAACGCGGCGCCTCAGGCAATCGTCAGTGCCCTCGTCTCGCCCTTGCCGCTCCGGGCCGCATCGGTTAGGACACCGGCGCGAAGGATATAGGGCTTTCCCCCTTATCCGCCGCCATTTCGTGGACAGGACGCGGGCGAGAAACCATGGCCGACAAATCGGAAAAAATGAAAGCGCGGCTGCCGCGCGGTTTCGTCGACCGGTCCCCCGAGGACATCCGCGCCGTCGACCGCATGATGGCGCGTATCCGCGAGGTCTATGAGCTCTACGGCTTCGAGCCGGCAGACCAGCCGCTGATCGAATATACCGACGCGCTGGGCAAGTTCCTGCCCGATCAGGACCGGCCGAACGAAGGCGTGTTTTCCTTCCAGGACGATGACGAGCAGTGGCTGTCGCTCCGCTATGACCTGACCGCGCCCATGGCCCGTTTCGTGGCAGAGAACTTCGAGCGCCTGCCGAAACCCTTCCGCAGCTATCGGTCCGGCTGGGTGTTCCGCAACGAAAAGCCCGGCCCGGGCCGCTTCCGCCAGTTCATGCAATTCGACGCCGATACTGTGGGCACGCCCGGTGTCGCGGCCGATGCCGAGATGGCAATGATGATGGCCGATGTGCTCGAAGCACTCGGCATCAAGCGCGGCGACTATGTGATCCGCGTGAACAACCGCAAGGTGCTCGACGGCGTGATGGAGGCGATCGGCCTCGGCGGCGACGACAATGGCGGACGCAGGCTGACGGTGCTGAGGGCAATCGACAAGCTCGACAAGTTCGGACCCGACGGGGTGCGACTTCTTCTGGGCAAGGGCCGGCTCGACGAGAGCGGCGACTTCACCAAGGGCGCAGGGCTCGACGATGCCCAGGCTGCGCGCGTCATGTCCGTCGTCGAGAGGCAGGCGGGCTCGACCGGCGACGATATCGCTGCGATCGCCGAAGCGAGCGTCACGGCGAAGGCAGGCTTCTCCGAACTGGACGAGATCGAGGCGCTGGTGCGTGCCGCCGGCTATGGCCCGGACCGCATCAAGATCGATCCCTCCGTGGTGCGCGGCCTCGAATACTACACGGGTCCCGTCTATGAGGCGGAACTGCTCGCCGAGATCCCCAATGACGAAGGGCAGATCGTGCGGTTCGGCTCGGTCGGCGGCGGCGGCCGTTATGACGGGCTGGTCTCGCGCTTCCGCGGCGAGCCGGTGCCGGCGACCGGGTTCTCCATCGGCGTGTCGCGCCTGATGACGGCGCTCAAGAACCTCGGCAAGCTCGACATATCTGATGTCGTCGCGCCCGTGGTCGTGCTGGTCATGGACCGCGACGTCGAAAGTCTCGGCCGCTATCAGAAGATGGTCGCCGAGTTGCGCACAGCGAAGATCCGTGCCGAACTCTATCTCGGCGGCGCGGGCATGAAGGCGCAGATGAAATATGCCGACCGTCGCGGAGCGCCGTGCGTCGTCATCCAGGGCGGCGACGAGCGTGCGAGCGGCACGGTCCAGATCAAGGATCTCGTCGAAGGCGCACGCCTCGCCGAAGAGGTCACCGACAACAAGGCTTGGCGCGAAGGCCGCCCGGCCCAGATCACCGTGGCGGAAGGCGACATGGTGGCGGCGGTGACGAAGATCCTGGCCGCGCAGGCGGAAGATCGCAGCCGTGGAAAGTGAGATCGCCCGCCTATCGGCGTCGCGGCAAGCCCGGCTTGTTCGACCGGTGCGAACTGCCCCTCATCCGCTTGCCGGTACCTTCTCCCCGCATTGCGGGGAGAAGACCGCCTGCTGCGATGATGGCACTCGATCTGCGTCGCTGGAGATTGGCAGAACCCGTGACGACATCGGTCTTCTCCCCGCAATGCGGGGAGAAGGTGCCGGCAGGCGGATGAGGGGCTCCTGGCACAGACCTTTCCGAGCTCGTTATCCGACTGAAACAAAACAGATTTCGGCATCATGGCAGGGACGATACGCCTTGCCGAGACAAAACGTCATCTCGCCGGCTGCAGCCTCATGACATCGCGTTATCCCGTCTTCGCGCCCGATATCAAGACGCTGTTCGCCGCGCGCGGCGCGGTGGCGGTCGACGTTCCGGTCATCCAGCCGGCCGATCCTTTCCTCGACATGGCTGGCGAAGACCTGCGCCGCCGGATCTTCCTGACCGAGAGCGAGACCGGCGCGACCTTGTGCCTGCGACCGGAATTCACCATTCCCGTCTGCCTCGACCATATCGCCAGCCAGGCCGGCACGCCGCGCCGTTACTCCTATCTGGGCGAGGTGTTCCGCCAGCGTCGCGAGGGCGGCAACGAATTCTTCCAGGCCGGCATCGAGGATCTCGGCGACATCGACACGCCCCAAGCCGACGCACGGTCGCTGGCCGACGCCCATGCCCTGCTGGCTTTGGCGTTGCCGGGCCGTAGCTTGCACATCGTGCTCGGCGACCAGACGGTCTTCGAAGCCGTTCTCGCCGCGCTCGGACTGCCGCGCGGCTGGCGCATGCGGCTGGCGCGGGCCTTCGGTTCGACCGCCATGCTGGAGGCCGCGCTCGCGGACCTCGCCAATCCCACCCGCAACGGCGTATTGCCCGCACCGGTCGCAGCCCTCGTCGCCGAGGGCGACCCCGACAGGCTGGCGGCCCACGTGTCTGCCGGCATGGAGGCGGCCGGACTGTCCCCGTCGGCGGGACGCACACCAGCCGAGATCGCTCGCCGCCTCATCGAGAAGGCCGAACTGAGAAGCGTGCGCCTCTCGAGCGAAGCCTTCGACGCACTGAAGAATTTTCTCGCCATCAAGGCGCCGCTCGGCCGGGCAGCGGACGCACTCTCCGCTTTCGCTTCGACCGCCGGGCTGTCCTTGGGGACGGCGCTCAACAATTTCGCTGCGCGTACCGAAGCGATTGCGGCGAATGGGCTCGCCGTCGATGCAATCGTATACGACGCGGCCTTTGGCCGGCCACTCGACTATTACACAGGCTTGGTCTTCGAGATCTCGGCCGAGAGCACGGATCGGCCCCTGATCGGCGGCGGCCGTTACGACCGGCTGCTTACGCTGCTCGGCGCCAAAGAGACGATACCCGGTGTCGGTTTCTCCGCCTGGCTCGACCGCATCGGTGCCTTGCGGGAGGAGGCGCGATGAGCCTGACGCTGGCGCTGCCGTCAAAGGGACGGCTCAAGGAACAGGCGCTCGAGATCCTGGCTGCAGCCGGGTTTCCGGTCGTGTTGCCCGACGACGAACGCAAATATCGTGCCCGCATCGAAGGCCGCGACGATATCGACATCGCCTTCCTCTCGGCCTCCGAGATCGCGGGCGAACTCGGCAGCGGCGGCGTCGATCTGGGCGTGACCGGCGAGGACCTGCTGCTCGAGACTTTCGCCGATTGGGAAGACCGCGCCGCGATCTCAGCCAGGCTCGGCTTCGGCCGGGCTGACGTGGTGGTGGCGGTGCCCGACGTATGGTTTGACGTCGACACCATGGCGGACCTCGACGACGTGGCCGCGATCTTCCGCCAGCGCCATGGGCGCCGGCTGCGGATCGCGACGAAATACTGGCGGCTGACCCAGCAGTTCTTCTCGCAGAAGCATGGCATCCAGGTCTACCGCATCGTCGAAAGCCTCGGTGCCACCGAAGGAGCACCCGCCGCGGGTTCGGCTGATATCATCGTGGACATCACGACCACCGGCTCGACCTTGCGCGCCAATCATCTCAAGATTTTGTCCGACGGCGTGATCCTCGAATCCCAAGCCTGTCTGGTATCTTCGAAGAAGTCCCGCAATGCGCGCGACGAGGAGCATCTGGCGGAGATCGCTACGAAGGTTGCTGCGGCGGTTTCGGCGTAAGCAAAAAGGCCCCTCTCCGCGCTCCGATTCGTAAGTGCCCCGGACGCGGGTCACGCTCTGCCCGTTCGCACGTTGGCGAGATCGGTCTGCGAAAAGTCGTCTCCCTTGTAGATCAGGGCAAGCTCATGTTGCTTTGCCGAGGCATAGGCGAAGCAGTCGCCGAAATTCAGTTTTGCGGGATGGCCGCCCATGTGGCCATAGGCCGCCATCGCGTCGAGCGCGCCTTGGCCGGTGGACGCATCGATCACGACTTCCTGTGCCTCGATGTCGCTCACGAATCTGTCGACGAGCCGGCGCGCCTTCTCGATGAACAGTGCCCGCGCGGCCGGCGTCACCACCTTGGCCGATGCCTGCAACGCCTCGACCTCGACCTTGACGAGCGCCGCGACGGCCTCGAAACGGACGAGAGGCGAGATGTTGAGCCTCCCCGTTTCCTCCGAGAGCCGCTCGATCAGCTTCTCGCTGCCGGGCTCGCGCTTCAGGATGGCGACGATGACGGAGGCGTCGACAAACGCGCTCACGCGCCCTCCTCCCAGAGCTTATCCATCAGGTCTTTCATGTCGACGCCCTCGACGGATGCAGGCAGCCATTCCGCGGCCAGATCCTGTAGCGCATGCAATCGATCGGGTATCGGCATAGCCTCCTTCTGGCGTGCCAGTTCGTTACGCAACGCCTGCCGCACAGCATCTGTTTTGGTGGAGGCTTTGAGTGTCACACGCAACTGTTCGGCAAGATCGTCGACGCCGGGATCTTTGATGTAGAGCGCCATATCGGATACTCCCTTGGGAATATCCAATATATGTCATGCTGGATATCCCGCAAGTATCGCCCTTGTCGCTGGTCGATCGCGAAGAGACGGGACGGTGACGTCTCAGAAGGCGCCGGAAGATGGAGCAAAGCGCAAGAAAAGGCCCGGGTCGTGAGACCCGGGCCTTTTTGCCGTCGAAGGCGAAGATGGTTTCAGGCGTAGGCGGCCGCGCCACCGCGACGGGCGTCGACGGACAGGGCGCCGGGGCCGGAGACGAAGAGCGCCAGCAGGCCGCCTGCGATGGTCAGGTTCTTCATGAACATGATCATCTGCATCTGATCGGCAGGGGCGTAGTGGAATGCGAAGCCGGTGAACACGCAGAAGGCCGCCAGCAGCAGCGCGGCTGCCTTGGTCTGGAAACCGACGAGGATGGCGATGCCGACAAGCGTCTCGAAGATCGCCGCCAGCCAGGCCAGCGCGTTTGCCGCCGGCAGACCGACAGAGCTGATGTAGCCCGCCGTACCCTCGATGCCTCCGAACTTCATCAAGCCCGAGAGGATGAACATGAACGAAAGGAGGATGCGACCGACAAGAAGGATGAGGTTGTTCGACATAAGACTGTCTCCGAGGAAGGACGGTGTGTCTGAAGTACCTCACTTAGCGTGAAGCTGCGAGGCGGCAATTTCCGAACGCTTCGTTCACTTCAAGTGAACGACCTCTGGAGATCGTTCACTCGACCTTGGATGCGCAGTCCCAGTACAGCCAAATGGTCAGGCGCCAGGTTTCTCGCCGGCGCCCGACCAAGCCTGCCTCAGCCTGGATGCGTCATGTCCTCAGGGCGCACCAGCCGGTCATAGTCGGCCTCGGTCACTAGCCCGGTAGCGAGCGCTTCCTCGCGCAGCGTGGTGCCGTTCTTGTGTGCCGTCTTGGCGATCTTGGCGGCGTTGTCGTAACCGATGGTCGGCGCGAGCGCCGTCACCAGCATCAGCGAACGATCGAGGGCCGCCTTGATGTTGTCCTCGCGGGCCTCGATGCCGACGACGCAATTGTCGGTGAAGG
>VFQN01007468.1_pt1 | contig 11768 bp, 17 predicted proteins | sample 3512371 | NCBI WGS metagenome assembly VFQN01 (sample SAMN10412370, study PRJNA504923) | tailings metagenome | isolation source: Replicate 2 from Balatoc abandoned mine | place: Philippines: Itogon, Benguet | collected 2017-08-28
CCGTTCCCATTATCGTACTGCTTTTACTACTACTACTACTACCACCACCTCCCGCTACTAGTACTTTGTTCCCCCCCCCCACCCCCTGCCCCCCCCCGTGCCGCCCCCCTGCATCCCACCCATACCTCCCCCTCCCACGCCTCCCCCCACCCCACGCACCATGCAGCGCAGCCCCGACGTCCATCAGCCCGTGCCGCACGCCGCCCTGACCCCGCCCCGCCGCCGCTCCTCCGCTGCCTCCTCCCCCCGCCGCCCCTCCCAATCCCCCCGCCCCTGCAACTCCCCGCGCCGCGAAGCTACCCCACGGCCCCGGCCCCGACAGCAGCGGGTGCTGGTCGCGCCCTATCCGCAGCGGCGTAGCTTGCTGCCCGGGGCTCAGGCCGCCGCCCCCCACGTTGAGGTATCGCTCCATGTCGTGCCCTGAGAAGTGCAGCGCGGTGCGGGCGCCGGAGGCGGACACGCCGCCGCCTGCCCCGGAGCCGCTGCCGCCGGTGCCAGCCGCCGCCAGCGCCTGCCATGACCGCCTGTGGTACACGGGTAGGAAGACGATAGGTGGCGTTGGGGAGCAGCAGGGGTGTGCGAAGGGTTTGCACTGGAGGGCGCGCGGTTTTAAGTGGCGATTTGAATCCTCCAGCGTGTGGGTCAAGGTCAAGGTGCTGGGCTTCTGGAGCCTCACCGCAACCGGCCTGCTGCCAGGCACCCGCCCAGCATGACGCATGTGCCCTGTCGCGTGGCTACTACTTGCTAGCATGCCCCGCAACGACGCTGACACGCAAGCCTGCCGCATTCCCGGACCTCCCCGCACTTGCCCAGCCACACTGTGCCCCCGGCACGTACCCTCCCGCGCCGTGGTGGGCCCCCGCGTGCGCCCCCGCCCCGCCGTGCGCCGCCGCCCTCGCCGCTGCGTGGTGGTGGTGCTGGTGCGCGCTGCTGCCCGCCCCTGGCGCCCCCATCAGTGCGCTGATGGCCTCGCGGGCCCGCTGCTCCCGGGGGGCGCGTTGCTCCTGGGGCGCAAGCGGCGTACGTAGGGTTAAGTACTGAGCACAGGTTGGCATCGTATTGCAGAGCCGCCGAAGCAAGCACGGGAGATGAAGGCAGACAGAACGTATGAGCACACATGTTGATGAGCTTACGGGCGACCCGCGGCAGCAGCCGCAAAAGGCAGTGGAAGGGGCACAAGAGAGTGCCTGAAGCCCCAATGGAGCCTGCGCAGCGTTGGCCTGCCTCTGTCCCCCGAGCGTCTCGCTTCTGCAACGCCGAAGCCCTAGCCGCCCTCGCTCCTCCCTCCCCGCCCTTCCCCCGCCCAGACCACGCACCACGGCCATCTGCTCCCGCAACTCGCAACAGCCGCCACGGCACATGCCCCCAGTGCGCTAGTGGAGCCGGAGTAACGCACTCCCGAGTAACACACTCCCAAGTAACGCACCCCGTAACCCCCTCCCCGCCCTTCCCCCCCGCCCACGCGCACCACGGCCATCTGCTCCCGCAGCCGCGGTACGCTCTCGTAGAACGCCCTCCGGTGCTGCGATGCAATGACCTCAAGCGGGGTGCCCAGCCCGCACTGCCCCTCCTTGTTCTCGCCGCACGACCACAGCCCCCCCGCGCGGTCCACGAACAGCGTGTGGTGGTCGCCCAGGGCCACGCCGCGGACCTCCGTGCGCCCTACCAGGCCCTCGACCTGCAGCAGCAGAGAGGATTTGCACCTACATTATCACTGTGTGTTGCAGCAGGGGTCGGGTGAAGATTCTGGTTGGGTCCGGCGACCAGGTGGGTGATTTTAGGGGGCCGGCTGGGGGGTGGAGCAGCAGGGTGTGGTTCGCCCGGGGAGGAGGGCCAAAGCGTGAGCAGGATGACTGTGCCGCCGCGTGATTACACAGCGTTGGCAAGGGCTGTGTCCCGTGCGATGTGCTTGAGGCATGAGGTGCAGGTGGGTGCAGGCCACGGACCATGGGCAAGGGGGGCTTCCGTCCGGCTTGCTGTCCCTGACGTCCCGTCCCGCCCACACACTGCCACTTTCTCTACCCCAACCCCCGCTCGTCCCCTTACCCCCGCCCCACCGCAGCCCACGCACCCTGTGAGGTGCGTGCAGCTGCTCAGCAGTGCCGTGGCCGAGCTTCCCCGCCCCGCCATCGCCCCAAGTGTACGCCTCGCCATGGCTGTTGACTGCGCCGCTGTGCGCCTTCCCAGCGGCCAAGCAGGACACATCCGCGTCCTGCAGCTCTATTATTGGCGTAGGCCTGAGTACCAGTAAAGACGTTTCGACGCCGCACTGGCCCTCTACGTTTCTCCCCCTGTGAGAAAGGTGCATGGAAATGGACATGGTAAGGTGCAAACCCTAGCAGCGACGCACAATCGAGCATGGTTTCCCTCCTAAGCAAGACATGCACGTCTAGATCTTGAAGCGATGGTTCATCCAAGGCAGGCCTGTGTCCGCGTGTGGAGTCTTGTGAAGAGAGCGTGTCAGCGTCGCTTACCAGGAAAGGACCGATAACCCGCGTGCGGAAATAGTCGTCACAGAAGGACTTAATTGGCTCACAGCTAACGTTGCGCAACTTAACCCTTGAGAGAGCATGTTCACAGGGTTGGTAGTGCACGCCTGCACGCGGGTCTTGCTCAAAACGATAGATCACAGGCACGGTATAAAAGGATCAGATTCCAAGCTAGTGAATAGCTACGGCGCTTATTCATCAGGGCCACTCTTACTATTGCGACACCACAAGCGGCATGACGTCGATCGGGGCACACGAGCGATGCGCTGAAAGGTGGCCAGCCATCCCCCATCGCACAACCATAATAACACATTTCATTTGATTGTAGTTTTCGTGTGCGTACGTACAGCTGTAAGCACTCCCTCCCTCAGTCAGCTTACGATGTTGGGCACCACACAAGGGTTGCTCCTGCGAGGGAGCATACCACGGAAACTATGCAAGATAACTCAGAGCTTTAGGTATGGCTTACGATGCGCACATCGCTGTAGCCCAGCAAGCGACACGGCACACCGAGCACAGCCGAGCACAGCCCCACAAGCTGGCCGTTTGGCACAAGAAGAGACCTTTCAAAGCCTAGAACATGACACATTTTCCGGTTGGCTTACATCTGGGACCAACGCAGGCCGGCGCGACCGTCGTTAGCGCTCCACCCTCAAACCCGCCGTACGGGCGGTTTGATGGCGCGGGCTAGCCTCCAGCCTGAAGGCAGCAGCGAGCCAGGTGCGGCTAGCCAACAACAGCGAGACACTATTAGTGCTCAGTGCAAAGGAAGTGGGGCGTCGCACAGCCTCTTGATGCTGCAGTCATCTTGCATACGGTAGCACGGGTACGCATGGGGTAATCGGCAGCTGCCGGGGGACACAGACGTGACTCCCCATGCCGGCGGTGCCTGTGCTGCTGCGCGGTTCGAAAGCGAAAGGCTTGTTCAGTGGCGTAACTTTTGTGACGGAATAACGCGGGTGCCGAGCATGGGCCGCCACTGCTTTTAGCGGCTCTTGTGTTAGGACTAGCGCGGGGCTGGGCCACGAAAGTACAGAAGCGGGCCCCGGCGACAGTGCTGGTGAGGGCTAGCGCGGGGCTGAGCCTCCGGCGACAGTGCTGGGGGCACAGGCACAGGCCACGCATGAGCCCTTGGCACCGCAACCACCACGCCTCAGCACGCATGGGGCGCATAACCGAGAGGGGATGATGCCCTCTGCCTTGCATCCCCACGGCCAATGAGCCTCGCAACTACGGCACCCGTCACCACCACACTGGGGTGCCGGTATCACACCACGCCCTTGCGCTGTGCCCCGTCCGCCCGCTTTCAACACCCACACCACTCAGACCCGAACCCGCCACCCTCGCAACCCTTTCGTCCTCCTCCCGTTATCACATATTCACTCCACCCAGTCTCACGACCACTACATCTACTTCCTCACGTAATTTGCACTTCGTTCCCAACCCAAACCCCGTCCCGCAGCCGTCACAACCCTCACGCCTTCCGGCAGCCCCGCCCCCAGCCCCACCGACTCCCTGGACCCTGCGGCCGACCTAACCGCAACCGCAACCGCAACCGACCCACCTGCATGGCGCTGGGAGGAGAGCGACGATGCCGTACGCGCGTACGGCAGCCTTGTGGGGCTGCTGCTGATCGGCAACCTGCCGTTCCTGCACTCGTCCAAGCTGGCCGACCTGCCGTACTTTGTGGGCCTGGCTCTGGTCACCATCTACATCGGTGCGCACCGGGGGCTCACTACGCGGCAGCGGCAGCAGATCTCCATCAAGGAGGTAAGGCGGGGGCGGGGCGGGGGGCCGGTGTGGCTTTCATGGTGCTGGACAGGATGTGATGTCAAGGAACTGTGTGCACCCTACGCCATCACCACCGTACCCCGGGTACCTGGGTCCAGCTTAGCCATTCCACATCCCTGCAGTTTGCTGCGGGTACCCACCAACCCAGCCCCGCTACCTTGCCCGTCGCTGCCGCCCCTCCCCCGTCCCTCCGCGACAAACCCCTCCCTCCCTCGCACGCCCGCAGGGCATCCTCGCCCCCGTGGCCGCCTCCGTGTCGCTGTTCGGCTTCTACCTGCTCATCAAGTACGTGCCCGACTTCTCCCCCGCCGCCTTCCTCAACGCATACTTTTGGGCCCTGGGCTCCTTCGCCATTGGCGGGGCGGCGGTGCCGCTATTGCGCAAGGTAACTGACCGCACAGCGCGCAGCAGTAGTGGAAGGGCTGGGGTCAGCTGGGCTGCTATATATTTCTCGGCCCTGGGCTTCTTGGCCATTGGGAGGGCGGCGGTGCCCCTATTGCGCAAGGTACCCGGGGCCAGTGAAAAAGGAAGCAGCGGTGTTCGCCATAGGGGGCCCGGCCGCGTCGCTGCTGCGCAAGATACCCGGTAGCAAATCAAGCCGTACCCTGTCGTGTGCTGAAGGAGCGGAGGGCAAGTGCCATTCGAGCCGCGACCGCCCGTACCACTCCCACTGCTATCCCTTGCGCCTTTGCTGCGGTCGTCGTGCCGTTCCGCCGCATGTGTGCGGGCCGCTGCCTCACCCCACCTCTTTCTCCCCCCCTGCCGCAGGTGTGCGGGCCGCTGGGCGAGAAGTCGCTGTCCTTCACGGTACCCGAGGGGCTGCTGATCGACGAGGACGGAGGCAGCATCACCAAGGTAAGCTGTTGCTTCGCTTGCATTATGCAGGGGGTGCTAGTGTGCCTTGATGGTCGCGAGCCCTTACCACCGTAGGCGAGCCGCGACACCCGTCCCCACAATGCACACCGTTACCAATACATCACCACCACCACCACCACCACCACCACCACCTAATGGACCAGCTCTACCTGCCTGCCGTCCCCGTTCCTCACACCCAACCCGTGTCTTGCCGCCACCAGTCCTGCACTCCTCACAAGTCCTCAACCACTACTCGTCATCTTTACACGTTCCGCCCCAGCCCAGTCCTGCACCGCTGGTCAACACTTACCTGCCCCGCGTCCGCGTAACTCTGTTTCCGACCCATCAACCCGCTGTCCGTCACCCCACCAGGCCGAGCTGGCCCCCACCGACATCGCTGCCGTGGCCCTGGCGCTGGGCCTGGCCTCCGCCGAGCTGGCGTCCGGCCACACCAACTTCACGCTCAACAATCTGGTGGCGTGCCTGGTGGCCACAGACATCCTGCAGCTCATCGGCCCGCGCTCCTTCCGCACGGCGGGCCTGCTGCTGCTGGGCCTGCTGGCGTACGACGTGTTCTGGGTGTTCGGCTCGCCAAAGGTGCGTGTGTAACCGTACATCAATGTGGGCCAGCCTTTTGCATGTAAGTATTACTGATGTGGGGCGCCTGAAACATAGATATGTATGCATAGCGGTGCGCGGGGCGCATCGCTGTTTACGGATTGGTGTGCTGTGGGTGTGTGCGGGTCGCCGAAGGTGGGCCCGCGAGGCGCATGCCAGCATGCATGCGGTGCTCTTTTGCCGATTGGATTGTAATTCTGCCACGAGCACGGCCGCACGGTTGGGTGGTATGGACTGCCGCCTCGGCCCACAACAGCACTCCATCGTGTCCCACGTGTTGCTCGCACACCAGCTGTCCCAAGGGCCCGTTCCGCCCTCCACATCACCCCCGAATTCGCCGCTTGTGCCAACATTGTGCTCCCATGCACTCCTGCCCATGTGCCACAGGTGATTGGCGACAACGTGATGCTGACGGTTGCCACGTCGGACCTGGTGGCGGGCCCCACCCGCATCCTGTTCCCGCGCGTGGCGGGCGGCGGCAGCACGGCCGAGGCCGCCGCCGCCGCCTTCCCCTTCTCGCTGCTGGGGCTGGGCGACATCGCCATCCCTGGGCTGCTTGCCTGCCTGGCCCTCAGGTGGGACAACAGTGTACTAGGAGCGCGAGGAAGTATAGAAGGCGCTCAGCTGTGAGATGCGGGTGGGCGGGAAAGGCCTGGAGGGGCGGGGCGGGGCGGGGCGGGGCGCTGGCATGTGACAGGATGCCTACGGGTTAGCCGAATGGAGTCACAGGATACTAAGCAGTTTTAAGGTAATGCAGAAAGGGACTGGGCGGATGAGGGCTGCCATCGCCGCCGCCCCCTTCTCCCTTCTGGGGCTGGGGGACATCGCCATACCTGGGCTGCTTGCCTGCCTGGCGCTCAGGTGGGGGTCAGGGGGTAGGCGTGAAGCGAGCACGAGATGGGGCGGACAGGGGCAGGGGCAGGGGCTGTGGCCGTGTCGAACCCTGGTGTACGGTAACGCTGGCAGGGTGCCATGGGGGTTGCCGAGGTAGAATGGTGAGGGTTAAGGGGCGTGGGCTGCTAGCGGCCGCCGCCGCTTTCCGTACTCAGTCGCTGCTGGGGCTGGGGGCCATCGCTGTACTCGGGCTGCTGGGTGGGGCGGCGCCCAGGCAACGATGAAGTGCGTAATTGTTTCAGCTCTGAGGGCGGCAGGCGCGAAGGGATAACAGATAACAGAGGATACGGTATACACCAGTAAGAAGTGCATAGCGAACGCAAAGCAGATGACGTACAACAGGTCAACAGCAGATGCGGAGTGCGCCCTCCCTTCACCCGCGGCGTCATCCAAGGCTTGCAGATCGATGCTGCTGCTGCTGCTGCTTGTCCGACCTCCTGCTATCCTGCCGCCCGCCATCAACATCCTGTCGACAATTGTTAACCGCTGCACTCGCCCCTGGCCATTACCCCCTTGGGGATCTGTAACTGTACCCTTATAACCTAACCACTACGCCCGCACCCCTAGGTACGACGCCTCCCGATCCACCAACATGTACGCCCGGGCCGTGGCGGCGGCTGAGGCCATCACCTCTACCCTGGCCTCCCTGGACCCGGGGGCATCCAGCAGACAGGTGGGAGGCGAACTCACGCGCAATCACTGGCACAGAACCACTGCTCCCAAACCGGGGGCCACCAGCAGATATGTGGGAGGCGATTTTACGCCCTCGGGCGGCATCACAGAGCCACTGCCCTCAGACACTGCCACAGAGTCACTGCTCTCAAACGGGGGGCCACGAGCAGATGGGTGGGAGTCTGTGCGGCAGAATCGCTGCCCTCAGAACGCCTTTGGTGCCATTATCCTTGCTGTATCGCTCCTCCGGGCAAGTCTGGGGGCCACCAGCAGACTGATGGGAGACGGTGTGGTGCAGCGGCTTTGCTTTTGGTGGTGTGTGTGCCTTCTCCCCATGCACTGCAATCACTCTGGCATCAAGTGCCAGAATTTCGGCGGCCAACCCCAGCATTCCTCCACGTGCCGTCTAGAGTGATTGTGACAGTTGGCGCCGGTGTCGTTGCAGATCGCGGACGCCACCGCCGCCGCCGCCGAGACAGCGTACGACAAGGTGGCCGACCGCGAGGCCCGCCAGCGCGCGCAGAGCCTCGGCGACGGCGCCGCCACCGACGCCGCCGACGGCGCCGCCGGGCCCAGCGGCCGCCAGGTGGGCGCCAGCATCGTACGCAACGTGGCGGCGGCGGCCGCCGGCGGCGCCGGCGGCTCCTCGTCCCTTGGCTCCCCCCGCGGCAGCCTGGGGACATCCCCTGGCGCGGGGCTGGCGGCGGCGCTGGCGGGCCGGGGGAGTAACGGTACGGGCAAGGGGCAACAGGAGGAGGCGGCTGCGAGCACTGACACCGCTGGAGGAGGTGCGGGCGGTGCACAGGGCGAGGGGCGCATGGGCGTGAGCGAGGGGGTGCTGCAGCAGCGCACCTACTTCTCTCCGGTCATGGTGGCTTACGTCGTGGGCCTGGTGTGCGCGTTCGTGGCCAATGATATCACGGGCCTGGGCCAGCCGGCGCTGCTGTACATTGTGCCAGCCACGTTGGGGGCGGTGGCGCTGACGGGGGTGAGCAGGAGGGAGCTGGGCCGGCTGTGGGCGTTCACGGACGTGCCGTCGTTTGGTGTGGCGGTGACGGGGGAGAAGGAGGGGAAGGAGGGCAAGGAGCGGTTGGGGAAGGCGGGGAGCGGAAAGGGGGAAAGTAACTGAGGGAGGGCGTGTTGACAGGTCGGTGTGTAGGTGCAGGTCCCCTGTGGGTGCGTGCGGTGGGGCGTCGCTCGGCAGTGTGGAGGCTGCGATCGTTCCAGGGGTGGTGAGGAGGCTCCTTTGGTTGTAAAGCACCAACTGCTGGCATGGCAGTTCCTTTCACAGGTGCACAACTACGCGTATGGACGTGTACGGCCATGTAGGGTCAGATGGGCGCAGATGGGCGTCATGCCCCGGTGTGGTGATCAACCTGTGGATCTTGGACGGCTGCCTCCGGAACGGCTGACAAGCCACAGTGTAAGGATTCCGGTTCGAAATGCCGTACAGTCGTGTCCCTTGCACCCGAAAGTGCCATGCGTCGCGGCAAGCTTACAGTGCCATGATCAGGACGGCCCTAGGGTAATGAAGCCAGCAAGCTACAACGATGCCAGTGTGTTGAATGGTGCAACATGCCGGTAGCGTGACCCTGGCCATACGTCACGCTAATAATGCACTAAAATATAAGTCGATAGCTCATGAATACTTGTGTGCCGTACACAAAAGGCACACCAGGCATCGTACCGGTACAGCGCGCTGTGCGTAAGTGCACATCAGGTCAAAGCCCGCAACACCACAACGGCAATGGTGTGGTTAGACCCTTGCAGGTCTACAATTGCCAACGTTCTGCATCCCGTCCACTTTTCGTACGTGCACCGTTCATGTGGGTCAACATTGATGCGCAGAATATTTACCGTATGCAGTCACCAGCCGGCTAATGCCCCGGCGGGACCGTGGCTCCAGTGTAAGTCACCAACTGACGTGCATCGAGCCACCTTTGTCACCCCTCGGGCCCACTCGGGCTGAAATCCGTCGAACACCACCCACGGCCATGCCTTAAGTTCTACATGTAAAGTGTGCGGGCACTGAAGACTGAACGCGGCAATGGACGCGGTGGTGAACCCCTGGGGGAACCTGAGCACCCGTGGTGTCCTCATGCACTACCTCATCCAGCGGCACTGGTGAAATCTAAAAAGACGCACGTGCGCTACCGTAGCCCACTCTTCCGGCTTAAGGTAGTCATTTTTATTGATCAGCTCCACAGCGGCGGGCGCTTTCCAATGTGGCCCACACTGCACGGAGTACCGTACTGCCCCCCGCCCCCCCCCCCCCGCACCTTCCACTGAACCCCAATAACCCATGAGCCATAGCCAATTTAGCCACCCTGGACCCGGTCGCGTGCCCTACACGCTACACCCCCTGCTCATCAGTTGAGCGTTACGTTGAGCTGCGCCGGCTCCCTGGACACCTCCCTGCCGCCCACCAGTTGCACCGCGTTGCCTGGGCCGCCGCCGCCGCCCGCCGCGTTGTTGCGGGCCACCACCGCGTGGAGCACCTAGAGGAGAGATTGCGGTAGTAATACCGTAAGGGGCAGCACGCAGCAGGCAGAGCACGTCGTGCAAGCAAGTACGCTGGAGGGCTGCTGTACGGTGCATGCAAAGCAACGTGCACGCGGCACAGCTGCAGCAGCACGTTCCTTTTGCGCGTTGAGCACACGGTAGATACGTACAGGATAGACAAACGCCAGCTGTAGATTCCCCACTGCCACGTATCAGCTACCGTATCAGGCCCCGCCCCTTCCCCCGATGAAGATGGGCGACCTCCTCTATATCTGCACCTCCCCTGACTACGCACGCCCAGGTACGCCCAGCAGCCGGGGCCCTAGGGCATATATAGCATGAAGCCCCCACCTGGCGGAAGGCCGCCCCCGCCTCGTTGTCGACCAGGCCGCGCAGCGGGTAGACACACTATGAGGCAGGCGGCGTGGGCGGGCAGGAGCGAGTTTATGTTGTGGTGGGCTACCGTAAGTGGTGTGCTAAGTGGTGGGCTGGGGCACGTACACGCATGCACGGAGGCAAGAGTTCGCAGGAGCTGCAAGCAAGCCGGAACGGCCGTACGACGGCAGATATAACAAGAGCATAAGCGCATGGCTGGCCAGCAGCGCGCGTGCGTTGGTGAGGGAGGGAGATGCACGCACAGGAGGCACGCAGGGGCCTCTGTGCGTCCCCACGGTAGGTGCTGTGCTGGTTCACATGTAGCATGAGCGAGGCCGGGGAGGCTCGGCTACTGCACCCCAGGTACGAGCGAAGGGGCGCCCACCGGTACGGTGCTCACCCTGTACGTCTTGAGGTCCTTGTCCAGGGACCAGTTGCCCCACTGGGAGCGCGTCTCGCCCATCTGCACATCATTGAGGAACGAAGTTATGTGCATAAATCATTCATTGTTGTGTCATGGAGGAGGGGAAGATGCGGGGTGAAAGTGGGTGTATGCGGCGTGGCTCGTGGCTGGAGCCGTACGGCGGATGGCCTGCAAGGGTACCGGTAGGCAGGAGCAGGCAGGAGGCGGGGGGTAGGTGCCCACGCACGGGGCATTTCGGGTCAATTACGTATGATATGGTTGGGATCGCTGGCTGCAGCACGCAGGTACCCCGCCCTTCTCAAACTGCTGTCAATGTACAACCAGCGCTCAGCCGATGCGCCGGCAACCTTGCCGTACGTTGCTTTGGTGCATAGCGCTGCATGCAGGCATCACAACACCTGCCCAGCCCCACGTGCGCTGCGCGTGCCGAACGCTGCCGGGCGGGGTCAAGTACGGCACGTACGGTGCAACCGTACACCTGATTTCAACTGGCGTTAGCAGTAATGTGCACGAGTGCATGCATGTGTGTCTACCGGTACCGTTATGCTCACGTTCTTGACCAGAAAGAGGTCCGCGTCGAAGGACTGGAGGTTGACATCCGACACCAGGCAGCAAATGCAGCAGGACTTTTTGGCGCGGTAGGTCGCCACCTTGCACGTGTAGTCCCTGCATGCGGCAGGGCACGTGTGCGTGTATGAGCGACGGGACGCACACGTGGGAAAAGCTGTGCTGGGTGCGCGTGCGGGGTGGGCCAGGTGGCAGAGTGCGTGCGTGCGTGTGGTTAGGCAAGAGCGCAAGACGTACACGGCCCTTGCGAACGCATATGCATGTAGTCCCCACGTGGCATGGGCGTGTGGGTGATGACAGGCTTGCTTCTCCTTTGTTGGTCTTCGGCTCGCTGGCACATGGCCAAGTGCCTGCCGGGGGGTCCCCGGCCCCCCGCACGCATCAGCACAGAGTACTGCAGATCGGTAATCAATACGTATACCCACTTGATGTCCCTCAGCTCGATGGACACCTGCTGCTCGTACAAGTCTTCCTTCTCAGCAGCGCAGCAGCACTGCGCGGTGGCGTAGTAGCAGCAGGTCTTGGTGCCCGGCTCCCGGTACTGCTTCACCTCACGGAGCACCATGCGCCTGCGTGCGGAG
>VFQN01007469.1_pt1 | contig 11767 bp, 17 predicted proteins | sample 3512371 | NCBI WGS metagenome assembly VFQN01 (sample SAMN10412370, study PRJNA504923) | tailings metagenome | isolation source: Replicate 2 from Balatoc abandoned mine | place: Philippines: Itogon, Benguet | collected 2017-08-28
GGTCCGGTGACGATCGACACCACGACGCCGCTCCAGGTCGCCGTCGTGCAGACCGGAGGGCCGCAGCCGATCCAGATCACGCTGTTTCAGCCCAGCCAAGCCAATCCCGACATCAACCGCTTCCGCGTGCCCGCCGGCAAGCGCCTGGTCATCGAGGACGTGTCCTGCAGCGCCGTGGATGCCGACGACTTCCTCATCGGGCTCGGGGTGAGGACACGCGTCGGCAGCGTGGAGGCGTTTCACCTCTGCCCGTTCGCCGTCCGCGTCAACGTGGGTCGCCCGGGGACGACCATGTCGTACAGCGGCGCACGGACCACGCGCGCCTACGCCGACCCCGGCACCGACGTGGTGGTGAACTTCGCCGGGACTCCCGCAGCCACGTTCCCGATCTTCTCCGCGGTGCTTTCGGGCCACCTGGTCGACGTGCCGTAGGGGTGAGGAGCAGCCGCCCGGCTGCGGAGCCACGCTCCCGGGCCGCCAGGCTGGTGGAGGTTGCGGAGGTCGTGCCACAGGTGCGGGCCTGTCGACGAGGACCTCCGCGAACTCCACCCCTTTCGCGGCATCGCGATCCCGAGTCCGGGGCGAGTACCTCGACCGCTGACGCAACGGTGACGCGGACGCCGGGCGAAGCTCGCGCGGTATCTATCCGCAACCTGCCCAATTCGTTGGATGCTAGGTGGTGCGCAGTACTGGATTCGAACCAGTGACCCCCGCCGTGTGAAGGCGATTCCGGTAGCACCCCCAGTGAGCAATCAAGTCCTTACGCATACGTATTTGACTAGCAAATACGGCCATAGAATGTGTGAGCTTGTTTGTCGTCGTGTACGGGCGTACACTGGCTCTGCACCCCTAATGCACCCCCGAGATCGAGCGTCCGCGACACCCTAGACGATCCGGGACACGCATTCAGGCGGCGCGGAGGTCCATGCAGGCGACCATCAACGCGACGCTCCTCCGAGACTTGACGGCGCAGCCACTGGCGCGCGATGCCGACATCCGCGACACGAAGCTGCGCGGCTTCGTGCTCCGCGTGCGGCGTTCGGGCGTGCACACCTACCGCGTGCAGGTCGGCCGGGGGCAGTGGCTCACGCTCGGAACCATCGACAAGCTGACGCCCCAGCAGGCCCGCGATGAGGCGCAGCGGATGCTCGCCGCGACCGCCCTCGGGCAGAACCTCGTCGAGGCCCGCCGCGCGAAGCGCCAGGCGCACACGCTCGACACGTTCCTGCGCGAGGTGTACGAGCCCTGGGCGACGACGCACCTGGCGACCGGGGCCGAGACCATCGCGCGCGTCCGCGCCAGCTTTGCCGACCTCCTGGCGTCGAAGCTGAGCGAGTTGTCGGCCTTCCACGTCGAGCGCTGGCGCACGAGTCGCCGGAAGGCTGGCGTGCGCCCGAGTACCGTCAACCGCGAACTCAACGACCTGCGAGCGCTCCTGCATCGGGCGGTGCAGTGGAAGCACGTGAAGGCCAACCCGCTCGACGAGGTGTCACCGGAGCGCGTCGATCGTCGTCCACAGGTGCGGTACCTGTCGCCTGCGGAGGAGGCGCGCATGCTCGCGGCCCTCGACGCCCGAGACACGCGCCTCCGCGAGGGCCGGGCGTCAGCGAACGCTTGGCGGCAGGCGCGTGGCTATCCGCTCTTGCCCGCGCTCGACGGCTTCGCCGACCATCTGTCGCCATTGGTGCGGCTGGCCCTGCACACGGGTCTACGTCGCGGGGAACTCTTCGCGTTGCGCTGGGCCGACGTGTCCCTCGACGCGGGGCGACTCACTGTGCGAGGGCAGCACGCGAAGTCGGGGCAGACGCGCCACGTCCCCCTGAACGCCGAGGCGCAGCGCGTGCTGCGCACCTGGGGGCCAGGCGCATCGGACGCGCTCGTGTTCCCCTCGCCCGACGATTCCGCCAAGCCGCTGACCGACGTGAAGACGGCCTGGCTCGAGCTGATGCGCAAGGCGGCAATCACCGGCTTCCGGTTCCACGATCTGCGGCACACGTTCGCCAGCAACCTCGTGCAGGCTGGCGTCGACCTGGCCGTGGTCCGCGAGTTGCTCGGCCACAGCACGATCCTGATGACCGAGCGGTATGCCCACCTGCGGCCCGAGCAGGCCGTGGACGCCGTGGGGCGGTTGGTGCGGGTCTAGCGGTCGCGACGCCATGCCCGCCATCAAGTATCGGGATTGGGACGCCTTCGAGGCTGCGGCGCGAGCCCGCCTCGACCGACTAGCGGCGTACCGCGGAGGCAACCTCGCCGCCCTGTACGACGCGTTCTTATTGGCCGTCAACGGGACCCCTGCGTCGAGCGCCCTCGTCTCGCTGCCGGACTGGGTGCGCGAGGGGCTGAAGGCCCTTGGTGCGCCCCCGAGTCTGGCCGACCCACGGGTGGAACTCACACCGGCCGACGCCGTGCTGGCGGCCGATCAGGTGCAGGCCGCGCTGCGCACGGCCGTGCAGGGCCGGGGCAGTCACGCGCGCTGGTGGCGCAGATACCGCGCGGACTTGATCGACTGGCATCGCTTCGAGTGGGTGTGGATGGCCCACTTGCCAGGCGACCCGGACCGCCCCACCTACGGGTGGAATGCCGACAACCTCGGCACCGGCCGCGCCAAGCATGCGCCTGACCTGGACGCGTTCCAGATTGTCTCGGACAAGATCGCCTGCACCGTGGCCGCCGGCGCGCCCGAGTCGATCCGTGATTCCTACCGCCGCGTCACCGCCCGCACGGCGGCAGGGCAGTGGTGGCGCTACTACCCATCGCACTACGTGGTCGTCTGAGGGTTGCCCCGCGATCTGTCGCCCCTCGACACGTACGACCCCACCCGCACGATTTCGACCCCATAGGCACCGCGCTGGCGTGCACCGCACACTCCGGTGTGTACGAGGAGACGCATGCCAGCTACCACAGACACCAGCCACTGCGATACGCCGGCGCGAGTCGTGCCGCACGCGCTCACCGAGCAGGACGCGGCGCGCTACATCGGCTTCAGTGCCATGTTCTTGCGGCAGTCACGGATGCATGGCCGCCGACGAAGTCGGACGCCCGGCCCCCCGTACGTGAAGGTCGGTCGGTCCGTGCGCTATCTGCGGCCTGACCTCGACGAGTGGTTGCAGACGCATCGTCGCGAACTCCGGTAACCGCGAGGGACTCGACCAGTGCGACGCCTGCGTGCATCGGCCTAGACAGACACGCCCGGCCACTGAGGGCCGGACGTACGAAGGCCCACCGTTGCAGCGGCGGGCCAAGGGAAAGGGAAGACAGATGCTTACGCTCAATTCTACGACAACGAACACGACTGACCGTGCATGGCGCGCTTGAGAGGCCCGTGCGCGACGGCTGGCCGCCCGCCAGGGCTTGCGCGTCTTGAAGTCGCGCTGCCGCGACCCGCGTGCCATGCAGTTCGGTGGCTTCATGCTCGTTGACAGCACGAACATCGCCGAACTCGGCACGACGCCCTACGAGTACAGCGCCACGCTCGAGGATGTCGAGGACTACCTCGCTCCATGCCGACGGTGACGCGCGTGATGGACGGCATCGACTGGACGGCGGCGGTAGCCACGGCCGCCTAGCTGGTAGGACCGCAGGACGCCCGCGAGTGGCCGACCCGGCCGGGCATTGGAACAATAAGGATCGTGGCACGGACTCGCCGTGCCTGAGGCCCCGATGAGGCCCGCGACCACAGGAATGCGAATGCCGCCGATGGGCTCGGCGGCATCGCGGAACTTCGAGGTTACGGGTTGCTCACCAGTATACCGCATCACCAGGCCGATCTCGACCGGCTCGGCATGCTCGCCGCGGAGGACTTCGCGGCCCTGCTCCGTCGCTACCGCGAGCTGCAGCGCGAGCGCGATGCGTACCGCGAACTGCTGCGCCTGGCGCTGGCCCAGTCGCACGACCTGACGCGCGAGGTGGCCCGCCTGCGGGCTGCTCGACGTGCCGCCACGATGACGACTACCACCCGAAGGGCCGCCGCATGACGTTCACCCGCGAGTTCGTGTCACGGCACTTTCCGAGTGCCCAGGCGCACGGCGACCGCTGGCAGGCGCGGTGCCCGGGCCACGAGGATCGTAAGGTCAGCCTGTCGATCACGACGGGAGACGACGGGCGGGTGTTGCTGCATTGTCATGCGGGCTGCACAGTCGCGGATGTCGTGGCGCGCCTCGGCGTGACCACGGGCGATCTGTTTCCGCCGCGGGACCAGTCGTCGAGTCGTCGGCGCACCGTCGCCGAGTACGTCTACCGGCTCGCAGACGGCACGCCGAGCTTCCGCGTGGTTCGCTACACCCCGAAGGACTTCCGACAGCACGCCGCCGATGGAGCGGGCGGGTGGCTCCCGACGAAGGGCACGGCCGCTGACGTGGTGTATCGCCTGCACGAGCTGCAGGGTGAGTCGGACATCGCCATCGTCGAGGGTGAGAGCGACGCCGACCGCTGCTGGGCACTAGGCCTGCCAGCCACCTGTAACGCAGGCGGGGCCTCGCAAAACGTCGCGAAACCGAAGTGGCAGCGGCACCACGCCGAACAGCTCCGTGACGCGGGTGTGCGGCGCGCCGTGCTGCTGCCGGACAACGACCCGCCTGGCCGCGCGCACATGCACGCCGTCGCCGCGAGCCTGCAGGCCGTGGGCATCGCGGTCCACTGGTGCGATCTCCCAAACCTGCCGCGGAAGGGCGACGTCAGCGACGCGCTCGACGCCGGGCTCACGAAGGACGCCTTGGCGCAGGCGTTGCAGGACGCGCCGGTGTACGACGCCCAGGCGCACGCCGACGCCGCACAGGCCGACGCCCACGAGGCCACCCAGGCCGACTGCACCGAGGCCGCACCACCGCCGCGCAAGTTGCGTGTCCGCTGTGCCGCCGACGTGCAGCCGTTGCCACTGCGGGCCTTGTGGCCAGGCTACCTGTACCGCGGCAAGTTGTCCCTGCTCGCCGGCATGGGCGAGATCGGGAAGACCTATGCCGGCGTCTGCGATGTGGCCGCCCGTGGCAGTTGCGGCCGCCCTATGCCAGATGGCTCACGCATCGGTATGTTCCGCACGCTCATCGTGTCCGCTGAGGATAGCGCCGACGACACGCTCGTGCCGCGGCTGCAGCGGCTCGGGGCCGACATGCGGCACATCTTCATCGTGGACGGCGCGGACGCCGCCGGCTTCCTGCTCGGCCGCGACCTGGCCGTGCTCGATGAGGCCATCGTCGAGTACCAGGTCGATGTGGTGTTCCTCGACGCCCTGAACAGCTTCATCGGTGGGCGCGTGGACACGTCCCAGGATGCGGCCATCCGTGCCGTGCTCGGCCCTGTCGTGGCGATGGCCGCGGCGCGGGATGTGTCCGTCGTCGGGATTGCCCATTTCGGCAAGGGCGACCACGGCCACGTCGTGAACAAGATCCTGGGCAGTGTCGGGTTCGGCAACCTCGCGCGCGTCGTCATCGGCTTCGCGCCCGATGTCGAGCAGGCGGGCCGCGCGTTCATGGCGGTCATCAAGAACAACCTCGCACCCAAGCCGGAACCACTCGCCTACCGTATCGACGCCGCGACCGGCCTAGTGACGTGGGAGACGGCCGCCGGACTCGACGTGGTGGGCGCGTTCAACGCCAAGCCCACCCGACACACCGGCGGCACACAGGCCGCGGTCGCCTGGCTGCGCGACATGCTCACCCCCCTGGGCAGTACCGGCATGCCGTCCATTGATGTGCTGGCGCGCGGAGCCGCGGCCGGCTATCGGCGGGACGTGCTCTTTGAAGCTAAGAAGGCGCTCGGCGTCCGGGCACGCAAGCTCGGGTTCACGGATAGGTGGGTGTGGTACTTGGACGCCGAAGCGTCGGCCGCCCCCCTGCGCAACTCCGACGCTTCGACTCTTCGGGGAAACATTAAGGATTCTACGAAGAGTCGCGAAGAGTCGCCTTCCGACGCTTCGGAGGGGTGGCCAGAAAGCTCCTTCGAAGCGTCGGAAGAGTCGAGCCCTAGAGAGTCCGACTCTTCGCATGAGGCCGAGGTGGCCGCCGATGTCGCGTGAGTCTGTCCCTGACGTGCTGGCCAACGTCGAGGCGCGCGGGCTGCTACTCGATCTCGACGCCCGCGGCATTCACCTGCTCGTGCGCCGCGGCAACCTCGCCACGACGACGCCAGAGCGCCTGACCGAGGCCGACCGGGCCGCCCTCCGGCGACACAAGGCCGACCTACTGGTGCTCGTGTTGATGACGGACGATCGGTGCCTCGACCGGCTGCTGGCGCTGCGGGCCGGCCGAGGGCTGACCGCCGTCAATCGGGCGCTCGGTTGCTGCCACACGTGCGGCGACGCGCTGCCGCCGAGCCGGCCGACAGGCCGGTGCGGCTGGTGCGCCCTGGCCGCCCGCCTGTTCGCGAGCGGGCCGATCCCGCCCGACGTCATCGAACTGTTCGGCGAGGACATCCGCGGCACGCAGACGGCCTCGCAGGCCGGCAGCGCGCTGCCGTTCGACACGGCGGTGCCGGCATGACGGCACGAGTGCAGTGTCCACGGTGCGGAGAGCACCGCCTGCTCGACGCCGACCTGGCACTCGGGCAGTGGTACTGCCGCGTCTGCGCCGCCACCTGGCCGATGGAGGCGCGCCATGCGTGACTGCGCCGTGCGCCCGGTCCATCGCATCAAGGGCCGGCCCGCCCTCCCGCGTAGCCTGGCCGGCCTGCTGGTGCGCGTGTATCGCTTCGGCTTGCATCGGGCAACGACGCCGGGCGACCGGAAGTGGGCCGCTCGCGTCGCTGATGCCGTTGCGGCGGCGCTGGCCGCCGCCCGTGAGCCGGACGGCAGAGATCCCGCCGTCACCCGACAACTGGAGGACCGATGAACCACGCCGCGCGATCCGCGCCGACGTCAGCGATGCCGCGTTCGTTCACCTGTGATCGGTGTGACGAGGAGTTACTGAGCCGTCCCGTCCTCACCGAGGTGACCTTCGAGGGACGCCCCCTGCTCACGGCTGTCTGCCGTGGCTGCTACCGCCGCTTCTTTGCCGCGAGGCCGACCGCATCGCCTGCGGACTCTGCGCGTGCCCTGTTCGTGGTGGGCACCTGGCGGACCGCGATGGGGCCGCCTCCAGTGTCCGTCCTGCGCAACGCCAACCACGCGTGAGCCCCGCGGAGGGCCGACCACTCTTTGAAAGGACTGTGTCCATGACGACGACTGCAATCGCCACCCCTGCTCCCGAGCAGGCCACTCTCTCCCGCGCGCTCGGCCCGGGAACCGGCCGAAAGACGAACTGCGCCCTGTGCGGCACGTTCGGATCGACTCGCACAATCTCGGATCGAGTGGACGGCCGCGCCGTCACGATCGCGATCGGTTCGTGCTGCTTCGCGTCGAAGTTCCTGCTGCGCCGAGACGCTAGCGCACTTCACCGTGCGTTCACGACCGCCGCCGCGATGCAGGCCGGCGCGCCCGCCGCGCCGCCCGCTGCTGACTGGCGCGCCCAGCACGCCCGCCTGCGTCGTCAGCTTGCCGACGTGCAGGCCCGTGCCCCCCGCCGCACCGGCGGACGTCGATAGAGCATCACCCCGGAGAACCACGACATGACGACACTCGACCTCACCAAGGTCACGCCTGCGGATCGCGTGGCCCGACTCGACGCGGAACTGTCGGCCCTCGACGCGCAGATCCGACAGGCTCAGGCCGGCGCGCCCGATGACGGCTGGCCCGATGCCGCGTCCCGCCCAGTCTCCCCGCTGGATGCGGCTGCCCGCGCGCTGCTCGAAGGCGTGCCCGTGGCCCCGACGCCGGATGTGCGCGAACTGAAGGAACGCCGCGCCGTGCTCGCCCGTGCTCGCACCCTGGCCGATGCCGCGCTCGCCCGCGCCGAAGCGGAACCACTCCGCGCACGGCTGGCCGACGCGCACCGCGGGATCGACGCCGGACGAACCGCGCGATCAAGCAACTCCGCCCGCTTGTCGCGCTCACGCCCGGCGGCCGACAGGTGGCCGATGCCATCGAGGCCATTCGTGCCGAACGAAACAGCCTGTCCTCTCGACTGCAGCAGGCCGGGGACGTGTCCTCGATCGGCGTCGTGATCGATCCGACGTTCGAAAGCAGGCTCGGTCTGCTGCTCGACGTGCTGATTCGCGCGGAGTCCGTGCTCGCCGAGATCGACGGGACGCAGTAGCAACACTCGACCGGAGGGCGGGCGCAAGATGTGCCCGCCGTTCCGCACGAACGCCGACCGCAGGGAACCGCCCAGCAGGCGCTAAGAACGACGACAGGTGAGGGACGACTCACGCATCGACCCTGAGCCGTGAACGTCGCACAGAGGCCGCCAGACGGCACGAACACGAACGCAGAAGGGGAGGCCACTCGCGATCTTGGGCCGATCCCGATCCAAGAACCGCACGAGCCCCTCAGCGCATGCCCGGCTGAGTAGTCCCTTCCAAAAACTGCCCCCTTCCGTGAACCGCCTGTAACCGCCCGCTGACCCGACAGGAGAGCCCCGCAATGGCACGCAGTCGAACGCAGTCCGTTCCGCTCGATCCCGCTTCGCCGCCCTCGCATCTAAGCGACAGCAGTCAAAGCCTGTGGCGCGCACTCATCGTTGAGTACAGCTTGGAGAACGACACGGCCGCCCAGGCGATCCTCCGGGCCGGCCTGGAAGCGCGGGATCGGCTGTTGGCGTGCCAGGAGGCGATCGCACGCGACGGACTGACGACGGTCGACCGCTTCGGCCAGACGAAACCGCACCCACTCATCCCAGCGGAACGGGACAGCCGCGCGCAGTTCTTGGCTGCGCTCAAGCAACTCAACTTGGATCTGGAACCGTTGCGGGACTCGCTGAAGAGGTAAGCCGATGCCCACCACACGAAAGCGCCGAACCCGAGGCCGTGTCAGTGATCCGCCGTTGGTCGCGCTCCTGCGACGTGTCGGGCCGCACGTGACGTTCGCGGACGTGGCCGAGGCCGTCGGGACCGAGGACGTCGGCTGCGAGACGTGGCTGGCGTGCTGCGCGCTTGAGGGAGTCGCGTTCGCCGACGGGCGGGGCACCTATGACGAACTCGCCGCCATTGTCACGCGGGCCGGCTGGCGAGTGTCAGCGGTCGTGGCCGCGCTCGATCGGATCGGCCAGGAGTCGGTCGCGCTCGCCACTCGCCGTCCCGTGTCCCTGCCCGAGGTGGAGGGCCCCTCGTGAGCGTCGGTGTCTGCCGCCGGGCCTGCAACGGCTGGCCTGTGGCGTGCTCCGCCAGACGTTTCTCGACCTCGGGAGCGGGACGCCCGCCATCGCCGGGCAGGCCCGCGCGTGGCTACTCGGCGACTCCGACACGCTCCGGCTGTGGGCCGCCCTTGCCGGCGTCTCGCTCGATCACGTGCGGCGCGCCGTGCATCGGGCCGGTGCGCATACGCCGGCCACGCTCCGCGCGCCGCGCGTGCATCCGCGGCCGGTGCGTCGGGCGGGACGAGGGGAAGCGGCATGATCGTGTTGCGCCCTTCGCTCCCAGGGAGGCTGACACCACCTCACCGCTCCTTGGCGGTCAGCCATAGCTTGATGCCGCCTTGGCCCACACCGTCTCGGCAGCCGTTTCAGCGCAACCGCTCTCGATTCGCAGCCACGAATGCATCAACCTTCTTCATGATGGCGAGTGCGCAGTTCCGGTACGTGGAATCGTCCTTGACGGTAATCTCCTCGGCGTATTCCGTGGCGATGAGCTTCACGGTCAGCACGTGGATCTCATCGTCAGCCTCCATGCGCCGAGACAAGACCTCGATGACGACCTTGGCCTCCTGCGAGTTCTTCGCAGGGCGAATGTGCTTTCGATTGCCTGCGAGATGCTTGCGCAAGTCGGCCACGGAATCGGCGAGTTGCGAACTGGCGGCAGGCACGAATCCACCGGTGTTCGCAGGACCAGTGACGTCGAGGACGTAGACCGGAATCTTGGGCTTCTCCGCTGCGGACAGGACGGCAGGGAGGAACAGCCATAGGAGAACGAGAGCGAATCGACGGATGAACATCGCCAGCCTCAGCTAGCCCCGGGCTTCGCCCGTAGCCGCGCGCAGCTCTCCGTCAGGCCGATGGCACATTCTGACTGCCAGGCCTTCACGCCTGAGAACTACCTCGACTGAGACGAGGGCAGACGGTAATCTCCTCAACATGCTTGCGGATAGTAACGCCTGGCGGGGGGTCTGTCGATCCTCAGGAGCCGGCTTTCGCTTAGCCAGCCCGACGGCCCCGGAGTCTGTAGGGGTCGGTGTCAGACTTGAGCAAGGTGAATCGTCGTGTGGTCACGCAAGATCGCGAGGGTAGAGTCCGGCGAAGAGATTGGTAGAATGCAGCCCGAGTTGATGGCGGATGGCCGTGGATGTGTCCCTCCCACTCCACAGTGCCGAGACGCCAGTGGTACTCAGTCTGCCGCCTGAGACATCGATCTCGCTCGCCGCTCCAGCCAAGAACCCAGGAGGTACTGCGTGTATTGCCGCGTTCCCCCTATTGTCGCCTTTGTGTGGGCACTCGCTCTGCCGGTACTAGCGCAGCCACAGGCCCAAATCCTTACCCCGGCACCCGCTGTGAACGCCGGCGTGATGCTAGTCTCTGGCTACGCGTACGACCCTCAGGCGACGAGTTCGCCAGGCATTGAGAAGGTGGAGGTCTGGGCTTACCCGAATGCCCAGCCTCCCGGCATCTTCTTGGGGATCGCGAATCTTGGGGAGGATCGTACGGACTTCGCCCGCGCGTTTGGCCTCCCGTCGCACTTCAACGCCATGGGGTACGCCCTGCAGGTTCCGGAAGGCACGCTGGCGCCTGGAACATATGACCTTCTCATCATGGCGTTGAGCAGCGTCAGTCCCCGGGCAGTGTTCATGACTCAGCGGATTACCGTTCTTCCGCAACTACTTGGCGAATTGACGTGCCGCGGCGGCCAAACTGTGTTCTATACCGGCTCGCAGTGGACGTGCGCGGATCAGGCGGTGGGACCACAGGGAGCGGAGGGGCCGGTCGGGCCACCAGGTCCCGTTGGCCCAGCTGGTCCCGTGGGCCCCGTCGGCGCTCCAGGGCCAGCTGGCCCGCCAGGTCCCGTTGGCCCAACTGGTCCCGTGGGCCCCGTCGGCGCTCCGGGCCCAACCGGCCCACCAGGGCCCGGCTTCGTGGTGGTTGACAGTAGCCCAACTCCCCGCACGCTGGGTGTCGTCGCAGATCCTCTGGACTCCAACGCGTGGACGAGGGTCCTAGTTACAAGCACGGCCGGAGACATCGGCATGCTCTACGTGACACGGCTGACGGGTCCCGTCGACGTCAGCGCTGTGTTCTACACCTCGCCCGATTGCTCAGGGCAGGCCTACGCGTACGCCCCCCCCGATATGCTCATCATTCCTACACCGATCCGTGAGGGTGTTGCCTACGTGCCAGGCAACACGCGCACGACATTCGCGGCTGCGCAGATAGCGAGCGTCTGGGGGGCGCCAGGGGTGTGTGATGTATTGGCGCCTGGAGCAGTTCTTCCCGACACGCCGATGGCTGCGACCAGCGCGTTTGACTTACGCCCGTTCGTTCCGCCGTTCCGTGTCCAACTGAAGTAGCGTCACGTGAGGCGACACGGCGACCGGGCGACTGCTTAGGTGTCTGAAACGGTGACCAAGGAGGCGTTCTCTGTATGTTCAAAGGGTGCATGGTCTTGAGCGGCGTCCTCATGGTGTGCGTGTCGTCACATCCTTCCGCCCGACCTGCGTCGTGCGACCGGTAACAGACGAGGAGCGCGCCCGTACTCAGGCCCTGTCAACGCCGGGCGAAACTCTGACAGATTCGCCGATTGAAAATCTGACAGTCGA
>VFQN01007470.1_pt1 | contig 11766 bp, 5 predicted proteins | sample 3512371 | NCBI WGS metagenome assembly VFQN01 (sample SAMN10412370, study PRJNA504923) | tailings metagenome | isolation source: Replicate 2 from Balatoc abandoned mine | place: Philippines: Itogon, Benguet | collected 2017-08-28
AATTATGACAAATTTAGGATTTATTGAAAGAAGTTCCAATCAAGCATTACCTGATAGTATTGAACTATTAGATGATGTTCGACAAGCATTGCGTAATGAAAATATGACAGTTGAGAGTATTCCTGATGTGACTGAAGACATTAACTTTGTTACTCCTTCTACTGTGTTCTCTCAAGAGAATAATAAGAAAGATGCGGAGAAAGCTCCTGAAAACGATAAAGCACCAATTCTTCCGATCGTTGATACAGTATTAACCAAGTTACAACAATGTTCCAAATGGAAGAATGAAGTCAATAAAGAGACCCGAGAACAATTAGAACTAAAGCTTCTTGTTACTTTACGCGAAATTCTTGAAACTAATGACATAAGTTCAAAACCAGTCAATACAAGTCCTGCAGTCGAGGAAGATTCAATTACTTCCGTCACTTCTTCTTCAAACACATCTATGGCTGCCACTGCCTCGAAGTCTTTACAAACCATGTTTACCAAGATCGCGTCAGTTGGTAAGCAATCAACAGCAGCAGCAAACACTGCTAACAGCTCAGTCAAGGAATTAGAGGGAGTCAAAGAGACCAATGAACTATCAACACGTGTTAGCGATATTATTGATCGTTTAAAAATCTCATTAAAGCATTCTAATTATCAAATCGTCAAAGCTTCCTTACAAACCATTGAATATTTAAATAATTATAATTTATTACCATCTATTGATAAGATGAAGGAGTTATTATTAACATTAACATCATTGCAAACAGATCCTTCCAATACGAACATACAAAGGTATCTATCAAAGGATATTATCCATTGTATTGAACATTTAAATAATACGATTAATACATTATATAACTTACAAAAGACTGATGAAGAGATACGTGATGATATTATCGATTCTATTATAGTTCAATTGAAAATGAATCATAATTATGAATTTCGTTCGAATCGTTTAACAACATCCTTTGACTTAAAGAAATTACATACAAAACCCGCCGATCGTATCAGGAAAGGATATGAACAAGTGAAAGGTGAAGGAATGAGAAATAAAGTGAAATATTGGTTATTAGATTCCTATACCAGTAATACTGTGACGACCTCGACCTCTGAAAGTAACGTTCAACCAGTTGGGATGGTTCCTAATGCCTTTGATTTCTTAATCACGGAGAAAGAACATTTCTTAAAGACAATCATCTATCAATGGTCGTTAAAAGAGTGTTCCTCGTGGAAGGATACAGCGAAGTCTATCTCCATCTCTGAAAGAGAGTTAAAAGATTATTCCACTGATCTCAGATCATATGCTACATTACATCAATACTCGATATCCGGTGGGTTTTACCATCATTTAATTAATATAAGAGAGAAATATCATTGGGATAGTGTCTACATTGATAAATTAATATCCTCGATCTTCCATGATGTCATTCATATTATGAAAAAAGAATATATTGATTTATATTATTATAAGATAGTTACAGAATTAATGAATTTAGATATTTATCAATTACATCATCCGAATACAATTATTGTATTAAAACATTCTTTATTAAATCATTATGATAATTTATCCTTTGATGATGTATTATTAATGATACCATTAGAATGTTTCCAACAAAGATCCTATTATAATCATATTTATAATCATTTATTATTACAGTATTATGAGTTTATATCATTACATAGTCATTATCTGTTATATAAATATAAACAATTTCAGAAATTAGATTCCAAACATTACTCTTTACATACGACCGGTGCTCCCAGAAGAACCGGAAGGGGAAAGAATGAAGAGATTGGAGAAGACGGTGAATTCGAAGATAACGAAGATGGTGGTAATGATGAAGAGGATGAAGAAGAAGGAAGATTGGAATCATTAGAAAGATTAATCTATCATGATTTTATTAATATTTTATTATGTAAATTCTTTTTATTTCGTTATAATATATTAAATGAATTTCAATATTTATTATTAGATAAATATCCTATTAATACACCTGCACATAGTTCTACCACCATTGGTGAAGAAGGAGAAGAAGGCGAAGAAGAAGTAGAGGAAGAAGAATTAATTAATTTAGAGGGACGAGACGGTGAAGTGGAGGAGGATCTTAACAACAATCGTCGTTCATTAAATTATAATCGCCAAAATATTCAACAAATTAAGAATTATTTAAATATTGTGATAGGATTTGGTTTATTAAGATATGAGAATAATTATTTCTCTCATACTTATAGCGAAGAACAATATCGAGAGTTAGTCATTTCATTAATAACTCGAATTAATGAAATCCTTTATACTGCAGAACAAGTCAGTCGTATGACGTCAAATAATAATAATACCACAACTTTGTCCTCAGAGTGTTTATTACAGTTTAATCTGGTGAAGCAGTTAATCCATGAACAATATATTAATTATTATATTGATAATTATTATATGACCACCGAATCTTATGCACAAAGTATTAATTCTAATTATATTATTGAAAGTTTTTTCCATTTAATGAAAACAAATCATCTTCAAATCCAATCCAAGGTAGTTGATCATTGGATGATTGGACCACGTTTCCATCCAAATCAATCCTCAACACAGAAGAAGGTCCCTCCTGTCGGTCGTAAGAGTGTTGTCGGTGGAGGTGCTGGAGCAGGGAAGAAGTTTATCCCTAAAGCAGAGTTTCCTATGTTATTCTTTAATTATGCACCCCTTTATGAGAATCCAAATCAATATCTACAACAATTATTATATGAATATTTAAAATTGATCAAAACATTTCAAGTGTTAACGGATTCTTTACAACCATTACAAGAGAAATATCAACAGAAAGAAGAAGAAGGTAACAACAAGGATTATGACGATAAAATTGAAGAAGAATTAAAAGAGAAAGTTGAACAATATAATATATTACAAAAGAAAATTATTACAAAGAAAATTATCTTAACAAAGAATATATTAAAATTTGTTGAATTAATTCAAACTATACAATATTTAAATAATAACACTGCACCTAGTACTGTAGCGACTGGAGGAGGTGTTAATTCTTCTTTATTACCTTTTAATACCACGAATAGTGCAAATAACACTGCAATCACACCTCCTTTGATTGATGTGGATGCTCTTTATATCTTTGAATCTGTTGAAGATGAGGAAGATCAAGATATTACTACCTCTGCTAATAATGGTTCTAGAAGACAAAGTGAAGAATCAGGAGAGTTTAGACGATCCTCTGCGAGTGGTATGATGTCATTAACAACGAATCAAAGACAAGCAATCCAACAATTAAAACAATCCTGTTCATTATTCTTATTTAATAATTATCATCAAGAATTCCTTCTAATCACAACAGAATATGTGAAAACATCTTATAATATGATCATACATCATCCGATCTATCAATATTATTATAGAATTTTTTATTTTGAATTATTAGATTATATTAACTTTATTCATTATTATTTCCCTTCCTCGAATACTTCCTCTTCTTCTTCATTGTTATTGAAACAACATCATCAACCTGTTACTTTATTAATGAAACATTGTCTATTACAAAAGATTAATGAAGAATATAATCAACATGGTCATGATAATATTAAAATTGCTTTTCCAATTAGAACAAGCTCATCTCCTTCTCCTGTTACTAATACTGCTAACACACCACAGAAAGGTTTGTTTAGAACACAATCATCGAAGAATGTCGAAGAACAACAAGGTAGTGGTGTGAATACAGTGGTTATTCCATGGATTCCTCATTATTTAGAATATTTCTTACAAGTATTAACCATTGAATTAGTCTTCTCTCAGAAACAGATCTTAGACAATCTGATGGATGTTTCGACTCTTCCTACATCGTCATCGCGTCCTTTGAGTATGGCGATGAGTAGTGGTGGTACGACAGATCGTGGGAGTATGTTTAGCGGAGGGAATGCGAGTATGAGCAGTGCAGCAGCGAATGATAACAATAATGGAGCGAATAGTGTGAATCAAGGATTAAATACAGTAGAACTCTTTGCACGTGAACAAGTCCAACGATTATTATCAAAGGTTAAAAATGAATTATGGATCGAAGAAAGTATGTTAAGAACTTGTTATTTACCTCAGTTAGTGGAATGGACTGCTGGTTCTATTGCAAGAGATAAAGTGATTGTTGGTCAATATCGATTAATAAATAAGTAAAGTCAGTCTACTCCGCTCCTTTCCTCCCATGCCACGCATGTTTTCTTTGTTTTGAGCTTTTTTCTCAGTCATTTAGTTTCGAACAGTCGTCATCAACATGCATTAATCTTTTAGTGTTTCTTGTCTTACTTTTTCCCTTTTTTTGGTTTTTGTTTTTGTTTTTTTCTAGAAGGAAAAACCTTTGATTTCTCTAACCCACCCTACTTAGTTCTCGTAGTTACCTCACATTTTTCATAAATTCTTAAATCACCACAACGAATCTCTTGTATATGGCGTAAAATAGAGAAACTGGAACAATCTCTTGTCCGTTAAGTTCTTAACGGATAGAGAATGTTACAGGAATGTACACAATTAATAAACAACCATGAGAAACATCTGTTTAACGTTCATAGTGTTGCAAAATATTCTTAATCTTGCTCTTACTGCAAGCTTAACGAGTTACAAGAAGGTTCCTGCTGGTAATTTGAGATCATCTAGTGTGAAGACTGCTTCTGCAGATTGTCAGAAAGCTTGTTTTCGTTATCCTGAAGGAAGTACCATTGCTCAACCTCCTTATTTTCGAAGCTCTTATCAATATCTGGATGTTCAAGTAACATATAAGAATGGTACAGATGACGCAGGGAATGACCTGTTTTGCTACATGACGGATAGTGGTGACCAATCTCCAACGCTACGTGTTTATCCAGGGGATCACCTCGTCTTTACCCTACGGAATGATTACATTGGAAAAGGTGCATCAGTACCAGCAAGTATGAATATGACCATGAACTCTACCATGATGTGTGGAGCGAAGAAAGTGACCTCATCTTCCACGAACATTCATTTCCATGGAAGTCACACTTCTCCCACCTGCCATGAAGATGAAGTCATTGAAACAATCGTAAACTATGGAGAAACTTTTACCTATGACGTTTCTTTCCCTAAAACTCAACCTCCTGGTATCTATTGGTATCATCCTCACCTTCATGGCTATACGGAGGCGGCAGTGCAAGGTGGTGCAACTGGTGCAGTTATTGTCGAAGGAATTGAGAACGTCGTTCCAGCTGTCGCAGGATTACCAGAACAAATCTTTGTTCTTCGTGATGTTTTAATTAAGAATGGTTCAGCTGATGGCCCTGCTTGGGATGTCAGTGTAAACCAAGTTCTGGTCAAGTATCCAGAGTATATCCCAGCTGTTTTAGATATCAAGCCAAATCAGAGACAGTTTTGGCGTATTTTAAATGCTGGTGCTGATATTATGTTAAACCTACAACTTCAATACGACGGTGTTATCCAGCCGCTTGAAGTGGTTTCCCTTGACGGAGTTCCTCTAAACTCGAAAGAAGGAACACAAGTAGGCACTCCACAAACTATGACAAATATTGTAATTCCTCCAGCTGGTAGAGCAGAGTTTATTATCACTGGACCTTCTTGCTCTGTTAAAAGTGCCCAATTAATGACTCTCTTTTTCGATACTGGACCTGATGGTGATAAGGATCCAACTCGTCCTTTAATCAGTTTAAAAGCAGATAAAAATGCAGCAGATCCTGAAATTACTATCCCAGCTACGTCAGTGAAAGTTGCAACTCAAAGTTCTAATGACCTTTTCAAAGTGACACCATCAACAACACGTTTACTCTACTTCTCTGAAGAACCAGTCAACCCAAATGATCCTAATAGTGATACAAAATTCTTTGTTACAAAACAAGGTGATACACCTGCTGTATTTTCAATGAATTCCAAAGCAGCAATTACAACAACACAAGGTGAAGTAGAAGATTGGATTATTGAAAATCGTTCAGGAGAAGTACATGAATTTCATATTCATCAATTACATTTTTTAATTATTGAAAGAAATGGTACAATCGTTCCAGAATCTCAAAGACAATTCTTAGATACAGTAAATGTACCCTATTGGACTGGTAGTGGACCTTATCCAAGTGTTAAATTTCGTATTGACTTCTCTAAAGTACTCCCAGGGTCTTTCGTCTATCATTGTCATATTCTGGAACATGAAGATAAAGGTATGATGCAAATTATTAAGGTTCTTCCTGCTTCTTCTTCCAGTCAAGGTGAAGGATCTTCATCAGGATCATCATCTGGTTCTTCATCAGGATCTTTATCGAATGGCAGTATTCTAGGCTTTAGACTCACTGGTAGTGCCATCGGAGATCTCGCGATTATTATCGGTGCAAGTCTAGTATTACTTACTGGGATTGTTTGTGCAGTACATCTCTGGATGCCATTAAAAATGAAAAAACAAGAGAAAGTATCAAATGCTCCTGCTCTTGAGAGTATTAGTATGGATAATCTATTAACTTTCTCGGTTGAAATGAATGAAGATAAAAATCCACCAAAAAGTATTCGTATTAACTTACAAGAATTAGAGATGTATTCATCTACTTCACATTGTGCTCGTGCTGTTCCTTACGTTTGACCTTCTTGATATTGATTGACAGTGAGTTATTAAGTCTGCAGTTATGAGCTTTTTCTTTCTCTCTGTATGTTTTTATTTGTTTGAGTATAGTGACACAGTAGTCAGACCTATGATAGTGACCCCGATGAGTTTGTTTTCCTTCTTACAGTATTTCTTAATTCCGGCCTTTGTTTCTTTTGTTTTCTTGTGTGTGTTTAGTTTTTGTAGCTTTATTCATTCGTTCCATATTAATTTTCATAACCCTTCGCAAAAGAAATCCGTTCTTTTCAATCCGTTAGATAGCAATGAGCACGGGTGAACAATTCTACAGTTGGTGACTTCTGTGACACAATGATAGGATCAAATAGTAACGCCTCCCTCAAGCTCTGTTATCCATTAGAAAGAAAAGAATTCTCACATTTACAATGGATGAAATTCTTACCTAAGATCACAACGATATGACGAAGATTAATGAAAAGATAGTGAATTCTTTGTACTTTCTTTATATTAAAAAGATAACTCTCAATTCCCTTCATCATATGTAACATATTTCGAACTTTCTAAACTCTATTACAGAGAGTTGACTGACTCTTGATATAAAAGTCATTCATTATTATTCTATTAGAGTATTCTATTTATTCCCTAATAACTCTTATAAGATTCGTGTGATGAGTTCAGTAAACTTTGAAGATGTTTATGATAAATGTGGATTATGTGGTAAATTACAGAATGCAGTCTCGAATTTAAATGAAAAACCATTCTTAATTAATACTGTACCAACCTGTGGTCATAAATTTTGTGAACCGTGTATTCAACGAGAATTAAATCGTAAAAGATCATTCCTATGTTCTATCTGTAATACAGCTGTTACAAAGGATAAGCTCTCTAGCAAGACCTTTGAAGAAATTGAAGTAGAGAAAGATGTAGCGATGAGAAGAAAGATTAAAACATTATTTAACAAGACAGAAGATGACTTTACTACCCTAGAAGAATATGAAAATTATCAAGAGAAGATTGAAGATATTATTTATAATTTAGTTCATGAAATAAATGTAACAGAAACGAAGGAAATGATTGATTTATATGAGAAAGAGAATAAAGAAACAGCAGCGAAGAAACAATTAAAAATATTATCAAAATTAAGAGAAGAAGAACAGAAGTTAAAAGATGAAGATTTAGCAAAAGCTATTCGAAATGATGAATATTTGGTAAGAGAATAATTTTATTTTGATATCATTTTCCTGGTTGAAATCACATTCTTTTTTCTGTCTCTTTTGGATCTCTTCTTTGGTTTGTTGTTATTATTTATTATAGAATCAAATTAAGAAAGAAATGGTGGAAAAGAAAGAAAAACAACAAAGAAGAAATAATGCATTATTAGGAGTAAGTCTTTCTCTCTTATTGGTATATTCGTTTTAATAGTCTTTGACTGTTTGTTTCTCTTAGGACGCGGACGCAGAGGCGATGATGACATCATCTGCTCAATCTTCTCTCACAATGAATGGAACAGCTGCTGTCAACCAAGCACAAGCATTAGAGTTAATGAATCCTGTCAAGTTATTTCTCAATCAACGACCTGATCCTAAAGTTCTCGTGGCATCAGAGGAGAGCAAGTCATCAAGGAAAAGGAAGGAAGGAGGAGGGAATGCTGAGTTAAGACTAATGCATGCAGCTGGAGGCTATGATCATAGTCAATATGATAAAAGAAATTGGATTGAAATCTATTCACAATTTCAGCATAAGGATTAACTATGAAAGGGAATAAGCTGTCTGTTGATAAAAATAATATTTAACTGTTACATGAAGTAATACAATGTTCAAAAGACTCATTAAGAACAAAGAAAAGAAAAGAAAAAAGAAAGAAACAAGGAATAACTATTGTTTCCTATTGTATATACAATAATAAATAATAATTCTCATCATCACCCCAACAAAAATCGTAAACCCAAAAGAAATCAAAAGGAAAATACTTCCATCAAGTATGACATTATATACATCATCGAGACCTAACCACTAAACCTACTCTATATCTTAATACTAACCCCCAATTACACCCTATATTATCTCTTTAAAACTCAGTTTTCTTTCAACATATTCTTTTGTTACATCATAAATGGGAAGAATCGTAGCAGAGACAGGACCAGCACGAATAAGAGTATAGCTTAAGCCTCGAAAGAACCCTCGAATACCTTGTGATTTATAAGTCTTTACAATACAATCCCATGAATTACGATATTGTTTCTTCGCGATATCTAATTGAACTTTTGATTTAATAACATCAAGTGGATAAACTGCTAACCAACTAAATATCCCAGCAGAGACAGCAGAGATCAACCGTGTTGTATGATCGACATAACTGGTATCCGTCACAGCTCGACCAGGTATATGTTCATAATGATTATGACGAAATTTAACGACTTGTAATTTAGTAAATTCATAGATCCACATATAGATACCACGTCCAGGGGAGTCAGTGAAGAAAGAACTCCAATAACCACGATAAAAGCTTCTAATACCATGTAAGCGATAAACATCTTTAATACAGGACCATAAACCAGCTTCTGATGCAACTTGCATACGTATTTTCACTATATTCATTGGATTTGTGATGATTGACATCATCGCACCAGTCGAGAAACCTGCAAGGAAGATTGTACTCAGGTTCATTTGGGATGGTCGGAGATAATCGTCTTGAGGTGAATTTGTAATATTATCGGATAATCTTTGAATATTTCGCTTAAAATATTCATAAGTTGAAAAATTTAATGCTTGTAATGTTCCAACAGTTAATAATGGTGGTACTATTCCACGGTAAAGTTGTCGGACGACATACATGTCAACTTTCTCATAGGCTAAGGCTTGTCCAACCTGTAAACGAACTTTCAGTGAGTCAAATGGATGTCCTACAATAACACCACTTGCTCCTGCAACACTCCCAGCAACGAAAGAGGCCACATGGGTTGGATTAATTGTGAATAATAAAGGTTCACTGGAATAAACTTCAGTCATTCTCTCTTGACACTGCTAACACGCAAACAACTTGAAGAGAATATGATACTAGAGTACTTTAAGTCTTCTCCTATCGCATAACAATCTTAAAGTAGTCGATGTTTGAGTAGATTCAGGACAGTGAATGTCTTGGTTAAGATTGATGATAAACAAATGCAGATGTGCCAAATTCGAAAATTCGGATTTTCGTCGTTTTGTGCGCCAAAATTGTGTAATTTGGGGAAATTGTGGAATATATTTTGTAAGGACTTCTTGTTGTTTGGTTTGTTTGATTTGTATTGATTATTTTGCTTGGGAATTGGTTTGATATAAAGTCGAAAGATGTTGATTCAATCTATTTTATTCGTATTTCAGTATTTGTTGTATTTTTACCCGATTTTATGTCAACCAGATGATGAAATTCCTTCACATTATAAGTCGAAAGAATTGTTTTACATCTATGATAGCGAAGAATGGGCTAAACTTGCGATAGCTTCCATCTATAAACGTGACCCAAATGAAAGACTTGATAACCAATATAATCATGGAGCTGGTCCGATGGTTGATGCTAGTGCTGGTGCTTATCACACCGATCAATACCAATTATTTTCAATGATCTATTATCGTGCATTAACTGATCCACGTCGAACTTTAGACCCTTCCAAGGCTACTTCCTTCTTTATACCATATGACTTTGCTTTAGATTCAGCATATTATAAGAATTGTGCAAGATCTCACGGTGTTTGCTATGAGTTCCGTAAATGTCCCTTAGCACCACAGGTTGAAAAACTCTTACAAAAGTCACCTTACTACCAAAAGAATCACGGTAAAGATCATGTATTAATCGTTGGTATGAATTATGCAATGGATCATTACATATTAAAACCTAAATGTAAATCATTAATAGCTGGAACATGTTCTAATTGCACCAAATTTGCGATTGACGATTACTCCTATATGTATTCCGGTGATGTCGGTATTAAAGCACGCGGTAATTACTGGCACGCAATACCATTTCCATCAGATTTTCATTGGACATCTGATGTTCTAAAACCATTCCCATGGGAAGAAACGAATCGTCCTATATTAGCATCTTACACAGGTTCAGAGAAGAGTTTCTATGGTCCATCAAGACGTTTACGTAGTTCTCTTGCTCATTATTGTTCTTTACATTCTGATGTCTGTATGCATCGTAGTTATGGTTTAAATGGTACAAGATATTCCTTTAAAGTCGATGGACATAACCCATTAAGCATCTCTAAACACTCGGTCTTTTGTTTCCAACCAACCGGTGATCTAATGACTCGTAAAGGATTATTTGATTCCATATTACAAGGATGTATTCCTGTTGTCTTCGATCCTTTAACAGCAAAGGTTATGTATACCTGGCATTGGGAAGAATCCTTCTGGAAGGATATATTAATTGAATTAGACTTCCATCCTGTATCCCATCGTTATTTAGATCCGATTGTAGCATTACAAACTTTATATAATAATAATCGAACATGGATTGAGGAAAAACAAAGGAAAATAAGATCGAAGGTATTTGAATTACAATATAGTTTACATGGTTTATTATCAAAATATCAACATACTTCATTCTTAAAATATATTAATATTACAAATAATCCGTCTTATAATAAAGATGATAAATTAAGTGGTGAAGATTCAATTTATTTGATTAGAAATCAATCGTCTTTGGCATCTTCTTCTTCCTCCTCTCATGGGTCGGTTTTGAAGAAGGAGAAAGATGTTGAGATTATCTCATATGAGAGGAATACGACATGGCCAAAGGATGAATCGGGGAATTATCTTCGTGATGCTTATGAAATTACGATGGATTATATCTTAGCATGGCATAGTGGTCGAGAGAAAGATGTTCGCAATGCAACTGTACCAGAGTGTTGGGATGGATGGTTAGACACAGTGATGAATAGGTGTCGACCAGGGAAGGGTCCTGAAAGTACTTCCTAAGCCAATTATTCTGAAATAAGTAAATGAACACATTTTCAGTAATATAAATACTATCACAAGGGAAGTTCTTTTCTCTTTCGTTCCGAGAATTTAAGCTTTCTTATATTTACAAATAATGAAACCAAACTGAATAGCTGTAGAAAGGAGTGACAAATAATTTGTCTTTAGGAGATTTCTTTTTTGGGGTTGCTGCTTCTGTTAACCTCTAGTCTGTTGTGAATAACTACATCTTAGCAATACTTACAATAGTCTC
>VFQN01007471.1_pt1 | contig 11764 bp, 6 predicted proteins | sample 3512371 | NCBI WGS metagenome assembly VFQN01 (sample SAMN10412370, study PRJNA504923) | tailings metagenome | isolation source: Replicate 2 from Balatoc abandoned mine | place: Philippines: Itogon, Benguet | collected 2017-08-28
CTCAATTTCTGAGCTTTTTAAAGTTCATGATGCTTCTTTGATTGTTGTCAGAGAGCATGAGGCAACAGCTCTTGAAATTTCGCTTGGTTCAATCACTCCAAGACAGAGATTGGAGACTTCTTCAACCCTGACTTGCTTAATTAATGACTTATTTTGTACTCCCAAAACCCAGCAGATAAATTTATTGACAGACGTCAATCGTTTAGTGATCACCTTCGATCATGAGACAAATAAGCCCCCAGCATCTACAAGAGTAGACATTGAGAAGTTTCTCCGCATTACCCCATCATTACAGTCAGAAGTCAGTGGTATTTGGTTGGAAGCAATGAAGTTAGAGCTTCAATTGGACCCTAAAGATGTTGCAAATATAATTTTTTCCCACAAAAGTGGCCACGTAACGGAAGTATCGACTATCAATCCAGAGAATGAGCCCAACTACGTACTCCCTGTGTCAGGATCCCGACTCTTTCGAACCTCGGAACACGGCAAGATTAAGATTTTCGCTATTCATTCAAAAACTCACGAGATTATCTCTAATCAAAAAATTATTGAAGTGAAACTCTGTCCTGAGCAATCGAGCCTCCCTTCTTCCCGCGTCAAGTTTCCAACGGATCACCCTGCAAATTCGGTATTCCATATGCCAGGAATTTTTCCGATCTCAGGAACTCGCGCCATTACTGTGACTAATAAGGCAGTGCCTGCAATTGTACGACTTAGACTTTTTCGATACTCTTTTTGACGGACTCTCTTTTTAGGATGCTGGTACTTGGTCCATCGCAGTCTGGATGAAATTGCTCCAAGAGCCCATCGGATCGTTCCGCACAATTATGTTCAAAGGGAGTGCGGAATCGGGTTTTGCCCAAAGAACTCCATCAGTCTGGCTGCTTCCGGATTCGAACCACATAACACTCAGAATGTCCACAGAGGATCATCCCGATACAGGTTAGAGATTAATAAGCTCTGAATACTAAAACCATAATTTTCTTGTATTAGATATCACTTCTCGTGCCGAGATTCCGGTGAATGAATGGTCTCATCTATGTTTTGTGTTTAGAAACGTGTCTGCTGAAAAGAAGAAGCTGGAAGAATCTTTTCATGGCAGAAAAGACCAAACAAATGTTTCGGTGAATTCTCCTCCATTTCTACAATTTCCATCGTTGGAATCAATTGCTGAAGGAACAAAATATGTTGCGGAATTTTATTTGAACGGTGCCCGAGATATTCGTGCATCGTTTAGATCCGATGTTAAGGGGAATAACGCGTCTTTACTTCTCTTTAAAGATGTTACTTTCTCTGGTAAGTTATTAATTTTATGTTTTTCTTTCATTGAATTTACTTTACAATGTAGGACCGAAAGCCTTTGTTGAAGGATTACAAATTTGGGATAGTGCGTTATCACCCTCTGAAATCACCCAACTTTATTCGGAGGGGATGAGATTTAATCAGCCTGTTGATGAAGTAATTGAGTTGTTAGAAGAAGCAGATAGTCCCCTTTTACCTTACTATAAGCTTCATTTAAAGCGGAAGGAAGAAAAGAAGTTAATGCGGAAGAAAGAATTACGTTTCGGCGAACAACAAGAAGCTCATATCACTAATGAGGGGAAAGTCACATCGCTGAACAAAGATATTGAAAGCGATAGTCATGAAAATATCGAAAGTGATACCAATAGAAGTTTAAAAGAAGCAACAAGTCAAGGGATCCTGGAACTACTGGTGAAGCAATCGAAGGAAAGTATTGAGGAATGCCAGTCGTTCATCCAGCGATTAGATATTCACTCTGAAAGTTCCGAAATGGGATCAACTGAAGGATTTTTATACTGGAGTAAATTACTTTATTACGGTTTTGAAATTCCTAATTCCAAATGTGGTTTCTCATCCGCCTCGTCTGATATTCAATTGCAAAAGCAACACAAGCGAAATCTTCAATCGTCTTCTAAGAAGAACTCCGCTTTAGACTCAACATCATCTGTAGTTTCATCTTTATTAGGAGATAAGCAAATTTATAGTATTGAAAAGATTGATGAGAATCTTCGCGATTTATCTCGCGCAGTATTCGTCTTCCTGCTTACAATTGGGGAGGGGAAAAGTGATGTCATTTTACCACTATCCTTTTCTTTGCTGCAAGGAATAGGATTAGAAAGTTTGATTTATTATGATTATTTACTTGATTATGATTGGGATATTCCAATTCCACTCGATGAAGACTTCTTTGAATTTCAAACGCGGAGTCGTTATCGCTCATTTAGGAAAGCCTTAGGGAGTCGGTTAGTTGAGGCTGTAAGAAATTGCAGTAGCACGTCATCGGATGAGTGGATTGGTTTTTCTACCTTATGTTCTCCAACCTATGGGAAATTATCTCATGGAGGGCGGAGAGTAAAGGTTGATCGTCTGAATCAGATAGCTTTGGGCTTGATTTATCTTGCCGCTTTATTTGATCAGGTAGATGCTTACGTTGCCTTAGCTTATCGCTATGAACATGGTTTGGGAGGAGTGATTGTTGACATTGAAATGGCGGCTCAATATTCCTTATATCCAGCTGATGTTGCAAGCAATGTATTCCATACCGTTGGAGCACAGCCAGTCGTTGAAACAGATCGTATTGATGATAACACCGAAGCTGACGTTGGCAAAGGCAATTTAGGAGATGACGATGAAATGATTCAATACCAAAAGATTCGCGCCGCGGAAGGTGATATTCCTTCCATCCTAGCTATGGGTGATCTATACTATTATGGTGCACGCGGTCTTCCACGCGATCAACCGATGGCATTGCAGTACTTTAACCAAGCTGCAAACCTAGGCGATCCTCAAGGTATGTGTGGAGCTGCAGCGATGTATCTGAAAGGTGAAGGTACGCCAACCAATGTAACAAAGGCTGTTGAGCTTTACGAGAAAGCAGCGGAAAGAAATGCATCCATTCGAGCTTATAACGGTCTTGGGTATCTTTATTTCTTTGGTTCACAAGTCCCTAAGAATGAAACTAAAGCTTTCGAGTACTTTCAATTAGCTGCGCAATATGGAACAGATGGTGACTCCCTTTTTAATTCAGGATATTGCCTGGAGAACGGCATTGGTGTGGAAAAGAGTTTAAACCGAGCTATAGAGCATTATACAGTAGCGGCAAAGAGGACGGGACATTTTGATTCCATAAAAACGTTAGCCATCTTTCATATGGAGGGGAAAGGTGTAGCACGATCAGCGCAACAAGCACTCGTATATTTAAATGCGGCGAAGGGTATTGGGCCGTGGATGGGTTGGATTCGACGAGGTTTCGACTTGTACTTAGCTCATAAGGCGACTGAATCTTCTTCTATTAATGTCTTATCGTCAGTGCTTTCATCGGGCAGTGTGAAAAATTTAAATCCAGTTGTAAAGAGTTTATTGTGTTACTTGTATGTTGGTGAACTAGGTAAGAGCTTCTGTTCGACTAAGTTCCCGTTTGACTTGTATCATTTAACAGGTTTCGAAGTAGCTCAGAGCAACGCTGCCTATCTTATCAGAAGTAAGATTTTACCTTCAGTAACTCCCATTGAAAAAGGAATGGTAGTGAATGATATGGCAAATGAAAGATCACTTGAGTGGTTTAGAAGTGATGAATTATTCAACCGTCTGTTGTTTCGACAGTATTTACTAAGCGGGAAATTGCATTTAAACATGGAGAATATCTTCTATTTAGGCAATTGTTATTTTTTCCATAAATGCGGTCTATTAGCAGTCACCCAATTTAATGGAGAGTTAGAAGAGGTGAATCACCGTAAGAAGGCTCTCTATTATTATCAAATCGCGAGTTATGGCAAGAATCCTGTTGCAAGTACCTATTTAGGGATGATTTATCACTTTAATCTACATAGTAGCACCGACATCGAAGAAGGAAGTGCTTCTTCAAGAGATAACTTCCTTCGAGCAAATAGGTACTATGAAGAGGTGTTGCAATATGCGAAAGATCCTCAGTCAGCTGCAAACCAACAGTCAATGAAAATGTATTATTTTGTGCAAGGACTCCAAACTCTACTGAAATGGCGCTCTTATAGTGCTTTATATCCTTTTCATAAAATGATAGATGAATGTATGAGATGGTTCTGGAGTTAAAGCAGTTAAAGTTCAAGAAGTTAAAGTTAAAATAAAATATTACTATACCAGTAGTGTAACTTCAATAACGAAAGTCTGTCTTATCGAGATCGCGCAACGTGTTGATTGAGTCTCACGTCTTTTCGAAATTTTGGCATGAAGCAAGTGAGGATTATTGTTCTGTGTATTTTGGTGTTTATCTCTTTCGTTTCTAACGCGAAGTTAGTTGCGCCAAATGTTCACTTCTCTCGTCTCCTGGCTATGAAAGGTGGTCAGAAGGAGGAAGGTTCAAGGTCAATAATGTTCCGTGTGCAGCTTCCAAGCGGTAAAGTTGAGAAACTTGAGTTGCAACCAACAGATTCACTCGCAAACTTAGCTGCAGCCTTACAAACGCAGTATAAAGATAACCCAGCATCGTTGAAAGCTTCGAAATTGCAAGATTGCACTATAGAGTTACAGGGCAAGACATACACAATCAACGAACTCCTTCAACATCGAGAAGACATTCTCCAAGATAAACAGTACAAGATTGGCGAATGGATAGTAGTAAAACCATCACCAAAGGTTTCGACGTCTTCTTCCTCTTCCCCCACTCCAGCTGGTGCGACGAAGAAGAGAGGGAAATTCCAATCCTTTGCAGATATTGAGAAATATAAACAATCCTTATTTAAGTTTTCAAAAAGGAGGGATAAAACAGAAGCTCTCCCTCTGATTCAACTACCTTCATCGCTTCTGCCCTCTCATAAGACACTATTCCAACAAGGCGGCATACAAGTCCTCTTTGGTTTCTCGAGTAATACCAGTGATGGGAATTTTCATCATATACTAGGCAGCTACAATCTCCTTGTTGGAGATCTGATTGAGGACAATTTAGGTCGACTACAGTCTCTCCTAAAAGACCCAACGTCAGATCAAAGTTTACATGCGAAGATCAAAGCGCTGACCTTAGTCCTAAATTCGTGTAATTTGAAGATTCTAGGTTTTAGTATATGCACTCATAAATATCACCAAAATAGCACCAATTCTTCATGGAATTCAATAATATTTCATGTCATCTTATCATTATCGAATTCATTGCAAAGGAGAGATCTTATCGTTGTTAGGTAAGTCACATTTATACATTTAGACTGTCGTACTTATAAAATCACTATGAATTAGTGTTTCTTCTAAATCCAAAGAAGTTGATAAAAGTTCTAAACCATTCAAGAAGAATCGCTTGAATTTAACTGAAGAGTTTGTATTAGAGGGATATCGTTTACATGCTCAAGCTTATAACCTATCTGAAGGGCTATATCTTAAGCCTGTCTCATCTGTAAAGCTGTCTACAGATGGACTAACCAAGGTTTATCTCGAAAAAAGCATTTTGTTAGGAGCTGATGAGGTTGATGAATTAGACTCTTCATTACTGAGTCAACCATTACCAATCGAACTAATTGATATGGAAGCAGTTGTCCCCTTTCAACAGTTCTTTCCCTCTCACGAAGAAATCTCACAGAATAATCAAAATCAAAAATATTTAAAGCGATTTCATAAGTTTCTTTATGATATTATTGGAAAGCTTGTGAAGCTGAAAGGAAATAATAATAGTAATGAATTGATTTCAACTTTGCAACAGTTACGAGATATTGAGCTTTTACTCCATCTTACGTCCCCCATAACAGGAAAATCGAAAATTCGAATACCATCCTTATTAGTCGATCAATTAATCAAGGAGTTTATTCGGTGTGACCAGAAAGAACTTGACTTCATTCATCGTGTTTTCGCTGCGAAACATCAGAAGCATCAGAAGCATACCGGAAAAGATTCAAAACCTGCCAAAGAGTTGGGGAATCCCTTGCTCTTGAAGCAATTATCTAAGAAATTGCAGATGGAGTTAAGCATGGTTTGGCAGACATTACCGAAGGAGAAGATTGTCTATCAAGGAGCTGGAAAATCAAACAATGATGATGACGATGATTTGTAGGCCTATTCTTAGATCTTACTGCTGAACCTCCAAATGACTAATACTATAATCAATATATAGATTCAATAAAATCCGACTTCTTCCTCGACTAAGAGATGTTTAATGATTCCCGCACAGTCCCGTCTAGGCCGATGACCGTTACTCTTGATAGTGTAGAATCACTACAATTTGATCGAAAGAAAACAAATGTGGTGAACTGTTACCATATTATAATACAATTCAATAGACATTCCTTTCAAGTATTTCATCTTGTTCTTTTCCATTTGCTCTGTTGAAAAAGAAAGTTTGGAGGATGATTTTTCATGTGTTTGTTGTTTTTGGTCTCTTGACATTGTTATTGCAGTTTGTCAATGCTCAATACACTGCTACAACTTTTGCAGGGACCGGTACTTCAGGCTGGAGTGGAGACGGTGGACCTGCTACTTCTGCTGATGTTTACTTTGTAGCTGGTGTATGGGTGGATACGAATGGAGTGACGTTTTTCGTCGATTATTCTGCATATGTGTTGAGGAAGGTTGATACTTCTGGAATCATTACGACCATTGGAGGGACGAACTCAATGACCATCTCTAACTCAGGAGGAGCTTTTACTTCTGTTCCTCTCTATTATCCATGGGGAGTTGTTGGTGACTCAACATACCTCTATGTCTCTGACAACTATCATATATGGAAGTATACCAGATCTACCGGCATTGTCTCCATCTTAGCAGGTACAGGAACTCTCGGAGTATCGGGCGACGGTGGTCCAGCAGTATCAGCAGAAGTCAATAAACCCTGTGGATTATGGTTGACGACAGGGAATATCCTTTACCTCGTTGAATATGGCTCTCATCTTGTCCGGAAGGTTACTTTAAGTAATAACATTATTTCTACTGTGGCAGGAATTGGAACAGCAGGAAATGGAGGTGATGGTGAATCACCTCTTTCCACCAATACAAAGTTCAATGCTCCACAAGGGATCTATGTTGATACAAACGGTGTGATCTTTATTGCTGATCGAAATAATAATAGAATTCGTTATATCCAGAATAATATTCTTAATACATATGCAGGAGGGGGAGTAAATACAGGAACAGGGTTCGCTGCAACAAGCAGTTACCTGAATACTCCATTTGCTGTGACAGGTGATTCTATTGGAAATATTTTCGTTGTTGAAGGAGGAGATAAAATTAAAGTTGTTGATTATCAAACAAAGATTGTAAGCATATACTTGTCAGGGTTGATTTCTCCAAGAGCTATCTGGCTTGATCGTGTGAATAGCAGAACAGTGATTGGGATGTCGAACTTTGTTCGGACGGCTCCATTGTATTCGAATCCCGTGAGTGCTTATCCAACAGCAGATCCCACGATGACTCCAACTAGGACTCCTACAGTTTCCCCTACTCGTGTTCCAACTCGCACTCCATCCGCAATTCCTACCACCACACCCTCAATGATTCCAACAATGAATCCTACTGCTTCACCTTCTAAGACCCCAACGATTGCGCCAACAGTTATCCCTACGACAGTTCCGAGTGATTCACCTTCTGTGACTCCAACGGTTACACCTTCAGCTGTTCCCACAACGGTTCCGAGTATTTCACCTTCTGCAACACCAACAACCACTTCTCCTTCGGCATCTCCCACAACTTCTGCCCCGTCCACGATCTCACCTAGTGCGATTCCTTCTTACGTCCCAACAATGAACCCAACAGAAGCTCCGACTATGGTGCCGACAGCCTATCCGACGGCTGCTCCTTCACGAATCCCTACAGCTACACCTTCCTTCACTCCAACTGCTGTTCCCACTCCTTCGCCTACCCCTAATCCGACCATGGTTCCTTCTTCCCTTCCTACTATTGAGAAGGATGAGATAGTGCAGGTGGTAGGAGTATCGAGAGTGAAGTTTGTGAATGGAGAAACTCTTAACTCATTGAGTCTATCAACGTTACTAACTGCTTTCCAGAACATCTCAGAGAATGCTCAATCGACTGAGATCTCATCCACTGTGCTCATCGCTCAATCGCAGGTTCAAATGATTCCTCATCGACAAAATGTTCGAGGAAGGGTTTCTTTAGCGGGTTCCGTTCGAGGTTCTTCCACGTATGACATCGGCTTTGTGTCGACGTATCTGACTTCTCATCATCAAGGATACACGTCATCACAGTTAGCCTCAGCAAAGTCAACAACCATTCGTCAAGCGATTGAAGGAGGAGAGTTTGAGTCTGCTTTAAGATCCCTAGCAGTTGCAAGAAATGCGACTCAACTGTTGAATGGAACTTGCAATGAAGTGACATCACTTAGTTCAACAATTACTGCATCCTCTTCCTCTTCTTCATCTGAAAGTAATGTCAATGTGACAGTGATTATAATCATCGTGGTGTGTGTGGCTGTGGGATTATTGTGTTTATGTGGTGGATTATTCTTTTATAGGAAGAGATATATGGAAGAACGAAATAGGCGTAAAGTTTATGTGGAGAATGCAGCGAATTAATTTGATTTATTATCTTAATTTCCCTTTATTTGCTTTTAATTTTTTTTATTTGTTTGTTATTCCTTGTTCAACAGATTCTTTATCATAAACTCATTCCTCCCCGCCCCATCCAATTATCTCTCATCTAAGAAGAAACAAAATGTTTTTAGATTTAAAAAATCTCTCAATATAATTTACCTATTTTCTCATGAGAAAATAGGAAAATGATTAGATTCCTTTGAAAGAAATAGCCCTAATATTTACCGGTGTGTTGTTTGTGAGTGATTGTCGATTATTGTATGGTTGTGTTGATTATTGCATTTATGTGAAGATTATGTTTTATTCGTTTTATCGAGCAAAAATATTTCTAGTAAAGGAAATAAACGCAAGGATAAAATGGAGAAATACAATTTTAGCTAATAATGATTCCAATAATAATCTATGTGAGATAAATTGACCAGATTCGGTTGATGTTATTTCATTTTATTTTTTTAAATTATTTCCTTACTAACAAGTTCCCTAAAGATTAACTTTACCCTCAACTCTCCCATTTCTATTTCAATGTAAAGATCTAGAATAATAAGCCCTTCAGGAGAACCTTCTTTTCACTGAGTATTGGCCTAGCAGAAGTCTATTATGTTTCATTTTCATGTGTATTGCAAAGGTATAAAATTTGACGTTTGACTTTTTAAATAATGAGTTTTCTTTTCCCTCATAAATATTTGCAATGCTTTCCAAGAATATATACTTTTTTTTTTCTTTGTTTCTTTTCTTTTCTTTTCTCACCTCTCGTACTCTGTGCTTTCACAATTTCGTGTAAATTATTACAAATTGCACATGGAATCTAAAACAAGCATCTTTTACTCTACTAAAGAACTACAGGAGGAAGATCTGGAAACATCATCGCTCCATTGAGATTGACAAGAATAGAGGAAATGCCTAATCGAGTTTAGGGAAATGCTTAACAAGGAGAAACTATTGGGATTATTTGTGTTTTGGATCATTGATTGTCTTTGTTTGATCTTTCTGCAATCAGATCGATCAATCAAACCTTCTAATTATGCCAAATCTAATCTATTTAATCTATAACTTTGATATATTCCAACAAATTTTACAAGAATGGATAGAATTAGGTGATATCATTCAATTAGATACAGCATTAACAAATCATGAATTACGTAATTATCTCTTCCCATTAATGAGGAAAATCCCATACACATTATCATGTTCAAGATGGACCATTGAGAAATCATTACAATGGTTTATCAAACGTAATATGTATAATTTAATGAATGAAATTGATGTGAATCCAATGACATGGCATCGTTTATTATATGATTCACCTAATATTAATAAATTATCTTTTTTACATAATATTAAACAATTAACCATACGATATCGTAATAATTCACAATCTTATTTAGAGTTAAATGAATGTATAGCAATAAAAGAATTAAAAATGTATTTTATTGGGAATTCATTAAAATTACCACCAAATATCACAACGATCTATCTACATCAATGTACAATGAATCAAGAATTAATACAATCCTTTGAAAATTGTGAGAAATTAATAAGTTTCCATTGTGAAGGAACAGTTTTCTTACCTATAGATCATAAGAGAGAATATTTGTTCTTCCATTGTATTAAATGTTTGATAATTGATGGTAAATGTTTTTCATTTTTAAAACATTGGTTATTTAATAAAAATTCATTTCATCATTTAATATTAGATAATTATTTTGGTGCACAAACAGTTGATAATCCATTCCCTATATTATTTCATTATTCTTATCAATTACAACGATTAGAAATGAATAAATTCTCATGGATATGTTTATATGATTTATTTTATGCGATTAATGAGTGTCGACATGAATCATTCTATTCATTAACATTGAATAATGTCGGGATTGATGATAATCAACCATTAACAGAGGAAGAGGAAGATAGTTTAGTTTGGTCGCCAATCACTGATTTAACGTTAATACGATTACTTTATTTAAGAGAACCATGGCAGTTGGAGATGATTCTAAAGCTTACCAAGCGACAGTTAAAGAGATTACGGATTGTACAATTCTTGCCTTTCTCTATTACCGCCTATGAGATGATTCTCTTTTACTGTCCTCTCCTAGAAGAACTAGTCATAGAGACCTCTGCTTTAACAGATCAATCTTATGATTATCTGTGTGAATTATTTCAATCTATTCCTTCAGTAACTATCAAAGGTACAGGAATTACATGATGATGAATAATGCAGGTATTTATCAGAAGATATTTAGTTGACTGTGATGCATGATTTACCAGCGATCAAAGTTAAAGGGCTTTCCTACAAAAAGAAAGCAAACCGTATGGCGAAACCTAATACTACCAATAGTGATTGTGGGTTCGAGGGAACGGAGGAGGAGGACGGAAGATTAGGGTTCGCCGAATAGAAATAATAGAAATAGCGGTAGATTACAAGGTATTTCTCTTTATATTTACATGAGGTAAAAAGAATATAACACACACAAAACAATTTCAAAATACACATACAGACTAATGGAGAATTTTTAAAATTCTGAAAAATCGATTCCATCGTCATTGAATGATGGATAATACGCTACAGGCTTCAAACTCTGATTACTCATCAGATAGCCATCATCTTGTACCATTTTCTGGAAGACACGAGCAATATTTCGACAGTCATCAATACCAGAATGAGGTTGCCCTATAAAATCAAGGTGATAATAGCTTAACATTGCTGCTAATCCTCCAGCATGTTGACCATGCCGTTTACCCTTTTTCGTACAAGCTTTAAACTCATTCTTAATATTAATAAACCTCAAATAAACTGGGGGTATACTCTCTCTAGGCATTCGATGAATCTCATATTCAATGACTGCCATCGTTGCCATATCCCAATTCCCACAAGTCATAATATAAACCTCTTGTTCGGAATAGTTAGGTATACTAGCTCGTAACCAATCATAATGAGCTTGAAGGACTACTGGGAAAGATCGTCCATTATTCACTTGTTCTTGTGTGATATGTGTAAGATCTTTACAGAATTGTGAAAGTATTGGATCTTTGGACGGTTTCACAAATTCTTGATATTCACTGATAAATTGAAGTTCTGATTGATGTACAGTTTTCACATTTTCTGGACTATATCTTATAATCCAACGATATAAAACTGAAGGAAATTCAATGACTTCATGGATTGGTGAATTATCTTCACAGGTTGCTTCAAAGTCTAATATACAGATATAAATCTCTTTTGTTTCAAACATTTTCTTCTT
>VFQN01007472.1_pt1 | contig 11763 bp, 14 predicted proteins | sample 3512371 | NCBI WGS metagenome assembly VFQN01 (sample SAMN10412370, study PRJNA504923) | tailings metagenome | isolation source: Replicate 2 from Balatoc abandoned mine | place: Philippines: Itogon, Benguet | collected 2017-08-28
ACCCGCGGCCGCCGAGGATGGCCGCCCAGTGGTACAGCCCGCCGGCCGTCGGGAAGGCACTCGCCACCTGCCCCATCGTCGCCGCGACCGCCAGCGACAGCAGGCACATGACCGGCCAGCCGACGCCGATGGCGGCGCCGCCGACGGAGCTGAACCCGACGTGGAACGACGTGAGCCCGCCGGCGAGGACGCAGATGATCGACAGCGAGATGGCGAAGTTCGAGAACCCGCCGAGGCACCGCGCCAGCTCCTGCGCGTAGCCGAGGCGGTGCAGCGTGCGCACGTCGTCGTCGGGCGCATCGGGCGGCGTGTCAGGCATGTGGGCTACGAGAGCGGTGGTTGTGCCATGAGCTTCTTGAGCGCCTCATTCGGCTCCGGCGGGTTGTCGAGCATCGCCAGGAGCATGTCGCGGTCTCGGTCCGAAAGCGGACGGAGGTGCGGAAGCGGGGGTAAGTCTTCCTCTTCGCCGAGTGGGACGACTTTTGCCTTACGGATCACGACTTCCACATCGCTGACGACGTGGACGAGTACCGTCGTGTTGGCGAACCCCCGCGGCAAGGTAAGCCGACCCTTGCTATCCGTCACACGGATTTCGTCGTTGACCGCAGCCATACCTTATTCGGCCCCGGTGTCGTCACCGGGGAAAACCGACCCTCGTCAAATGTACCGCGTCTGGGTGCGGTACGGCTTCAATTCGGCCTCGGTGTCGTCACCGAGGAGATAAACCGCCCACAGTTGAGTGGGGAATCAATCGTGTGCTTCAATTCGGCCTCGGCGCCAATGCCGAGGCCGAATTGAAGCTCCAGTGATGACACTAATTCGGATCGTAGTAGATGTCAACCCCACAATCCCACAGTGGGATTGTGGGCCGAACCCGCCAGCTCTATACTGTCGCTAGTCGAACCGTGAAGCGAGCGAGGATCGGCTGGTGTCTTGGCGTATCGAGCGGCTTCAGCGCAGCCACGATCGCGCCGCGTTCAGTTGCGGCAAGCTGGCGCTCGACGCCTTCATTACCCGCTTTGCGACGCAGTACGAGAAGCGAGAACTGGCCCGCACCTTCGTCCTGGTCGCGGACACCGGTCCGAGTGTGCTGGGTTACTACAGTTTGGCGGCCAGTTCGGCGTCGTTCGAGAGCCTGCCGCCAGACCTGAGCCAGCGGCTTCCCCACCACCCAATCCCGGCAGTCCTGCTCGCCCGACTCGCGGTCGATCAGTCCGCTCATCGGCAGGGACACGGGACACGGTTGCTCCGGGACGCGGTCATCCGCATCCTCAGCATCGCAGATGCGATCGGGGTCTACTTGTTGGTCGTAGACGCGATCGACGAGGAAGCGGCCGAATTCTATGAGCGGTTCGGGTTCGCCCGCTTCGGCGACCAGCCGGACCGACTATTCATCTCGATTGAAACGCTGCGGAAATTGGTCTCGCCGAGCCCGCAACTCGTACCGAATCGCGTGGATTCTTTACCATCGGAGCCCGGAGCGTGAGCGACGGGGTAGCTACCCGGCTCTTTGTCGAACGATCCTAATGGGACAGCGTACCCCGTCGCTCACCAGTAGTTTCGAGGTTCGCGTGGGGCAGGCGGGCGAGATTTTCAGCCCGAAGGGCTGGGAGCCCTTAGCCCAGGGCAAGGGAGCGCAGCGACCGCCGCCCTGGGTATCGGAGAGGATGAGGGTTGCAGCCTGAAGGGCTGCGAGCCGGCTCGCAGCCCTTCAGGCTGCAAAGACACTCCGGCCACCAACCCAGGGCGTTGCCCTGGGCTGAGGGCTCCCAGCCCTTCGGGCTGAAAACCCTGATCTGTTGCGATGCCTTGTTTGAAACTCCTGTCAAACTCCGGGCTCCGACGAACCCGCGTTACCGTTCAACGCGATTCGGTATCACGCCGCCGGTTCGACCGTCGCGTCGAACGGCTCGGACAGGAGCGTCACCGACCGCAGGCCGGTCGCGTCCACGGTCACGGCGACGGTGTGGCCGTCGGCCTCGATCAGGTGGACGGCGGTCCGCGGGCCGAGTGCGAGGCGGCCGACGGGCTTCAGCAGCCCTCCGGGGTTCGGCAGTGCCGCCCCGCCGCGGCCGCGCTTCGCCGCCCACAGCACCCCGCCGCACACCAGCAGCGTCGCCGCCGTTACGCCGACTAGACGGGTCACCAGCCCCGCCGGGTCGGGCGGGGGCGGGGCCGCCGGCGGCGTGTACGACAGGTCGCCGGGCGGGGTGTCGGCCGCCACCGCCAGACCCGCCGCCAGCGCCAGCAGCGCCCGCCTCACGACTCCGCCTTCCCGCCGCGCGGCGGCAGCAGCGTCTTGATCCGCACCGCGAAGTGCCCGTCCACCACCACCACCTCGCCCGTGGCGAACGGCACCCCGCGCACCGTCAGCTCCACCGGCTGCGACACCGCCTCCTCCAACTCCACCACCGCCCCCGGGCCGAGCTTCAGGATGTCGCCGATCGGCAGGACGGCGTGCCCGAGCCGGGCGGTCACGGTGATCGGCACGTCGCGGAAGGAGTCGAGCGACGACGCCCCGCCGCCGGCCGCCTTCGGCTCCAGCTGCGGGAACTCGGGCGGCCGGGCGACCACCTCAGGCGGGTCGGCGGTTTCGGTCATGGGCAGGGTCTCGCGGGGTGTCTCGGTGGTGTGTCAGGCGTCGGCCGGGGCGATGATCTGGACCGCGGTCTTCGGGCCGACCGCCCCCGGGCCGACGCGGAACTTCCGGGCGCCGCCGACCAGCGCGTCGAGCGGGTCGCCGACCCGGCGCTTCAGCACGAGCAGGTCGCCCGACCGGAGCCCGGCGGCCTCCGCCATCGTAAGCTCGGCCGTCCCGAGTACCACGGTCAAATCGACCGTCATTTCGCGCACGAGCGCGGTCATCTGCGTCGGGTCGGGGGCGGCGGCCGCCTCCGGAACCGCGTCCTCGGCCAGCCCCTCCCAGCGCCCGGCCCGCGGGACGACGAGGCGGACCGGCTGCTCGCCGAACGCCGCCTTCACCGTCAGGTCGGCGACCAGGACGCCCTCGTCCGCCGGCGCGCGGCGGGCGGCGCGGGCGGCGACCGGCGGGCCGGCGGTGAACGCGAGCGCCCCGTCGCCGGGCCACGTGGCCTCGAGCGGGTCGAGGAACAGCGCCCGGGCGAGGTAGCCGGTGAGCGAGCGTTCGAGGTCGGTGGGGTCGCGGTCGGCGGGGAGCTCGGCCGGGGGCTCGCCCATGAGCCCGGCGAGCAGGGCGAGGAGGAGCGGCCGCGGCAGCGCGAGCACGCCGGTGCGGTCGGCCGGGTCGGCGGTGGTGAGCGGGAACCCGACGGCGTCGTCCGGGAGGCCGGCGAGGGCGGCCCCGCCGGCGGCGAGGCGGACCGGGCCGGCGACCGGCTCGGCGGGGAAGGGGAGGAGCCGGGGCCACGCGGCGGCGGCCCGGCGGGCGGCGGCGGCGAGCCACCCGCCGGCGCGCTGCTCGAGCGCGCCCGGGGGCGGTTGCCGGAAGTCGAACGGGGCCGGCGTCACTGAACCACGTACTCCTCGAACAACACGTCCCGGACCTTGCTGTCGCCGTCCGGGTAGATCACGTCGTCGATCTTTTCCAGGGTCTCGCGCTGGAGCCGGTTCACCCCGACGGTGCCGCTCACGTCCTTGAGCGTCTTCCCGGCCAGGTACCCGATCAGCCGGCTCTTCACCGCCGCCTTCTGCTTGGTCAGCTTGTCGGTCACTTCCTTCTCGGCGTCGGCGTCGGCCAGGACCGCGAGCTTGAGCCGCAGGTAGCGGTTCATCCGGTCCTCGGTGAGGTTCACGACCACCTCGCCGAACGGCACGATGGCCGTCTTCTTCTCGACCTTCTTCTCGCTCTTCCCCTTCCCGAACGCGGCGCCGTTGAGCAGCAGCGGGACGGCGGCGCCGCCGGCGACGCAGACGAGCCCGACGACGATGAAGATCAGCTTCTTGCTCTTTTTAGGCGCAGAAGCATCGGCAGCGGCGGGCTCGGACATGGTGCGGACTCCGTGGTGTGAATCGGTCGGTGCGTGTCGGTCGCGCCCGGCCGGACCCTCGTCCGCTCCGGGCGGGTTATACCTTCGGCCGGCGGCCCGGGCAAGGCCGGGCGGCTACGGGGCGCAGGTGACCCCGGCGCCGGTGACGACGCCCGGGAGCGGCAGGCCGAGCAGCACGTTCACCGCCTCGTAGGCGACGAACCGCTGGAACAGCGCCGGCGACTCCAGCGCCAGCTCGCCGGCGAACCCGTCGTCGGTGGCGATCACGTGGTTCCGCGCCCGGACCGGGTGCGGCGCCGGCCCGGGGCGGTAGTACGCCCGGACGCGCTCGGCCACCACCGGGTCGGACGTGTCCCACATCCCGTCCACCGACGCGACCACCTTCCCCTCCCCCGGCGCCACCGCCTGGAGGATCAGCCCGAGCCGCGGCCGGGGGTACGGGGTGTAGTGCGTCACCGTCGGGTGGACGATCACGTCGGCCCGGAACTTCCGGGCGAGTTCCAGCATCAGCCCCTCGTCGAACGCCCCGCCGCGGTGGACGACCGCGGCGAGCGTCGCCCGGTCGTCGGGCGGCGCGGCCACGACCTCGAACCGGCCGAGGCGCTGGAGCTCCGAGGTCAGCGCGTCGCGCACCTCGGTGCCGGCGCGGGTGTACGGCGACTCGTTCAGCGCCGGCAGCACCAGCACCCGGCTGACGCCCTCCCACTGCCACCCGGCGAGGTGGTACTCGCTGAACGTCGGCTCGGCCGGGGGCGGGGTGCGCCGCGCCCGGAACGCCGACAGCAGGTGGCACCCGGTCAGCGCCGCGACCAGCGCGGCGAGCAGGACGGCCCGGGCCATCACGGCTCCCTCCGCGTCGGCGTCAGCGGCAGCGGGTTCAGCAGCCGCTCCAGCGCGGCGATCACCGCCCGGAGCGTCTCGACCTCCTCGCGCTCCTGCCGCTCCAGCTGTGCCCGCACGGTGGCGGCGTCGAGCCGGGCGCCGGCAGCCTCGCCCTTGGCCCGGGCGGCCTCGGCGATGGCCGTATCGACCTCGCGGACCGCCTCGGCCAGTGCGTGCTCGCGGTCCTTCCCCAGCGATTGCAGCTCGCGGACCCGGGCCGCCAGGACGGCGCTCTCCCGCGCCACCGCGTCCACCTGCTGCTGCATCGCCACCATCCGGTCCAGCGGCAGTTCGCCCGGGGCGAGGTTCAGGATCGCCCCGCCGGCCGTCGGCGTGTCCCGCTTGTGCGGGTCGGTCGCCCACGGAGCCATCCCCGGCGTACCGGTCACCGGCTGCGGCACCGGCAGGGCCACCCCCGGCGTGCCGGTCACCGGCTGCGGCGCGGGCGGCTGCGTCGGCGGCGCCGACAGCCCGGCGGGTGGCGGCAGCGGGGACGCGGGGGGCAGGGTCGGCACGGGCGGCTGGCCGCCGGCGGGCGTCACGTTCGCCGGCGCCGTGCCGGCGGCCGCGGCGGGCGTCAGCGCCCCGGCGACCGGCCCGGGCGCGGTAGACGCTTTGGGAAGATAATCGGTCGGGGCGGGGTCGGATTTGCCCGGGGCGACCCCGGCGGGGTGGTAGGTGGTCCCGGACAGCCCGCGCCCGGGCAGCTGGGTGCAGCCGGTCGCGGCGACCAGCGCCCACACGCCGAGCGGAAGTAACGTCCTCGCGGCCACGCCCCGCCTCCTTGCCCGGCCGCACTCAGGCGTAGTCGCACAGGATGCGGATTCGCTCCCCGCACGAGCACACCACGTCGATCGCCCGGACGACCCCGTCCTCCCGGACGAGGGTGATCTTCGGCGGGCCGTGCGCCTCGGCGTGCCCGGCGGCCGCCGGCCCGACCCGGACCGGCTCCGCGGCCACCCGGACCCGGTCGGCGGGTACGAGCGAACTGCCCTCCCCGGACCGCCCCGCGTCCATTCGCGCCCCCCGCCCCGATTCACCCGTCCGTGTAGCGGCCGCACATACCCCCGTGCCGCGGCGGTGTCAACACGCTGTCGCGGCGTGTGGGTTGGTTTGGTGGGACCGGCGTCCCGCCGGTCCGATCCGCGACCGGCGGGACGCCGGCCCCACCGTTCCCCTCAGCACCGCGCCAGGAAGTCGCGGCTGCGCTTCATCTTCAGCGCCTCGCCGAGCTCGAACGTCGCCTTCGTCAGGAGCCGCGACACCCGCGACACCGACAGCTGGAGCACCTCGGCGATTTCCTTCAGCCGGAGCCCTTCCTTGTGGTACAGCGTCAGTACCAGTCGCTCCTTGCGCGGCAGCGCCTCGATCGCGTCGGCCAGCTCCTTCGCCTCCTCCTCGCGCTCCAGACCGGCGTCCGGCGCCTCGGACGATTGCACCGGCGCGAACCCGTTCGGTTCGGCCGTCTGCTCCCACGACACCATCTTGCTGAACCGGTCGGCCGACAGTGTGTCGGCCACCTCGTCGACGGTCAGCCCGGTGACCGCGGCGATCGCCTCGACGGTGACCGGCGGGGCGAGCGTCCGCGCCGCCTTGCGGACGGCCGAGACGCGCTCCATGACGTGCTGCGGGAGCGGGCTGTTGCGGCGGAGCTCGTCCACCACCGCCCCGCGCACCCGGAGGTACGCGAACGTCTTGAACTGGGCGTTCCGCGTCGGGTCGTACTTGGCCGCCGCCTCGACCAGCCCGAGCACCCCGGCCGCCTCCAGGTTGTCCACGTCCGTCCCCGGCGGGAGCTCGCCGACGAGCCGGCCGATGACGTGCTTCACGAGCGGCAGGTGCGAGATGATGAGCTCGTCGCGCCGCTGCTGGTCGGCCTGACGCTGGTACGCTTGGGCGGGCACGGTGCCGGTCATGGTGCTCTCGGGCGAGACTCGGGAGGGTCAGCTGGCGCGGGCGGGCTCGAACAGTGAACTCACGGCGGACGGCCCGCCGCCGGTCAGGTCTTCGGGGCGGATCACCGCCACCGGTTCCATCAGCAGGTCGGTCGGGATCTCCTGGTACGCCACGACCGACAGGTCGTGCAGCGCCCGTGCCAGCGAGTGGTGCACGGCGCGGCGGAGGCTGCCGTCGCACAGCAGCGCCGCCTCGTACCCCCGGCTGCTCGCCTTCCGCAGTTCGGCGGCCAGCTTGAGCGTCAGCTGCTCCAGCCGGGTCGGGTCGAGCGTCAGCTGGTTCCCCTGCACCCCGCGGCGGAGGTCCACCTCGAGCCGCGGGTCGAGGACGATCGCCCGGACCCGGCCGTTGGCGTCGCGGAACCGGTCCACGATCGCCCGGCCGATGTCGGAGCGGACGCGCTCGGTCAGCTCGCCCACGTCCTTGTTCGTCGGGGCGTGGGCGGCGAGGCTCTCGAGGATGCGGGCGAGGTTCGACACCGGCACCCGCTCGCGCAGCAGCGCGGTGAGGACGCGGTGCAGCGTCCCCATCGTCACCACGGTCGGGATCACCTCGTCCACCACCGCCGGCGAGGTCTCGCGGACCTTGTCCACCATCGCCTTCAGGTCCTCGCGGCCGAGGAGCTCGTCGGCGTGGCGGCGGACCACCTCGCCGAGGTGCGTGACGACCACGCTCGGCGCGTCCACCACGGTGAACCCGGCCATCTCGGCCCGGCCCCGCTCGCCCTCCGCGACCCACTTCGCCGGCAGGTTGAACGCCGGCTCGCGGGCGTCCTCGCCGTCGAGCGGGATGTCGGCCGCGCCGCCCGGGTTGATCGCCAGCCACATGTCCGGCCGCACGTCGCCGCGGGCCACCTCGCGGCCGCCGATGAGCACCCGGTACGCCCGCGGGTCGAGCTGGATGTTGTCGCGCACCCGCACGGCCGGCACCCACAGCCCGCTCTGCTTCGCCAGGTCGCGGCGGAGCCCGCCGATGCGGTCGAGCAGGCCCGGCCCGCGCCGCGCCGACACGATCGGGATGAGCGCGGCGCCGATCTCCAGGCTGATCCGGTCGGCCTGGAGGAAGTCTTCCAGATACCCCTCGACCGGCGACGCCGGTGCCGCCCCCGGCGCCGCGGGGGCGCCGGCACCGGCCGGCGCCCCCGCGGTCGGCACGGCGGGCACGGCCGGCGCCGGGCGGGACAGGCGGCGGGCGAGCGCGAACAGGCCGCCGCCGAGCACCAGGAACGGGAACATCGGCATCCCGGGCATGACCGACAGGCCGAGCAGGATGAACGCCCCGAGCCGGAGCGGCGCGGCCGCGCCCTCCACCTGCTTGCCGAGCTCCTGCCCCAGGCTGCTCTCGCTCGTCGCCTTCGTCACCAGCATGCCGCTGGCCGTGGCGGTGATGAGCGCCGGGATCTGCGTGATGAGCCCGTCGCCGATCGTCAGGATCGAGTAGACGCGGATGGCGTCGGCCACCGTCTGGCCGTTCATCAGCCCGATGATGATCCCGCCGATCAGGTTGATCGCGGTGATGATGATGGCCGCGATGGCGTCCCCGCGGACGAACCGGCTGGCCCCGTCCATCGTGCCATAAAACTCGCTCTCGCGCATCAGCGCCGAGCGGCGGCGGCGGGCCTCGGCCTCGTCGATCAGGCCGGCGTTCATCTCCGCGTCGATCGCCATCTGCTTGCCGGGCATGGCGTCGAGGGTGAACCGCGCCGCCACCTCGCTGACCCGCCCGGCCCCCTTCGTGATGACCACGAACTGAATGACGATGAGGATCAGGAAGATCACCAGCCCGACGACCAGGTTCCCACCGACCACGAACTGACCGAACGCCTGCACGATCTCGCCGGCGTGGCCGTTGAGCAGAATGAGGCGGGTGGTGGCGACGTTCAGGGCAAGCCGGTACAAGGTTAAGAGCAAAAGTAGCGAGGGAAACGTCGAGAAGTCTAGTGGCTGCCGCACGGTGAGCGTGATGAGCAGCACGAGGATGGTGGCGGCGAGGTTGAACGTCAGCAGGATGTCCAACAGGAACGGCGGGAGCGGGACGAGGAACACCACCAGCAGCCCGAGCAGGGCCACCGACAGGATCAACTCGCTCCGCCGGAGGGCGGGGCCGGGCGTTTGCGTCGAGTCGCTGGCCATCGGATTCCGTCCGTGCCGCGGTGCCGTTACGCCGACACCACAATGAAGCTAGAACACCCGGGCGGCCGGGTCGGGAGCGTTTTTGCACCCGCGGCCGAATTCCCGTTTCGATTTTCGCCGGCCCCTCAACATTCCCGCAACCCCGCAGCCGGCGGCGAACCCCGGCCACGGTTCGATTCTTCAGCCCGAAGGGCTGGGAGCCCTCAGCCCAGGGCAACGCCCTGGGTTGGTGGCCGTGGTGTCTTTGCAGCCCTTCAGGCTGCAACTCCCACTCGATCCGCGGACCCAGGGCGGCGGTCGCTGCGCTCCCTTGCCCTGGGCTGAGGGCTCCCAGCCCTTCGGGCTGAAAACCCACCGTTGCTCCGATGACCCGCATCAGGCCGGCGAACCCGGCCCGCCGCCCCGCAACCGATACACGAACGCCAGCACCTCCGCCACCGCGCGGAACAGCGGCCCGGGGATCGCCTGCCCTTCCTTGAGCCCGTACAGCGCCCGCGCCAGCACCGGCCGTTCGACCACGGGGATGCCGCGGTCGCGGGCCAGTTTCATCACCCGCTTGGCGAACGCCCCCGCCCCGCGCGCCACCACCACCGGGGCGGCGTCGCGCTCGGCGTCGTAGCGGAGGGCGACGGCGTAGTGCGTCGGGTTCGTGACCACGACCGTCGCCGTCGGCACGGCTTTGAGCATTTTCTGGCGCAACCGGTCGCGGCCGATCTGGCGGATTCTGGCCTTCAGCTGGGGGTCGCCTTCCTCCTGCTTCAGTTCGTCCTTCAAGTCCTGCTTGCTCATCTTCAGCGACTGCTCGAACTGCCGCCGCTGGTGCAGGTAGTCGAGCACCGCCACCAGCGCGACCGCCGCCGACAGGTACGTCGCCAGCCGGATGACGAGAGCCCACGCCGCCAGCACCGACCCGCCGAGCCGGTCGCGGGCGAGCGACAGCACCACCCCGAACCGCGGCTCGATGACGATGTACGCGACCACCGCCAGCGCCAGCACCTTGAGGATCGTTAGCCCCCCGCGGACGAGCGCCGCCACCGAGAACAGCCGGCCGACGCCGCTGACCGGGTTGAGCTTGTCGAAGTTGGGCGACAGCTTCTCGGTGTTGATCTCGAACCCGACCTGCGCGACCGCCGCGGCGACGCCGATGCCGAGCAGGGTGGCGAACATCGGGGCGAGCGTGCCGAGGAGGCGCAGCACGAGCGCGGTGAGCATGTCGCGCACGTCGGTGGGCGTCAGCTCGGAGCGGTACGCGGTGGCGAGGTCGGTGCGGAACACGTCGGCCATCGCCGTGCCGACCGCGGGGCCGACGTTCCCGAGGGCGATGACGCCGGCGAGGAGGACGATCGACCCGACGAGTTCGGCGCTGAACGGCACCTGCCCCTGCCGGCGCGCCTCCTCGCGCCGGCGCGGGGTCGGGTCTTCGGTTTTGGACTCCGGGTCGGCGTCTTCGGCCACGGCTCACGCTCCTCGTGGCGCGAATGACCAATGACCAATGACCCACCAATGACCAATACGGTTGGCCGGTGGATCTCCCTTGGTCATTGGTGGGTCATTGGTCATTGGTCATTATCCACCCAGCAGTCGGGGGAGGTCGGTCCCGGACCGGGCGACGGAGGCGTGGATGGCGCCGACCAGTTCCGGGAGCAGGAACAGGCCGGCGACGAGCACCACCATCACCTGGAGCGTGAAGCCGATCGAGTAGATGTTGAGCTGCGGGGCGGCGCGGGCCATCACCGCCAGCGTCACCGCCAGCAGGAACAGGCACAGCGCCAGCGGGCCGGCGAGGAGCAGCCCCATCTCGTAGGCGACGGCGAGGCCGTCCACCATCGGCGCGGCGCGCGGCAGCGCGGTGCCGCCGAGGGGGAAGAGGTCGAACGAGGCGTGCAGCGTTGCGAGTGCGACGTGGTGGAAGTCGCCGAGCAGGAACAGCAGCGCCGCGGCCGTCTCGAGCAGGTTCGTCAGCGCGCCGGCCGAGTCGGTGCCGCTCGGCCCGGCCTGCGGCGACACGTTCAGCCCGACCTGCTGCGTCACGAACTCGCCGGCGACCCGCGCCGGGATCAGGAACAGCCCGAACGCGAACCCCATCGCCGTGCCGAGCAGCGCCTCGCGGACCAGCGCCACCCCGTAGTGGACCGAGTCGAGCCCCGCGGCCGCGGCGGCGAATTCCGGCCCCGCGCGCGGGGCGACCGTGGCGACGTAGAACGCCGTGAGGGCGACCGCCAGCCCGGCGCGGACCGTGCGCGGGGTGCGGCCGGCGAACGGCGGCGCGACCGCGGCGAACGCCCCGACGCGGGCGAGGACGAGGCCGACGTACACGGCGGTGGCGTTCACTGCCCGACCCCCGCGGCGTACCCGATCATCCGCCGGGCGAACTCGACCGCCTGCTGGAGCGACACCCCGAGGGTGAGCACGATCGCCAGCCCGACGAGGACGATGCGCGGGACGTAGCTGAGCGTCTGGTCCTGGATGCTGGTGACCGTCTGGAAGATGCTGACGACGAGCCCGACGACGAGGCTGACGAGCAGCGCCGGCATGGCGACGAGCAGCGACACCAGGAACAAGTCCTGGGTGATCTTGATGACCGTCTCGGTGCTCACCGCGCCTCCTTGCGGGTCGGGGCTCGTCGTGCGCGCTCACCGGTATCTGGTGCCCGCCGTCCTCGTCCGGCCGCGGAGCGGCCGGCTCCCTCCCCCCTTGAGGGGGAGGGTTGGGGAGGGGGGCACCACCCGAACAGTGTCACCGGGGCCAATGCCCTCCAAACCCCGCCTACGTGGTGCCCCCCACCCCGCCGCGAAGCGCGGCGACCCTCCCCCTCAAGGGGGGGA
>VFQN01007473.1_pt1 | contig 11761 bp, 13 predicted proteins | sample 3512371 | NCBI WGS metagenome assembly VFQN01 (sample SAMN10412370, study PRJNA504923) | tailings metagenome | isolation source: Replicate 2 from Balatoc abandoned mine | place: Philippines: Itogon, Benguet | collected 2017-08-28
CGCTGTGCTTCACAGTACTGGCACTTGGCATATTTGCACGTGGCGTACTGGCACGTGGCGTACTGGCACGAGGCGTACTGGCACGTGTTAAGCTGTGCTTTACAGAGCCGGTGCTGCGGCGCAGGACGGCATGGAGGCTGTCAATGCCCGCTGAGGTGTGAGGGAGGCGACAGTGAATGCCGCGGAGATGCCCCTGGGCCCCATGCCGCTGGGCAGGCCAGAAGCGTTGGCTGCGAGGCAGCATGCCGCACAGTTGGACATGTGATACGCGTCCACCGGCAAGGGGCGATGCATTTCAGCTGGTGGTGTTGCTGATGTACTAAACCTCATGCTGTTCCACATGTGGCGTTGGCTGCATCTGGGGGCTGGTTGGCTTGTACTGGTGACACGTGGCAAAGTGGGCTGTGCTGTAAAATTGCCAACAGTTAGGGCCCATAGGCCATCCGGCTGTGTGGCTGAGGCCTTGGGATGTACTGTACCGGCCAAGCGTACTGCAGTCGTCAGCGTGGGGTAAGGGTAACGCAGCGTCTTCAGCTCGCAGGGACTGCAACACGGTAGGCCAGGGCCCTGCACCTAATAAGTCAGGGTTGCTGTGTCGAGTTTGGCTCGAGCATGCCCCGGTGAGCCTGAGCCATGGCCGAGCATCGTACGCTTTACGTTTGGAGGTTGTGTGGTCCTGCTTGCATCAGAGTGCCTGATCTACTTCCTCGTGTTGTTGTTCTTACGCGGAATTGCATGATGCAAGGCCACATGCGTGGACCCGTGGATACTAGTGTTTCCGGTGGAGGACTAAGCGGTGCGGTACGGTCCTAGTGCGGGCACAGTTGTCACGCAGGGAAGCTCCCCTGGTTACATCACGGCAGGCGACCGTGTACCCTCTCCGTTTCTTCCGGTCATTACCAGACGTCAGCAATTACACCGTGTCCGCATGTTTACTGTGCCTCGCGATTCGCTGCCGAGTATTCAGCTGGTGACGCAAGCTCCTTCTTTGCAAAGGCGTTGCTCCCCAGACATACCGAACGAAAAGGTCAGTTTATATGCGGAAACACCATCTCATGTAGGCAGCAGTGGGACGCACAGGTCGTCGCAAAGAGGCTTTGCGCACACGCCTCGCGACGGAAGCCTGTAAGGAGCGGGCTAACACGACATTCCGTACCAGCAAACGTATAAAGCGCTCTGCATCCCAAGGTGCTAGCCCGCTTCATGCATTGCACCGTCAGTGTCCAACCATCCTGCTCCTGCCTCGGTGTCCTGCCGCTCCACCCTCCCCGCGCAGGTGACCCAGCTCTTGGCTCTGCAGCTTGTACCGGTAACATCCAGCGGCAGTTACCGGTATGGACTACGGAGGCGAGAGCGTCTTGCAGCAGAAGCAGCAGCGGCAGTGCCAGCAACGAAGCGCCTGTGGTGCAGCTGCCCCCCGCGCTTCAGCTGCACATCCTATCGCTCCTGCCCCTCAACGACCGTGCTCTCAGCGGCCGCCTGGCGTCCCCAGACACAGCCGCCGCCCTCACCGGCCCGGACCACTGCACCGCCTCCCTGTCCCAGCCGCTGCCGCCCCACGCCGCGCGCTGGGCCGTGGAGGCAGGGCAGCAGCACGTGCGTCAGCTGCCTTTCTGGCACAAGCTGCAGCTGATGCGCACGGCGGCCGCCAGTGGAAGCGAGGTGAACCTGGAGGTGGCCTGGGATGCCCTGCAGCCCAGCGTGTTCCCGGAGCTGTTGCAGCACGGAGCCAAGGTAGTCGGGCTGCATCTCACTACCCTCGACCCTGGGTTTGCGGCCATAAAGACGGGCCACGTGCAGCTGCTGGGCTGGCTGCTGCGCCGCTGCCCTGGGCTCCTGGGCCCAGCCATGGTGCTGGTGGCGGCGGCGCGGCACAGCGACCTGGCGGGGCTGCAGGCGGCGTGGGTGGCGCTGCGGGATGGCCACCCTAGCAGATCCAGCAGCGACACCGGCGACCGCCCTGTGCTTGGACAGTGGGTGTTGGACGCAGCTGCCGGGTCCACCACCCAAGACGCCGAGGCCAAAATCCAGTGGGTGTTGGATGCTGGCCAGGGGTTGGCTCTCAGGGACAGCACCGCGGCTGCAGCTGCTGGCTTAGGGGACGTGGGCCGGCTGCAGTGGCTGTGGGAGCGGGGCTGCCCCATGGGCGGGTCTGAGGTGCTGCAGTCTGCTTTGGAGCACGCCGCGCTGGCTGTGGCGCAGTGGCTGGTGGAAAAGGCGGGGTGCACGCTGCCGGCAGCAGCCGACGACGACCGCTCTTGGTCCAGGCTGTTTGGCGCCTGTGTAAAGAGCCCAGACGGCGCGGCCAAGCTGCAGTGGCTGCGGGAGCGGGGGGCGCCGCCTCTGCACGCGGACCATCTTGAGCTGGAGCACGCACTCCTCATGACTGCCTTGGCGCGGGGAGGCCACGTGGAGGTGCTGCAGTACCTGCTGCAGCAGCCCGGCCTGAGGACCGAACGCGGCCTACGTGAGCTATGCAAGGCCGCCGCCCAGTCCGGCAGCATACCAATGGTCGAGCTCCTTCGGCAGCAGGCCGGCTGTGTGTTCACGCCGGAGGCCTACTGCTATGCTGCACGCAGCGGCAGTCTGGCCATGATCCGGTGGCTGGCGGACGAGGCGGGGGTGGCCCCCGCGGGTCTGCCCACGGGGGACTTTCCGCACCTGATGCGCTGCTGGCCAAATGACACGCCCGCCCGCAGCCGGGGCCTGCTGCAGGCGGTGCAGCTGCTGGTGGGCGAGGCGGGGTGCAGGGACTGGAATGCCGAGGGGGCACCTACGGGTTACGGCATACGGCGGATTGCCCGGGAGGCCGTTCAGACTGCGGCAGGGCGGGGCGACCTGGCCCTGGTGCAGTACCTGCTGCAGCAGGCGCAAGGATACCAACCGGGCTGGGAAGTTTTGGTGGCTGCGGCCGAGGGCAGTTGCGAGGCGCTGCTGGAGTGGCTGGTAGAGCAACAGGGCTGTCATCAGCGCACAGGCAGGGGTTCGCCTTATTTCTGGACAGCCTTTCGCGGCGACCTGGGCACGCTGACCACCCTGCGGCGGCTGGGCGTGCCGTGGAGTGAACTGGACACCGTGGCGCAGGCGGTGTTGGCGAAGACTGGAGTGCTAGCCCTGCGCTGGCTGGTGGAGCAGGGGGCGCCGGTGGGGCCGGGGGACGAGGTTGACCAGGCGGTGGCGGCTCGGGTGCGGAAAGGGACCATGGAGCCCCAGACAGCGGCATGGCTGCGGGGGCTGGCGGCGGCAGGCCAAGGCTCGGGGGGGCCGGTGCCCTAAAGGGCTCTGCAGGTTGTGCGCCCAGCCAACTGGCGAAAGCGCGTACATGTAGTTCCATTGTAGTAGGATGAATGGGTGTTGACGTGGAGATGCAGCTGATGAGGTGGATGTCCGGTCGCTCAAGGCCGGGGATATGCAGGCTGGTGGGTTGTGGGTAGCCTTGGGGCAGTGTGGAAGGGGCGGCGGAGGTGCCCACGTGTGCGGGACACAGGCCCCGCGGTGCGGATGGGACAGCGGACCGGGTGGTCGGACAGCAGGGGACTATGACCCTTTTGTGCCCAGCAGGGCGGAGGGCAACGAATGGCTACCGTTTTGGTAGGGCTTGCGCGTGCGAAGGGGTTGTGAGTGGCCGGTGCGGCAGGGGGCGCCGATGGGCGATGTGGCGGGCATGGACAGCGCCGTCGTCTGTGATGCGGGCGGAAGCAGTGGCATGGTTGCTAAGAGCTTGGCGGGGGCCTGCGCGTGTGGATTTAGGGTGCAGCCATTGGGCCTAGCAGACAGCTGGTGCTACAGCAGCACGAGCACCAGCAACGATTTATCGCGGGAGGGGCTCAGGTTGCGAGGGAATGACGTGCCGTGTGCAGTTGCGTGGGTAACCGTAACCGTCTCCATCTCGCTCGTGTGTGTTGACATTCTGACACGTGGCATACCGGTATCCCGCAAAGCCGCGAAGTATTTTTGAAGTTCCGGGCAAACAAGCAAACCCACCTGTTTTCAAGGTGTGCCGGCAATCTGCCTTGATGCGTTACTGTGCCCGTGCTATCAACACGTATGGCAACCGGGGCGCTGGGGGCGTTAGCGCGGGACTAGAACTTGTTGGGGGCACCTGCGCCAAGCGAGCGCGGTGCACGTCGTTCGGGGCAATGCCCACTACCGGCACATCTGAACTGTTACTAGCTCCCATAGCACTGCCCACCCATTGGTCCACTGTTGGGGACAAGGGGCCCAGAAGCACCTGCGCTGAATGTGAGTGCTGACGCGCTTCCGGAAGCCTCGAGACAAAGTTGTGAGGGTGGGAACGCGTGGGCGTACAGTACCGTAGTTGCCTCCCTGGCGTCGTACAGTATGGTGCACGGTATTAGGCTGCGGAAATGGACTCCATACTGCACGAGCCAGGTGAACAACGCTGCCGTGGGTCATGGTGGGTCCAAGGCGGCAGACAACCAGATGCAGGCGGCAGACAACCAGATGCAGGGGAGGTTCCGCCGACCGGGTGGAACCGTATGGGGCACCTTGGCGTTTCCTGACAATGTTCGAAAACGGACTAGCGGAGTCATTGTTTGGTTCCACGATTGGTCATAGCCTCCATCATCCGTCTTCCGCCACAACGCCAGCCTGCTGTCGTCGGCAGCTCTTGCTGGTGCGCGTCACGGCCCGGCTCCAGCTAACCAACAAAAGCTACCATATGTAAGTACCGGATGCTAGAAGGATTGGAGGTTTTGTTTTGCGTAGGACCACGGGGCTTTGCATTGCTGAACAGTTTTCTCGACGCTTGCGGCTCCAGCCTCTCCCAAAGCGCAACTCATTCATTTGCTTGTGACTTCATGGTACCCTGCTTGCTTATGCTTGTGCCTGCTCCGACCGTACCAGGCCGGGGGCCTTGCGATATCAATGCCATCACGCTTGATGGCCTCGTCACCCTGTGCCCGTGCCCCCTTGATCCCTACCTAACCACTTAGGATGGACATGCCCACTCCTTCGGAAAACCCCGACGGCGGTGGACCCAGCAGCCGCACCCAGCCGCGGCAGCAGCTCCCAACAGCGCTCCAGCTGCACATCCTCTCCTTCCTGCCCCACAACGACCGCGCCCTCAGCGGCCGCCTGGCCTGTCGGGAACTCCACGAAGCCTTGAGCCGTGTTGCGTACATGTTCCAGCCGCTACCAGCCCACGCGGCGGCCTGGGCCAAGGACGATTGGCAGCACCAAGCCAAGGTGCTGCCCTTCCGGCACAAGCTAGAGCTGCTGGGTGCAGCTGCAGCAAGCGGTTCTGAGGCCAACCTGGAGGTGGCTTGGGCATGGCTGCGGTCAAGCCTTTTTCCTGAGGCACTGCGGGAGGGTTGGGTGTATCAGTACCCAGACCCGGGTGAGGCGGCGGTCGAGGCGGGCCACCCACAGCTGCTGCCCTGGCTGCTGCAGCGCTGCCCGGGGCTGGTGCGGCCGCTAGGGGTGATGAGAGCAGCTGCTTGGGGCTGCAACCTGGCGGGGATGGAAACGGCCTGGGAGGCGCTTCAAGATTACCGCCCTTCTGACAGCGACAGAAACAGTGTGGACGTATGGCTTGACACTTCCGTGTTGGAGGCAGCAGCTCAGTCCGACGCCCCAGACGCAGAAGACAAGGTGGAATGGGCCCTAGCCGACGGCGCCCGCCTGTACGAGACCGCTGGTTGCTTCGCTACCAGCTCGGGCGACGTAGGCCGACTGCGGTGGCTGCACGGCCGCGGCTGCCCCATGAGTGTCGACACGCTGAAGTGCGCCCTGGAGGACGCCGACCTGGCAATGGCGCGGTGGCTGGTGGACGAGGCGGGGGTGGAGCTGCCAGCGGCGGCAGGGGAGGAATGGCGGTGGAAAGACCTGCTGGTCGCAGCATCAAAGGGCACTGATGGCGTGAAGAAGCTGCAGTGGCTGCGGGAGCAGGGTGCGCCGCATCTGGACAGCGCTAAGGACCTGGCGCACAAGCTCGCACTCGCCGCCGTGCGGGCACGGCAGGTGGAGGTGGTACGGCACCTGCTGTCGGTCTTTGGCGCCGACGCCGTGGTCCGGGCGAACCCAGGGGCCCTAGGGCTCGCTGCCACAGAATCCGGCAGTGTCCCCATGGCCGAGTGCCTGCGCCAGGCGGGCCTGGTGTTCACCGCGGGGGCCTATGAGGGTGCTGCCCATGCTGGCAAGGCAGACATGGTCTGGTGGCTGGCGCAGGAGGCTGGGGTGTCTGCCGCCGGGCTGGACCTGGGCCGGTTTGTATGGCTGTGGCGAGGCCCTGGCCGGCTCCTGCTGGAGATGGTGCAGATGCTGGTGGGCGAGGCAGGGTGCAGCCGCTGGAATGCCGAGGAGGTGCTGCGCACTGCAGCACGGCGGGGCGACCTGGCCCTGGTGCAGTACCTGCTGCAGCAGCGGCCGGGGCATCGGCCGGGCTGGAAGGTGCTGGTGGCTGCGGCGGAGGGTGGCTGCGAGGTGCTGCTAGAGTGGCTGGTGGGGCAGCACCCCGGCTGCCTTGAACTCCAGACGGAGGGCGGCTCACCCTACGTGGAGGCCGCTAGACAAGGTGACCTGGGGACGCTGGCTGCCCTGCGGCGGCTGGGCGTCCCATGGGGTGCGCAGGACCTGGTTTTGCAGGCGGTGAGGCGCGAGTTCAAGGTGTCGGCCATGCGCTGGCTGGTGGAGCACGGCGCGCCGGTGGGCGACAAGGTGCTTTTCAAGTGGGAGGTGGACAATGTGCGCTATGGACGGGTGGGTACGGAGGATGCGGCATGGCTACGGAGCTTGGTGGCGGCCTGATGGGATGGAGTCGTGGGGTGGCCGATGCTTGCATGGGATGTACGGCATGATGAGGGGATGGGTTGGCGGCAGACGGCATGCAGTTTGGGTTCTGCGCAGGTGCGTTAGTACCGGTACACCTGCCTCCATGGGGTGTGGGACCGTTGCTTGTCGTGGGCGTTGTAGGATCCGTGATGCATACGGTACTGAATTCGCTGCACAGACTGAAAGGAAGGGGGCTGATACATATCGACTGGCTTGCAAGTACCCGGTATACGCTTGGGCGGCGCACGTGCATGCCATGAGCACTGCGTGTGGTGCAAATAGGAGTCGTGATAGCGAACTGGGTGGACGGCCGTTGGCAAAGGGTGTGACCAAGGGTACTGGTTTGCGGCCCCGGTATGACAGGGACTGTGGCTGTGCAAGCCCTGCGGGTGCCTTGCACGAGATGCACGGCAGCCTCACGTAGCAAGCCGTACCGACATCAGCGGTGTAGCATGTTGGTGTGTATTGGAAAAGTAAGAAGCACGCAACGCATGTAGCAGGCTACTAGCGGTTGATATTCTTGGGACAAGCTTGGTGACGCAGGGCGGCCACAAGCAGGTGGAGCCGCTCAGAACTGCGTGGGCCGTCGTTGCAAAGCACACTTGTGCCTGTTTATGAGGCTGCATGCTGTCAGATTGATGTCGACAAGCCATTGTGCGGCCTGACCGTCGTTCACATGCATGTTGTGTGCTTGGGCTGGCAGGGATGTGGTGTTGCTGTGGCTGACTCGCTGGCTGGCTGGGGAATGCCGTGCGGTCACTGACCACGTGTGTTGTTGCTACCTACTGTTGCTGCCTACCTATACCAGTATGGTGAAGAAGCGTGCAAGGCAGGGGCCATCTCTGACACGGTTCCCTGTCGGTTGTGTAGGCGGCCACGGCATTTGCCACGAGTGGAATTGACAAGGCGGCCCCTTGGCCGAGACCCCGCACACGGCGGCTTGTGGTCGGTGTATTGTTGAGTGCTGAGCTGGCTCGTCAGTTGTGGAGAGGTTGCGCGTGGCGCCTAAGCGCGTGAGCAGCATGCCTTGAAGTACTGCAAGCCTTGTTGGTTGAACGTTGAGTACGTTGATCGTCACAATGTACCGCTGCTGTGTAGTATGGCTGCATTCCGCATGGCATCGACATCACAACAGTACTGCACAGTGGCCACAAGGATGCCTCGGCAGTGCAAGCTCAGGGACTCCTGCACGCGTGTATGGGTCGTCCGCGGTGACGGGTGTCCTTTAGTGTGAAGCCGCACCCATTGGCTGAGGACACAAGCAACCTGTCGGTAACAAGTAACAACCCCGCCCTGCATGCATCACCCATCGTGTACGGCTGGTACGGCATATCGCTGTACGGTATGAGTGTATGTTCCTGCCATCCAAGGCACAGCAAGACTGTGACACCTGCGAGCGCTAAGGTACTGTATGTAGGGACTAGAACGGCGCCAGGAACAATGTAATACTCCTGACTTTGGCCGAATAAGACGCCGACAGTTACCTAAGGATCGCGGAAGATACCATCAGGCAGGGGACCTGCCAGCAGGTACCATGACAACGCCACCATTAGATTGCCGTACAAGCTGCCAGCTACCACCTCGAAATTGCATCCCTCACGTAAATGCCCACATCGTCTGCACCGACCGCCAGGCGTGGCACCGGATAAAACCGCGGCACAGCGAAGCACCCTCACATCTTGTGGAATTAGCTCTTGTGTTTCAGGCGCCACCACCTTGCTTGCACTCCGTCCGGTGCACCTGCCGCCCGCGCGCCCACTGGCAGTCCGCTCCGCAGTACCGTATCGCACGGCCTTACACCCCACGCACTGCTTCAGGTGCAGCCCTGCCTCGCCGCCCCCGACAATGTGCTGCAGCACATGTTGCTGTACAGCCCTGTAGCCAGTAGCCACCGCAGAACCAGGCAGAACCGACCAGCGCAGGTGACGGCAGCAGCAAGCTCACGCACAGGCATCATCGGCCGTCCCTTCTGCCCTCCTCCTGCCCCTGCCCCCCTCCCCCTGCCCTGGAGCACCCACGCTCGGCCTTTTGTGTCCCCAGTGCGCCCCCTGGCAGTCCTTCCCGCAGTACCGCACCACGCGGCAACGGCCACACTGCTTGAATCGCAGCGCCCCCTCGCTCTCCTCCGCAAAGTTACCGGTAGGTGTTGCACTTGGGGTTGCCGCGCACGCGCAGCGAACCCTGCCGGCTCGGTTGCTGCACCAGCGGTGGTGGCAGGGCTCTGGGCGGTGCCGCCGGCAGCGGCGGGTGCACCGTTGGCTGGCCTCCTACGCCTGCTGCCCCGCGGGAGGGCCAGCAGCCGCCGTTCCCGGGCGGCAGCACTGGTGCCCCCGCCGCCGCCCGCAAGCCTCATCAACGCGACCGCGTGCGCTGCGCCCGACGGTGTCGTGCCACGCAGCTGTGTGGCGCACAAGCGCCTGGAGCGGCGTCGCAAGGCACCCGGCGCACGGGTCCACATTGTGCCTGGTATCGCAACTACTGCCGCCTCCGCCAAGGCCGCCGCCGCCAAGGCCACTGCTGCCGGCGGCGCCGCCAGCCACCCGCGTACCCTGTCGCTTAGGGCCCCGTGAAACTGCAGGATGACGGCACCGCTTGCCACCCGCGCTAACAACCGCTGCTTGTGCGTGCCTAGCCTCTTGGGCTCGTCTGGCAGTGCCTCCGCCAGCGCGCACGCTGCCGCCAGCAGCCGATGCGGCTGGCACGCAAGCAGCTGTGCCGGAGGCAGCAGCCGCCGGTGGCGCCGCTGGCTGCCGGCCCCCCCGCCGCCGCCGTCGGTGCCACCGTCTGGCTGTTCCTGCTGCACATGGCACCATGTACCCAAAGTCCCGTAGACGATGTGGCCATGGCGGTCCTCTAGCAGCCCCGTCCATCACTGGCACGCACGTTGCCCTCCCTTGCGGCTGCCGTCGCACGCAGGCCGCCAGGTCCATACCCAGGAGCTGGCCCCTCCGCGCCTCCTCCCGCGCAAACCACCATGTCCTGCTGCTGCCCTTTTTTCATGTCCTCTCAGCCTCCCCCATCCCGCCCGCTCCCCGCCTGCTGATGCTCTCCTGCCTGCCCGCTGCCCTCCTCCGGACTCGATCCCTCCGGCAGCGCTGGCCCCATGCCGGCGTGCGCCGCCAGCTGATCCAGCAGCGCCGCCTGCATCCGCCGCACAGCCACGTGCCGCAAGGCACGCATCAGCCCGCCCGCCAGCCGCTGCCCCTCGGGCCCTGCCACTCCATTGAGGGCCCACTGCATCGCCTGCATGCAGTACCGGTACAGGGCGTTGGCCGCCACCTTGCAGCCAGCCCGTACTCGTGCAAACATGCGGTTGCGGGCGGGCCCTGTGGGCTCTGTGGGCTCTGGTGTCACCCCCCGGCAGCGTGGAGATTTTTACGCTGTCGTCAACCAGTTTGTCCGCGGAAGCTGGCAGCAACTGCGAGTCCGCCAATGCCACAAAGGCGCCGACGGCCTCCGGCGGAAGCGCGGAACCTGCAGCGGCGCCGTCCGGCCGCCGCCGTCCGCACCCAAGACCTGTATGGAGGAGGTACCTGCTCATCGCTGCCGCCGTGTGTCCCGCCACCTCTAGGCCGCTGATGAAGTCCTCGATGCTGCTGGCGGTTGTGGCATTTGATCCGTGCAGCTCCTGCCGTCCGGCCTCGTAACATGCCAGCATGGCCGTGGCCGCCACGCTGAGCGCCGCGGCTGCTAAGGCGCCCGTCAGCCCCCTGTCCCTTGGCGGACGGGGTGGGGACGCAGTTCACCGTCTCAGTACGGCAGGTGCTCGTCCGCAAGGAACATGCATACATAGGATGTGCTAACCTCAAGCTACCGTGCACAGAGTGGGCCGTGCTGCAGTGACTTTGTGGGACTGCCAATTTCCAGGGGTCACAGGACATCCGGCTATGGGGCTGAGGCTTTGAGTTGTACAGTACCAACCAAGCGTACGGTACTGCAGTCGTGAGCGTGGGTTAAGGGTAGCGCAGCGTCGTCAGCTCGCAGCAGTGACTGCAACACGCCAGGCCGGGGCCCCGCGCCCTTGTTTTGGTGCTTTGGTCCTGCTTGCATCGGAACGCCTTGTCTACTTGCCCATGTTGTTGTTCTTGCGCGCAATTGCATGATGCAAGGCCACATGCATGGACCCGTGCATACCAGTGTTTCCGGTGGTGGGCTAAGCGGTGCAGTACGGCCCATGGGCCTGGTGCTGCCACACAGTTACACGCAGGCGGAGAGCTCGCCTGGATACAATGCACGGCAGTGGACCGTGCATTCTCTCCATTTCTTTCGGTCAACACCAGACGTCAGCAATTTCCGCATGTTCACTGTGCCGAGTACTAAGTGTGGTGTGCAAGTTCCTTCGTCGCAAAGGCGTTGCTCCCCAAGCTATAACGAACGACTAGGTCAGTCTCACATGGGGAATTACTATCTTATGTAGGCAGCAGTGGGACGCAGAGGTCGTCGCAAAAAGGCTTTGCGCACACGCCTCGCGACCGAAGCCCGTAAGGAGCGGGCTAACATGATACTCCATACCAGCAAACTGTAGAAAGCACTCTGCACTCCAAGGTGCTAGGCCGCTTCATTTATTGCACCTTCAGTGTCCAACCCCTGCCCTGTTCCGCCCCTCCACCCTCCCCGCGCAAGTGACCCAGCTCTTGGCCCTGCAGCGTGTACAGGTAACATCCAGCGGCAGTCATGGATGCGACTGTGTCTTGCAGCAGCAGTAGCAGCAGCGGCGGCAGTGCCAGCAACGGAACGCCTGTGGTGCAGCTGCCCCCCGCGCTCCAGCTGCACATCCTGTCCTTCCTGCCCCCCAACGACCGCGCCCTCAGCGGCCGCCTGGCGTCCCCGGACGCTGCCGCCGGCCTCAGCCATCCAGAGGACTGCACCGCCTCCCTGTCCCAGCCGCTGCCGCCCCATGCCGTGCGCTGGGCTGTGGAGGCAGGGCAGCAGCACGTGCGGCAGCTGCCCTTCCGGCACAAGCTGCAGC
>VFQN01007474.1_pt1 | contig 11759 bp, 10 predicted proteins | sample 3512371 | NCBI WGS metagenome assembly VFQN01 (sample SAMN10412370, study PRJNA504923) | tailings metagenome | isolation source: Replicate 2 from Balatoc abandoned mine | place: Philippines: Itogon, Benguet | collected 2017-08-28
GGTCTGAGCTACAACTTCGCCATAACCGTCGACCAGACCCCGGCTACGCCGGTGAAGTGGGCGGGTCAGGCGGTCGCCAAGGGCAAGCTCGGCCCGGTCACGGTCAGCGCCTCGGTCCCGGCCGAGGCCGCAGGCCTGATGCAGACCGTGGGCATCGACGGCGCGCGGTCGGCCGACTTCGCCCTGACGCTCGGCAAGAGCAAGATCCCGTTCGCGATCAACGGCAAGTTCGCGCCCGCCGCCGGCGGCGGCGCCACGTGGACCGCCACGGCTCCGAACGGCGCGTTCACGGCGCCCGCTCCGGGTGCCGTGACCGCCGTGGTCCCGGCGAAGTTCACGATCATCACGACCTCGGGCGGTGTCGACAACGTCGAGCTCGACTGCGCCGTCGCGGCCGGCCAGACCGCGGGCTCGCTGTGGAGCACCGACCTTGCCAAGCAGACCACCAAGACCACGGCCAAGAACGCCTCGGGCAAGGCCGGCAAGGCGGTCAAGTTCAAGGTCAACGTCAAGGGCAACGGCTCCGTCGCGACCTCCGGTCAGGTCATCGTCAAGCAGGGCAAGAAGGTCCTCGGCAAGGCCAACGTCAAGAACGGCGTCGCCACGGTCACCATCAAGAAGCTCGCCGCCGGCAAGCACAAGGTCGTCGCCAGCTACCAGGGCAACAAGTCCTTCGGTGCCAGCAAGGCCAAGCCCGCGACGATCACGGTCAAGTGACCTGGCAGTGATCTGACGCTCCACCTCATCGTGTGCCCGGCCGGGTTCTGCCCCGGCCGGGCACACGTGTGTTCGACGGGGATCAGGCGTCGGTCAGGGCTCGGCGGACCTCGGCCAGCACCGCCTCGACGTCCCCCGTGCCGGTCGTCACGACGACGGTCGCCGACCGCGTGGTCGGCTCGCTCCCGCCCGCCTGCGAGAGGGCCTGGTCGAGGGCGGCCGCCAGCGCCGTCCGCGGGTCGTCGACCTCGCCGCGCAGCCACCGGCGCAGCACATGGTTGTGCGCGGTGATGACCGCCGACGCCGTGAGCTCGGCCGCGAGTGCGGCGCGGGCGTCGCCGCCGTACCACCCGCGCAGGTGGGTGCTGAAGAGCCGGAAGTAGCGGTGCACGCTGGCCAGCTCACGGTTCCGTAGCGGCGGCACCGCGCGGGTCAGCCGGTAGCGCTGCTGGGCCGTCTCGCCCTCGGTCAGGTAGTGCTCGAGGACGATGCCGGTCGCCTCCACCAGCGCCGCGCGGGTCGTGGCGGGCGTCGCTGTCGCGAGTCGTGCGTCGACCTGCGCCAGCAGGGTGTCGTGGTCGGGAAAGACCACGTCCTCCTTGGTGCGGAAGTGTCGGAAGTACGTCGTCCGCCCCACGCCGTCCCGGGCCGCGACATCGTCGACGCTCGTCGCCTCGAAGCCCTGCTCGGCGAAGAGCGCCATCGCGCTGTCGACGAGCCGGCGGCGGGTGGAGGAGACCATGGGCGAGTCCTGACGTTGGCGGGATTGAGTCCTGCGCATATGGTACGCAGTACCGATCCGTCTCGTTGTGAGGTCCGCGCATGAGTTCCGATTTTCCGATGTTCGCCCTTTCCGAGGAGCACCAGGCCGTCCGGGAGGCCGTTCGCGACCTCTGCGATGCCAAGGTCGCGCCGTACGCCGCCGATGTCGACGAGCACGCCCGTTACCCCCAGGAGGCGGCCGAGGCACTGCTGGCCGCGGACTTCCACGCCCCGCATGTGCCGGAGTCGTACGGCGGGGCCGGGGCCGACGCGCTCGCGACGGTGCTCGTCATCGAGGAGGTCGCCCGGGCCTGCGCGTCGAGCAGCCTGATCCCGGCGGTCAACAAGCTCGGCTCGCTGCCGGTGCAGCTCTCGGGCTCCGAGGAGCTCAAGAGCCACTACCTGGGCAAGCTGGCGGCCGGTGAGGGTGGCTTCTCCTACTGCCTCTCCGAGCCCGACGCCGGCTCCGACGCCGCGGGCATGAAGACCCGCGCCGTGCGCGATGGCGACCACTACGTCCTCAACGGCGTGAAGCGCTGGATCACCAACGCCGGGGTCTCGGAGTTCTACACGGTCATGGCCGTCACCGACCCGGAGAAGCGCAGCCGCGGCATCTCCGCGTTCGTGGTGGAGAGGTCCGACGAGGGCGTGTCCTTCGGGGCGCCGGAGAAGAAGCTCGGCATCAAGGGCAGCCCGACCCGCGAGGTCTACCTCGACAACGTCCGTATCCCGGCCGGCCGGATGATCGGTGCCGAGGGCACCGGCTTCGAGACCGCGATGAAGACCCTCGACCACACCCGGGTGACGATCGCCGCGCAGGCCGTCGGCATCGCCCAGGGCGCCCTCGACTACGCGCTCGGCTACGCCCAGGAGCGCCAGCAGTTCGGCAAGCCGATCAGCGACTTCCAGGGCCTCCAGTTCCTGCTCGCCGACATGGGCATGAAGGTCGAGGCCGCCCGCCAGCTGACCTACGCCGCCGCCGGCAAGTCCGAGCGCGGCGACCAGGACCTCACGTTCTTCGGTGCCGCCGCGAAGTGCTTCGCCTCCGACGTCGCGATGGAGGTCACCACCAACGCCGTGCAGGTGCTGGGCGGCTACGGCTTCACCCGCGACTACCCCGTCGAGCGGATGATGCGCGACGCCAAGATCACCCAGATCTACGAGGGCACCAACCAGGTCCAGCGGATCGTCATGGCCCGCCAGCTCCTCGCCGGCGTCCAGAGCCAGCTCTGAGCACGGCCTCCGCACGGACGCGGCACACGTGAGCATGCCGGACGGCGTCCGGTTTGGACGGCGATGCCAACGGGCACCCACCTCTCAACCGAGGGAGGCAGCCGTGAAGTTCATCCTGTTCGTCGTGCTGGTGGTCGTGGTGGTGTTCCTGGTCTGGAAGTACGTCCTCCCGAGCATGCGCCGCCGCTGACTCAGACGGAGGCGGCCGGCTCGAAGAGCTCGACGAGGTTGCCGGCCGGGTCGGCGACCAGTACCTGGCGGCCGCCCGGTCCGCTGACGACCTCGCTCACGAGCGGCACTCCGGCGGCTCGGAGCCGGTCGACCTCGGCGCCGAGATCCTCGACCTCGAGGTGGATCCGGTTGCGCCCGGGACCGGCGTACTCCTCCGGGGTGGCCCGGGCGCCGGAGCTGGCCCGTCCGGAGAGCAGCAGCCGCAGCGGCCCCCGGACGACGTCGGCGAACGCCGGCGCCGGGTGGCTGCGCACGGTGAACCCGAGGAAGCCGGTGTAGAAGTCGAGCGCCTGCTCGACGTCGTCGACGAGGTAACGCACGCTGGCGACGGTGGTCTCCGAGCCCATGCGCTCGATCATCACATCGGGGCGAGCGCGTGTACACCGGCCGGAAAGCGTCTTCGGCGAGACCCCATCGATCGAACTCGGCCCGCTACAGTCCGAGCGTGGCGTTCGGTGACTACCAGATCGAGATCTACTTCGCAGCGCTGTCGGGTGTGCTGCCCCGGATGCCGTTCGACTACGCCGAACTCGAACGGGACGCACTGGCGGCGCTGCCGCCCGAGCTGCGGTCCTACATCGCCGGCGGCTCCGGTGACGAGGCGACGCAGCGGGCCAACGTGGCGGCGTTCCAGGGCTGGGCACTGGTGCCGCGGATGCTCGCCGGCGCCGTCGAGCGCGACCTGTCCGTCGAGCTCTTCGGCAAGCGGCTCGGCTCGCCGTTGTTGATGGCTCCGGTCGGTGTCGTGGGTCTCTGCACGCCGGACGGTCACGGCGACCTCGCCGCCGCGCAGGCGTCGGCTCAGACCGGCGTCCCCCTCATCGGCTCCACGCTCATGAACGACCCGCTGGAGGACGTGGCCACGGCCACCGGCGACACCCCGGCGTACTTCCAGCTCTACACGCCCCAGGACCGCGACCTCGCCGCGAGCCTCGTGCAGCGTGCGGAGCGGGCCGGGTACGACGCCATCGTGGTCACCCTCGACACCTGGGTGCCGGGCTGGCGGCCGCGCGACCTGGCCAGCGGCAACTTCCCGCAGTTGCGCAACAAGGTGCTCGCCAACTACACCTCCGACCCGGTCTTCCAGGCTCTGACCGGGCCCGACCCTGATCCTGGCACGATCGTCTTCACCTGGGCGGGGACCTTCGGCAACCCGCTGTCGTGGGACGACCTCGCCTGGCTGCGCTCGCTCACCGACCTGCCGATGCTGCTCAAGGGGATCTGCCACCCCGACGACGCCAAGCGCGCGCTCGACGGTGGCATGGACGGCATCTACTGCTCCAACCACGGCGGCCGGCAGGCCAACGGCGGCGGATCGGCGCTGCAGTGGCTGCCCGACGTGGTGGCCGCGAGTGGCGACGCCCCGGTCATCTTCGACTCCGGCGTCCGTTCGGGTGCGGACGTCGTCAAAGCGCTCGCCCTGGGGGCGACGGCGGTCGCGATCGGCCGGCCGTACGTCTACGGCCTCGCGCTCGGCGGCGTACCGGGGGCCGTCCACGTGCTGCGCTCGCTCCAGGCGGAGACCGACCTGATCATGGCCGTCGACGGCTATCCGACCCTCGCCGAACTCACGCCCGCGGCGCGCCGCCGGGCCGGCTGAGCTGAGCTGAGCCCGTCCGACCTCCGCGACCGCCGGGCGCAGGTCACGAGATCCCGCCGTCCGCCCTGCACAGTGCCTTGGGCATGTCGCCGACCGTGTCCTCCCGGATGTGGCCGAAGAGCCGCTCGGCACGCTTCTCGTCCCACCGGACCTCGAGGCTGGCGAGCGGCACCACACAGCTCAGCGGGACGTCGGTCATGGCCAGGGCCCACCGTCCGGCCGCCACCGGGCTCATGCCTTCGCCGAAGGCGAAGAAGTCGGGAACGGCGTTGGCCAGCCGCCAGTAGCGCACCGGGTTGATGAAGGTCCATGGGGAGAGCACGGTGTCGCCGACCGCGGCGACGACCTCGCGCTGGTTCTTGACCCGGGCGATGTCGCCGGTGTCGGAGGTGTAGCGGGACCGGGAGTAGGCGAGAGCGGTCTTGCCGTCGACCTCCTGGCAGCCCTTCTCGACATTGAGGCCGGCGCGCGGGTCCTTCATGGCCGTCTTGGGGCAGATCTCGATGCCGCCCACCGCGTCGACGACCCCGGCGACGCCGCCGAGGCCGATCTCGACGTAGTCGTCGATCCGGATGCCGGTCGCCTGCTCGACGGTCCGCACGAGGAGCTGCGGCCCGCCGTACGCGTAGGCGGCATTGATCTTCGAGCTGCCGCGGCCGGGGATGTCGACGATGGAGTCGCGGGGGAGCGACATCAGCCGGTTGGGGCCATCGCCGGGGTGGAGCAGCATGATCGTGTCGGCCAGCTGGCTCGCGGAGTTGCCGGTCGCGAGCCTCCTGCGCTCCTCGTCCGACAGGCCCGCACGCGAGTCGCTGCCGACCATGAGGTACGTCGTGCCCGGCTGGTCCCCGGGGCGGTCGCCCTCGGGCTCCCAGTCGACCTTCTCCACCTGGTTCCACGCGTAGAGCGGCACGAAGACCAGGTAGGCGGCCCAGAGCACGAGCAGGGCCAGGATGATCCGCAGCCAGCGGCGTACGCCGCCCCGGCGACGCGGCCGACGCGGCCGACGCGGCCGGCGGCCTCCGGGGTCGGTCGGCGTCGGGGCGAGCGGAGGCGGGGAGGGCGGCCGGCCCGCAGTCTGGCTCGTGCCCGCCGGGGAACCGGAGCCGGGCCGCGACATCGTCGGCATCACTCGGGTCTCGTCGGGCCGCGGCTCACGGGCGGGCCGGCGCGTAGGGTCGGCCGCGGACGGGCCGCCGCTGGCGTCGGCGCCGCCGTAGAGCCAGTGGAACTCCGGCGTGCCCTGGCCAGGGTCGCCGTCGCCACGGGGACGGTCGTTCATGCCAGGGACGGTACCGGGTGCCTGCGCGCGCGCACGGATCCTCGGCGCGTCGTGGCCGGTGTGACCGCTGTGACTGGTGATACTGACGGGGCACCCCCTTCCCCGCTAGCAGCTCTCGGAGAGAGGCTCCCGATGCCGCCCGCTCCTTCCCCCGGGTCGCACACCACGCGCGTGAGCGTCGACGACCGCGCTGCGCGCGTGCGCTTCCGGCGCGCCATCGCGCTGATGCTGATGACGCTCGTCCTGCCCGGCTCCGCCCAGCTCGTCGCCGGCAACCGGCGCGTCGGCATCATCGCTCTGCGCATCTGGGCGGTCCTGGTCGCCGGCCTGCTCGCGTCCCTGCTCGTGGGCGTCGTGTGGCGCGGACTCTTCCTGTGGGCGGCCTTCGACACCGCCGCGCTGCTCTGGATGCGGCTGCTGCTGAGCGCGCTCGCCATCGGGTGGGCGCTCCTGTTCTTCGACGCCTGGCGCCTCGGCCAGCCGCTCACGCTCAGCATGGGCCACCGCCGCGCGGCCATCGGCGTCCACGGCGTCCTCTGCTTCTCGATCGCCGCCGGCCTGCTCTTCAGCGCGCACCTGGTCGGCGTCCAGCGCTCCTTCATCCTCGCGATGTCGGGCGACGGCACGGCCACCGGCGCCTACCTCGGCCGCTACAACGTGCTGCTCCTCGGCGGCGACGCCGGTGCCGGCCGCTGGGGCCTGCGGCCGGACTCGATGACGGTCGCGAGCATCGACGCCGAGACCGGGCGCACCGTGCTCGTCTCGCTCCCGCGCAACCTGCAGAACTTTCCCTTCGCCCGCGGATCGATCATGGCCGAGCATTTCCCCGACGGCTTCGACGCCGACTACCTCAACGGCGTCAGCACCTGGGCCGCGGACAACACGGCCCTCTTCCCGAAGTCGGACAACCCGGGTGTCGACGCGACCGTCATGGCGGTCGAGGGCATCACGGGGCTGAAGATCAACTACTGGGCGATGGTCAACCTCGACGGCTTCAAGGAGCTCGTCGACGCCGTCGGCGGCGTCACCCTCAACGTCCGCCAGCCGATCCCGGTCGGCGGCCTCGGCTCCGACGTCACCGGCTACATCGAGCCAGGCGTCCGCAAGCTCGACGGCCACGACACACTCTGGTTCGCCCGGGCGCGCGACGACTCCGACGACTACTCCCGGATGGCTCGGCAGAAGTGCGTCATGGGCGCCATGCTGGCGCAGGTCAGCCCGCAGACCGCGCTGACCAACTTCGCCGACATCGCCGAGGCCAGCTCGGACATGGTCTCGACGAGCATCCCGGCGGGCGAGTTCGGCAAGTTCGTCCAGCTCGCGATGAAGGCTAAGGACCAGAAGATCTCCACGCTGTCGGTGGTGCCGCCGATGATCAACACCGCCGACCCCGACATCAAGCTGGTCAAGGCCAAGGTCGCCGAGGCGATCGACCGATCCGAGGGCACCGCCCGGGAGACCACCGAGGCAGCCTCGAAGCCCCAGAAGGCGAAGCAGGCGACCCCTGCGGTCACCGGTGGTTCGCTCGGCTCCGCCAGCACCGGGTACGCCGCCAACGAGGCCGACGACCTCAACGCCGCTTGCTGATCGGGGACGCGCCAGCGGACCCGATCGTTGGTGGTCGAGCAGCGACCGCGCCTGAGGAACGAAGGCGCGACGGAGCGTGTCGAGACCCGGTGGGACGGGAGGCTGCGGTGGTTGCGGCGCCAGATCCGCTCTCGGGGTCTCGACACGCTCGGCGCTGGCGCGCCTCCCGGCTCGACCACCGGAGGGCGACGCCATCAGCCCGGCCTCTAGGGTGGTCGCCGTGTCCGAGCAGCCCCGTGTGATCGCCGTCGTGGTCACCTTCAACCGGCTCGGCCTGCTCCAGCGGCTGCTCGAGCGGCTCGACGGGGTCCCGGAGCTGAGCGAGGTGCTGGTCGTCGACAACGCCTCAACCGACGGCACGGGGGAGTGGCTCGCCGGGCTGGGCGACCGCGACGCCGGCGACGACCACCCTTCCACGCCCGTCGTCGGACGCACGCTCGCCGTCAACGGCGGCGGCGCGGGCGGCTTCCACGACGGCCTCGGCTGGGCGATCGAGCGCGGCGCCGACCGGGTCTGGCTCATGGACGACGACGGACTGCCCGAGCCGGGCTGTCTCACGACCCTCCTCGCGCAGCCCGACCTCGACTTCTGGGGGCCCGTCGTCGTCGACGAGGAGCGCCCCGACCGGCTGGTCTTCCCGATCCGGCTCCCGGGCGGCACCCGCGTCGTGCATGAGCTCGCCGACGTCGAGCGCGCGGCACCGGCCGGACGGATCGACGGCATCGTGATCCCGTTCAACGGCGTGCTGCTCACCCGCGACCTCGTCGAGCGGATCGGCACGCCGCGGGCGGAGTTCTTCATCTGGGGCGACGACCACGAGTACCGACTGCGCGCCGAGGCGGCCGGCGCCCGGATCGCCACCATCGTGGACGCCCGGGTCGTGCACCCGGCCGTCGGCAGCCTGGGGACGCCGATGGCCTTCGGCCGGACGACCTACAACCACAGCCCGAGCGACCTGAAGGCCTACTGCATGGCGCGCAACAACACGGTCAACCTGCGTGACTACCGCGGCTGGCCGCACGTGCTCGCGTTCTGGGCGAAGACCGTCTGGTTCTACCTCTTCACCCGTCCGCAGCCCTCCCGGATCGCGCTCAGCGCGCGGGCGGCGTACGCCGGGCTGCGCGGCGACTTCACCGGCCACGCGAGGTTCCTCCCGTGAGCGTCGAGACGGTCGCGGTCGTCATCGTCACCTACAACCGCGCCGACCTGCTGGAGCGGATGCTCGGGGGGCTGGCTGCGCTCGAGCGCCGGCCAGACGCTGTCATCGTCGTCGACAACGCGAGCACCGATCACACGGCCCAGGTGCTCGCCGCGGCCGACGTCGACCACCTGGAGGTGCTGCGCACCTCGGAGAACCTCGGGGGAGCCGGAGGCTTCCACCACGGCGTGCGCGAGGCCTACGCCCGCGGCTTCGACCGGATCTGGCTGATGGACGACGACGTGGTCCCCGCGCCCGACTGCCTGACGGTGCTGATGGCCGCCGACGAGGACTGCCTCATGACGGTCCGCGAGGACACGGCCGGCCGTCTGGTCGAGAAGGCCGCGACCCGATTCGACCTGCGCAACCCGCTCGCGGTGCGCCCCAAGACCGGGATGGTCGAGACCGAGTACGGCGCCCGCGACCGGATGCCCGACCGGGTCGAGATCGAGAACGTCGCCTTCGAGGGATTCCTGGTGCGGCGCCGGGTGATCGACGCGATCGGGCTCCCGGACCCCTCGTTCTTCATCTTCTACGACGACGTCGACTTCGCCCTGCGCGCCCGCTCGGCCGGATTCCGGATCTGGGCGCTCCGCGATGCGGTGCTCGTGCGGCAGCTGGCCTTCGACCAGCAGCACGACCTCGGCGGCTGGAAGGGCTACTTCATGTACCGCAACCTCTTCGCCGTGCATCTCCGGTACGGCGAGAACGCGCTGGTCCGCCTCAAGCCATGGCTGATCACGGCAGGGGTCGTCCTGCTCAGTCCGATGCGAGGCGGGCGCTCCGAAGCGGGCAATGTGATCCGGGCCATGCGCGACGCGCGGGGAATGCGTTCCGTGCCCGCCCGGTCCGTAGACTGACCGATCGTGTCAACCCGTTCTGAACTCCCCACGGAGTCCCGCCCCGATCTGGTCGTGGTCGGCTCCGGGTTCTTCGGTCTCACGATCGCGGAGCGCTGTGCGACCGAGCTGGGCCTGCGGGTGCTCGTGCTGGAGCGCCGCCCGCACCTCGGTGGCAACGCGTACAGCGAGTTCGACGAGGAGACGGGCATCGAGGTGCACGTCTACGGCACCCACCTCTTCCACACCTCGAACACGTTGGTCTGGGACTACGTCAACCGCTTCACCGACTTCACCGGCTACCAGCACCGGGTCTTCGCCAAGTACGAGGGCCAGGTCTACTCCTTCCCGATGAACCTGGGCCTCATCAACCAGTTCTTCGGGCGCAGCCACACCCCCGACGAGGCCCGTGCGCTGATCGCGGAGCAGTCCAGCGAGATCGCCACGGCGGACGCGAAGAACCTCGAGGAGAAGGCGATCAGCCTGATCGGACGACCGCTCTACGAGGCGTTCGTCAAGGGCTACACCGCCAAGCAGTGGCAGACCGACCCCAAGGAGCTGAGCGCGGACATCATCACGCGCCTCCCGGTCCGCTACAACTTCGACAACCGCTACTTCAGCGACACCTACGAGGGCCTCCCGGTCGACGGCTACACGGCGTGGTTGGAGCGGATGGCCGAGCATCCGAACATCGAGGTGCGGCTCGAGACGGACTTCTTCGACGTCGCGGACCACTACAAGGGCACGGTTCCGATCGTCTACACCGGGCCGGTCGACGAGTACTTCGGCCACTCCGAGGGTCGCTTGTCCTGGCGCACGATCGACCTGGAGCGCGAGACGCTCGACGTCGACGACTACCAGGGCACCGGCGTGGTCAACGCCAACGACATCGACCTGCCCTTCACCCGCACGCTGGAGTTCAAGCACCTCCACCCCGAGCGCACCTACCTCCCGGGCAAGACGATCGTCGTCCACGAGTTCTCGCGCTTCGCCGAGGAGGGCGACGAGCCGTACTACCCGGTCAACACGGCCGAGGACCGCGCCAAGCTGCTGCGCTACCGCGAGCTCGCCAAGCGGGAGCCGATGGTGCTCTTCGGCGGCCGGCTCGGCACGTACAAGTACCTCGACATGCACATGGCGATCGGGTCGGCGCTGTCGATGTTCAACAACAAACTGCGGCCGCACTTCGTCGAGGGTGCGCCGCTGACCAGCGGAGGCGTCGACGAGTGAGCCCCTCGAAGCCGGCGACCGCACGCCGGGTCCTCCAACGCCAGATCATGCCGGTCGACCGCGACCTGGACGTGCTGCCGCTCTACGTCGACCCCGATCCCGCCGTCCTGGACGCCGACAAGTACAACGTCGGCGGCGACAAGGGCGCGAAGGAGCTCAACAAGGCGTCGCTGCGCCAGTCGGTGAGCTCCGGCTCGACCATCCACCCCGACCAGATCGTCGACCGTCACGCGGTGCGCATCGAGCACGGTGAGCGGCTCTCCTTCGGCAGCTACTTCAACGCGTTCCCCGCGTCGTACTGGCGCCGCTGGACGATCATCGACGAGGTGCGACTGAGCGTCGAGCTCCAGGGCTGCGGCGCGAGCGTCACGGTCTACCGCTCGATGGCCAACGGCCGCTCGCAGCGCGTCGAGTCCCAGCAGGTCCAGGACGGCGCCGCCGGCGGCACCTTCGTCTTCGACCTGCCGCTGCGTCCCTTCGCCGACGGCGGCTGGTACTGGTACGACGTCACCGCGGGCGACGAGGACGCCGTCGTCACCGCCGTGTGGGACGCGGAGGTCCCCGCCGACCGCGTCGAGTCGGGCACCGTCACCGTCACGATCACGACGATGAACCGCCCGGAGTTCTGCTCCGACCTCATCACGCAGCTCGGCTCCGAGGAGGACGTGCTCGCGATCCTCGACCGGGTGCTGGTCGTCGACCAGGGTTCGGAGAAGGTCCGCGGGGCCGCCGGCTTCGCGGCGGCGGAGAAGGCGCTCGAGGGGCGACTCCGGGTCATCGACCAGGGCAACCTCGGCGGCTCCGGAGGCTACGCCCGCGGGCAGCTCGAGACGGTGAAGGCCGGCACGTCGACGTACGCGCTGATGATGGACGACGACGTCGTGTGCGAGCCGCAGAGCCTCCTGCGTGCGGTCGCGTTCGCCGACCTCGCCCGCCGCCCCACGATCGTGGGCGGCCACATGTTCAGCCTCTACTCGCGCTCGCGCCTGCACAGCTTCGGGGAGATCATCCACACCTGGCGCTGGTGGTGGATGTCGCCCGAGCACGTGCTGCCGGAGTGGGACTTCGCCGCCCGCAATC
>VFQN01007475.1_pt1 | contig 11759 bp, 15 predicted proteins | sample 3512371 | NCBI WGS metagenome assembly VFQN01 (sample SAMN10412370, study PRJNA504923) | tailings metagenome | isolation source: Replicate 2 from Balatoc abandoned mine | place: Philippines: Itogon, Benguet | collected 2017-08-28
CGGCTGCCGCGCCCACGGCTGCCACCGGGTCACCGGCCTCCACGCCCACCACCAAGACGAATGGGCTCAGGGCGGACCCACCGACCTCGCGAAGGGCGTCAGCCTCTGCCCCTGGCACCACGCCCGCGCCCACGACACGGCGTACGAGACGACCTACCACCCCAACGGCGCCGTCGAGTTCCACCGACGCACGTAAGAGTTCATGGTTAGACCAGCCGCGGCGCGGACGCTGGCCCGACCTAGGCTGCGCGCGTGGATGCCCCTGGGACCGAGTCCGCCCGCGCCGCCTTCGTCGACTCTCCGCTCGCTGCCGCGATGCGGGCCGCGGGTCGGCTCGAGGTCGGCGCGCACACGTACGGCGACCCGGAGGTGTGGTGGTGGGGCGAGGACGCCCGGCTCCGCATCGGTCGCTTCTGCTCGATCGCCAACGGCGTGACGATCTTCCTCGGCGGCAACCATCGGTCGGACTGGGTGACGACCTATCCGTTCTCGGCTTTCGCCGACGAGTGGCCCGAGGTCGCCGGCCACGAAGGCCATCCGGCGACGAAGGGCGACGTGACGATCGGCCACGACGTCTGGATCGGCAACGGTGCGACGATCATGTCCGGGATCACCATCGGTCACGGGGCGGTCGTCGGTGCTCGTGCGCTGGTCGTCAAGGACGTGCCGCCGTACGCCATCGTCGGCGGGAACCCGGCGCGAGTGCTGCGTCGGCGATTCGGCCCGAAGGTCGTCGCCGGGCTGCTCGAGCTGGCCTGGTGGGACTGGCCGGAGGACCAGTTGCGGGCCAACCTCCCAGACCTGATGTCCGGACGGGTCCGTCGCCTGCTGGCCCGGCACGGGCTGTGGGAGCGTGGGGGCTGAGCGCATCGCACCCTAGGGTGTCGGTGTGGGCAGGCGAGGCGGGGACCGCGTGCTCCTCGTCGTGGCCGCGATCCTGCTCGGAGTGGTAGCCGAGGTCGCCGTCCGTGGTCCTGCGACCCAGATCTGGACGACGGTCGGGACGCCCTGGCTGCTGCTCGCCGTCGTCGCCGGGCGTCGTACGCCGGTGGCGTGGCTGGCCGCCGTGGGGGGCGCGGGCTTGGTGCTGCTCGGCTTCGTCACCTACTACGCCTGGCTGCTGCTGGTGCAGGGCATGCCGTGGAGCGAGGTGCGTGACCGCCACGACGCCCTCCAATGGCTGGCGCTGGGCGCGGTCGCGGGAGCGGTCTGCGCGCTGATCGGCGTGCTCAGCCGCGATCGGCGGCGCGTCGTGCGGACCGCGGCGTGGGCGGTCGTGGTCGCGATCCCGCTCGTCGATCTCGTCGTCTGGGTCCGCGGCGAGCAGGAGGGCCGGCTTGTGGTCGTGGCGGGGCTGGGCGCGATCGCGGCTGCGCTCTTCGCCTGGGCCCTGCGCGCCGGCCGGCTGCAGCCCGAGGTGCTCGCTCCGGCGACGGTGCTCGCCGCCGTCCTCCTCTGGGAGGCGCAGCTGATCGCGCTGCGGGTGCTCTTCGGGATGCGCGTCTAGAACCCCAGAACCTAGCGCTGGCGGATCGCGCCGCTCAGCACCTCGGCGAGTTCGTCGGCGGTCTGGGCGGCGGCGAGGTCGTCGACGAACGCGGGCCGCACGCAGGCGGCGGCGATCCGCTGCACCAGGTCGAGGTAGCCGGTCGCATCGTCGCCGCGGGCGGCGACCAGCAGCACGAGGCGCACCGGGTCGTCCCCTGCATGCCAGGAGATCGGCTCGGCCAGGCGGGCGACCGCTACGGACGGGGCGGTCACGCCCGCGCTCCGTGCGTGGGGCATCGCGATCCCGCCCGGCAGCACCGTGGAGCCCTACGCCTCGCGCGCGAGTACCAGCTCGACCAGCTCGTCGACATCGGCCACCCGACCGGCGTCGTGCAGTCGCGTGACGAGTGAGCGCACCACGGACGGGGCGTCGGTCCCGAGGTCCTCGTCGAGGGCGGTGAGTGCGGTGGCGACGGCTGGGGAGGGCGTGGCGTTCATCGGCGCCATTTTCACACGGGCCGGGCGCCCGGCCTCATGCGCGGTGGCGCTGGGGTGCGCGGCGCGCGTAGGCGTCGTTGAAGGCCGCCAGGCTGCGGATGAGGTCGCGCGCCTGGTCGGCGCCCATCTCGGCGAGCACCGATCGGAGCAGGTCGGCGTGGATCGCGGTGTCGTGCTCGTAGAGCCGGCCGCCCTCGGCGGTGGGCCGCACCGGCCTGCTCGGGCTGCCGGGCACCGAGAACCGCTCGAGCAGCCCGGCTCGGACGGCGGCGTTGACCTGGCGGTTGATCGTGGAGAGGTCGAGGCCGAGCTCGTCGGCGAGCTCGCGCAGGGTGCGCGGCTCGCCGTCGGAGAGGACCCAGAGCAGCTTGAACGCCGAGGCCTCGAGCTCGACGCCCTCGACGGAGGCGTGGCGGCGCTTGCTGAAGCGGAGCAGTTCGTCGGCGAGCTCGCCGAGCAGGGACTGCTCGTTGGTACGGGCGCGGGTGGCCATGCGATCGAGGCTACCGGGCCCTTGCATCATGCATATGTACGATGCACATCGTGACCGACGCCGTGAAGACCGCCGCCGACGCGGAGCCGCTGGTTGACCAGGGGCGCCAGGCTGCGTGGCTGACGGTCGCCGTCCTCTGCTTCGGCGGCATGAGCGTCGCGCTCATGCAGACGCTCGTGATCCCGATCCAGAGTGCGCTCCCGGGCTTCCTCAACACCACGCCCGCCAACGCGTCGTGGGTCGTCACGGCGACGCTGCTCTCCGCGGCAGTCGCGATGCCGATCGCCGGTCGCCTCGCCGATCTCTTCGGCAAGCAGCGCGTATTGGTGGGCAGCTCCGTCCTGCTGCTGGCGGGCTCGCTGATCTGCGCTCTCTCGTCCACCCTCGCCCCGGTGCTCGCCGGGCGGGCGCTCCAGGGCCTGGCGATGGGTTTCGTCCCCGTCGCCATCAGCCTGATGCGCGAGGTGGTGCCGCCGGCGATGGCGACGACCGCGGTCGCAGCGATGAGTGCGACCCTCGGCGTGGGCGGTGCGATCGGCCTGCCGCTCGCCGCCTGGATCGCCGAGGCCGGCGACTGGCACACGCTCTTCTGGGTGGCCACGGGCCTGGCTGTCCTCGTGGGGCTCGGCAGCTGGTTCCTGGTCCCGCACGTGCACGACGCCCACGGCGGCACGTTCGACGTCGTCGGTGCGGTCGGTCTGGCGATCGGCCTGATCGCCACCCTGGTCGGCGTCTCCAAGGGCAACGACTGGGGCTGGGGCTCCGGCCGCACCATCGGCTGCATCGTGCTCGGTGTCGTCGTGCTGCTCGTCTGGGGCTGGTACGAGTTGCGGCGTACGGACCCGCTCTGCGACCTGCGCGTCAGTGCGCGTCGTCCGGTGCTGCTCACCAACCTCGCGGCGATCGCGATCGGCTTCGGGATGATGGCCCAGGCGATCGTCTTCCCGCAGCTGCTCCAGATGCCCGAGGAGACCGGCTACGGCCTGGGTCAGTCAATCCTGGCGGCCGGTCTCTGGATGGCCCCCGGCGGTCTGATGATGCTGGCGCTCGCGCCGGTCTCGAGCTGGATCATGCGCACCTTCGGCGCCAAGTACGCCCTCGCGCTCGGCGGGCTGGTGCTGGGCACCGGCTACCTGCTGTCCTTCTTCCTGATGAGCGCGCCGTGGGAGATCGCGGTCGCCGGCATCGTCTGCTCCGCCGGCGTCGGCATCGGGTACGCCGCGATGCCGACCCTCATCATGGACGCCGTGCCGATCCACGAGGCCGGCTCGGCCGTCGGCATCAACGCGCTCATGCGGTCGGCCGGGACCACCGTGGCGTCGGCCGTCATGGCCGCGGTCCTCACGGGTATGACGATCGCGGGCACCGGGGTGCCGTCCGAGGACGCCTTCAAGGTGTCCTTCCTGGTGGCGACGGCGTCCGCCGTGCTCGGTGCGGTGCTGGCGCTGCTCATCCCGAAGGCGGACCGGGCGGCCGCCTGAGGCGACCATCCGGGGCAGGCGGCCCCGAGGTCCGGCACCTCGACGGCGACGTCATCTGCCGCCGAACATCCCCAGCCACCGCTCGGCGTCGGGCGTCATCCGGTCGTGGTCGGCGGCGACCCGGCACCACTTCTTGGTCGCGCGGAGGAAGGTCGCGGGGTTGTAGACATCCTCCTCGCCGGACCACAGCCCGTCGCCGCCGTAGGTGAGGATCGTGATGTTGCTGGCGCCGTGGCCCGCGCCGTCCCCGGGGTCGTGCATCTCGTTCCAGACCTCGCAGACGATCCGGCCACGCTCCTCGTCGACGACGTGCCACAGGATCGGGAAGTGCGGCATCTCGCTGCCGGGGAACGCCGTCATCGTGCGCACGATCCAGGTGCGGATCTCCTCGCGACCGTGGAAGCGGCCGTAGGCGTGCTCGACGTACGTCGCGTCCTCGGTGAAGAGGTCCGCGAAGTGGGCCCAGTCGCCCGACCCGGCGATGCGGTCCACCTCCTCCTGGTAGCGGACGAAGGCGGACTCGAGCTCCTGGCGGGAGTAGTGGCTCATGGCAGGGGACTGTAGGGGTCTTGCGGCCGAATAGGAACACGTTCTAGATTGGACAGGTGTCCAGTTCCACTGCCGAGCGGCTCCTCGAGGCTGGCCGCGAGGAGTTGCGCGCCGTCGGTCACCACACGCTGAGCATCCGCACGGTGGCACAGCGCGCGGGCGTCTCCTCGGCCACGGCGTACACCTACCTGGAGTCGAAGAACCGGCTCTGCGCGGAGCTCTTCTGGCGCTTCCTCCACGAGGACGCCCACGTCGACCCGGCAGGCACCGACACCGTCGACCGGGTCCGCTGGGTGACCCGCACCCTGGCCCGGCGGCTGGCCGGAGCCTCCGAGCTGGCCGCGGCGGTGACGCCCGCGCTGCTCGGGTCCGACCCCGAGGTCGACGAGCTGCGACTGCGCATCGGTGCCGAGCTGGTCCGCCGCTTCCGGGTCGCCCTCGGCGAGGACGCCGACCCCGCGGTGCTGGAGGCGCTCGCCCTCGCGTTCTCGGGCGCCCTGCTCCAGGCGGGCATGGGCCTGCTGACCTACACCGAGATGGGCGAGCGGTTGGATGCGGTCGTCGCCGTGATCATGAGGGGCAACACGTGAGCGTCGTGCAGAGCAGTCCCGCCCTCGACCCCTACGACTACGGGTTCCAGGACGATCCGTACCCCGTGTATGAGTGGCTGCGCGAGCACGAGCCGTTGCACCACAACCCCGAGCTCGACCTGTGGGCGCTCTCTCGGTACGAGGACGTCGCGGAGGCGATGCGCACCGAGGGCACCTACTCCAACTCCTACGGCGTCGCGATCGAGAAGTCCGCATGGGGCCCGTACGCGTACAAGGTGATGTCGATCCTCGGCATGGATCCGCCCCGGCAGAAGCGGCTGCGCTCGCTCGTGTCGCGCGGCTTCACCCCGCGCCGGGTCCACGACCTGCTCCCGCGCATCCAGGAGCTCACCGACCGCTACCTCGGTGAGTGCCTCGAGCGGGGCAGCTTCGACTGGATCGCCGACTTCGCCGGCAAGCTGCCGATGGACGTGATCTCCGAGCTGCTGGGCGTCCCCGAGGAGGACCGCGCCGAGGTCCGCCGCCAGGCCGACATCGTGGTGCACCGCGAGGACGGCGTCTACGACGTGCCGCCGGCCGGTGCCGAGGCCTCGCTCTGGATGATCAGCTACTTCATGGACATGGTGACGCAGCGGCGGCGTCAGCCCGTCGACGACCTCACCAGCGCCCTCATCGAGGCGGAGATCGACGGCGAGCGGCTCACCGACGACGACGTGATCGCCTTCCTGTTCCTCATGGTCGTCGCCGGCAACGAGACGACGACCAAGCTGCTCGGCCATGCCGTCTTCCACCTCAGTCGCCACCCCGCACAGCACCAGTTGGTCTTCGGCGGCACCGGCAACCTCGACCTCGTGGCTCCGTGGGTCGAGGAGACGTTGCGCTTCGACACCTCCACCCAGTTGCTGGCCCGCTACCTCCTGCGCGACGTCGAGCTTCACGGACGGGTGGCCCCTCAGGGCGCCAAGCTCTTGCTGTGCGTGGGCTCCGCCAACCGGGACGAGTCGGTCTTCAGTCGGCCGACCGAGTTCGACATCACCCGCGAGGACGACGAGCTCGCGAAGACCTTGTCCTTCGGCGGCGGCCGGCACTTCTGCCTCGGCGCCAACCTGGCCCGACTGGAGGCGCGCGTGGCCCTGACCGCCCTCGTGCAGCGGGCCCGCGCGATCCAGGTCGACCACGATGCCTGCCGCCGGGTGCACTCGGTCAACGTCCGCGGCTTTGCCGCCGCGCCGATGTCGGTGGTCGTCCGATGAACAAGTACTCCCAGCCGTCGCGCCGGCCGGCCGTCGTCACCGGCGCCTCGTCCGGCATCGGCGCGGCCACCGCCCGGTCGCTGGCCGCGGCGGGGTTCCCGGTCGCGCTGGGTGCGCGGCGTACCGAGAAGTGCGAGGAGGTCGCGGCGCAGATCCGCGAGGCCGGCGGTGAGGCCGTCGTCCACGCGCTCGACCTGACCGACGAGACCTCGGTCGCGACCTTCGCCGAGAAGGTGGCGGCCGACCTCGGCGACGTCGAGGTCGTGATCTCCAACGCCGGTGCGGTCGCGCCCGGCACGACCCACGAGGTCGATACGGAGCGGTTCGCCCGCGAGCTCGACCTCAACGTCGTCGGGTCGCACCGGCTGGTGCGGGCGTTCGTCCCGGGCATGGTCGAGCGGCGCCGCGGTGACCTGGTCCTCGTCTCCTCCGACGTCGCCGTGCACCCGCGGCCCTTCATGTCGTCGTACGCTGCCGGCAAGTGGGGCCTGGAGGGCCTCGCGCATGCGATGCAGATGGAGCTCGAGGGCACCGGCGTGCGGGCGTCGATCGTCCGACCCGGACCGACCTGGAGCGAGATGGGCACGGACTGGGACGTCGACGACGCGGCGTTCGTGCTGAACCAGTGGGTGCGCTTCGGGCTGGCCCGGCACCCGCACTTCCTCAAGCCCGCCGCGATCGCCGACGCGATCACCACCGTCGTCAGCGCGCCGCGCGGCGTGCACATCAACCTGATCGAGGTCTCTCCCGAGGCTCCGCTGGAGGACCGATGACCATCCAGGAGGTCAGCTACGCGATCCCCGACGACGGGCACGGTCACCTGGCCGAGATGCGGGTCGACCCGATCGGCCTGTTCCAGCGCGTGTACGACGAGTGTGGCGACCTCGGCCGCTTCCGGCTCGCCGACAAGGAGGTCGTGCTGGTCTCCGGCGCCGAGGCTCAAGAGCAGTTCTTCCGGGCGCCGGACTCCACCCTCGACCAGGCGGCGGCGTACCCCTTCATGACGCCGATCTTCGGCAAGGGCGTCGTCTTCGACGCCTCGCCGGAGGAGCGCCAGCAGATGCTGAAGAACCAGGCGCTGCGCGGCGACATGATGCGGGGGCACGCCTCGACGATCGAGGCCGAGATCAACCGGATGGTCGCCGAGTGGGGCGACGAGGGCGAGATCGACCTGCTCGACTGGTTCGCCGAGCTGACGATCTACACGACGTCGGCGTGCCTGATCGGCAAGCCGTTCCGGGAGGAGCTCAACTCGTCGTTCGCCCACCACTACCACGACCTCGAGCGCGGGACCGACGCGCTGGCGTACGTCGATCCCTACCTGGACATCGAGTCCTTCCGGGTCCGCGACGCCGCGCGGGAGAAGCTCGTCGAGCTGGTGCAGGGGATCATCGACCGCCGCCAGGAGCGGGGGACCGTGGCGCGTGCGGACCGCGACCTGCTCGACGTGTTGATCTCGATCGACATGACCGCCGACTACATCACCGGCATCTTCATCTCGATGATGTTCGCCGGTCACCACACCTCATCCGGCACGGCGTCATGGGCGCTCATCGAGCTACTGCGCAACCCCGAGACGATGGCGGCGGTCGTCGAGGAGCTCGACGAGCTGTACGCCGACCCAGACGGAAGTGGCGCCGCCGAGGTCTCGTTCCAGGCGCTGCGGTCGATCCCGCAGCTGGAGGCCGCGCTCAAGGAGACGCTGCGGCTGCACCCGCCGCTGATCATCTTGATGCGCGTCGTCCAGGAGGAGATCGAACTGGCCGGGCACCCCATCCCGGTCGGCACGGTGGTCGCCGCCTCGCCGCGGGTCTCGAACCGGATCGCCGAGGACTTCCCCCAGCCCGACGCCTTCGACCCCGGCCGCTACCTCGACCCGCGGCAGGAGGACCTGCAGAACCGCTGGACCTGGATCCCTTTCGGTGCGGGCAAGCACCGCTGCGTCGGCAACGCCTTCGCGATGATGCAGATGAAGGCGATCTTCTCGGTGATCCTGCGCGACTACGAGTTCGAGATGGCGCAGCCCTCCGAGACCTACCGCGACGACGTCTCGAAGATGGTTATCCAGCTCGAGCAGCCCTGCCGGGTCCGCTACCGCAGGCGGGGTTTCGAGGCTCGCTCCGCTCGCACCTCAACCCCCGGTCCCGGTGGTTGAGGTGCGAGGAGCGCCAGCGACGAGCCTCGAAACCACCACCACCGGTGGTCTCCGATGAGAGTCGTCGCCGATCTCGGCCTCTGCCAGGGGCACCAGATGTGCCAGGGCGAGGCGCCCGAGGTCTTCGGGTTCGACGAGGCCACCGACCAGGTGACGGTGCTCGAGGAGCACCCCGACGAGTCCCTGCGGTCCGACGTGAAGGCCGCCGTCCAGTACTGCCCAGCCATGGCGCTCGCCATCGAGGAGGAATGACGTGACCGACCTGACGAGGGCCGAGATCGAGGAGTTCTGGGAGTCCTGGCTCGACATCAACCGGCAGGCGGAGGCCTCGGGTGACTGGCGAGGGTTGGCCGAGTGGTACGCCGAGGACGCGACGTATGGCTGGATGCTGACGCCCGACGAGCACTTCATGGCGGTCGGTCGTGACCAGATCCGGGACTGGGCGATCGGCATCGAGATGGACGGCTTCGACGGCTGGCACTACGACTACCAGGCGACCGTCATCGACGAGAAGAACGCCATGATCGTGGGCTTCTGGAAGCAACGCGCTGGGATCACCGACGACTCGACGGGCAAGGAGTTCGAGATCCCCGGCCTCGGCGGCTCGTGGTTCGGCGTCGAGCGGCAGCCGGACGGTGAGCTGAAGTTCTCCTGGCAGCGCGACTGGTTCGACTTCGGCGCGATGGCGCACACCATGGGCCGCGTCGTGAAGTCCGGCAAGGCGCCGGACACGCTGATGCAGCGGCTCAAGGTGTTCGGTCTCGAGGTGCCCGGCCACTACCGCCCCGAGGACCTGCCCTCCACCGTGTGGCCGCCGCCGGTCGAGCGCGGCGCCTACATCACTCAGCAGACCCGCACCCAGGAACCGACCCGATGACGCTTCCGCCGCCTGCTCAGCAGCTGATCGACGGCAAGCTCGTCGCGGCCTCGGACGGCACGTCGTACCCGATCCTGAACCCGGCGACCGGCCGGGAGATCGGCCGGGCGCCCGACGGCACGGCAGCGGACGTCGAGGGGGCGATCGCTGCCGCCCGCCGGGCCTTCGACGAGTCGGACTGGTCGACGAACGCCGAGCTCCGGCTGCGTTGCCTGCGACAGCTGCACGCGGCCCTGCTCGACCACGGCGATGCGTTCAAGGAGCTCACGACCGCCGAGGTCGGCATGCCCGGCTTCATGATGGGCGCGGCCGGGTTCGACGTACCGGTGGAGGGCCTGAAGTGGGTCACCGACCTGCTGGAGGGCTACGCGTTCGAGACCGACCTCGGCGTGGCGAAGCCGATGGGCATCCCGTCGCGCCGGACTGTGCGTCGCGAGCCGGTCGGCGTCGTCGCGGCGATCACGCCGTGGAACGTGCCGACCCAGATCAACCTCGCCAAGGTCGGCCCGGCACTGGCCGCCGGCTGCACCGTCGTGCTCAAGCCAGCGCCCGATACCCCCTGGGTCGCGGCGGAGCTCGGTCGCCTCGTGGCCGAGCACACCGACATCCCCGCCGGGGTCCTCAACGTCGTCACGCCGCGCTCCAACAAGGTCGCAGCGGTGCTCACGAGCGACCCGCGGATCGACATGGTCTCCTTCACCGGCTCGACCGCGACCGGCCGGGCGATCATGGCCGCGGTCGCGCCGACGCTGAAGAAGGTCTTCCTCGAGCTCGGCGGCAAGTCGGCCGCGATCGTCCTCGACGACGCGGACGTCGCCGCGGCCGCCGGGGCTACGGCCTTCACCTCGATCATCCACGCCGGCCAGGGATGCGCGATCACCACGCGGCTCGTCGTACCGCGCGAGAGGTACGACGAGGCCGTGCAGGTCGCCGCCGCGACGATGGAGTCGATCGGCGCGAAGGACCCGGCCGACCCGGGCGCGATCTGTGGCCCGGTGATCTCGGCCGGGCAGCGCGACCGGGTGGCGGCCTACCTGCGACTGGCCGAGGAGGAGGGCGGCACCTTCGCCACCGGCGGTCACGTCATCGACCGGGACGGCTACTGGGTCGAGCCCACGGTCGTCGCGGGCCTCGACAACTCCTCGCGGCTCGCGCAGGAGGAGATCTTCGGCCCCGTGCTCGTCGTCATCCCGCACGACGGCGACGACGACGCGGTACGCATCGCCAACGACTCGGCGTACGGCCTCTCCGGCTCGGTGGAGTCCGGGTCGTTGGAGCGGGCGAAGGCGGTCGCGGTGCGGATCCGCACCGGCACGATCGCCGTCAACGGAGGGGTCTGGTTCAGCCCCGACGCACCGTTCGGCGGCTACAAGCAGTCCGGCATCGGCCGGGAGATGGGCGTCGCGGGGTTCGAGGAGTACCTCGAGACGAAGACCGTCGCGGAGCCGGCATGAGGTGGTTTCGAGGCTCGGGCCTGGCGGCCCTCACACCTCAACCACAGTGGTTGAGGTGTGAGGCGCGCTAGCGCCGAGCCTCGAAACCACCACCGACGAAGGAGAGAGATGAGCAGGTTCCAGGACCAGGTCGTCGTCGTCACGGGCGCGGCGCAGGGCATCGGTGAGGCGTACGCGCGGGCGCTCGCGGCCGAGGGCGCATCCGTCGTCGTGGCCGACCTCAATGCCGAGGCCGGCGAGCAGGTCGCGTCCGACATCGGCGGGCTCTTCGTCCGCACCGACGTGTCGTCGCACGAGTCGGCGGCTGCGCTGGTCGAGGCCACCGTCGCCGAGTACGGCGGGATCGACGGGCTGGTCAACAACGCCGCGATCTACGGCGAGATGGCGTTCGACCTGCTGATCAGCGTCGACTGGAACTACTACCGCAGGTTCATGTCGGTGAACATGGACGGCGCGCTAGTGATGACCCGCGCGGTCTATCCCGAGATGCAGAAACGCGGCGGCGGCTCGATCGTCAACCAGTCCAGCACGGCGGCGTACCTCTACTCCGGCTTCTACGGCCTGGCGAAGGTCGGCGTGAACGGCCTGACCCAACAGCTCGCGCACGAGCTCGGCGGGATGCGGATCCGGGTCAACGCGATCGCACCGGGTCCGACCGACACCGCCGCCACCCGCACCCAGGCGGGCGACGCGGCCCAGGAGCTGGTCAAGGGCCTCGCGCTGAAGCGGATGGGCCAGCCCGAGGACCTGGTCGGCGCCTGCCTCTTCCTGCTCTCCGAGGAGTCCTCGTGGGTGACCGGGCAGATCATCGCGGTCGACGGCGGACAGACGTTCCGCGCATGAGGGTCGGGTTCGTCGGGCTGGGCACCATCGGCAAGCCGATGGCGCTGCGGCTCGCGGCCGCGGGCGGGATCGACCTGTGGGTGTACGACGTGGTGCCCGAGCCGGTCGCCGAGCTCG
>VFQN01007476.1_pt1 | contig 11758 bp, 12 predicted proteins | sample 3512371 | NCBI WGS metagenome assembly VFQN01 (sample SAMN10412370, study PRJNA504923) | tailings metagenome | isolation source: Replicate 2 from Balatoc abandoned mine | place: Philippines: Itogon, Benguet | collected 2017-08-28
ATCAACGGCTCAGAAGCGCCGCATCACCCAGGAATAGCCATGGCCGAGATAATCGACCGGCAACTGGATGAGCGAGGTGACGGTGTCGCGCTCCGGCAGGACCGCGCGAATCTGCGCCAGCGCCTTCACGGCAAGGCCGGGGCTCGGCTCCGCCCGAGGGGCAGGCTCCACGGCAGGCGTGGCCGGCTCGGCCTCATCGGCCGATGCCGTCTGCTGGGGTTGCTCCTCGCAGAAGGCGATCACGACCGGATAGCTGACGTCGCCATAAGCGCGGATGCGCGCCTCGGCGTCGGCGTGGCACGCGGCGACGCTGTCCCAGCTCTGCTCGGGCTGGGCGACGTAGTGGCACTGCGTCGCTGCATCGTCGCAGCCGAGGATCGTCATCAGGACAAGGGCAGAAATCATCGCCGTCTCTCTTGGTCTTGAGGCCCCTCATGCCCGCATGAGTCGCGCTAAAGCGCGGCGCGGGCATGGCGAAATCAAGATTTGACGGTCATTCCTCACGCCGGAAGGGGCTGCGTTCTTCCAGATAAGAGCCGATCGCCTCCACGTCGCGGCGCTCGCGTTCGAGATAGTCGGCGACCGCGTTGCGCAGGCCCGGATGAGCGATGTAGTGCGCGGAATGCGTCGTAACCGGCATGTAGCCGCGCGCCAGCTTGTGCTCGCCCTGCGCGCCCGCCTCGACGACCTTCAGCCCATGCGCGATCGCGTAATCGATCGCCTGGTGGTAGCAGACTTCGAAATGCAGGAAGGGGTGGTCCTCGATGCAGCCCCAGTTGCGGCCGTAGAGGCGCTCGGAGCCGATGAAGTTGATCGCGCCCGCGATCGCGCGGCCTTCGCGCCTGGCGATCACCAGCAGGATATCGTCCGCCATCCGCTCGCCGATCAGCGAGAAGAATGTCCGGTTGAGGTAGGGCCGGCCCCATTTGCGCGAGCCGGTGTCGACATAGAAGGCGTAGAAATCGTCCCAGACGCTTTCGGTCAGGTCGCGCCCGGTCAGCCACTCGCAGGTGATGCCGTTTTCCAGCGCCTCGCGCCGCTCGCGACGCAGGGCTTTCCGTTTGCGAGACGCCAGCGTTGCGAGAAAATCCTCATAGTAGCCATAGCCCTCATTGTGGAAATGGAACTGCTGGTCGGTGCGGTGCAGATACCCCGACGCCTCAAGCGCTTCGACGTCCGGCATCTCTGCGAAGGTCACATGGACGGAGGATGAGCCCAGCCGCTCGTTGAGCGTCTTCAGCCCCTCGGCGAGCGCTTGGCGGATCGGCTCACCGTCGAGCGCTTCGTCATGCAGCAGGCGCGGGCCGGTCGCGGGCGTGAACGGCACCGAGACCTGAAGCTTCGGATAGTAGCGGCCGCCGGCTCGCTCATAGGCATCCGCCCAGCCATGATCGAAGACGTATTCGCCCTGGCTGTGCAGCTTGACGTAGCAGGGGACGGCGCCGACGAGCCTGCCATCGCCGGTTTCTAGCCGCAGATGTTGGGCGATCCAGCCCGACCGCTCGCCAACGCAGCCACTGTCTTCAAGTGCAGAAAGAAAAGCGTGCGAGATGAAGGGGTTGTAAGGTAGGGCAAAATCTTTGTGCGAACCGGCTAGCCTGTGCCATTCCTCGACCGTGAAATCGCCAATGCTCGGGCAGATGCGGATGACGAAGCTTTCGCCCCCGCTGTTTCCGCCGCCGCCATCCCGCAAGTCGCTCATCGCATCCTAGATACGGCGGCTATGGTGCAATGCAAGATGGCGGCTGAAGATCAATCCGGCAGGAAGCCCTCGAAGGTCATCTGGTCGGCATGGGCAAAGGTCCGCTCGACCGCGGCCTCGTCGCGCACCGTCCATGTGATGACCGGCATCGCCAGCGTTTCGCGAACCGTTGTGACGAAGCGGTTCGGCAAATCCTGCACGTAGAAGGATGTGAACGCGATCGGATAGGCCAGCATCGAGAAATGCTGTTCCAGCTCCGCCGGCGCCTTGCCGTAGGCGGTGAGCCCGCCGGGAATGCCCGGCGCGTCCGTCTCGAAGCGGCGGATGTAGCGATGCTCGAAGGACATGATCGCGGCCTTGCCCGCATAGCCTGCGAGATCGCGCGCGACGGCGGCCACGAGATCATCGTCCCGGCCCTCGACGCCCTTGAGCTCGATCACGATCGGCACGCGGCCGGCGACGAGGTCGAGCGCCTGGCGCAGTGTCGGCACACGTTCCGGCGTCCCGCCGACTGCCATGCGGCTCAGGCTCTGGGCGGTCTCCTCGAAGACATTGCCGGGCCGGCCAGCAAGTCGATCGAGCTCGCTGTCGTGGAAGACTACCGGGACGCCGTCCGCCGAAAGATGCACGTCGCACTCGATCGCATAGTCATGCTCGATGGCCGCGGCGAACGCTGCCAGCGTGTTCTCCCAGCGTGTCCTGTTCAGATCGTGGAGCCCGCGATGCGCGATCGGCCGCGCCGTGAGCCAGGCGATGTCGCGCATGATCAGGCCTTGAACTCGACGATGGCTTCGACTTCGACCGGCGCGTTGAGCGGCAGGCTCGCCATGCCGACGGCGGAGCGCGCATGCTTGCCGCGCTCGCCCAGCACCTCTGCGATGAAGTCCGATGCGCCATTGGCGACGAGGTGTTGCTCGGTGAAGTCAGGCGTCGAAGCAACGAAGACCGTGAGCTTCACGACGCGCGAAATCTTCTCCAGATCGCCGCCGAGCGCGGCCTTCACCTGCGAAAGAACGTTGATCGCGCAGGCCCGCGCCGCGTCCTTCGCCTTGGCCGTATCGAGGTCGCGGCCGACAAGGCCAGTCGCAATCAGCTTGCCGTCGACGAGCGGCAGCTGGCCGGCCGTGAAGACCAGATTGCCCGTCACCGCATAGGCAACATAATTGGCCGCCGGTGCGGCTGCCTGCGGCAAGGTCACGCCCATGGATGCCAGGCGTGCGTCGATCGTGTCACTCATCGTGTCTTCCTTATCTTCTGTCCTGCCGGTATGGGTCGGGGGCGCAAGGTGCAATCTTTGCCGCGCTTCCGCCACGAAAAAAGACTGGGTTGCCAGGCACCCATGGAGAATAGCCAATGCGCGTGAAGCGCCTGTGTCACCTCATCGCCGCCTCGACCGTGCTGGCCGGTTTTCCGCTCGCCGCCGAAGCCCTGCAGCCGCACCGCGCCGTCTATGACCTGACGCTTGCGCCAGGCACGGGTGGCAGCGCCGTGTCCGGCATTTCCGGCCGCATGGTCTATGAGTTTTCCGGCTCCGCCTGCGAAGGCTACTCGGTCAAGTTCCGCTACGTGACGCAGTTTGACACCGAAAACAATTCCCAGCTGATCGATGAACAGTCAGAGACCTTCGAGGCGGGCGACGGATCGACCTTCCGCTTCGATACGCGCTCCTACATCGACGACAATCTCGATCGCGAGACGGTCGGCAGCGCCGCGCCGCGCGAGGGCGGCATCGCCGTCGAGGTCGAGAAGCCCGAGCCCAAGAGCGTCGAACTCGGCCAGGCGATGTTCCCGACCCAGCACCTCGTCGACCTCATCGCGCGGGCAGGGCGCAACGAGACCTTCTACGAGGAGCAGATCTTCGACGGCTCCGACGGCGGCGAAAAGATCATGACGACCACGGTCGTCATCGGCAAGCCGACGCAAGTCGCCGGCGACGACCCCGAGCGCGAAGTCGTGCTCGCTGCAGGCGAGGAGCGCTACTGGCCCGTCGACATGGCCTATTTCGATCTGTCCGACGCTGAAGCAGGCGGCGAGGAGATGCCGAGCTACCACATCTCCTTCAAGCTTCACGAAAGCGGCCTGACCCGCAGCCTGACCATGGACTATGGCGAATTCGCCATCGCCGGCCGGCTGGTCGACTTGGAAATGTTTCCGCTTGAAAGCGGCGATTGCGCCGAATAGGGCGGCAAAGCTTGCGCATGGCGGCAGCAGCGGCTATATGCGCGCCCATTCCACACACGGGCTTTGGGCTTGAGACCGGGAGAAATCCGGCTCCGGCCTCCGGTGGCAAGAGGGAACTGTCCCGATGCCGATGGTCCGTGGAGGCTAACCGGAAAGGAAAAGAACGATGGCATTGCCTGATATCAGCATGCGCCAGCTCCTCGAGGCCGGTGTCCACTTCGGCCACCAGACGCACCGCTGGAACCCGAAGATGGCTCCCTACATCTTCGGCGAGCGCAACAACATTCACATCATCGACCTGTCGCAGACGGTGCCGCTCATGCACCAGGCGCTCAAGGTCGTGTCGGACACCGTATCGCGCGGCGGTCGCGTGCTCTTCGTCGGCACCAAGCGTCAGGCCTCCGACCTGATCGCCGAAGCTGCACAGCGTTCGGCCCAGTACTACGTCAACGCCCGCTGGCTCGGCGGCATGCTGACGAACTGGAAGACGATCTCGAACTCGATCGCCCGTCTGCGCAAGCTCGACGAGCTGCTCGCCGGCGAAGGCCAGGGCTTCACCAAGAAGGAGCTCCTGAACCTCCAGCGCGAGCGCGAGAAGCTCGACCGCGCGCTCGGCGGCATCAAGGACATGGGCTCGATCCCGGACCTGCTCGTCGTCGTCGACACCAACAAGGAAGCGATCGCGCTGCAGGAAGCCAAGCGCCTCGGCATTCCGGTCGTCGCCATCGTCGATTCGAACTGCGATCCGGACAAGGTAGACTATCCGATCCCGGGCAATGACGACTCGGCCCGCTCGATCGCGCTTTACTGCGAACTCATCTCGCGCGCTGCCATCGACGGCATTGCGCGCCAGCAGGGCTCGCTCGGCGTCGACATCGGCGCTTCGGCCGAGACGCCTGTCGAGCCTGCGCTCGACGCACCGTCCGAAGAGGCCGGCAAGGCCTGATCCGTCGCCCGCTCGGGCCGGCAGGGTTGAGGGGAAACCCATCATCCGCCGGTCACGAGCGCCGGAGCATTCTGGTCACTGGCGGCGCACCTGGCGTAATCCGGGCTGCGCCGCGACCGTTTTCGAACATGGGAAGAACGAGACGATGAGCATTTCCGCTGCACAGGTTAAGGAACTCCGCGACGCCACGGGCGCCGGCATGATGGACTGCAAGGCGGCGCTCGCCGAGACCAACGGCGACTTCGAGGCAGCCGTCGACTGGCTGCGCAAGAAGGGCATCTCCAAGGCCGACAAGAAGGCCGGGCGCACGGCTGCCGAAGGCCTGATCGGCGTTGCTTCGGGTGGCACCTCGTCCGTCGTCGTGGAAGTCAATTCCGAGACCGACTTCGTCGCCCGCAACGATGCCTTCCAGCAGATCGTCCGCAACATCGCCGAAGTCGCCCTGACCACGGACGGCTCGACGGAAGCCGTCGGCGCCGCCACCTATCCTGGCAGCGAAAAGTCGGTCGTCGATACGATCAAGGACGCCATCGGCACGATCGGCGAGAACATGAGCCTGCGCCGCACCGCCATGCTGTCGGTCGGCTCGGGTGCAGTCGCGACCTACATCCATAACGCGGTTGCCGACAACCTCGGCAAGCTTGGCGTGCTCGTCGCCGTCGAGACGACGGGCAATGCGGATGCCGCGCGCGCTTTCGGCCGCCAGGTCGCCATGCACGTGGCTGCGACCAACCCGCTCGCCCTGACGGCGGAAGAGGTCGATGCCTCGGCCGTCGAGCGCGAGAAGGCGATCTACGCCGACCAGGCGCGCCAGTCGGGCAAGCCCGAGAACATCATCGAGAAGATGGTGGAAGGCCGCATGCGCAAGTTCTTCGAGGAGGTCGTCCTCCTCAAGCAGGCTTTCGTCATCAACCCTGACGTGACCGTCGAGCAGGCGCTCAAGGATGCCGAGAAGGACATCGGCGCGCCGGCGAAGATCACCGGCTTCGTGCGCTTCGCGCTCGGCGAGGGCATCGAGAAGGAAACGTCCGACTTCGCGGCTGAAGTGGCTGCTGCGGTCAAGAAGTAACCTTCGCATCATCAAGTGCTTGCGACGGGCGCCGCGTGACATCGCGGCGCCCGTCGTGTATCGAGACTGCCGCTCCAATGACCCGAAAGACTGCCGATGCCCGACCAGCCAGCCTATCGCCGCGTTCTCTTGAAGGCCTCCGGCGAGGCGCTGATGGGCCAGCAGGGTTTCGGCATCGACGTCTCGGTCGCTGACCAGATCGCAGCAGACATTGCCGAGGCGCGCTCTCTCGGCGTCGAGGTCGGCGTCGTGATCGGCGGCGGCAACATCTTCCGTGGCGTGGCGGTAGCGTCTGCCGGCGGCGACCGCGTCACTGGCGACCACATGGGCATGCTGGCGACCATCATCAATTCGCTGGCGCTGCGCACGTCGCTCACCAAGCTCGGCGTCGATGCAGTGGTCCTATCGGCCATCGCCATGCCAGAACTCTGCGAGAGCTTCTCCCAGCGCCAGGCGACCGCGTACATGAACCAGGGCAAGGTCGTGATCTTCGCAGGTGGTACGGGCAATCCTTTCTTCACGACCGATTCCGCAGCGGCGCTGCGCGCAGCCGAGATCGGCGCCGACGCACTTTTCAAGGGCACGCAGGTCGACGGCGTCTATTCGGCTGACCCGAAGAAGCAGCCCGACGCGACGCGCTTCGAGCGGATCACCCACGAGGAAGTCCTCAACCGCGGCCTCGCCATCATGGACACGGCCGCCATCGCGCTTGCGCGCGAGAATCACATTCCGATAATCGTCTACTCGATCCACGAGAAGGGCGGGCTTGGCGAGATCCTGCGCGGCGGTGGCCGCTGCACGGTCGTTGCCGACGCCTGACCGCTCCCCCTGATCCTCACCCCACTCAAGAAACGACCGACGCCAGGAGAACGCCAATGAGCACCGGAGTTGATTTCAAGGACCTGCAGCGGCGCATGGATGGCGCCATTTCGTCCTTCAAGTCGGACCTCGCCTCGCTGCGCACCGGCCGCGCCTCTTCCAACCTGCTCGATGCGATCAACGTGCAGGCCTATGGCTCGTCCATGCCGCTCAACCAGGTCGGCACCGTCACCGTGCCGGAGCCGCGCATGATCTCGGTGTCGGTCTGGGACAAGGCCCTGGTCAGCGCCGTCGACCGCGCCATCCGCGAATCGAATCTCGGCTTCAACCCGATCGTCGACGGCACGAACCTGCGCATCCCGCTGCCCGAGCTCAACGAGCAGCGCCGCAAGGAACTGGTCAAGATCGCCCACCAATACGCCGAAAGCGCCCGTGTCGCCGCCCGCCATGTTCGCCGCGACGGCATGGACGCCCTGAAAAAGGCGGAGAAGGACGGGGATATCAGCCAGGACGATTTGCGCGTCTCCTCCGATCGGGTGCAGAAGATGACGGACGACACGATCTCGACCATCGACTCGGCCCTGACCGAGAAGGAAGCGGAGATCATGCAGGTCTGAGCCGGTTCGGACCGCGGCGCGAAAGGAAGCCCGATGGTGACGCCGCCGACTCATGTCGCGATCATCATGGACGGCAATGGCCGCTGGGCGAAGGCCCGCGGCCTGCCGCGCGTCGCCGGCCATCGCGCCGGCGTCGAGGCACTGCGCCGCACGGTCAAGGCCGCGGGCGACATGGGCATAGGCTGGCTCACCGTCTATGCCTTTTCCTCGGAGAACTGGTCGCGCCCACCGGCCGAAGTCAGCGACCTGATGGGCCTCTTGCGGCTCTTCGTGCGCAATGACCTCAACCAGCTTCATGCCAGCGGCGTGCGCGTGCGCATGATCGGAGATCGTAGTGGGCTCGATGCCGACATCGCTTCGCTGGTCGAGGAAGCCGAGCGCCTGACGGTGGCCAACACCGCCATGAACCTAGTCATCGCCTTCAACTATGGCGCGCGCGACGAACTCGTCCGCGCTGCCCGCACCATCGCAGCGGCCGCAGCCGCCGGCACGTTGACGCCGTCCGAGATCGACGCGCGCAGCTTCGGCGCCTTCCTCGACACGGCCTTCATGCCGGACCCCGACCTCGTCATCCGCACCAGCGGCGAGAAGCGCCTGTCGAACTTCCTCCTCTGGCAGAGCGCCTATTCGGAACTCGTCTTTTCCGACTGTTACTGGCCCGATTTCAACGCCGCGCGGCTTGCCGAAGCCGTCGAGACATACGCCTCGCGCGAACGCCGCTTCGGCGGTCTGACCGCACGCGAAGTCGCATCATGACCGGCGGAACCCCGCAGCCTGCGAAGGCGTCCGAACTGCGCCTTCGCGTCGCCTCCGCACTTGTGCTGGCAGGCCTGACGCTGACGCTGACGGCGCTCGGCGGCGTCTTCTTCCGCCTGCTCGCAGCCATCATCGGGGCAGCCGTCCTTTATGAGTGGATCACGATGACCCGCTCGCGCATGGACCAGACCCATGTTGTCCTGCTGGCGAGCGCGCTCGCGCTCGTCCTTCTCGCGCTGGTGTTCGGATTCACGATCGAGATCCAGCTGGCGCTTCTCGGCGTCGGCGTCGTGCTCGCCGCCGTCCACGCCAGCTTCGCGCGGCTTGGCGCATGGGGCACCGTCGGCCTTGCCTATGCCGGACTGTCGGCGGTGTCGCTCGCCGCCGTGCGCGGGACAGGCGGGGCAGGGCTGATCACTATCCTCTTCCTCTTCGCCGTCGTCTGGGGCACCGACATCCTCGCCTATTTCGTCGGCCGGCGGCTCGGCGGGCCCAAGCTCGCGCCGAAGGTCTCGCCCGGCAAGACCTGGAGCGGCGCGATCGGCGGCACGATCGCAGGCATTCTTGCGGGCCTCGCCATCTGGGCATTCGCCGAGCCTGTACACGGTCTCGTCTGGTTCGCCGGCCTCGCCTTCGTCCTGTCGGCGACCGGGCAAATCGGCGATCTCTTCGAAAGCTGGGTCAAGCGGCGCTTCTCCTTCAAGGATTCCTCGCGCCTCATACCCGGCCATGGCGGCGTGATGGACCGCGTGGATGCCCTTGTCGCGGCCGCCTTCGTGCTCTTCGTGGTCGGCGTTGGCACCGTCGGTCCGCGGGCCGTGGAACACGCCTTTTTCATCGATTGAGCGACTGGCGCATCACCGCTTGATCTGCGAGACAGGCAGTCGCATCGCCACGCAAATGCCGGCTTTGCCAAGACACTGATGCCGGCACGGCGATTGGGGTAAGGGTTTGGGCGAATTCCTGGGCAGCATCTTCGGGCTGGACGGCCTGATCCTCGGCACCATCGTGCCGTTTCTCTTCGTCCTCACCGTCGTCGTCTTCGTCCATGAGATGGGCCATTATCTCGTCGGCCGCTGGTGCGGCATCGGCGTGAAGGCCTTTTCCGTCGGCTTCGGACCCGAACTGATCGGCTTCAACGACCGCCGGGGTACGCGCTGGAAACTTTCGGCCATCCCGCTGGGTGGCTACGTCAAGTTTCTCGGCGACATGACGGTCACCAGCGAGCCGAACCAGGACGAGATAGAGCAGCTGACTGAGGAAGAGCGCAGGCACGCCTTCCATACTCAGCCGGTCTGGAAGCGTGCCGCGACCGTCTTTGCAGGTCCCGCCTTCAACTTCATCCTGACAATCGTCGTCTTCACCGCGATGTTCGGCATCTACGGCAAGTTCGTCACCGAGCCGACGGTCGCCGAAGTGCGCGCCGAAAGCCCCGCTGCCGAAGCCGGCTTCATGCCGGGCGACCGATTCGTTTCGATCAACGGTTCGCGCGTGACGACCTTCGCGGACGTCCAGCGCCTCGTCTCGGGCCGCGCCGGCGACGAGTTGACCTTCGTGATGCTGCGGGGCGACGAGGAAGTCACGCTGACCGCGACGCCGGAGCTGATGGAGCAGACCGACGCGCTCGGCAACGTGATTCGCCTCGGCGCGATCGGCGTCGTGAACAACGAGGAGATGGGCCAGCCGCGGCTCGTCACCTACTCGCCCGTCGAGGCGATCAGCCAGGGCTTCATCGAGACCGGCTACATCATCCAGCGGACCGGCCAGTTCCTGCAGCGATTCGTTTCAGGCCGCGAGGATCGCTGCCAGCTCGGCGGGCCGGTGCGGATTGCCGAGATGTCGGGCCAAGCGGCCTCGCTGGGCTTCACCTGGCTCGTGCAGCTTGTTGCACTTTTGTCGGTCGGCATCGGTATCTTGAACCTGTTGCCCATTCCTCCGCTCGACGGCGGCCACCTGATGTTCTACGCTGCCGAGGCAGCAATGCGCAGGCCGGTTTCCGAGAGGGTAATGGAAGCGGTCTATCGGGTGGGTGTGCTGCTTGTGATGGGGTTCATGGCCTTCGTATTCTGGAACGATATTTTTGGCTGCTGAGGGCAGGGGATCGTGGCTTCGCGGCCGGGGGAAATTTGCAAAGCGTTTACCATCATCGGCGTTCGGCGTGACGTGAAAGCCACGGCCAGCCTTTTAGTAAACGCAAATTAACCGGGAGCCTTGCGTGTAGGGTAAATCCGGCTATTACGGTGAGACTTCCTTACCGGGGGCGTTCGGATTTCTCGACGTGGGGACAACGAGAAAAAGGGTTTCGAGGACCATATGAGGGCCATTTCGCGTTTCAAGAGCGCCGCTTCCGCGGTCGCACTGTCGGCCGGTCTGGTCGTCACGGGGGCAGGTGTCGTTGGCGTTGCCGCGATCTCCGTTGCTCATGCAGCAGTCGTCAACAGCGTCGATGTGCGCGGCAACCAGCGTGTGGATGCCGAGACGATCCGCACCTATGTCGGCATCGCGCCCGGCCGGAATTTCTCGAACGCCGATATCGACGAGGCCGTTAAGCGGCTGTTCGCCACCGGGCTGTTCTCGGATGTCCGCATCAACCAGGTCGGTTCGACGCTGGTCGTCCAGGTGTCGGAATATTCCGTCGTCAACAACGTCATCTTCCAGGGCAACCGCCGCATCAAGGACAACGAGCTGTCGGCCAACACCCAGCTCGGCCCGCGCCAGCCCTTCTCGCAGGCTCTTCTCGACCGCGACATCGAGGCGATCAAGTTCGCCTATGGCCGCGTCGGCCGCGACGATACCGAGGTGACGGCGCAGGTTGTCGATCTCGGCCAGAACCGCGTCAACGTCGTCTTCAACATCCAGGAAGGCGGCCGCACCAAGATCAACACGATCGCCTTCGAGGGCAACAGCGCGTTCTCCGACGGCCGTCTGCGCGACGTCATCATGACGAAGCAGTCGAACATCCTGTCGTGGCTGACCCGCAACGACATTTATGACGAGCAGCGCGTCCGCGCCGACGAGGAAGCGCTTCGCCGCTTCTACTACAATCGCGGCTATGCCGACTTCCAGGTGCTGTCCTCGGTCGGCACGCTCGATGAGGTCAACAACGAGTACAACATCGTCTTCACGATCGATGAAGGCCCCCGCTATTCCTACGGCGCGGTCGACATCGAATCGTCCGTTTCGGGCGTCGACGTCTCCGGCCTGCAGGGCCTCCTGAAGACGCGCCCGGGCGGCACCTACAGCGCCAAGGACATCGAAGACACGATCATTGCGCTGACCGAGCGCCTGGCAGGGCAGGGCTATGCCTTCGCCCAGGTCACGCCGCGCGGCGACCGTGACTTCGCCAGCAACACGATCTCGATCGTCTACATGATCGACCAGGGCCCGCGCGCCTATGTCGAGCGCATCGAGATCCGCGGCAACACCCGCACTCGTGACTATGTCATCCGTCGCGAGTTCGACCTGGCCGAAGGCGACGCCTTCAACCAGGTCATGGTGCAGCGCGCCCGTCGTCGCCTGGAGGCGCTCGACTTCTTCGAGACCGTCAACATCTCGACCGCTCCTGGCTCGGCCGGCGACCAGGTCGTGCTGATTGTCGAAGTCGTCGAGAAGTCGACCGGCGAGTTCTCGATCGGCGCCGGCTACACGCTCGGCCAGGGCATTGACGG
>VFQN01007477.1_pt1 | contig 11757 bp, 13 predicted proteins | sample 3512371 | NCBI WGS metagenome assembly VFQN01 (sample SAMN10412370, study PRJNA504923) | tailings metagenome | isolation source: Replicate 2 from Balatoc abandoned mine | place: Philippines: Itogon, Benguet | collected 2017-08-28
TCGGGGTCGGGGTCGGGGTCGGGGTCGGGGTCGGGGTCGGGGTCGGGGTCGGGGCACCAACGAAAAACGCGCCGCCTTCCTCGGCGACGCGTTTCGATGTTGCGGGTGCTGCTATGGGTCTTCGATCAGACCGCGGCGACTTCCTGGCGCTTGGCGGGCTGCGCAAAGCGCTCGCCAAGAGTACGCAGCTCGACGAACTCGTTCGCCTTGAGCTCTGGGTACCGATCCTGCAGGTAAACCATGGTGTTGTCGAACCACTCCTTCTGGTCTACCGGGTGACATCCGATCACCCCGCACTGCATGATCTGCTGGAACATCTCGTCACGGGCCTCTTGATACGGCGAGGGCACCATGGCGTCACGACGCGGACGAAGCTTGGGCTTGGCCATTTCCTCTGGGTAGTGCGTCCAACACGCTGTCCGGCGATTCCGGTACAGCATACAAAAGCTAACTGATGAGACACCCGGATCCTAGGGGTGGAACGCCGTTTGCCACATCGTCGGACGGGCCGACATAGGGGTTACGGCCTCCAGGCCCCGATCGCTGACGCCAGGGCGTCGGGCTCGAGCTCGGGTGTCAGCTCGCCGACGGGCGTACGCGCCACCACGGGCCGCAGTTGGCAACCCGGCAGCAGCGCCCGCCAGCGTGCTATCCTCTCAACCGGTGAGCCGGCATCCGCGTCACCGGCTGGCCTTCGGCCGCCCGACGCGCCATCGACCCGGCGGCCTCCGGGCTCGGCGCTCAGCCAGAGCAGCACGTCGCTGCGCAGGGTCTCGAGTGCGTCGCGGGACTCGTCGTCCAGTGTGACAGCGACTGCCAGCTGCAGCAGGCGGGCCGCGCCGTCGGGTCCGGCAAAGGGGGCCAGATGCCGCGCCAGCGCGAGATCGCTGAGGGGCTGACCATCGGGCATGCTGCGCGCCAACAGCGGCTCCAGCAGCGGCCTGGCGCCAAAGAGGCTGTGCGACGACAGCGCCGCGGTCACCGTGCTGCGCTGCAGCTGACGAACGGCGGGCCCCGGGAGATCGTCCGGGTCCAAAGGGTCCACCAGCACGAGACGCTGCACGCGGTCCGGTGCGCGTTGCGCGAGCAGCAGGGCCACCAGCGCGCCCAGTCCCACGCCCACCACCACGCCGGGCGCGGCCCGCAGGGCGAGCAGTGCCAGCTCCACATGCGCCGCCTGTTCCACGGGAGTGAGCCCGCGCTCACCGGGCGCCACAGACTCCCCGAAACCCAGCAGGTCGGCTGCCAGCACGGTGGCCCCCGCTTCGGCCAGACGCGGGACGACTCCCCGCCACACAAACGTGCTGGTCCCGAACCCATGCAGCAGCACGACGGGCGAGCCGCCGTATCCCGTGCGCTCCACGTGCAGCGCCAACCCGGACGCCGGGCCCGTCAGCGGGACGTAGAGATGGTCGGTGTACATGGGAGGCGGGGCGCGGGCACACGAGGCATGGCGTCAGGATAGCGCCAAAGGCATCGCGTTGCCTAGTTTCCTCGCAGCCTGTCTCGCGCGGCCGGCACGGTAGTGTTCTCGTCGCGCCTCTCCCCACCGAACGGCCGGCCTGACCGGTCCGCACCAGGAGCACGAGTGGCCAAGGTTTCGCCCAAGAAGAAGTCGAACACCGGATTCCTCGCCGTCATCGGCATCATCCTGATTGCCGGCGGCGCCGGCATCTGGACCAGCATGACCAAGAAGCCGGTGTCCATCGAGGCCGCGCCCGGCGCGCCGCTGCCCGAGGCCGAGGGCTATCTGCGTGGCAATCCCGATGCACCCATCACCATCGCGGAGTTCGCCGACTTCGAATGCCCGGGCTGTGGCCAGTTCGCCACCCTGCAGGGCCCCGACATCAAGTCGCGCATCATCGACGCCGGTCTCGCCAACTTCCGCTTCTACGACTTCCCGCTCACGTCCATTCACCCGAACACCATTTCGGCGCACATGGCGGCCGCCTGCGCGAGCGATCAGGGCAAGTTCTGGGAGATGCACGACCTGATCTTTGCCGGGCAGTACGACTGGAACGGTCAGGCCACGAGCAATCCGCGCAAGTTCATGGACAGCTACGCACAGCAGCTCGGGCTCGACATGAAGGCCTTCGGGGAGTGCTTCGATACGCAGAAGCATCTGCCGCGCATCCAGGCCAACGCGAAGATGGGCACGGAGCGCGGCGTCGGATCCACGCCCACGCTCATGATCAACAACCGCATCTACGCGGGTGGCCTCACGGCCGATCAGATCAAGAAGATCGTGGACTCGCTGGTCGCCGCTGCCCCCGCGGCCGCGCCTGCGGCTGCACCCGCCGCCGACAAGTAAGCGCGCGTTACGCCTGCCGCCGTCGCGCGGCGGCTTCAGCCAGACGAATGGCTGCAGTTGGCGCCGCCGGTTCCATGACCGGCGGCGCGTTGTTTTGCGGGTCGCCGGTCACCACGCGCTCGCTTGCCGAACGCTCACTGGCCGGCCGCAGTCCCTCGCCCAGCGCCACCAACGCGCGTGTCACCACCACCGACGCCAGCGGATCGGGCAGCGTCAGTTCACGCACATAAATGTCCAGCGCCCGCTCGTAGCCGATCTCGGATGCGAGGGTGTCGACGAAATGCAGCGCATTCTCCACGTGCGTGCGAATGAGCGCTTCTTCGGCACGCGCCTGCGCAAGCCGCACGCGCTGCTCGGCATCAGCCGAGAGCTTGCGGGGAAACAGGGATTCGGGAAACAGGCGATTGAGCATCGACATACGCTGCTAGACGATACACACCGGCCACGAGTTTCGTTCGTGACCGGTGTCACAGCGGCTGCCAACTTCGTCAGGAATTTCCCGTTCGTTACGCGCGTCGCCCACCGGGCTGCGCCGTAACGACGAGCCTCGGCCTCAGGACTCCGTGGCCTCGTACTGCGCCTTGAGCGAGTTCACCACACTCGGGTCGGCCAGCGTGGTCGTGTCACCCAGCGCGCGGCCTTCGGCAATATCACGCAGCAGGCGACGCATGATCTTGCCCGAACGTGTCTTGGGCAAATCCGCACTGAAGAGAATGTCGTCGGGTCGCGCCAGGGCGCCGATTTTCAGTGCCACATGTTCGCGCAACTCGTCGCGCAGCGCGGCACTCTGCGTGAAGCCGGCGCGCAGCGTGACGAACGCGGCAATGGCCTGTCCCTTGAGCTCGTGCGACTTGCCCACCACCGCCGCCTCGGCCACCGACGGGTGATCCACCAGCGCACTCTCCACTTCCATGGTGCCGATGCGATGACCGGACACGTTCAGCACGTCGTCCACACGGCCCAGAATCCAGAGGTAGCCGTCGTCGTCGCGCTTGGCGCCGTCACCGGGGAAGTAGAGGTCGGGGCGACCGGGCCACTTGCTGAAGTAGGTATCCACGTAGCGCTGATCGTCACCCCAGATGGTGCGCAGCATGCTGGGCCAGGGCCGCGTGATGGCCAGCAGGCCGCCACCGGTTTGCACTTCGTTGCCCTGTGTGTCCAGCAGCGTGGCGTGTACACCCGGGAAGGGCACGGTGGCCGAACCGGGCTTGGTGGCCGTCACGCCGGGCAGCGGCGAGATCATGATGCCGCCGGTTTCCGTCTGCCACCACGTGTCCACAATGGGGCAGCGTTCCTTGCCAATGGTCTTGTGATACCACATCCACGCTTCGGGATTGATGGGCTCACCCACGGAACCCAGCAAGCGCAACTGCGACAGATCGTGCTTCTCCACATGCGCGCTGCCCCACTTCATGAACGCGCGAATGGCGGTGGGCGCCGTGTAGAAAATCGTCACGCCGTAGCGTTCGCAGATCTGCCAGAAACGATCCTTGTCGGGCCAGTCGGGCGCCCCCTCATACACAACGCAGGTGGCGCCGTTGGCCAGCGGACCATACACCAGATACGAGTGCCCCGTAATCCAGCCGATGTCGGCCGTGCACCAGTACACGTCTTCTTCCTTGAGGTCGAACACGTACTTGGTCGTGGAGGCCACGCCGGTGAGATAGCCGCCGGTGGTGTGCACGATGCCCTTGGGCTTGCCCGTGGTGCCCGACGTGTAGAGGATGAACAGCACATCCTCGGCGTCCATGGGCTCGGGCTCGCAGTACTTGGGCACCTGACGCTTGAGGCGATGCCACCAGTGATCGCGGCCGTCCTGCATCTCGGCAAAGGTTTCGTCGCCCACGCTGCTGCGGCGGCGCATGATGACGAGCACGTTCTCGATGCTGGGGCAGGCCTTGAGCGCTTCGTCGGCGTTGCGCTTGAGCGGCACCATCTGCCCGCGGCGATACCCTCCGTCGGCGGTGATGAGCAGCTTGCAGCCGCAGTCGTTGATGCGATCGCGCAGCGACTCCGGCGAGAAGCCGCCAAACACCACGGTGTGAATGGCGCCGATGCGCGCGCAGGCCAGCATCGCAATGACCGCTTCGGCGATCATGGGCAAGTAGATGGCGACACGATCGCCCTTCTTGATGCCCAGCTTCTTGAGCATGTTGGCCGCGAGATTCACTTCGCGGTACAGGTCCCAGTAGGTCCAGGTGCGCCGGTCTCCGGGCTCGCCTTCCCAGATGAGGGCGGCCTTGTTGCGACGTGGGCCATGGATGTGCCGGTCCACGCAGTTCACTGACACATTGAGTTTTCCACCCTGGAACCACTTGGCATGCGGCGGCGTCCACTCGCACACCGAATCCCAGGGCTTCATCCAGTCCAGCGTGGCCGCTTCGCGCGCCCAGAAGTTTTCGGGGTTGAGTGCCGCGTCCTCGTGCAGGCGCGGCGTGGCCACGTGCGCTGCCGCGCGGAAGGCGTCGGACGGCGGAAAGGAGCGGTGCTCCTGCAGGAGGACGTCGATATCGCTCATGATGGCGGACCGGGTGGGAGGCGCCGAATGGGCCGGCAATGGAGACTCCGGGTACGCGCGCGCGCCCTCTGCCTCGGTCGCGTGCGTGCACCCCACCCGCTAATGTAGAGCGATGCCGATGCCCGACGAAACCGGCGCGATCACTCTCGCGTCCCCCGATGCCACCGTGCAGGCGCACGGCCTGGTGCGGGCCTTCGGTCGTCGGCGTGCGGTCCACGAGGTGTCGCTGACCCTCGGCGCCGGGGAATGTCTGGCCCTCTTTGGGCCCAACGGCGCGGGCAAGACCACCTTGCTGCGCCTGCTGGGCGGGCTGCTCAAGCCCACACGCGGCCAGGTCACGCTCATGGGCACGCCGCTGCCCGGCTCCGGGGCCACACGCCGGCTGGTGGGGCTGATCAGTCACCACAGCATGCTCTACCCGGCGCTCACGGTGCGCGAGAACCTGCAGTTTGCGGCCGAGTGCCAGGGCGTGCCCGATGCCGCCACCGCCACCACGCGTGTGCTCGACCTGCTGCGGGTGCGCGATCGTGAGCACATGCCCGTGCGTTTCCTGAGCCGTGGCCTGCAGCAGCGGGTGAGCATTGCGCGCGCGCTGGTGCACGGCCCGCGGCTCGTGCTGCTGGACGAGCCCTACACCGGGCTCGACGAAGTGGGCGCGCTGGCCTTCACGCAGGCGCTGCGCGCGCTCAAGGCCGAGGGGGCTACGCTGGTGCTGGTCACCCACAACCTGGTGGAAGGCCTGACGCTTGCGTCGCGGGCCGTCATCATGCGTGACGGGGCCTTTGTGCACGATGAGCCGGCGCCGCCTGAGGGCTTTGATCTCGCCGCCTTCCAGCATCGCTATCGCGATCTGGTGCACGAGGGACTGACGGCGTGAGTGCGGTGTCGCCGGCGCTTCCACCGTCATTCCTGCGTGATGCCTGGCGCATTGCGCGCAAGGATCTGCTCATCGAGTTCCGCACGCGCAGCGCCTTTCTGGCCGCGGCGGTGTTTGCGGTGCTGTCGGTGGTCATCTTCCGCTTCACCTGGGACCCCACAGCCATCCCCGCCATGGATCTGGCACCGGGGGTGCTCTGGGTGATTTTCACCTTTTCGGGCTTGCTGGGACTCAACCGCTCCTTCGGTCTGGAACTGGCCGAACGGGCCTACGACGGTCTGCTGGCCAGTCAGGTCTCGCGCGAGTCGGTGTTTGCCGGCAAGGTGCTCGGCAACCTGGTGTTCGTCTGCGGCATTCAGTTGTTGACGCTTCCGGCGGTCGTGCTGTTCTTCGATCTTCCGGTGGGCGGGGCCTGGCTGCTGCTGCTGGTCATCCTGTTGCTGGCGTCGCTGGGGCTCGCGGCGGTGGGCACGCTGTTCGCGGCGGTTGCATCCAACACGCGACTGGCCGAACTGCTGCTGCCCATGATGACGCTGCCGTTCTTCGTGCCGCTGGTGCTGCCGGCGGCGCAGGCGTCGGCGGTCATATTGCGCGGGTTGCCGGCATCGGACGCGGCGGCCTGGCTCAAGGTGCTCGTGGGGTTCGATCTGGTCTTCGTGTCGGCCTGTGTGGCCGTCTTTCCGTTTACGATCGAGGAGTAGCGTATGGCGTCGTCCGTGACGACCGCTGAGCGCATGGAACTGCCGGCGCGGGTGCGACCGGTGGACGGGTTCCTGCTGGTGTCGCTGTTGCTGGTGGCGGCCACCTGTGTGCGCGCCATCTGGTTCACACCCGTCGACGCCATGCTGGGCGCGGCGCAGAAGATCTTCTACGTGCACGTGCCGGCAGCCATCGCGGGCCTGTACATCGCCTGCGGTCTGCTGGCGGTAGCCAGCATTGGCTACCTGTGGATCAAGGACGAGCGTCTTGATCGTCTGGCGGAAGCGAGCGCCGAAGTGGGTCTGCTGTTCATGGGAGTGGTGCTGGCCACGGGCCCAATCTGGGCACGCACAAGTTGGGGCACCTGGTGGGTGTGGGAGGCGCGCATCACCAGCACGCTATTCCTCTGGTTGCTGGTGTTGGGCTATCTCGTGCTGCGTGGCGCAGTCGAAAGCCCCGAGAGCCGCGCCCGTCTTTCGGCCGTCATGGGTTCGCTGGCCGCACTGCTGGTGCCGTTCATTCATCTCACCGTGCGACTGTTCCGCGGCATGCATCCGGGTCCGGTGGTGCTCAAGCCGGACAAGCCCTCGCTGCCGCCCGAAATGCTGACCACGTTCCTTTTGGCGTTGCTCGCATTCCTCATGTTGTTCTTTGCGCTGCTGCGTCTGCGCTTCCGTTGGGCTGGGCTGCGCAATGCGCAAGCCGAGCTGGAGGCCGTCTGATGTTGCTCTCTCTGCTACTGCGCGTGGCGCAGGACACAACCGCCTACGTGGCGCGTCCGAGCGGACCGCCGGACACGGTGTCGTACATGTGGGCCGGCTATGCCGTGGCCCTGCTGTGCTTTGGTGGCTACATCGTGATGCTGGCGCGCCGCATAGCGCGCACGCAGGCAGCGCTTGACGCGTCCGCGCTTGACGCGTCCGCGCTTGACGCGTCCGCGCTTGACGCGTCGTCGCGTGCCGGCGGCTCCACCTCGGGGTGACATGAACAGCGCGGGTCGTCTGCCGGCGCATCTGGCCGGCCTGCGCATTGCCGTTACGCGAGCCACCGAGCGCGGCGGTCCGCTGGCCGAGGCGCTGCGCCGACTTGGCGCGACCGTGCACGAGGTCCCGCTCACTCGCATCGAAACACTGGATCTCGCGCCACTGCATGCGGCCGTGGGTCGGTTGGCGCAGTACGACTGGATTCTGCTCACCAGCGTGAACGCGGTGGAGCATCTCGCGCGCGTGGTGCGTGAGCGACAGGCGCAGGCGGCCATGGCCACACGGCGACTGGCGGTAGTGGGCGAGGCCACAGCGCGTGCCGCCGACGAGCAGGGCTGGCGCACCCCCACCGTGCAGCCCGAGCGCTCACAGGCCGAGGGTGTGCTCGATGCCCTGGCCGAGCGCACAGACATCGAGGGCAGCCGCGTGTTGTACCCCTGCGCGGCCGGGGCGCGCGATGTGCTGCCCGACGGGCTGCGTGCGCTCGGCGCCGAGGTGGACGTCATCCCGGTGTACCGCTCGGCCAGTGACCCGGAGGGACAGGCGCGTCTGGCGACCCTCGTGCGCGATCAGGCACTGGACCTGGTCACGGTGGCCGCACCAAGCGCCGTGGACGCCCTGCTCGACGCCCTCGCGCCCGAACAGGCCGGGCGCCTGCCGCTGGCCTGCATTGGGCCGGTCACCTCGCGCGCCGCCCGTGTGGCCGGCTTTCCGGTCAAGGTGGAGAGCACGGCGCCCACCGTGGAAGGCTGGGTACGGGCCATCGTGCAGGCGCATGCGGCCGCGCCAAACAGGACGGAGTCGTCCAAGGCGGAGTCGACCGGGAACGGTTAAGTTGCGCCGATGTCTTCCGCACCGCTTCGCATCGGGACCCGCAGTTCCGCTCTCGCGCTCGTGCAGGCCCGCCAGGTGGCGGCGCTGCTGGCTGCCCGGGGCGTGACCACCGAGCTGGTCACCTACACCACCATTGGCGATCGCATTCTCGACCGGCCGCTCGCGGCCATTGGCGAGAAGGGCCTGTTCACCGCTGAACTCGAAGCCGACCTGCGCACGCACCGCATCGACTGCGCGGTGCATTCGCTGAAGGATCTGCCCACGGCGGACCCCGAGGGCCTGCTCATTGTGGCCCTGCTCGAGCGCGAAGACCCGCGCGATGCACTGGTGGTGCGCGAAGGCGTAGCGGCCACGTCGCTCAGCACACTGCCCGAGGGCGCGCGTGTGGGTACCTCGTCATTGCGGCGCCGTGCGCAGCTGCGGGCGCTGCGTCCCGATCTCGATGTCGTGGACCTGCGTGGCAACGTGGGCACACGGCTGCGCAAACTCGACGAAGGGCAGATGGACGCGGCCGTGCTGGCGGCAGCGGGTCTCAAGCGTCTCGATCTGGGGCACCGCATCACAGCGCTGCTCGATGCGCCCGAGTGGCTGGGTGCGCCGGGGCAGGGGGCGGTGGCCGTACAGGCCCGTGCCGACGACGCGCCCATGCTGGAGATACTGCGCACCTTGGACCACGCCGAAACGCGTCAGGCCGTTGCCGCTGAGCGCGCGCTGCTGGCGGCGCTCGAGGGCGGCTGTCAGGTGCCCATTGGGGCCGCCACGCTGCACGAGGCCGAGTATGGGCTCATGCTGCATGCCATGGTGGCCAGTCTTGATGGCGAAAGTGTGCTGCGTGGCGGTCTCCCCGTCACGCTCGACGCGCCGGCGGAAAGTGGACGGGAGCTCGCGCGGCAGTTGCTGGCCGCCGGCGGCGCCGACATTCTCGCCGGCGTGCGCGCCAATGCGCCCACACATTCCGCTTCTCCTTCCTCACCGGCCAGCTGATGAGCGATCCCTCCATGCTGTCCGACGACATGCTGTTCGGTCTCGAGCCATCACGTTCGCCCGTACGGCTGCGCCGACTGCGTCGCAGCGAAGCGCTGCGCCGCGTGGTGCGCGAAACACGCCTGCATGCCGCGCAGTTCATCTGGCCCCTGTTCGTACGATCGGGCACGGGCCTGCGCACCCCCATCGGCTCCATGCCGGGCGTGTTTCAGACCTCGGTTGATGAACTGGTGAAGGACGCCAGTCGCGCCGTGGAAGCGGGCATCGGTGGTGTGCTGCTCTTTGGCATTCCCGACCACAAGGACAGTGTGGGCTCGTCGGCCTGGGATCCGCACGGTCCGGTGGCCGAAGGGGTGCGCGCCATCAAGGCCGCGTATCCGCAGTTGCTCGTCATCACCGACGTGTGCATGTGCGAGTACACCGACCATGGACACTGCGGCGTGCTCACCGGCGAAGGCGACGTGGACAACGACGCCACACTCGAGCTGCTGGCGCGTGAAGCCGTCGCCCACGCCGAGGCGGGCGCGGATATCATCGCCCCCAGCGACATGATGGATCATCGGGTGGGTCGTTTGCGCGAAGCGCTGGACGAAGCCGGGTTTTCGCACCTGCCCATCATGAGCTATGCGGCCAAGTACGCGTCGGCCTTTTATGGCCCGTTCCGTGAGGCAGCGGAAAGCACGCCAAGCTTCGGCGACCGGCGCAGCTACCAGATGGATCCATCCAATGCGCGCGAAGCGTTACGTGAAGTGCGGCAGGATGTCATCGAAGGCGCGGATATTCTCATGGTCAAACCAGCCGGTGCCTATCTCGACATCATTTCCGCCGTCAAGCAGGACACCGGCATGCCGCTGGCCGCCTATCAGGTGAGTGGCGAGTACTCGATGATCAAGGCCGCCGCCGAGCGCGGCTGGATTGACGGGGACCGGGCCATGATGGAATCGCTGGTGGCCATTGCGCGCGCCGGTGCCGATCTGATCATCACCTACTTCGCTCTCGACGCGGCCGCCGCACTGCGCGCGCGCTGACCGTTGACGGGCTTCGCTGAATTCGGAGCATTCTGATGTTGCACAACCCCTGGCACGACATGCCGGCTGGCAAGCAGCCGCCGGAACAGGTCACGGCCATCATCGAGATTCCCTCGGGATCGCGAAACAAGTACGAGCTGGACAAGGATACGGGGCACTTCAAGCTCGACCGCGTGTTGTATTCTGCCGTGCACTATCCGGGCGACTACGGGTTCATTCCGCGCACGTTGCACGAGGACAACGATCCGCTCGACGTGCTGGTGAAGATCAACGAGCCCACTTTCCCGGGCTGCCAGATCAACGCCCGCCCCATTGGCGTGCTCACCATGCTCGACAAGGGTGAGCCCGACGACAAGATCCTCGCCGTGCCGGCGGACGATCCGTACTACGCCGATGTGTTCGACATTGCCGACGTGTCGTCGCACTACCTCAAGGAAGTCGAACACTTCTTCTTCATCTACAAGGATCTCGAGGGCAAGCGCATGGAGATCACGGGATGGAAGAACTCCGTGGCCGCCATCGAGATCATTGCCGCCAGCATGCAGCGCTACAACCAGACGTTCAACAGCTGAACGTCTGGTGCAATTCCGGGCTCACGCCGCGCGAAACACCAGCGCGGCGTTGATGCCTCCGAAGCCGAAGGAATTGGACAGCACGGTGCGCGGAGTGAGCTGACGGCCTTCGCCGCGAATGTAATCGAGGTCGCAGGCCGGGTCGGGCATTTCCAGATTGACCGTGGGTGGCGCCCAGCCGCGTGAAACGGCCAGTGCAGAAATGGCGGCCTCGAAGGCGCCACTCGCACCCAACGCATGCCCGTAGTAGCCCTTGGTGCCCGACACCGGCACCGCGTCGGCATGCGCGCCAAATACCTGACGAATGGCCAGCGTCTCTGTTGGGTCGTTGAGCGGTGTGCTGCTGCCGTGCGCGTTGATGTACTGCACGTCGCTCACGCTGGTGTCGGCATCCTGCAGCGCCAGGCGCATGCAGCGTGCGGCCTGCGACCCATCGGGGCGCGGCGCGGTCATGTGATGGGCGTCGTTGGTGGTGCCGTAACCCGCCAGTTCGCCATAAATGCGCGCCCCGCGCGCCACCGCGTGATCCCAGGCCTCCAGCAGCAGCACCGCTGAACCTTCACCCATCACAAAGCCATCGCGGTTGGCGTCGAATGGACGCGACGCATGCGCCGGATCGTCGTTGCGTGTGCTCATGGCGCGAATGAGCGCGAAGGCGCCAAAGCACAGCGTAGCCAGCGGGGCCTCGGCGCCACCGGCCAGCATCACGTCGGCGTAGCCGTCACGGATTTGCCGCATGGCCTCGCCAATGGCCATCGCGCCCGACGCGCAGCTCATGGCGTTGGTGCAATTGGGCCCGCTGATGCCAAACTCGATGGCCATGTTGCAGCTGGCCGAACCACCAAACACCGCCAGCGCGAGCGTCGCATCCACGTCGCGCAATCCGCCCCGCTGAAAACGTGCAGCCTGTTCCTCGGCATAGGCCACACCACCGAGCGCTGTGCCCATCAT
>VFQN01007478.1_pt1 | contig 11757 bp, 21 predicted proteins | sample 3512371 | NCBI WGS metagenome assembly VFQN01 (sample SAMN10412370, study PRJNA504923) | tailings metagenome | isolation source: Replicate 2 from Balatoc abandoned mine | place: Philippines: Itogon, Benguet | collected 2017-08-28
CAAGGGGGGCCATAAGGACGAAACATAGTGTTAGATTTCTAAGTGGCAGAAGACGGGGCTTAGGCGTCAATCTCCACACGGGGTCCCGACCGTCTCGAAAGGACCTTCGTCCTGTGACACCACAACTCGTTCAAGTACGAGGCCAAGGTGGCTTGAGGGGCCTCCCTCATGACAGTGCACATGTCTCTATCTTGCATGCGCAAAGCGTGCTCAAAGTTACTCCTAATGCTTTCGTAAACAGGGCACTCTGCGAGACATCGCGGCCCTGTTGCCGTGCAGGACACGCTGCTCGTCCTTTGCGCTGCACACCGTGTCCCTGCCCTGATGAGGTGGTTGAGTAGCATCAGCTTCTGCTATTTAATGTTGGGCCCAGCTGCGCTGTAGTCTTGCCTTGCGGCATGTACTACAGTCGCGCACTGACTCGAACGCTTCCACTAGCCTGCCTGGATGCCATCCTGCTCCCCTCTGACAGCTATTATGTAATTATAGCTATGAAGTCATGACTACAGCTGCAACGTTGATATCAACCGCGAGTAGACAGTCTTCAGCTTCAGGCATCACGGCATGTCCCTGAGACATGCACCGTGGACAGGGACATAACATGCACGTACGCCAGGAAAGCCCCACTGACGCCCATACAAGGTACCCAAAGGATGTCTGCTACTGTACACAACCCCAGCGGCTAGTTGGTAGCCATGAGCAGCAGCCACATAGGGCCAGCAGTTCCAGCTCCTGACCACCACCAACCTTCAATCTCCCCTACCTCAACTCCACCCTGTGTGCCAGCGGTCTGGAGCCCCACAGGCTCAAGATGAGTCAGACGTGGCCTCCTACCTTTTCATGTGTCGGGTTTAGGGAGGTCCTGCTCCGGTCTGCGGCAGCGGTTGCCAGGCCGTTTCTCGGACAGCTGGGGCGTGGGGGCAGCGGTGGCAGCCCCAGCGAGTGCCGCCATGCCCTCGTGCCGGTCCACACCGCAAAGCATTTTAGTCATGCGGAGGGAGCAATGCTGCAAGCCCTGTTATGATCCCCTGGTTATGATGTTCGTAAAGTGGCCAACACGCAGGGGCAGTAGCAGCAGGGCATCCCCAGGCTGTCGGGCCTGCACCCTTGCACAACCGGCCCTGCACACTGCCCATAGCAGGAGAGATGCCGTTGACAATGGCACTGACGCCTCACTATGCAATTGACTCTTGCGGCGGACACATCCTGGTACTCGCTACGCGCTACTCGGGGCTCGGATGTTGTTGCAATTACAGTTCCCTTGCGTAAGCCAGTCGACTGGAACCAGTTTGTATGCAACAATTGCGCAGCAGTGCCAAACCACCGGATCGTTCATACGTACAAAAATGGCTGTTTCGGAGCTGCGCGCGTCTTCGGACGGACGGAAACGGCAATCTGTATGCATGACGCTCAGAATTTTGTAGATGTTTGCTTGAATAGGAAGCAACACGTTGGGGTTCGGGTGCGCGCTCTCACCGTTCGTGTGCGTGCTGACGGGCTGACTGGCACTACACATACAGAATTGAACCTACTCCAACAGTATAGCCAATTGCGGATAGGAGTTTTAGGAGAACCGTGTCAACGGGCTCCGGAGCTTCCATTCGCGGAGCGGTCCTTCGCGCCTAGCCCTGGGCGCAGGTTCCTTACACGGGGGCATAGGAACAGGTCTAAATCACAACCTGGTCCTTGAAACCTCGGCTCAGGGCTCACGCGCCTCCTGAACCCGCTGTCGGGTGCTGACTGACTGAGAGGGGTCGTAGGGCATCCGCCACCATGCCCTTCGGCCAACTGGTAGTCGGGCCGCCCGGCAGCAGCAAGACCACGCTGCCGCGGCATGCAGCAGTTCATGCAAGCAGCTGGCAGGGAAGGTGGCAATCGTCAACCTGGACCCCGCCAACGAGCAGCTGCTGCCGTATGAGGCCGCTGTGGACATCTCAGACCTTGTGTGCCTAGAAGAGGTCATGCGGGAGCTGAAGCTCGGCCCAAATAGAGGTGAGGCATTGTGAATTTATGCTATGAATAGATTCCAGGGCATTGTAAGTTGGAGTGAGGTTACAGCCCACGGCCGAATGCGCTGTGCCACGGTGCTACACGGCTAGGGCCCGTGCGGGGAAGCAGTAGCCGGGCCAGGGCGCAGACAGCTGAGATATTGATGCTGTGGAACCCAGAAGTCATGGGCCAACCCGCCCGTTCATGGACATAAAGCGTCCGAGTTTGCATCGCCGGACGACGGTACCACTTGCCGTCAACCTTGGTGCCTTCAAGAAAGTAGTACACACACTGCTGCCATAACCCCCTGCCGTATCCCTTCCCCACCCTGCCCAGGCCTGATCTACTGCATGGACTACCTGGAGCAGAACATGGACTGGCTCAAGGAGCAGCTGGCGCCCCTGGAGAAGGGTGGGCGGGGCCGGCAAGGGCTGTGGGGTGTGCGGTAGTGTGTTGGGTTCACTCCCTGGGGTTGATGGGTTCGCCGCCTGCTGCCGCACGCACAGCCCTCGCCACGTGGCCAGCGGCTGTGGCTGCTTCGTGTGCTCGCTTGGCTGCCCACGCGGCGTTGCTGCCGCTGCTCCGTATACTGCCGGGACAGCAAGGCTTGGATTTAGACTGATCCAACGGCCGGGGCAGCAAGAGTCAGCAAAACCCCGACGCTTCGTCTCACCTACCACAACACATCTTTTTGCAATGTGAGCCGAGCTCTGCAGCTCAGGCCCCACGCCCCCGTCACCGATCTTTGGTCCTCCCTTCCTATGTGTGCGTGTGTGTGCAGAGGACACGTACCTGCTGATCGACTGCCCCGGCCAGGTGGAGCTGTTCATGACGGCCGGCTCGCTGAAGCGCGTCGTGTCCACCCTGACAGACACGTGGCACTACCGCCTGGTGTCCATGCAGCTGGTGGACGCACACCTGTGCACCGACCCCGCAAAGTGGGTGTGGGTTAGGGCAGGTGTGGCTTGTGGGTTGGCGCATGTTGGTTGTTGGTGTCCATGCAGCTGGTGGACGGGCACCTGTGCGCCGAGCCGGCAAAGTGTGTACGGCGTCTGGGATAGAACAGGTGTGGCTAGGTTAAGGGCATGTTACCCGTCGGTGCGGTATGTAGGTGGCAGGCGCTCATGCACCTGCACAGTTCCGTTGGGTTGGGTTGCAGGTAGTGTGAGGTGGCGCAAGAAGTGTGCGCCACGGAAACCATGGTGCAGGCGAGGACCGCGACACCACCACGTGCCCAAACCAGTACAGCCCTGTGGCCTTTGCTTGCACCACATCCTACTGATGCGTTTCAGCCGGTGCTGCCGCTGCACCTGCTGTGTATTAACACCCCCAGGTACATCGTCGCGCTGCTGCTGTCCCTCAACACCATGCTGCACCTGGAGCTGCCGCACATCAACGTATTGTCCAAGATCGACCTTGTACGGCAATACGGCAAGCTAGGTGAGGTTTGAGGTGCACATGTACGTGCGTGTTCAGAGTCCCACAAAGCAGGGGCTTCCCCCCGCCGTTCAACTGTTGGGAATGCAGGCCGATCCGGTCGTGCTCTTGTCCCTTGCTGTTGTGTGCTGCGTACGTGTGTGTGCACATGTTGTTGGGACCATGCGCTGCCAAGGGCCCACCACTGTAGCCTAGCACGAACGGCCTCCTGGCCTATCACCGCACTTACGATCAGGCTCTCCACCTTTACCTTGCGTTGTGCTGATATGCTCGCTGCTTGCTCTCCGTTCCGCGCCTATTGCAACGCCAAGACTTCAAGTTGGACTTATACACGGAGGTCCAGGACCTGGGGTACCTTGTGCACGCCATGGGCTCCAAGCCCTTTTCACAAAAGTTCAGGTGGGTAGCGCTATCCGGGCATGGGTCCTGCCCCCGTCGCTACTGGTGCTGCAAAATGGGGTGCGCATGTGTTGCTTTTGCGCTTCGGCAGCGCTGTACGACCTGGAACACTTGGTACGGAAGTCACCCTATGAGTATCAGTATGTGGTCCAGGCGGGGTGCAGGGGATGGCCTGAAGGATCCATGCCGATACCAGTGCCGGTAAGCAGGGCAACACAATCATAGAGGCCTGCCGCGGCTGCCCTGGTGGACGCCCTCAGCTGTCCCGGTAGGGCACGCCTTAAGCAAGGCGCGCTTTGCCGCCGTTCGCCCTGGGTATTTACCAGGCGCACCACAGTAACGTACAGATTCCTTGTCAACGCCCGTGTCCGTGCAGGAAGCTCAGCAAGGGCCTGTGCGAGGTGGTTGAGGAGTTTGGGCTGGTCAGCTTCGTACCACTTGCAGTACAGGTGAGGCGCCGTACAGGGTTTCGCGTGGCCGTACAGTACAGGACAGGGAGCCTGTTTCTTGTCTCGTCTGGGCGCTCTGAAGGGTCATACAGCACGTGGCTTGTTGTGTGACGTGGCAAGTCTGTATGTTCATGCCCTCGCCCTGTGGCCCTGGACCCAGCACTCCTGCACGGATCATCCTGGCTTCGATACAGTTGTTGCACGCCGCCCGGCGTCTGGCCACCAAAGCTCGCGAACCGTCTCTCGCACGTGTGCAGCTGCCCGCATCTCTGACGAGCGAGCGCTGCATGAGCCTCATGCCACGCGCTACGCACTTGCAATACCGTATATGTCGCCCGAAGGTGCCATGAAGACATGGCTGCAACATTTGCTCCACGTGTCGTACTGGTCACATGCGCGTAGGACAAGGAGTCGATGGCTCGGCTGGTGGTGCTGGCCGACAAGGCCAACGGCTACTGCTTCGCCACGTTGCGGGGCTACACGCCGTACCCGCCCGAGGTGCTGTACAGCAGCGCGGACAACGACATATGGGCCAGCCTGCAGGTGGGCGGCCGTACGGCACACGTGGTGCTTGCGATGCGTACAGCATGAACAGCTAGCCAGGGCTGGCCCCGGGGCAGGGGCAGGGGCAGGGGCCGTGATGTGGGGACGATGCCGTATGGGCCAGCGTACGGGCACATGGGCCAGCCTGCAGGTGAGCGGCTGTACGGCACACTTGATGCATGCGATGCGTACGGCATGACCAGTGCGTCGCGGCAGTCCATGCGGCGGTGGGGCTGGGACATTGCCGTGGGGACAACGACGTGTGGGCGAGCGTCCAAGTGGGATGGGAGCATGCATCGTGTATGGGCATGGTCATGCATGGCCACTTGCGCGGGACTTGAAGGTATGGGGTGTGGGCGGCTGTGCTGAGTTGGCCAGTTGGCTACCTGGCGGTTGCTGGGTCAACGGCCACTGTGTACGGCACTACAACGTGGCACGTGCTGCTCACGCCTGCTGGCGGCGCTGCTGGACCCACCCACACGGATCACCGGTTGTGCCCCTTGCTCTGCTGTAATGCAGGAGAAGTACATTGACGGTGAAGTCCAGGAGCGGACTTCGGGTGGCGGTGGGCAGCAGCAGCAGCAGCAGGAGGGCGCGGCAGGTGCAGGCCAGGGGCAACGAGGAGGCGCACAGGAGAGCGGCGATGAAGGCGGGACACGTGGAGGAGACGGCGCGCCGGAGGGCTACAAGTGGGCACGGGGGAGCGGGAGAGGCAGCAGAACGGATGCTGACGCGACCACTTAGGTCTGTGGGGGAGGCGGCGGTGGTGTTGTGGGGGAGGAAAGGGAAGGTGTAGGTCGCGGAGGGCATGGTGGGCGGAAATGCGAGTGGGGCTTTCGTTGCTGAGATGCTTGCCGCAGGGATGGATGGGTTGATGACCGTTTGCGGCAGCAAGTTGTGGGTGCAGTGTAGCACGCTCAGTCCATGTCGGTGGTCAAGAACCCACGCAGGCTCAGCTGTGCAAGCTGCTACAGGGCTGCCTTGCACGACGGGGCTGCCGCCGGCCACATACGGGGCTGTAATGCTATGAGGCTGCACGTGCGTAAAATCACACCGGGCGGAACACATTCACCGCGTTGGTACGGGGTAATGCGATCTTGGCACGTTTACCGACCGGACACCGCCGAGAATCTCCCGCCTGCGGTTTCGGAGACGTGCAGGCGGCGGGCTGAACCTGATGGGATGGGCCCTCGAGGCCTACTTGAACAGACACGCCGCAAGTTGACATAGTGTGAAAGCTTTATCATTGGTCTGTGGAGCAAGCGCACGAAGGGTCGCACATGCGTTTCCAACTGCCATAGCGATAAAAGCCCCGCAGCAGCATTGAGGCGCGTGGTCCCGAGCGCTTAGGCCAACTACATTCGTGTGCACAAAACACAACAATTGTGGTGTTCAAACTCAATGCTTCAAGGCAATCCGCGCTAGCATGCTCGCCTGGAGTACAGGCCAACCGGCACAGCATGCCTGAGACAATCTGAAGCCTTGCCCAGCCACTTCCCGACATATGCTTCCATATGTATCAGCGCATCTGTGAGCAGGAGGTCATGGCCGCCGAGCAGTTGGCAAATGCGGCGAGTCTGGCGCATCGGCTGTCGTACTCGGGCCAGCGCCTTGCCCGCGACCAAGGCCGATGCGCCGGGACTCAAGAAGGCAATGGGCAAGCTGCAAGCTGCCTTGCTAAAAGCAGACGACGAGCTGAACGCGGTCGCGTCCGAGGAGAGCGTCTCAGTAAGAGCTCAGGTACTTCGGACGCAAGAAGGCGAGCCAACGGACGGGCCCATGGGCCCGAACATGGCCCGAACGGCAGACGTGCCACAAGGACTGCGAATGATATCTTGTGCAGGCTCTGTGTGATTCTCTGGGCTCTTGCTTGTCGGCGCTCGAAGTCTGCGCAACAGCCCAGTCACCAACTGCCATCCTGTTGACATCAGGTGCGCGCAGACGACCCTCCTCGTGCCCCTGTACTCCGTGCGTGCCTTCGTACAAACCTGCCCAAATGCAGTCAGACCACTACTGCTGCCAGTTGTTTTACCAACTCCACTCGCCCTGGACATTTGCCGTAACTCCTGCATGGCCAAACACAGCGACACCACCCTCCGCCTGCCTGACCCTGAGCCCTGCCTGGCCTGCACCCTGCCTTGACCTCCGCCCTGCCTTGCCCTCCGCCCTGCCCTGCGCTCCCGTCCCCGCCACCCAGGCCCCACGGCCCGATGCCTCCGTTAGGCCCTCAGCGCCGCCGCCAGCTCCGTGGAGCAGCTGTCCCAGCTGCTCCTGACACGCGACTGCGACAGCGTCGGGGGCGAGGCGCTGCGCGGCGCGTGTGCGGGCCTGCGGACCACAGCGCTGCCCTCCCTGGACGGCCGGGCAGCTCGGGCTCTGGCGCTGGGCGTGAGGCTGGCGGCGCTACAGCAGCAGCAGCAGCAGGGGGAGGGGGAGGGGGATGGGGATTCTCCTGGTGGTGACGTGGAGGTCAAGCAGCATGGCACCATGGTGTTTGGTGCAGTGCGTGAGGCGCTGGCGGCGGAGGGCGTGGCGGCGACGGAGCTGCGGGACCCGCAGGTGGGGGAGGTGATTGGGGTCGGGGGCTGTGGCCGTTGGGGCTGGACACTGGATTTTGTGGGGAGGGAAGGGACTGGGGGCCGGCCGTAGCCAGTAGCGGGGTTGATCAAGGGCGGGTGAGTGTTGGTTCGGGAGAACGTGGCAGGGCGTGGAGCAGACGCTGGGCTCTTTTGCGTGCGTGACGTCGTGTGTTGGCAGCGAGACTTGCAGTACAGAAAGAGCACCCGCAGGTGGGGAGGTGCCGCGGGTTTGGGATATGCGGGGCCAGGGGCGGAGGTTTTGCACTGGGGCCTGCGTGGGCGGACAATCGAGCCCGTGGGGGGAGAGCGGGACTGGGGCCACCTCAAGGCAGGAGTGAAGGCGCCTAAGGGCGTGCGTTGGCGTAACACGGAACGTGGCAGGTTGTGGACGGAGGCTGAGATTGATTTGTCAGTTGTTGCATGTGGTAACTTTGTGTGTATGCGCAACGTCGCACGTGTGGTAACTTTGTGCAAGATTACTGCCTCCCTGTTGCTCCTGTTGTCCCCCCACAGCGCTGCGCGCGGCTGAGCCACGAGGTGTCCTCCCTAGCTGCAACCCCCGGCGCCGCCTCCGCCCTCACCCCCGACGAGGCGGCCACCATTGGGCTCCTGGCAGGGGCGCTGAGGGGCATGGCGGAGGAGGGGGCGAGAGCAGCTTATCTCCGAGAAGCAGAACCAAGAGCAGCAGCAGGAGCAGCAGGAAAGGCGGCAGCGGTGGCGGCGCCGCGCAGGTTCCGGCCGGCGCTTCCGCGCTCCTTCGTGTGCCCCATCACGCACCTGCTCATGCGTGACCCCGTGACCACGGAGGCGGGGTTCTTCTACGAGCGGGCGGCCATTGAGGAGTGGCTGGGGACGCATGAGGTGGATCCCCAGAACCGTAAGTACGGAAATGGCACGTGCACGGGGAGCTTGCAACAGCCTAGTGCGCGATGCAATGTCTGGTGCGCGCCATGCTGCGCACGACCGAGCCACCACGGCCACGTGGCAACGTGACACGTGACGTGACGTGCCTGCCTGCCTGCATTGCCTGCACGCCTGCATTTGGCCTAGGTTTACTACACCACTGTGTATGACGTGCTGGGCTAGGTTTTGGGTTTGCTCCATGCGACCGTACGACGTTCCTGACATCCACCAAGCCAAGACGGTTGCTGGTTTGCCCTGCCTCCTGCATGCAGCTGGGGAGCCCCTGCCTTCCAAGGCCCTCAAGCCCAACCGGGCGCTCAAAGGAGCCATTGCCGAGTGGCTGTCGGGCCTGGACATGTCGTACAACGACTTCGACAGCGTATCAGGGGTGAGCAAATGTACGGCAGCCCTAAACCACAACAGCGTTCCGGCCCTGGACATGCACAACGTTTGACTCGAATTCGCACGAAAGCACCGCCGATGTAGTATAGCTTCGGAGCTCCGCCATCTGCTCATGCATCCGCCTCTGTACGGCATGCAGCCAATGCACTGATTGGTAGTTAGTCGTTCCCTGCTTCCGTACGTACGGCAGGCGCTCGAAGGGCAGGGCTCCTCGCCCGGAACGCCCAACGACCACCTGCAGCAGCGGCAGCGCCAGCGGCAGGGCCAGCAGCAGCTTGGCAGACACGTGCAGCTCCGCCGCAGCCAACGCCGCCTAAGCCGCCTCGCCCGCCTACAGCACGTTCGCGGGCGTCACCAAATGGGAGCAGGTGGTGGACATGGACGGGGCGGCCAAGGCGCACCTCAGGGCGGCCAGCGTGACGCCAGCTGTGGCGCGTGCGCTCACTGAGGAGATGGGTGAGTGCGAGCTGCGAGGGTACGCGTAAAGCGCGAGGAAACCGTGTGAGGCGTGCGAGCTGCGAGGGTGGGGTGGGTTAGGATGCCGGCTACAGGCCGGGTACCGTACAGCGGTGCTGTATGAGCGCGATATTCTCAAGGGGGAACGAGGGAGGGGCGGCAGGCGGGCGCTGAGCTGGCGGTGGTGCTTGCTTGTCGGTGATGGCCAGCGGTGCCTACGATGAGCCTCCACATGCATGCTATTTGATGCACTGGATCCTGAGCTCACCGGAAACTGACAGGCGTTAAAATTGAGCACCAGCTTCGCTCGTCTCATTCGTATGTACTTGCACGCTTGTCCAGGTGCCGTCACCATGGCTGTCCTGGTGGAGGGGGCGGTGGATGAGGAGCACGCCAAGGCGCTGCGCCTCAAGCCGTTGGACCTCAGGCGCCTCATGCAGGCGGTCAAGACAGCGCAGGAGGGCGCGGGGCAGCAGCAGCCACCGTCGCCCCACGTGCAGGTGCAGCAGCAGCAGCCGAACATGTACAACGATGCCAGCAGGCCGATGAAGGTGTCACCTTTGCCCGGCGTGGCGGCAGCTGCCGCGGTAGCGGGAGTGCCGCCAGCTGCCACTGCAGCAGGCGAGGGGCGCTCAGTGCCCACAGCAGCAGCACCCAACAGCTCGGCTCCAGCGGCCGTGGGTACCGGTGCTACACCTGTGCCCGCGCCGCCAGCGTGCATCATTGCGCCGGCCACGCCGCCGCAGCCACCGCCCCAACCGCCGCCCCAACCGCCGCCCCAACCACCGCCCCCACCGCTCTCACCGTCGCCTGTGCAGCCGCTGCCTCAGGCCCCAGCGCTTCTTGCGACGCCACAGTACCCAGCATCAAGTGCACCGCCACAGCCCTTGCAGTCACCGCAGCCGGCGCCCCAGCTGCAGCCGCAGGGCCCCCGGGTAAGACGACTTGTGGAGCGGGCCAACAGCCCGTCGCCGCACCTGCACGCAGGTGCACCCCTTTGATTAGCTATTTAGCCGTTTGATGCATGTACTGGTTACTGGTGCACCCTGTTGCAGCAGTACTCCTACAGCCTCAGTTGCTCCCTGTCCGCATCCGCGCACGGCAGGCGCGCGTGTTTTACGACATGACTGTGCCCCCGGGGCAGGTTTTATGCGCCCGGTTGTAGCGGCCCACCTACCATTTACACGTGCTTCCCCTCCGCCTGCGCGCAGGTGCACGTCTTCGACTACGTGACTGTGGCCCGGGGTACGCCGCCTTGGAAGACGCGGCCAGAGCCCCCCTGGCCCCTGGGAGGTTTGGCCTTGTGCTGGTGGATGACTGCAGCGACAGCAAGCCCCTCAAGGTGAGAAGAGCACAACGAAACAGCTGTTTTGCGTCGTGCACCAGCTGTTTTGTAACCGAGCTGGTAGCGCAGTTTGCTGGACTGGACACAGGCATGGGCTGGCGTGCATCAGCTGTACCGGTATTGGTACGATACCAGCAGCGACCGCATCAGCAGTGAAGACTGCAAGCGGCCCTTATGCATCCAGCTACTGTGTCTTATCCGAAGTTCATGCCTATCCAAGGCACTGAGCCTTGTCCTGCTGACGTCATGCCGGACTGGCGGCGCACGGCACAAGGCGTGTGCATGACGCCCTGTGACGGTGGCCCCTGCAGGTGCGGCCGCTGCAGGCTCCCTTCGTCCCTTCAACGCGTGGTGGTATCCCCGTGCGGCGCTGGTGACAGTACCACCCCACGCCGTGCCCGAGACCCTACGCCTCAAGGTGAGCACAGACACACTGAGGGCGTAGGATTGCCGCACTGCCCCGTTTGCCGCGTACTACTGCATCCCTCTCTCCCTCATGCCGCGCGTTCGGCGGTCGGCTGTAGCAAGCGCCTTGTCCTGCTGCACGGCATTCACGGCATTTCGCTCATAGTTATGGGCCCCGGCTGTTTTCGTCCCTGCGCCCCCACCGCAGTTCCCGTACGACCCCTCCCGCCCCGGCGCCCCCGTGACGCCCTTCACCTCCGAGCCGGGCATGCTGGTGCGGCGGGGGCACCACTGGGCGCACCCCGAGGACAGAAACGGGGAGGCGGGGGAGGTGAGCAACGCGTGCGGTACCGCGTACCGGTGTAGAGCGCCCTGCTGCCCTTATGCGCGTCGCCAACCCACAAACAAGCTGTTGGGCGAAGTCCGTGCTCCATTGCCCACGTCTTGTCAGCACTACGAAGCCTTGTAACACCGTGCATGCAACATACTGTAGCGGACTTGTTGGAAAGCTGTAAGAACGAATGCCCGCTTGTGCGCCCCCGCCCCCCAGGTGGGCATGCTGGTCAGCTCCTCACACAATGGCCGCATGTGGCACGTAATGTGGAACCGCGGTGGCGAGGGCACCTACTCCACGGGCCTGGCCAACGTATGGGAGCTGTCTCACCTGGAGGTGCCTGTGGCGGTGGGGGAAGGGGCAGATGCGGGTCGGGGGAGGGGGCGGGCCCACCCGAGTCGTACTGCAGCGGCTCGCCTGTGGTGGACGAGGCGGCCCTGGCTGTGGGCTGCGGCGTGGTTCGGGGGCTGCACTGGACGTGGGAGGAGCAGGACGGGGGCGAGGGCACCCTGGGCA
>VFQN01007479.1_pt1 | contig 11752 bp, 15 predicted proteins | sample 3512371 | NCBI WGS metagenome assembly VFQN01 (sample SAMN10412370, study PRJNA504923) | tailings metagenome | isolation source: Replicate 2 from Balatoc abandoned mine | place: Philippines: Itogon, Benguet | collected 2017-08-28
AGGGACATGTCCCAGCCCGTGCACCGCGATGACGTCATCCACTTCCCGTACGCCGTACTGGAGATCAAACTGGAGGACGAGGAGGCGGCGCCAGAGTGGGTCACGGTGAGCCCTGGCCACGTGGTTTACCGCTCGTGCTGTGTTCAGGCCCTGGTCAAACCCCAATGACCGAACCGCTCGAGTGCGTACCAAGCAGCCAGGGAAGTTGAGCCCCATCCAAGGCTTCTGTGCCAGTCCCAACCCACCCGTTGACGTCTCGTATCCCTCCCTCCCTCATACCATCCTCCCCTAAGGCGCTCCGCTCCAGCGGCCTGCTGGTCCCCGCCGGCAAGTTCTCCAAGTTCTCCCACGGCATGGCGTTGCTGTTCCCGCAGCGGGTTCAGCGCACGCCCGAGTGGTTCGCGGAGGAGGGGCCGGGGCCGGGGTCCGGTGGTCTGAGCCCCGTGACGCTGCAGGAGATGGCCATCATGACGGGGGCCAGGGAGGCGGACAGGGAGCAGCAGCGGAGGGAGGAGGCGGCGGCGATGGCGGCAGTTGTGGGGGAGCTGGAACAGCAGCGTGGACAGCAGCAGGTGGGCAGGACGTGTGGAGTAAGATGAGCTTTACCCCTACTTGGACGTGATAAGAAAATTCATTGCGGTGGCTAAAGCAAAACACGAAGAGACTTTGTCTAACCAGGGGCATCCCTTTCGCACAGGCTCTGCCACCCACGCCGTTCAGCGTCGCGATGGCGCCCGCGCACACGGCTGTCGTCATCCCGCCGTACGGTGGCGCCAAGGCCCAGGAGCCCCACGCAGCCACGGGCAGGTGTGTCCGGGCCTCAGGACGTCAGGAGTATAACTTGCGGAACGGGTTTGTTCCCTATCCGACACCTGTTTTGTGGTGCACCGCGCGTTCACGGTCATAGCCTAGTCCGCTTGATCGTCGATGTAGGCTCCCGGTGCCCGAGGCCGACTGCCAGCGGAGACTTACACGTGCCCGTCTGGTTGATACAGTCTTGTTCAGTTGAGTTGGTGTGCGTGGCATGTGTGTTAATTCATACGAGCCGTAGGGCCCAATGCATGATGTGGTGGTAACTGAACACGGTCCACCGCCAACGGCCATTGCCACAGGCTTCTTCCGAACGGCTGCAACCACTCGGCGGGCCCTACCCACGGCCCCTTGCTTTGGTTCACGGCAAAGCGCGAGGCGCTGCGGCAGTGGTGCAGCCCCTGCAGCCACACAGCGGGCAAGGCGGACGTGGAGGCGGGGGGCAAGGCAGCGGCCCCAGCTGCTGGGTACATGCTGCCGCGGGGTGGCGTCAGGGCCAACATGCGCATCGAGCCGAAGGTGTTCTTCGCAGGTGAGGACTGTGCCTCTGGCACCTGGTTACCGTTTGTTACAGCATTGCGGGCCTGTGTGTCCGCCACCTGCGCTGTCCAGCTGTGTTAACCCATTTTAGCCCCTTGGGCAGTGAAGTCTGTTCAGTCAGCAACTGTGAGCGCCGCATCCGTCCTGTCAGGGGCGAGCGCACGTTCCTGCCGTGACCATGGCACCTCACCCTATTCCGCTCCCTTGGCCCAACCCTCCCTCCTCCCCCGTCCCCGCGCCCCGCTCCCGCACCCCCGCAGCCGAGCGCACGTTCCTGTCGTGGCTGCAGATCTCGGTGCTCATCATGCTCACGGCGCTCAGCCTGCTGGCCAGCGGGGGAGGCGGGGCTGTCGCAGCAGGGGCATCAGCTGCGTCGTCCTGCGGCACGGCGTGCCACGCAAGCAGGGTGGGTGGGTGGGTGGGTTGGCGGGCCTTGGCGTTGGTCAGCACGACGTGCAGTGGGGTAGCGTGGCCCAAACACACAAAATTCCGCTTTGCATTCTTGATATTCCACGCTGGCAAGATGGGTAGCAGGGCCCAATGACCCACCTTTCCTTTTTGGCGGCCACTGCTCTGCCCCTGCCACCTGCCCGTGGCCAGTGCATGACTTGCTCACGGACACATCACTCCATAACTGCGACTGCCACAGTTCTGCACATGAGACCAACTGGCATACTCGCGCCCCGCCGCCCCCTGCCCCCTCCCTGCAGGTTGCCGGCATGGCCATGGCCCCCGTCGCGCTTCTCTTCATGCTGTACGCGCTGTGGATGTACCGCCGGCGGAGCGCGCAGATGCTGCAGCGGCAGGCGGTGCGCTACGATGACCAGTGGGGGCCCGTGCTGCTCACAGGAACGCTCATCGGCGTCTTCATTACGGCATATGCGCTGGCGATCGAGGCGGTGTGAGGGGCGCACCCTGTGGGCTAGCGCACAGGGGATGTTCCCTGCGCGTGGATACAGGCACAGAGCTGGCAGGACGCCGTGCACGGCTCGCTTGGCAGCTGGCTGCATGTGTGTACCCTGGCGGCCAGGGCGGCCTTAATGCGATCAGGCACAAAGAGGCCGCCCGTTACAAGCGCATGGGGCAGTCGTCGAGATGGCAGTTGAACACGTGCGCGCGTGGGTGCGCTGCTGTTGAAGCAGTGCACATATGGCTGGGTCCTGCGTGGATTGTGGTGGCTGGCGCACAGGGATGTCACGGCGCGAAGGCGGCGCGACGAGGCATCAGGAAAAGAGTGTTAAACAGAGCAGTGAGAGGATGTGGTGAAGAAGCAGGATGGTAGGCATGGGCCGGGTAAGGGCAGTGGCACGGGGGTATGGTTGATACCGCGCGAGGAAACCGTGTCATGCGTTCGGTACGGTTAGTGGACGGGGGCCGCAGGGTCCATTCCTCATTTTCTTGGCGCAGGGGCGGGGGTGGAAGAAAGTGCTGAAGATTGGTATTATGCTTAGCAGACGCAATGCACTTGCGAGCTGATTCATGCCATTGGCTGTGGGCATCCTACCCTTGCGTTGTATCGACACTGGCGTACCGTATGGCTGACCCAAGTCGCCCTGTTGTGCTTTCGGAGGCTACGTCCACTGTTGCCCTACATTCCCTGTTGCATAAACCCATACATGCTATCATTTGTACTAGCAAGTATTGCGTTCCCCTGTACGGTACCACCTGTATTATTGACGGTTGGTAAGCCACGTGGCCTTCAGCGTGCCGTTCTGTTGCCAGTGGTGCAAACCGGTACGTTAGCGGTACTAGATTCGTCCACCGATTAAGGCTTTTCACAAGTGCTTGTGAAAGGGACTCCAAGGAGTTTAGGGTGGCAGGTAGGGCTGTCTGCAGGATTGCGCTTGCCATGGGCAAAAGTTGTCTCGAGCCCTGAGACGGCGACAGACCCGAATTCGCATACCGGTCCTGTGGGCCCTTGCGAATGGGACGTTTCCTGTCCCACGTGTCAAAGAGAACCGAAAATGTAAGAATACTGGCACACAAGGCTGTGCCGCTGTGCGCGAAATTCTTTATGTTCACTCCGCTTGTTGCACAGCGTTGCTCTTCTACGTAGCCCTCAGGGCCCCCGTCACATTCTTGTTGCGAGGTGCAGGCAGGTGCGCATGGTGAGGCTGTGATGCTGAACTACCGCAAGACGGTGTTTACATACGGTAAGGCTCTAACAAACCTTGCTCGTTTCCAACCTCGCCAAGGCATGCATGCAAGCGAAGTGTCCGCCTGGCAGGCCCGCACAATACTCTGCCAGCACACCCAGGGTCCAAGACATGGCCCAGATAACGCCCAGATAACGCAAGTCGCCACCCGTAGGCCTAGCCAAGCGCCTCGTCCCGTTGGCCTTGACTCCCAGGCCGTGACGGAGCCGTGCACCTCAACACTCCTATACCAGGACACCTACATATGCTGCCTGTCCGGATGGTCCTGCGCTACCCGTCAACAGCCCCACTGTTCCGCAGGTAGCTCAGCAACGGGCCCATGGCTCCGCGCCGCGCCCCGCCACGCGGCTTGGTCGCCCCGGGCACCTCCACACCCGCCGGCTTTGCCCCGCCCCCGCCCTCCCCCGTGCCGGTCTGCCCCTGCCCACCCGCCCTGCCTGGCACTGCTGCAGCGCCCGGAGCCGGTGTGTCCGGCAGATAGCGGGGTTCCCCAGGGCCCGGCTCGTGGCCTTGCGGCTGACTCCCAGCAGCGCACGACTCAGGGTCGAACCCAGGGATACGAACCATGGGCAGGGGCGGCGGCCCCGCGGACGCTGACGCCGCGTGCTGCTGCTGCTGCTGCCGCGGCTGCTGGCTGGTCCCAGGCGGGCCCTGCGACCCCTCCACCCCATCCGCCAACGCCTGCCTCCGCGCCCGCAGCTGCGCCGCGATGTCCTCCCAACCGCCAACCGCCGGAACCACCACCCCGCCAGCGGTGCCACCACCACCGACACCACCACCACCAGGCGGGCACGACCCCGGGGGCGCACACGGCGGCGACGCGGCGGAACCTGTTTGCCACACCTGCGGCGGCGGCGTGGCGATCCCCGCCAGCCGCATCCGCCGCGATGGAGCACCATCCGGCGGGCGTGGCGGGCCCCCATGCGCCAATCCCGGGCTGCCAGCCTGCTGCTGCTGCTGCTGCACTTGGCCACCGACAGGGCCTCGCGAACCCGCCTGTTGGACCATCGCAGCGTTAGCAATGACGACACGTGGCCCCGACCCGGCGGCGGCGGACGCCGCTCCGCCCGCGGCCCCGGATGGTGGCTGCCCTACGCCCCCTGCCTTCCCTGCGAACCCTTGGTGCGCTGTGCTTTTCGCCTGCCCCTGTGCGCCCCCCGCCTGTGCTGAGGAAACCAGCCGTAGGTCATGGAAGTCGGTGAGGGGCAGCTGCAGCGAGCCGTCCTCGGCGTAGCTGGTGGGGAAGGGCAGGTCCGCGTACGTCACCTCCTCCACCTGGACGGGGCCTGTGGGCAAGGACGCACAGGCAGCACAGCCGCAGCATGCGGGATAGGAGAGTGCCGCAACGACCAGCCACCGGGCTATCTTGCGCGCCGTACCAGCACTTGTAGGGTGTTGCCTGCTGTCGCGTTTCATAGGTAGAGCTGGCGTGCGGACTGGATTCACGACCAGTACTACAAGTAATCTGTTTACGTAGTTGCCAAAGATCTGCCTGAGCACTCTACCTGGAACTTGCCCCTCTGTGCTCCCCATGCCTGTCTACCCGGGCCTTTGCTGCCCTCGCTCACCCGTCGCCCCCGACCACTCCGCCTCCTGCTCCGCCTGCCGCTGCCGCTGCCCCCTCAGCGCCGCCATGTCACCAGCCAGCGGGTGCACCTCGGGGTTGGGGTGCGGGGCCAGCAGCAGGGATCCAGGGGCCGGGCTGGGCTCGAACTGCAACACCCGCCCCTCGCGCCAGGGCGATACCTGCAGTGTGACAAGCACCGATACCGTTATACAGGAGCATGCCAGAACCTGCGCGCACCTACTGTGTACCTCTGTAACACTGATTGCAAAAGCGGGGTGCCTTACATCCTGCTGGCAACGGTTGGAGCCAGGACGCAATGCGATGGCGCGCATTGTCCACTCCGGCGTCAAGGGCATTGCACATATACCAGTTGAACGCAGTGGCCGCCACGCACGCTGCACAGCAGTGCGTCTGCACCCACCCGTCCACTCGCTCCCACTTACCCTGGGGCACATGTCCAGCCCCAGCTCCAGCAGCCGGTACCCCACCACGCTCCCCGGCGCCAGCTGCACTCCCTGCGCCTGTGCCTGCCCCTCCACCTCCGCCCCGCCCGCGTCACCCCGCGCCACGTGGGGCAAGGCCTCGTAGAAAGCATCGTCCGCCGGTCCACGCCCCGCTGCTGCCGCTGCCGCTGTAGGGCCTGCAGAGCCCCCGTGGATCCGCGCTGGCGCGGCGGCGGCAGCTCTGCCTGCCGCCCCCGCCCCCGCACCTGCAGCCTGGTTGCCTCGCCCGCCCCTGCCGCGCTGGTGCCGCGTGCCCTGGGGACGAGCCTCAGCCGCCTGCCCGGGTGGAGGCGGCGGCGGCGGTGGTGGTGGTGGTGGTGGCGGCGGCTGCGGCTGCTGTGACGGTTGTCGCGGGGGACCGTTTCCCAAGGCGACCCTGCCGTGAGGCTTGGCTGAGGGGGCGGGCTGACCGCGCGCGGCCGCTGCGCCTGCGCTCGGCTCCGAGTCGGACTCGGATTCGGAGGACGACGACTCCTCGCCGCTCTCGCTACTGCTGCTGCTGCTCTCGTCCTCGCTACTGCTCTCCTCTTCGCTGCTACTGCTGTCGTCGCTGCTGCTGCTGCTGCTGCTTTCGCCCTTTTCCTCATCGCTGCTGTCATCGCTGCTGCTGCTGCTGCTGGAGCCACCAGCCAGCCGGCCGTTCGCGGCCGCTCCCGCCTTCTTCACCGCGCCGCCAGCTGCTGCAGCCTTAGCCTTCCCGGCATCCTCGCTGTCCTCACTGCTATCGTCCTCGTCGCTGCTGCCGCTGCTGCTGCTGCTGCTGGTTTCCCCAGTCTGCTTTCCATTCCCTGCTGCCTCTTTACCCGAAGCCCCTTTCCCCGATCGTTGCTGCTGCTGTTGTTGCTGCTTACCCAGCTGCTGCTGCTGCTGCGGCTGCCGCCGCCGCCCGGCCACAGCCCCGTTCATCTGCCCCGCGGGCCTCTCCGCAACGTTCCAGCCAGATGGCCCCGCCCCTGCCCCAACGTCCACGTGGCCTGCAACCCCGATGGCCCCGCCAGCGCCCATGTGGGCATCACCGTACGGATCGTACGGCAATCCTGCTGTGCCGTACGCCTGGCCGGCAAGTACGGTAGCCGCTGGTCCGAAGCCCAGAGCCATGCCGTTCGGGTCCAGCGGCGAGGCGTTGAGCGCCGCCGCCACAATGCCTGAGACGATGTGGGTTAGCACAGAGAAACACCAAGCTTTCAAGCTAGAGCAAGTCACAATGACCTGCACATGGTATGAAGGCCCGAGTACCATATGTGCCAGGCTACGCAAGACATGCAATGCCAGTTGCCCCTTGCAGAAAGTTAACGAGCAGGCCGGGAACTGCAACTGTAACGTTCAGATGCATCCACGTGTGCAGCAGTGCCTGCCTACCTGCCGTATGCCGCGCTGCGGCAGCCGCTGCGTCGGCTCCTGCCGCCGCACCCGCCGGGTGCCCCCCGGCGGCAGCCCCAGGCCCTGCTGGTGCCCCCTGCTGCTGCTCCTGCTGCTGCCCCTGCTGTTGCTGCGGACCGTCCTGCTGCTCCCGCAGGCGCTTGGCACGCTCTCTGCGCTTGGCGGCAGACGACTTGCCCTGCGCTTGCGCACCTTCCTGCTCCGCGTTCGCCGCCGCGGGGGCAGCAACTGCCTTCCCATTGGCAGCGGCAGGAGCCTCTGCGTTCCGCCTCCCGCCAGCCTGGCCGCCGGCGTTGCCACCTGCGAGAGCCAAATGAGCCAGAACTGGTTACTCCTAGACCGGGAGGGCGCATGCAATGCTTGTACTCTGTACGGATCAGCATCGCCCCTATGAGTCGCCTTTGGTTCTCTACGCACTGCTGCGCGGTTCAGTGGCGCCTACGACCGCACACAAGCAGGCAGGTTTTCGCCGCCCAAAACCCACCTCCGCCGTACGGCAGGACGCCCGTACGCCGCAGCACGCGCTTCATGGCCTTGCGCCGGGCGCTGCGGGACGCCTTCTTGGCCGGCTGCCCCTGCTGCTGCTGCTCCTGCTGCCCCTCCTGCCCCGCCCCACCGCCCTTCGCACCGGTGCCCTCCCCCTCGCCTCCCCCGTGCCCAACCGCCCCAGGCCCAGCAGCAGGCACGGCTGCCGGTCCACCCGCTGCGAGGGCAGCACAGACGTCTCGGGCGGACGCTGCCTTGGCGTCAGCCTTGCCCGTCTTGCGCAGCTTGGCGGGGGGCGAGGCAGGCCCGGCCGCAGCGGCGGCAGCGGTACTGGGGCCGGCGCCTGCACCTGCGCCTGCGGCAGCTGGTGCCGCATGCCCAGCCCCAGGCGGCTGAGCTTGAGGCCCTGTGCATGCAACATCGCATTTGTGTGGCACAGTACAGAAGAATAAGTTCCGACGGTACCTAGTACGGTACCTTGATTACAGACAGAAGCGTTGGTGCGCGTGCCATGCTCGTTTTACGGTACTGTTGATAGAATGTATCATGCCCGATGGCCGTGGGTACGCACCGGAGGCCGCGCGTTTGCGTTTGCCGCCCTGCGCAGGAGCAGACGCGGGGGCTGCAGGCGGCAGTGCGGCTGTGGCAGCCCCCGCCGGCGGGCCAGCAGAGCCCAGGTAGTGCAAGGCCTGGGGCGCCACGCCAGCCGCGGGAAGCGTAGCAGCTGGGGTGACCTGCCACGATCCATCACGAGCCAGAGGTAAGATTATATGTTCTAGGGTTTATCGGGGAGGCTCTCTTGCCCTGTCCAGGATCTAGAGTGTCGGCGAAGTGCAGATATCGCAGGCAGCCTCACCGCAGGTCCTCCAGCCGTTGCCCACAGCCCCGGGGTCGCCGCGCCCGCAGCACCATAGGCAGCGGAGGCCCAGCCGGCGTGCTGCACTGGTTGCTGCAGCTGTTGCAGCTGCTGCAAGGAGCTCGGCAGCTGGCCAATCGGGACCACGTCCAACAGGTCGCCGTCACGTAGCATCGTGATGGGCGCATCGTGTGGCAAGGTGAAGCCGTCCAGCAGGAAGCAGCAGCCGTACGGTGCCCCCGCTGCACTGCCTGGCAGCTGGCTGCCAGCAGCGCCACTTGTAGAAACAAGCTGCAGCCGGGTGACCACCTGGAGTGAAGGGAGCGAGCGCGTGTGTAAGTGCCACGTGCGATGTGTTGCCCGGCGCTTGATGGCTTTGGAGAGCGCAACGCAACGCGCTCTGTGGCAAGCAAAGCTGCAAATATGCTGTGTTGTAAAGGTAAAAGGGCGTGGCAGAGGACTGACCTCAGCGGCGAAGTCCCCGACCGTGACCACCGAAGCCGAAGGACAGCACCTGTTAGATCCGGGAGCTGATCAAGGTTGTGTATTTTGAAAGGAACGGATGCAACAACTGTCAAACGCCATTTGGGCCTCACCAAGTCCTGCCGAGACCTTGCGTACGCGCGGCTGGCGGCAAGAGGGCCTCCGCCACCTGCAGCCGAAGCCGCGGCATCGCCATCTAGGTTTACTATTACTAAAAGACTGACATAATACGCGTCATGTATTACTGGCCTATCCCTGTCTCCGGAAGAACGAACCGTGCGTCAGCCTACATGGGTTGTTGATTCAGCACCTCACATGCTATACATACAACTTAGTAGAATTAACTTTCATCTTCTGTTCTGCAAGTGCAGTGCTCACGACACTTGCTCGCCAAAATCAAACTTCAATAGTCACAGCTGAGCGCGCCTGTCCTGATGAAGAGCCTAAGTCTCAATGGCCCTTGGGCTTTCTATGAACGCAAAAACGCCGAGAACGAATGCCGACTAGGAGAGCTGGAGGCGGAGGTGTGCAGCGCAACTTCACCAAGCATGGCAGTTTCACAGACACCCTGCACTCCGCTGCTCACTCCTAATACTGACGAATGAACTATCATAACAGGTCCAGAGGCTAAAGCTCAACTGTGACGACTTGAGCAGCAGGCTGACGGAGGCCCACGACGGCAGCAGGCGCCTTCGTGAGGTGGAGCTACCAGCGCTGCAGGCCGAGAAGCAGCATGCCCAGACGACGCTGGAGAGTGTGCAGGGGGAGCTCGCACGGACACGGCTGGACCGCGCCGCTGAGCACGCAGCCCTCACCGACCAGGTCGGCAGCCTCACGTCTGAGCTGCAGAAGCTGTCAGCAGAGAACGCAGTGCTGCGCAGCGAACTGGCGAAGACAGTGCACCAGAAGCAAGTCACAAACACAAAGCTGGAGCAGATACGGAAGAAGCTTGGGCTTACGGAGTCGGAGGCGAAGGCCTTTATCCAGGTGTGGTCCATGACGGGGTGGGGAGGGGCGGGTTCTCGGGAGGGTTGTGGGCAACGCGAGATGCAACTTGAACGTCAAACCCAGTGATTCGCGCCAGGAGCAAGCAGCCAGGGTGGTACGTGCAGCGGATCGCATGCATGCATGCACGCCTCGTGTGCTACTCTACCAGCACTAGGCGATGAGAGCTGGTGCACCTCCTCTGCAAGTGTTGCTGCACCACGCCGCCTGCTCTACCGTATGCGTACCACTATATACACGTGTACAGGAGCTGGACGAGGCGCGCGCGAGCTCCAAGGCGCTGCGCGATGAGAACACGCAGCTGGTCAACGACAACGCGCACCTCAAGCAGCAGCTGGACAGCCGGTCGCAGCACTGCATGACGCTCATAGGCGAGAACAAGCGGCTGCTGGGGCAGGTGCGCGCGGCTGGACAGGCTAAACCGCATATGGCTGATGCCAGTCCCTTGTCGGACTCCACGCCCTGGGTCGCATGCTGGTCTACCACCACCGGAGAAGAAGCGGCAAACGATGATGAAGTGCTGCTGATGTTTTTGCAATTGCGTCCAGGTGTCCGAGCTGCGCATGCAGCTGCAGAAGCAGCAGGGTGACCTGTGGCAGGCCAAGGCGGAGCAGCAGGCCGCGGCCCAGGCGGGCCAGAAGGCCACTGCGCCAGCGGCTAAAAAGGCCCCGCAGGTGGTGGTGCGGGAGTGGCAGTCGGGGTCTGGGCCTGGAGCGGCGGCACGGGCTGGGTCGCCGGGACCAGGCAAAGCGGCTGGCGGTGCAGGGGAAGCTGGTCGGGCACGCGGCGGCCAGGTAAGCAAGAGCCGCGGTGCAGGGATCGACCACGTGCCGGCACCGAAGGACCACTTACAATGCTCATGGGCACCACGTGCATGAGGGCTACGATGGTTGCCCGTGTTCACGCTTACTTCACAGTAAACATCGAACTGCTGTCGTTGTGTCACTTGTGCAGAACCGAGCACCTACGAACAGCAGCGGTGGTGGAGCTGGTGCCGGCGCTGCGAAGGGTGTGGGCACTCGACGCACGAGCACAGCCGGCACCGCGCAACACGTGCCGGTGGGGATCATACGGCCTGCTACCAGCGATGCCGCTAAGGCCAGCGTGGTACGGCAGGCGCTGGCGGTTCGGCAGCAGCGAATGAGTGGGGCAGGGGTGCGCATCGCTGCAGCCAGCGACGGCTCTGTAGACGGGGATGAGTAGGAAGGAGTAGGCTGCTGCGTAGACGTGGATCACTTTGGAAACGGATGCTCCCGTCCGTGACCTGGGTAGCAGGCAGACGATACGTCGTATAGGGCATAGCTACTGCATGTCCTTGTTCCGTGGTAGACTGACGCGCGCTGTTCTGGTGGCTGGCGGGCGCTGACAAGTTGGGCACCATAGGCAAGGCCTGTTGCCTACTCATCGCCGCCACAGGCAACCTGGAGATAACCGTTGCTGCGTTTATGTGTTATTCCTTCTCACATAGTAACCGCACCACCGTAGCGAAGTGTGCATTACCGTTGACCGGAAGTGGTTGTGCAGACTCCGCATCAAGTGATACATCTCATCTCCAATGTGTTACAGCCAGGGACTTCTGGCTCACTGTTTTCCACAGGGTAGCTCCCCTGGCTATACAAGCTGCGGTCCCTCGGTCACCATAACAATAGACCATCACCTCTTGTCAACACCCATTAACGTGCCTCAACGCCTCAGTCAGCAACAATGCTCCGGCAGCACCAGTAATACGCCCCGGACCTGCCCCTGTCCAAAGCAGCAACTGCCAGCAACCATTCCGCGCGAAGCTGGCCTTGTCGGAACAACAGGAGCCACCACGAGGGCATCGCATACCAAAACCCCATTCACAACCAGCGTACAGACCACAACCGCACCACTGCGTCACCCCTGCACCCCGTTCCTCCACATGATGTGGTGCTCTATGGCCTGGCGCTTGAGGTCGACGGTGTGGTAGTTGTCCCGCGCCGCC
>VFQN01007481.1_pt1 | contig 11751 bp, 15 predicted proteins | sample 3512371 | NCBI WGS metagenome assembly VFQN01 (sample SAMN10412370, study PRJNA504923) | tailings metagenome | isolation source: Replicate 2 from Balatoc abandoned mine | place: Philippines: Itogon, Benguet | collected 2017-08-28
GGCTGGCCGACGTCGCGGTAGCGAAGACATTTGGACCATTTAACAGACAGCGACAGAGCAGCAAGAAGTCAGAAGGGCAGAAGGGCAGAAGGGCAGCGTGAGTGTGTGTTATATGTGTGGCCAAGTGTGTTGCGCCAGACTTTAACCTGCGACCACTGTCTGTGTTGAGGTGTCAGCGGCACCAGGTCCGTGGGCCTGGTGTTGACGGGGGTTGGGGTGTTACCCAGTGCGTTCGCTGTGACACGTGGGCTTACAAAATTCGTCAAGTACAGGGCAACACAATATTGCATGGGGAACCTCTTCCTTCTCGAGCTGCGGTCACTCGTCTGCTCCGACACACCTTGTCCGTTCGACGAGTCCTTCCAGGCCTTCAGCAGGAACCCCAGGAGCTCTCCGTAGTTGGATAGGACCCTGGTCCATGCCCCCGAGGTGCTGCTGCTAGTGCTGCTGCTCCTGGCGGTGGTGGTAGTTGTGGCACGTGCTACTGTGCTGCCTTCCTCCATCACGCCGCCGCCCGTGGCTGCCCAGCGCCCAGCTGCCGCTCCGAAAAGGGTCAGCACCGTTGCCGACGGCTCCTCGGTCCAAACGTACAGGGGCCAATATTATTTGTGTGGCGCAAACTTTCTTATGTACATCTGCTACGATCTTTAGGTCTTCCGACCGCTCAAAGCCAGATCGCTCTATGATGCCTCGTCCACGCCAGCGAGTATCTAGGGATGTAAAATAGGAAGCGGCGTATCGTCGTGTCCGGCTGGAACTCAGGCCAGGTATCGAGTTCCGGTCGGAGGCGACGATACGCCGCTGCCCATTGTGCATCATTACATTCTCATTGACATGGACGAGGCACTACTAAGGGTATAGAGGCGTGAGGCTGTGTCTACCGCAGTCTGGCCTCTGAAGAAGGTTGTTACGAAATGAATTGCCACGCGTCTTCCCAGTCGCTGCAAATGCGACAACCTCACCCTTCCTCAAATCCGGCACCCTTCCTCATATCCGGCAGGCAGCAGACAAACACTGTCAACGTCACACTGTCATTTCGTCCACGCGCGTCCTTGAAACCGTCTTGACACATGCAGGCAGTTGGTTCATGGTGCGGAGGAGTGCATACCGTATAGCAACCAATGGTGTAGTATTGGGAAGAACGGCCCCATGCGCCAAAGCAGCAAGGCTACAGAGTGCCAAAGGCATTGTGCATCAGAAATAGCGATGGCCCACACGCCCACAGCAAGGTGCCATGTGCCGCCGCCTGCACCGCTACCCCTTGAGCCGCATGGTGCCCTGCGGTCAGCCAAGAGAGCGCAATGCGGAAGCACAGCCACTGCCGACCCATGAACCACCCTCCGACCATGACGTAGTGATACACGCGTCAGGCGCCCCGCCATTTCGTCAAAGCACGGCGGGACGTGTGTCGTCCGCTGTGGAAGCCCGCAAAGTGTGCATGCATGCCAGCACCAGCCCAACCAGACGCCAGGATACCCGTTGCGCAACGGCCACCGGTAATCATCGTTGTGCCCCTTCCCGTTGCAAATGCGCCGTCCGTCCGTCCACCCAAGGACTGGTACCATACCGCAGTTGCGGACAACCACACACGCGCCCACTAGTATGAAGCCCCATACTGACACTGCGTCCTTCACGACAGCTACCACTGACCTCGAATTGCTCTGCCCAGCCCTTAAAGGCTGCGTCCGCACAATGGCAGTGTGCTTGACTCCTCCCTCTGCTGCTACGCTACGTACGTTCCGTAAATTGCCCGCAAGACCGACCACGACACCTAGCATGCGGGCCCTGGGCGTTGCCCATGGCCAAGCGCTGTGTGCACAGCGCGCCGCCCGATGAACCTGTCCGCCAGCATACTACGGCTGCTGCTGCCGGCGAAGCTGCAGCCACTGCCCCCTGCTCCAGCAGCCTGGTACGCTGCTCCACGTTGTCCCCCGTCGCCTGCAGCTGCTTCAGCGGTGGCGGCACACGCCTTGGCCGCCTCCGCTCGTTCCAGGGTTCTCCAAAGGGGTCATAGCCTTCTTCTGAGGTCCAGGAGCACACCATCTCCGTGCTCCTGCCCCAGCCCGCTTACTTCCCAGTTCCGGGGCTCCCTTCCATATTCTACCGTCAAGAATGAAAAATGCTTGGGTGCACCAAACCTCATCAGGGGTGTGGGCCGGAATCCACCATCCCTCCTGCCCTGCTCCAGGGTCTCCTGGAGATCTCCTGCTTGCAGAACCTTAGCCCGCTCCCGCTCCCCCCGCAGCTCCTGCTGCAGCGCCCCTTCGTATCAACAGCGCCATTGCTGCTGCCCGCCCCCTCGCCGCCTCCACCCGTTCCCTCGCCGCCTCCGCCCACTCCCTCGCCATTGCTGCCCGCTCCCTCGCCGCCTCCGCCCGCTCCCTCGCCGTCTCCACCCGCTCCCCGTCCCGCTCGACTTGCTGCAGCAGCACCACTTCGTACGCCTCCGCCGCCTCCGCCCGCTCCCTCGCCGCCTCCACCCGCACGTGCCCTATCTGCTGCTGCAGTGCCACTTCGTATGCCTCTGTCGCCTCCGCCCGCTCAGTCGCCGCCTCCCTCTCCCGCTGTATCTGCTGCAGCAGCGCCGCTCTGTACGCCTCCGCCGCCTCCGCCCGCTCCCTCGCCGCCTCCCTCTCCCGCTCTATCTGCTGCAGCAGCGCCGCTTTGTCCGTCTCTGCCTGCTCCCTCGCCGCCTCCCTCTCCCGCTCTATCTGCTGCAGCAGCGCTGCTCTGTACACCGCCGCCGCCTCCGCCCGCTCCCTCTCCCGCTCCAGCAACACCGTGTTGCCTGCCTGCAGCTCTGCCAGCTCTGCCTCGATCACTCTTAACTCCGCCAGCAAGCGCACCAGCAAGGGGTCAGCGAAGGGGTCGCGGCTGGCTGGGCTGTCGCGGCTGGCTGGGCGGCTGGCGCCCCTATCCTCCAACGCCGCCCTTCTAGGAAAGCCACGAGCCGCCAAGCCTGCGCCAAAGGTGGGCCATGAAGCGATGTGTCAGAAAGGGTATCGTAGGCCTTGGAAGCACACAGCTCGTGGGTGACAGCACTGAGGCGTACGTAAGGGACATGTGACTAGGCATTGTTGCACGTGCCATTGCCTTGACAGGACAGCCTCACGAAATCTTTAGTGTGTGTCCCCTGCACAAATACCCAAAACAGCAAAACGCTAGGAGTGCGCATGTTGAGGAGATGAGGAAGCGAAACTGGTACCATACAAAGGCAAAACGACAGTGAGTCACAGTACCTGTGAAAGTAATTGTAAGTGTAAGACTACAGGACCTGATGTAGGTGCTCGTCTCACGCACGCTATCCATACCAGGTGCACCTGCTGCATGCAGCCTAGCTGGAGGACACACAAAGGAAGCGGCGCCTATGGTAAGCACGCCAACACTTGCAAAACTCACCGCCGTGGTGCGCCGGCTGCTGCGCCCCGCCGAGCGCTGGCCATCCCTGCTCTGCAGGCCCCTGGCCCGCCCGTTCTCCACCTGGCCCGGCTGCGCCTGATAGCCCAGCACCGCCTTCACCCTCCCCAGGCCCCAGCTGCTGCTGCTGCTGTTGCCGCGGCTGCTGCGCTTGAGCCATGCTCGCTCCGTCCCCCTCCCCATCCGCATGCTGCAGGGCACAGTTGGCTGCCCCCTCCCCACCGTCCAGCGCCGCCTGAGGGTCGCAGCCAGGCTCCCTGCCATGGGCCGCCGCTCCTGGGACAGCAAAGGGGGGGGGGGGGACCAACGTGCTAGTAACGCGAGGAGGTAGTACTAGTGGTGCGGAGAGAAAAAATGTAGGCCTACTGCAGCCGGGGGGACGGGGGGTATGGCAAGGCCTTGGTTGGAGTCCGTGGAAGCATCAGCAGCGCCAGCAATTGAATGTAAGCTCCTCACCATACCCTTTCGGTTTAGTGACAAGACAACTGGGCCAACCAGTCCCATGCGGCAGACGTGGCATCTCACTATTGTGGGTGAATGAACGGGACCACACGTGCATTGCTCTGTTACGCTACCACATGTCTGGGGCGCTGCACTGAGGCACTCACCGCCTAGCGCCTTCAGCCGCTCCCCTTCCACGCCGGCGGCACCATGCGCCCTTCCAGGACGAAACACGCCAGAGGGCCCAGCGCTGTCCTAGCCTGCAGGCAGCGGTGGACGCTGCTGCTGCACCTGCACTTTGCCCAGCCCCTGCCGGGCTGCTGCCACATCCAGCAGCCACTCTGCCGCCGCACGGTCATAGGGATCCTGGCTGTGCAGCCATGTCCCCGCAACGTCCATGCTGCCCAACGGCGCGCCGTTGTCCGCCAGCCACTCCATCATCGGCGGCCGCAACCCCCGAGCTGCAGCACATACCAGGTCATCCTTCAGGCCGAACGGTGCGCTCAGCCGCCACAGGGTGCTAAGCGTGGCCCAGTCGCCATTCACTGCTAGCCCAATGTACGAAACATTCAGAGGCCGGACGTTTGGCTGCTGGTCCCACATCCACTCCACCAGCGCCTCGCAGCCGCCTTCCACGGCGGCACCTACCGCCTCCCCGGTCACCTCGCACCCCAGCTCCGCGTGCAGGTACTGCACCAGGCGCAGGTCACCCTTCCTTGCTGCAGCGCTAAGGCTCGTAGGCCCCACCCGGCGGCAGCCCGCGCCCACCAGCAGCTGCACCGCCTGCCGCAGGTCCCGGAGACCGGCCGCCGTCTCGCCACGCCATGGGCTTATCACGTCGCCAAGGTCTAGGCCCCCGACTGGCACCCCCGCCTCGTGCACCAGCCACCGCAGCATGGCCAGGTCGCTGCGACCAGCTGCCTTGGTGAGGCAGTGATGGGTGAACGCAACCCCAGCTGTGCGTGCCCGTTCCGCAAGTTGGATGCGGCCTGACACTGCAACGGCAGCAGCGAGCTTGGGCCGCACCCGTGCCCACGGTCCGCTTTTCCAGGGCAGCAGCAGGCTGAGCGCCAGGTTGTGTTCAGCCGTATAGGTAATTGGAGCCCGAAGGACCTCATCCTCCATGGGGGACGTGCAGTCTTCCAGTCGTCCACCCTGCAACTCCAGCCACTGCACCCTCGCCTGCCAGTCGTCTGCACTGTTGGCGGCTGACCTGAATATGCAGTGCCATATGCATGGCCGATTTGCAGCCCGCAGCAGTAGGCTCCCCCTCTCCATCGCCCACTGCGCAGCGTCCTGGCTGCCGTACTGAAGGGCATCCATGAACACCCTGTAGGTCATGTGGCAGCCACAGTCAACCAGCCACTGCAGGACGGCCACGTTGCTGGAGCGCGCAGCGTACTTGGCCGTGTCCTGTGTCAGCTCGCAGGCCCCGCGCCCCTCCTCCAACACCCACTGCATCTTGGCCAGCCCGTCCCCGGTGGCCGACTGCGCTGCTGCGTCCAGGACATCCTGCCCCAGCGGCAGGCGGCTGCCGCTGCTGTCGCCGTGGGCGCAGGGCAGCGCATGCCATGCTGCCTGCAGGCCCGCCAGGTCGCAGTGCTTGGCCGCCGCCTCGAGCGTGGGCCCCAGTTCCAGAACCCGCGGGCAGCGGTCCAGGAACCAGCGCAACAGCTGCGGGTGGCCCGCCTGGACTGCCGCCAAGCCCGGCCGAGGTGCCTTGGTAAGGGTCTCGAGGTAGTCTTCTCCACTGAGGCCCGGGAAGAGGCTGGGCTGCAGCAGCGCCCAGGCCACCTCCAGGTTGACCTCGCTGCCGCTGGTGGCCGCCGTGCAGAGCAGCTGCCACTTGATCCTAAAGGGCAGCTGCCGCACGTGCTGCTGTCCCGCCTCCTGGGCCCACAAGTCAGCGTGGGGCGGCAGCGGCTGGTTCAGGGCGGCGGTGCAGTTCTCGGGCCCGCTGAGGGCCTTCCACGCATCGTGGCACACCAGGCGGCCGGTGAGCGCTCGCGCGTTGGCCGGCAGCAGCTCCAGGATACGCACGATGACAGCCGTCGGTAGCTGCGGCACGGCCGTGAGGGAGTCCTGGCCGTCGGTATCCTCCATACTGCTTGGTAGTTGTGTTTGCAAATTTGTCGCAAAGCCTACACACATGGAAGTCCGAAGCTTAGTCAGGACAAGTAGGAGGTAGGTGGGTAGCGCTCGTCGGCGGCAGCCCAACAGGCGGTTGGAGACCAACACGTGCAGTCAGGAGGGTATGCTGGTAGCGACTCTCCACGCCGTTCAGCCGTCAGGTCAGCGGGCGATCGGCAGGATGTTGGTCAAGATGTCTGTTCCCCGTTCCCACATAGTTGCTTGCCTAGAAATACCCCATTGTCATAGTTGACACTTGTGAATACTTTGCTGTACGGACCTGGGAACGACCGACCGCAGTGAAGCCTGTGTCGCTGGTGTGGCACGACGCTGCTGGAGATGCTCTCCTACGCTTGACGTTAGTATGTTACACTAAAGACAACGATAAGGGGGTAGTCATAGCAAGTTGTGTCTGCTCGTTGAACATGGCGTTCAAATCGTCAGGTGCTAGCACTCTTGTGCGTTGTTGTTGGAACTACTGAAGGGTATTAGCGATGCGGTTTACGCTATTTAAGTTCACACACTAGTTTTGCGTGTGCGCATTCTCCGTGTGCGCATTGCGGTCTTTAAGGCACGCCTCCACGCCCAGCATCATGAGTGCGACCTCGTCATTTCGCCTCCGGCACTCCTTGGCCCCAAATCTTAAATGTTTATGTAGATTTGTATGGCGCTCGAGGAGTACTGGGCTGGCTGAAGGAGGTTTCCAAGCTGTGCACTGGGCCCGACTGGAGCTCAAGTAGGCCCAAATCCTGTTCAGTGACCCCTGCACGGCCCCTCTCCGTGCGTGGATAGCTGCGGGGGATCCATACGCATGATTGTAGCTGTAATGAACCTGTAATCAGCACGGTGTAACTCCATTGGGGTCCACGGGGGCTGCCCCTCATCCTCGGCACGGCAAGGAGGCTAGGGCGGGGACAGGGGAAGGGGCGGGAAAGTGGGTTGGCCCACGGCCTGTGCCCTCTGGGCAGGTGCCGCCTGGTGCTAGTACTGTGGTGCTGATACTACCGTGACGGTAGCCTGGCATACCGGAGCGGGCAGGTCTAGAGCGCAGTTGTGGGCCCCATGCGGTGGTTACCACTGAATGGGCATGCACACTCCGTCACCGCATGTTAGGAGGTGTGTGACACCTGACAGCCCGGAACTGTTCCGTTGGCGCAGACGACAGGTTGCGCGCCAGGCCTCCTTGTGGCCTCCTAAACGTCCTCCTGTGGCGCCTCGCACCTTTCCCCCAACCACCCCTGTATGTTACGGTAGGCCACGCACGCCGCCCACACCTCCTCGCCGCTGACTTCGCAGTTGCAACCCTCCCACACATCTGGGGCCCTGACCGCCGCTGGGGTCAACAGTACGCTGTGTCGTGCCGCCACATCACAGGCATGAGGCCAGCCTGGTAGGCAGCTCAAGTCGGGCAGGAGTAGGCGCCGGTGCGTAGGAGTGAAGGCAAAGGGAGAGAGGGCAGCCTGGCAGGACGGGGCAGCTGGTGAACATACTGGTACAGGAGTACAACGGCAGCCTCGGCAGTCCCCGGCCTGTCGCACGCTCTTTGCCATGCCAGCTCACACGCCTGGTCTCTGGGGTGCTTGCCCCCGGCCTCCCGCAGCTGCCCGCACAGCCGCCAGCCTCCAGCCCCTCCGTGCTGCCACCAACCGCCTGGTGGTGCAGCGCGGGCTTGGGGGAGGCCTCGGGGGGGATGCATCACGCTGTGCACAGTGGTAGTCCGTGGCCAGCATACAAGCACCTGTAAGGCCCCCTATCCCTCCCATGCTGGAAGGCCTCCTTTACCGGTTGCCCTTCGTGCGTACCGTACGGGCAGTGCGCACCCAAGCAAGTGTTGTTTCAAGGAATGCCGATGCAGATTCGGCACCAGTACAGGTAGCATGCCGCGGCACAAGCCCTCCGTCATGTCACTGCGTCACGCTGTCCCGTGGGCACAGCCCTCCCAGTGGCCCGTGTCCACTGCGGATCCGGCACCACCTCGCTGGCAGCACCAGCTGATTGTGCAGGTGGGTGCCAGATCATCAGGGGTGAATGGATCAAGGGCTGCGGAGGTTAGGCCAGCCAGGCCAAGCCTTCTGCACTGCCGCAAAAGGGCTAGCGGTGGGCAAATAAAGGCAGGATCATTGCACAGAACACTGAAAATAATACACTAGTGACGGAACAATGACTCTCAATCTCTGCACTTTTGGGCTTATTGCAAGAGCGCTCCTACAGCCCAGCAGGGTGGCACATACAGGGCCTACGGGCCCTCCAAGGGAGCGCGTTGGATGGGCCAGCAGGTGGCTGAGAACCTCTATCCCGTGCGTGTGTACACTATGGTAGCGTGAACTGACAAAGCATGCAAGGAGATGGGACGCATGGGCAGTTAATACGGTCCGTAGCTTGAAGGCAAATGTTTTGGCATGACACCGCTTGTGGGTCGCCGTAGACAACTCGCTCAGCGTACAGACAATGGAAGATCCCAAGGTGGTCCCTTCTTGTTGCACACCGACCGGCACCACCCACCACCCCTCCGCCTTGGTTGCGTTGATAAGACGACGGCACATGCACGCACCGCATGCATGTCACTAAATATCATCAGGTGCAGAGACACTAACACCTACTGCTGCTAGTTATGCAGTGCAAAGGGGATCCACGCCCAAACCAGCGACTACCCGTACCGCAGGAGTGTTACAGCCCTACACCCGTTGCCTTACCCTACATGTGGGCCCCTTCCGGTCCCTTCGACAGCCCCCTCCGGAAGAGGTGCCAAACAGCGAACGTGGACCTCAATGTCCCTGCCATCCTCTCCGCAACCCAAGACTACAGGCCTTCCCTTGCCCCCGCAATATTGCGCCGCGAGCTTGGCCCTGCTGACACAAGCAACCAGGTTGCAGTGCAGCGCTACCGCCTCGAGCGCGATGCGAACCGAGCGTTGACCACGTGCGCTTACAGCTCGCCGGCGGATACGCCTGGGGAAGGGTGAGGTGGGGAGAGAGTACCGGTAGGGGCAACACGTTGGTGAGCCAAACGCTGCTGGTGGCCAGGCGCGTCAAGGTCGACAGGCACCAGGGCCCCTGTCAGGACGAGACAGCCTGCACCAATGCCCGCGCTGCCCTACAGCCCCTCCCGCAACACATTCCGCCCCCAAACACGTGCATGCGTCGGCCTGCTGCCCTGCTACGCCGCTCACCGACGCGCATCCCTTCGCCCTCCTCCTGGCCATTGATAGCTGGCGACACGATGTCCCACACGCCCGCCGGTATGATGGACGGCGGGCCCATACCCTGCTGGCGGGGGCGAGGACAAGATATGGTCGAGTCGTAGAAACGCACACACCAAAGTGAGCAGCAACAAGGAGTGCGGATGGCCGCCCAAGTGCATCAACCGTCCGCCCCGATGGCTCACGGCTAGCCCTGTTGTAGGGCTGCAAACACGTGCTCACCGCGTGCTGCATCGCCGGTTGGGAAACTTACCACGTGTACGCCAGCGCGGTTGCCGTCCGCACCGGCCCGCCGCGGCCTGATGAGGCGAGCAAGCCCGAAGTCAAACGGCGACACGGTCATCACACGCATGCCGGCCGGGCCGGGCAGGCGGTCGGACGCCTCGTCATCACCGCCACCGCTGATGCTGCTGTCGGCGGCGCGGCTGGACGCATCACCGCTGCTATCAGCGCCGCCGGCGGCTGGACGCCGCACGTTCCGGCCCAGGAGGTTCTGTGTCTGCAGGGGACAAGGCGTCAAGGACAGGTGGCAGAGGAACGCAACGCAATGTGCCGCGACATAAGTGTGCGCCGGGAGTACCGGTATGATGTATGGTTCCACAGAGCTGGCCCCTTCCAAAGCCCAGCCCCGTCCCAACCAGTACAAAGGGTTGGACCAGGCCATGAGGGACACGGGGTTAGGTAGTTTCCCACCCCTCCAGTCATATGTAATCCCTCCGGATGCCCTTCCCCCCTGGCCGCCCATCATGTACGCTATGTGCCATTATGGTACGGTGCAGCCCAGATAGGCACGGCACCAAGGCCGGTGCCGTTCAGCAAGGCGTGCAAGCCACGGGGGCTTCCACTGGACGCACCAGCTGACGGCTATTGATGGCAAGAGAAGCACAGCAGGAAAAAGGGTCCGCTTGCATGCATAGGTGAGTGGTGGGCAGTGGAAGCCCCTCATAATGCCCCAAACCATTGGCGCCAGGGGAAGGGACCTCCCCAGCACGAACCTAACTTATTCTACTCCAGAAAACTTATGTGGAAGCCAGGTAAACGCGCTCGCAGCCCGATGCATCGCCGGTTGTGGGACTCACCACGTTGGCGCCAGCACGGTTGGCGTCAGCACCGGCCCGCCGCGCGCTGGTGGGGTGAGTCTGGCCCAAGTCAGGGAGCATAGGTGGGATATAGGCCGGGCCGGGCTCGGGGTTGGACTCGAAGTCGGATTCGAGGTCGGGAAGCTCATCTTCATCGTCATCGCATCGTCATCGCAGCTGCTGCCGCGCTGATGCCGCTGCAGCCACTGCTGCTGCTGCTGCTGCTGCTGCTGCTGCTGCTGTTGCTGCTGTTGCTGCAGTAGGTGGTACGGCGGCTGGCGTATCCACACTTGCTGCCATCGGCATTGCTGGCGGCCGGGCGCCATACGTCTGGGATGAAGGGGTTGTGCGTCTGCAGGGAACAAGTACGGCATAAGGTGTGGGGACTCAGCACAGTGTGCCACGGCGGCTACCGGTATGTGTGCGTAGGGTAGCGCCGCCCAGGAAGACGGAAATGCAGGTGTCTGTGAGCAAGGCGTCTGCTTGCATCCTTGCACGTGCAGGGGCGTAGCATGGGTGAGGCACACGTCCTCCACCGCCCGTGCGCACTTGATCAGGTACCTGCATGCTGTCTGTGAGGCAACAGGCGCATGGGCGTGCGAGGTATGTGTCGCAGTACGACCAGGGTACCACTATGCATCCCACCATTGCTTGCGGAGTTGCTTTCGGTAGGAGGGGCAAGCACGTTTAGTTTGCACTTCTAGTGGGGCAATGGCCGACGGTGCTGGACAGGGACAAGCCATGGTCATCGAAGGGAGGGGCAACGAGGCAAGGCGGTGTGTGTTGCATGTGGGTTCGTGACCTTACAAGTTGACAATGGGCCAGCAACTAAGCCACTCACAGGACGTTGTGCAGGTGTCGCCACGCCCCGCGTGTCCTGTGCTGCCTCCGGCACCATGCGCTGGAGTTCGGTGGTATCCATGTCCTGGGGCGGGGGCCAACAGGCAGGGGCGGGGCAGCGGGGCAGTACGAACCACACCCGTGCCAAATGACAGTGCGTACCTGGCGCGTACGAATCCCTCGTCCATGCGTTCCTTGGTCCATCCTAAATGGAAGCCATGCCGTTGCCTAATCGTGCGTTGCCAGCAGCCAACAATTTCAAAGAAGTGTAGCTCCTTGTGGGCATGATGCTCCGTCCGGCTTGTCCGATATGGTACACCGCCATCGGCTGTGGATGACTGTGCGCACACGGTACCGCGTTCGGTCAAAGGCAACCGCTCGCTGTGGCCATGCACGCTCAGCGGGTGATGTGCACCTACGTGTCAGCTGAGCTACGTAGGTCCATGCGGCGCAGAGCGAAGCTGGCGCGTGCATGGCCAGCGGCACGTTTCGGGAGAGCACAACGCGCAAGCATGGCGCCACGTATCACCATTAGAGCTGACGACGGGCATGCATGCACAGCAGGGTCAGCGCTTTGCCGCAACCGCACACATGCCCTTCCGCAGCACCCATATTGCCGCTTGAACCCTTCGCTTGCAGCCTTGC
>VFQN01007483.1_pt1 | contig 11739 bp, 16 predicted proteins | sample 3512371 | NCBI WGS metagenome assembly VFQN01 (sample SAMN10412370, study PRJNA504923) | tailings metagenome | isolation source: Replicate 2 from Balatoc abandoned mine | place: Philippines: Itogon, Benguet | collected 2017-08-28
CATGCTTATATGTCCACCAAGTACAATATTGGTTGCGACTGGGGTACATCGGGGCGGGGACACACGTGCCTGAGGCGGACCGGCTGATGTGGTACCCGCGTGGCACTTGCACGTCCCGTGGAGGGATGTGGAGAACGGTACCAGCAGCAGGCCCCGGCCCCTGGGTCCACCAGCGCCCTGCTGAGCAGGGATGCACGGATGACGATGACGAAAAATTGTTCCTTACGGTGTTGTGAGATGTGCAGAGCGCCCCAGCACGCCTTCGTCGAGAAGTGGGTTGGGGGGCCAGGGGGCATGGGGCTGCCGTAGTGCACGTCGGAGAAACTCTGCGGTCGGAGCCCTTCAGGCCAGGCCCCGACATTGGCAGTAAACTAGCAGACAGTACCACTTGGGCAGCCTGTTTACGGCATTTAGTGCCTGTCCTTGGCCAGTCAAGCGTTGTGCCGACGTCAACGCGCAAGTGCTGACCTGCTTGTAGCAGCGCACACAGCCGATAACTCAATTGAACGCGTTCACGTCGCGATGGCATAAAGATAGTTGTATTTCAGTCAAGCTGCGCGAATGGAAACGGCGAGCACTTTGTCTCGGCAACCCTGGCCACAGCGACATGCTCAGCCAACCTGTCTACAACTGCCTGGCAGTGCAGCAGCTCGCCTGCATAGGCAGCTAGACCTTGTACGCAGGCAAAGTACTGTCGCGGTAAGCTGCAATGGTGGAGAGGTTTGCGGCAGCAGCACAACAGCTAGGGTTGTTTCAGCGCAGACCCCACAATCCACCCCAGAATCCACAGCCTCCCGTTGCCCCTCACTTTCATCATCTCCTGCCACCCACACACCAGCGATGAATATAATCTCCTTTCGTATGCCCCTCGCGACGCTCACATGTTTTTATGCTCCTCCGGCGCCCCCCAACCACATGCCAGGTGGCAGCTGCTGCGAACGACGATGCTTCCGGCTGGGGGTCCTCGGGCGACCTGGGGGCGGGGCCAGCTTCCGGCAGCCCGCCCGCCGCCTCTGGCTCCCCGGAGGTAGCTGACACGGCTGCAGACCTCGCCCGCTGCTACTACACCATGCAGCACCCTGCGCTGGCAAACACGCGGTACAGCAAAGCTCTTGAGGTGCGGTGGCGTGGTGTCTTAGATTGCGTTGCAGGGGTGTACGAAGCATGTCACACGGCAAAGATAAGCGGAATAGAGAGCGGGTCTGTGGTGTGGGGCCGTGCACACATGCTGTATCGCGCAGTTTTTTGGGCCGGCCAACGCCGCAGCCTCTTACCGTAGGCTCCAGCCTCTCAGACCTTGCCCTCTGGCTATCGGTGGCCACGTACCGATACCAAGGGAGCAGGTACCGTGCTTCTTCTCGGCTTGATTTCGGCACGTAAAGCACCTCATAACTTGCAGCAAGGAAGCTGCATGCGATTGCCTCACCAACCATGGTGCACGGGCCGACGTGGTGACTCTTACATGGGCCGGCAGCCCTTCGTTCGTATTATTGCGCCCACCGTACCGAATACGGTACCAGTGTTCTTTTGGCGGGTGCCCGAGCACCTTGTACGTAAGCACAGTGCTTGAGTGTGGCTGCCGTTACCTGTACTGCCATGGTGTTGCAGGACTTCACCCAGAGCGCCGTACTGGCGTACGAGTGCGGGCATGCGGAGCGCGACCTGGACGAGCAGCTCGGGCGCCTGCCGCCGGAGGACCTCAGCCGCATGAAGGTACGACTGTACGGTGGTACGACACTGGCGCATTAGTGTGACATTGCAGCACTGCATTCGCTTGGACAGAGGTGGTGTTTCAGACGGCCACTCGGGGACGGCGGATCGCATCTCGCATGGGAATACCGGCAGTAGCAGCAGCAGCAGCAGCAGCCAGCAGGCCACAGCCACCCACGTCGGTCAGTTGGGCTCCACGCTCATGGGTATCGAGCCCTTACGGCCCTCAGTGCCTGCCAAGCCGTGCAGTACTGTACTGCAGGCGCCGTCTCCACAGCAGCTCAACAAACCTGGCCCCATACACGAAGTGCATACCGCACCTGCGTCCCACACCCTGTCGCAACGAAGCCGACCTACAACGTCGTCGTCACATTTACGTTGTCCTGCCCTCGTAAACCCCTGCCCCTGGCGGGACGCAGGGCTTCAACCCCGCCGAGTGCCTGGCCATGGTGTGCCTGGTGTGGGTGACCCTCATGCTGGCACCACGCACCGTGCGGCGGTGGGCAACAGGTGGGTGTGGCACCGCACGCGGCGGGTGTAGCATTGCATGCCGTTAGGGCAGAACCAAATATAAAGTTGTGCCAAACCAAAGCAGCTTGGACGCATATGCTGTGCATGCGGGCGTGGCATTGCCTCGCATTGCCATTAGGCCATAAGCAGGTGGCTCCACGCCCCGGCTGCAGTGCACAGTCCCGACATCTGGGTGCGCAGTGGGCTGTGTCACCTGCAGCACTAGAGTGCAAGCTTTGGCGGGGAGGGCAGGACGGGCAGCTGATAGACTGCCTGGTGTTCGTGGGGAATTCGGCCCTGCAAACCGCAATGCCAGTGGCGCAGTGCGCAGGAACCTGCAAAACCTGGCTGCACAATAGCTACGTGTGCACCACCCCCAATCATACCCAACCACCCCACCCCCCTAGCTCCGCCGTGTCGACCGCCACTCTGGCCTGCTGGCGCCTTTCCGAGTACGATTGGGCCTCTGTTGTGCCCCGCCACCCCTTTCTTGGCCAGTGCCTCACCACCACTTGACCCGGCTTTAGGCGCCGCCGCCGCATCGACAACCACCCCACTCCCCTGGATCCGCTGTGTCAGATGCCACGCTAAACCGGTGGCGCCTTCCCGAATAGGATTGGACCGCTCTTGGGCCCCGCCGCCCCTTTTTGGCCGTGCCTCACCACCTCCTGACTCCAACCACCCTAACCCACAGGCTCCGCCGTGTCCGACGCCACGCTGGCCCAGTGGCGCGGTTTCGTGGGCATGATCGTCAACGGCTACTTCGAGCAGCGCATGGCCTGGTTCCCCCTGGAGCGACTCACGCTGGAGCTGAGCGCAGTGCAGGTGGGGGCCAGGGGTGGGGTTGGGCGGGTTGGGGAGGTGGAACGCAAAGGGTGACAAAGCGCTTGATTTTGATGCTGGAGCGTGAGGGTCTGCTGAGAGCAAGGTAAGCTGTGGGCCAACATGGTAAGTAGGAGGCAGTGCATGGGCACGGTAGAGCTTTCCCGGGAGGCGGTTGAGGGGAGGAGAACTGCCCACGTCTAACGATTTGGTACCTGTGTGCGTTTCTTCAAGTCCGTCACTGGTACCGTATCGCATCGTCCGGCGCTGAGCGTGTCGCAGGTGGGGCGGGGGTTTTGTTGTCGAGCGGTCATGAAACAAATTTAGGAGCCAGTGGTGCGGCGTGGGCGTGTGGTGCATTGTGGAGAGTGGGGGAGTGGCGGGGGCGGCAGCCGGAGGAGGTGAAGGGCGTGGTCAAGCTAGCATGGCTGCACGTGCGTTACGCTGGAGCGCTCAAAACAAGGAGCACTCCCTCCTCATAAGGCTCGTTTCCCCACAAAGTCAAACCCCTTCGTCCTCCTGCCCGCCGTCCTGTCCCCCCGCAGGACCTCGCGCTGCCCCCCGAGCAGGTGGCGGAGCGCGCGCGTGTGGTGTTCACGGTGCTGGAGCACGTGTACCCCCAGTTCGCCAAGGACTGATGTACGGCAACTGCATGTCAAGCCGTACAGTGCAGCCACTCATGCCCCCAATTCGCGAAGGACTGGCGTACGGCAGTACACTGTACGGCGGCTACATGCCATGTCGGATAGCATAGCCATTCTACAGTGAAGCTGAAAGAGGAGAGTTGGTTGCTGAGCAGGCTAGCGAGCACAGCCAGGCACAGCTCAAGACTTGGAGCCCCTGCCGAGGGTATGGCGCAGGCGGGCGGAGGGACAGCGTGCATGTCGGCCACGGACCCACGGCACAGGACGCACATGTGACAAACATGTGTCGGGCAAGAGCTTGGCGTACGGCGGGCGGAAAGAGCAGCAGCGGTATCCGTCGGTTAGGCGTGCCCCTCAGTCGCTCAGTGAGGTCGTGCCATGGGGGCTTCAGTTGTGTGCGACGCACGTGTTACGGACTGCATGTCGTGCCGTGCGGCCTGCCAATCGGACGCTGGCAGCTTGCAGGGTACCGGTACCGGTTATGAAACTGAGGTGACAGTCAACAATGTAATATGACGCGTTTACGGAGCCCATCCTACTAGCCACTCCGCCTGCTGCCGGCAGTCCAGCCCAAGCACGGGCTTACGGGGCGCTGCCGTCGTTTGCGTGTGCACGAGTTGATGCCATTATTTAAGCGACCCAAAGAGAAGGGCATGGGTTGCGCCCGTACAGGCAAGAGAGGAAGAGGCGCAAGGACCACCGTCAACATCTGACTTACCACCAACACAGAACCAACCAACGCCTGCCAAGCTCCAACAAAGCCCCCGGGCTCGGGCCCGCACAGTCTACCCGTCATGCGTCATGCGTGCGGGTTAAGCCCTCCCCATGCGCCTCAACTATGGTACGCCGGCTGCTTGTATGCCTTATGGCACTAGGGCTGTTCCCCCAAGCCGCATCTGGCCACGCCCTTCAACAACGCAACCCAGTGAATACCTCGTCACAGGCTGCGTCAGTGCTTAAACGACGCGGCAATATGTGCCAACTGCAACTGCAACCCACCAATCTGCACCAATAGTTGCGTCCCTACGCTTAACATAATTGCATCATGCAAATCAACTCGCAGCTGCATCATGGTGCAAGCTTTACAGACTTCCCGCTCACATGCTGCCGGCTGCCGCCACGTGCCTCCGTGCCACCACGCTGACAGCCTCCCGCCCCCAGCAACGCATCCCTGTCACACCATGCTGCCCGTGCCGCCTCAAACCCCGCCGTCACAACCTGCCGCCACCGCCGGCCACAACACGCCGTCAGTCCACCACATCGCATCACATCATGCTGTCCGTGTCCCAGGGCGGGCACCGCCTCGAAGCCAGGTAGGCGGCGACGCGGGGCCGGGCGGCGATGCGCTCCGCGTGCGCCTTGGCCAGGGGAGTGTCCACCGCCTCGTAGTAGGAGCCGTAGTGCTGCCGTGCGGCAGCCATGAACTGGGGGACCGTGGGGCGGGCGGGGGTGGCAGTGCGTGGTGGGTGCAGCGTGGCGCGGCACCGTGGGTGTCTCGAGGGCTTGTAACGACAACGGGTCGAGGAACACATACTCGATAGCAAAGAAAGTCTGCGTTACGCTAGACAAACTGGGGGCATGCGCGTGTGTACTGGGTAAGGCATGCCGCATGCATCACTCGGCCAGACTCGGCCGACACGTGTAAGGGCCATGTCCTCGGTACGGTTGGCGAGCACTGCGGCCAGATAGCCTAGGCTACCAAGACAACTGTGTGGTTGCAGGGCGTGAGGCGTCGGATTTATGCAGGTGGGACCTCGCATGGCTGGTGCGACGCTCCTCCGCTGCTGGTATGGCACTGTCGCACGCTGTGCAACACGTCGTCATCGCCCCGCCAACCTGATACTGGCACCTGGTGACTGCTTGTAGTGTGCCAGCTTGCCACGTGGCTTTCCAACCCGCCCCACACGCAAGAGCGACCTTCATCCTGCAGGTAGCCCCTGTCCTCACCTGGCCCCTCCCTTCCCTCGCCAGCCCCCGTTCCCTTCGCTTTCTGGGCTTGCTTCCACTGAGCCCTCGCCCTTAGCGAACCCCACCCGGCATACACCTGGCCCCCGCCCTGCCCCGCCCCGCCCCGCCCTGCCCACCACCCCACCTGGTACACCGCTAGGTCTGCCACCGTTACGGTGTCGCCAACCAGGAAGCCCTGAGGGCGAAAGTTGCAGGGCCCGGGTACTCAGCAAATACTTGATACGGTGCGGGGGTTGGGATTGAAGGCCAGTACCGGTGCGGGGACGTGTGCATGTACTTGTGAACGTGCAGGGCAGTTAACTCCATTCAGGTACAGCGAGCCATGGCCAGGGCCAAGCTGCCTTGGCATGGCAGGAGGTCGGTGGTAAGTGGGTTGGTGCATGGGAGCGGCGCTGCAGGTCCGGACGGTTCGAATGGGCGCCGTCTACCTGCTAGCTAAGCCAACCAAGCCCGGCCCACCTGCCCCCCGTTGCCGTGTGGGTTCTTGGCCAGCACCTCCTCAAAGTACTTCATGTACTTGGGCAGCCGCTGCGTGCCGTACTGTACGACGTACGGCTTGGACTCCTCCACCTGGGTCTTGTGGCTGGCGTAGAAGTCCTGCAGCGTTCATTGTGCGCGTTGACTGCATGATGGGCGGGGTGCCACTTACAGGCCCGTCATGCGGGATTAGCCTTTAGTAGCTGCCCACGATGGGCGGCGAGCAGGTAGATTGCGACTCCATCACTGCGGGTGATCCCACAGCAGGCGGAAAACCCAGGGCGATTGTGCCAATGGAGGAGCACCCAAGGCCCTGGCCACGTCGTGTGGGTATGCACCCACGGTATGCACCCCACCCCCAGCGCTTTCACAGCTGCCCCTGACCCCTCGCCTTTACCGCCACGTGCCCCCAGCCGCACCTTGGGGTGGAAGGCCAGGCGGCCCTCCGCCACGCCGTCCGTCACCACCGCCAGCAGCTGCTCCACGTGGGCAGCGGCCCGCGGGTCAGCCGGCATGAGACCGAACTGGCGGCCCAGGTAGGCCTGGGGAGGGAGGCGTACGGCACAGCGCGAGCATGCTGTCGCATACAGGTGAGGGCTCAAGGCACAGAACGGAGTGTAGGTGAGCCGGCCAGCATGAGCCTCAGCGGGCGGCCCTGGTAGGCATGGAGCATGGCGCGTACGGCACATAGGAAACAAGGTGGGAGCAGAAGCGTCCTGTGGGTTGGTCGGTGTGGGCACCGTATTGCGGCCCAGGTAGGCGTGTGGACGAGGAAGGAAGGGATGCCTGTGCGGGGCACGCACAAGGGGTTGGAGGTGCATGCCAGCCTGATGCTCCACATCCAACCAGGCAGGTAGGGGCGGTAGCACGCCGTATGCCGTTAGCGGGATGCATGCTGGCTACAGGGCATCGCACTGCAGCCAGCAGATCTACCGGTATACTGCATGACCACGATCTACTATTTGGTGGCCTTTTGCATCTTGATCCGGAGGCCTACTGCATGGCTATGTACCCCCTGGCCTGCACACCTGCACCACGGGCGTACCTTACTAGTAACCGAACCTGCCCTCGTGCTCATGCCATTCTTAATTGTTTGATGCTTTGTACAGCCCTGCACCACAACCCACTACACACCTGCACCACGGGTGTACCGCTCAGCACGAAGCCTCCCTGCCGCACCACGGGTGGGGCCCGTGCGGGGAAGCCAGGGTTGCCCCCGCCCCACACCCAGTCGACTATCGTCTTCATGCCTGCAGGTAGCAGGCATCAAGGTAGGAGGTGCTGGGCACACCGTGCTGTGCAACAAGCTGCGGCAGGCTGGGTGCTGGGTGCGCCACAACCCTGCGCATGCCCCTGCGCCTGCCCAGCCTCACCGCTGCCAGGCGCCGCGCGCTCGGCATCGTTTGCAACGTCCACGTAAGGGACGCCTGCCTCCTCAAATACTAGTCGGACGTACTCGCCACGGCCCTTGATGCCTGAAGGCAGCCGTGGGTGTCGAAGGCCAACAAGGCCAGCGGTTGGAATAAAACACAAGCGGGACAGCTTCAGAGCAACCCATATCGCCGGCTGCATACGATTGCATGCGAGTCAAGCAGTCCTTCTTCCACAAAATACGTGACCTACCCGGCCAGTAGAGCAGCTCCCAGCCCGGCTCCGACATGGTGCTACCCCGAGAAGCAGCACTGACGCGTTGTGAGTTGCAGGACTTATGCTCCTTTTTTTCGAATATAACCTGCAGAGACCAGGCACGGCGTAGAACTAAAAATCGGAGGCAAGGCCACATCGGTCCGTTCCCGCGCTGCGACACACAAGGCACGGATTACGCACTTTTCGACAAGCCTTGCTCACAGTATGGATCTATCATTACCTGGGGAACAGCTACGTGTCTGAGATAGGTCTGAACAGCGCAGCGCCTCGTGCAGTTGGTGCCGACGACCCTGTTGCAGGCTACCTGAGCAAACATGGAGGAATTGACCGGACCCTTGCAAGATGTGTTCAAGTAGGTTCCTTCTACGCGTCACATACGACCATGAGGTGATCGGGGCTCCCTTGGTCCTTACCTAGGACGCGCACGCGTATCGCAGGGACCTGAAGCGCCATTGGAAGCAGTTCCAAGAGTCGGAGCCCCTACTGGACGTCATCAAAGGCTTTGTACACGCAATCGACTGGCGGGTGCGTGGTTGAGCCCAGGTCGCTCTGGAGTCTGGACCCCCGGCCCTCTCCGCCCGGCCACTTGCTGCCTGACTCTTGCAAAGGCACTGACCCCAGACCCGCTTCCCTGTCAGCGCAGGAAACATGGATCATGGGCATCCTAGCCCTCCACGTGGTCATGATCCTGTCAGCGCTGCTCCTCCGCCGCAACACGACAGTGCAGGCGGCGGTGTTCATGGTGGCTGGTGGGTCCAACGGCATACCGTACTTGCAGCCCCTGCAGGCACCCAAAAGCCGCACCCAGATGCAGGGCAGCGCCCCTGACCCTCTGCAGCACCCCTTAGGGCTGTCGCGGGTGCCGCCTACAGGCACGGCCCCTGCCCCCACACCCCACCAGCGTGCTGTCCTCCTCTCCCTCCTTCCCCGCAGGCTGCATCGTGTTCCTGTCGGAGCGGCTGAACGCGCTGGGGGCGCAGCACTGGGAGCGGTTCGCGGGCCAAAACTACTTTGACCGGCAGGGCGTGTTCATGTCGGCGGTGGTCTCGGGGCCGCTGCTGGTCGCCATGTTCATCGTGCTGGTGAGGGAGTGTGACGGGTGTGGGGGTAGCACACCGAAACGGCTCGTTACGGTCGGGGGCGGGGTGAGGGGTGCACGGGGGCCGAGACGTACAGCACGTTGGAAGGAAGTGGTTGTATGAAGGGGTGGTTGCTTGCTGGCAAGGGGCATATGTGCAACCGCCGAGCGGCGGGGTTGGGGAGGGAGGGTACAGGTAGGTTAGCATCGGGACTGCGCGTACATGGTATGTTTGGGAACGGCATGCAGAATGTGGGGTCTGCCTTGCGTGGGCCGCTGCGGCAACGCAACACGTAGCCTGTGGTGCATAATAGCCAGCCGCTTCTACGTGGGTGTAGGGGCCGGTGACGATGCGGCGGCTGGGTATGGCAGATGAGCACCCTGGGACGCTGGGGCGCACTGCCAGGGTCTGGGGTGAAAGCGAGCGGCCTGATCGCTACTGCCCCCGTGGGCCTCAGCCGACCCACGTCCCGCTGGGTACCAAAGCCTTTCCTTGGTGGTGACGTTACGCGCAAGCCAGCCAGCAACTGAGTTGTTGTCCCTGATTGCCCTGCAGATCAATTACCTGATCAGCTGCGCGGCCATGCTGGTGGAGGCCAAGAAGAAGGAGCTAAGACACAAGGCGCGGCTGCGGGCCAAGCAGGCAAAGGAGGCGGGGGCGGGGGCGGGGGCGGGGGCGGGCGCAGGGGAAGGCAAGGCCGGCGGCGGCGGAGGCAGCGGCGGCAGCAGCAGCAATGGTGCGGGCAGCAAGAAGGACAAGTAGTGCTGCTGCTTGTGGTGGTGGAGCAGCAGCAACAGCAGCGTCGGGGCTTGGGCGCATGCGGGCGGGCGGCTCCGACTGGCCCGCTGGACAGCGACGGCCGTCTTGTCAGTGCAAGGAACGGATGTCGGCACGGGGAGCGGCGACAGGTCAGGTTGGGCCTGGAGGGTGCGGCGCCGTGTGGTGGGCATGCTGCAGGGGGGCAGCAGGTTGGGGTGCGATGGGGTTGGGGGCTGCTGCGACGGCTGGAGCTGCAGGCATCCGGGACGACGGCTGGACAGGGGTGGCAAAGCGCAGGACCGGACTCTGCGGTCTTGGCTGACGCGAGGGCCAGGGGCAGCGGCTGCGGATTGCGGCCGTGCCGGTGGCCGTACGCACTAAGGACGTATGGGCGGGGACTGCCCGCAAGCAGGGATGATGGCTGCTTATCAGTGTTAGCATCTTGGTGGCAACGTGGCGAAGTCGGACAAAGCCTACCCGGAAACAGCAATGCCTGTGGGTTTACCACGCCACTATACTGCTTCTGCCGGACATGTCAACCCCTCCACCAAGACCAGGTTCCGTCCTACAACGTCACGGCTCTGGTCTTAGACTGGTACATATACTGCTTCGGACAATTCTTGCGAGGGCCTGCGCGTATGGTCCACGTGTCACTCTGGTACTGTGGCAGTAGAGGGCCGGGCTGCAAGGGCAGTCGCAGGGGCACAGTACTGTTCCTGCTTCATGTGTGCCCTTAGTGCGCACCGCGGTGCGGGGCAGGGTCTGGAATGGCGGTGGGCGGACGTTTCGCTAGTGCCCACATGCGCAAGCAAGGGCTGCGCGTTATGGAGCTGTGTGGAGCAGCCGAAGGTGCTGGTCCCAGCCATTGACACCCCGATCAACCGTTGCTGCGAGTGATATAACTAATATCTGGACACCAGCACAACACCACTGTCCCTCCCAGTAGCGAAGGCCTTGACACTGGAGCTGCTTAGTAAACAAAATGATGAAATGCAAGCACGAGAGCCAGGCCTCCAAGAGACCCAGGCGTGGGCCGCGGAGCGCGGACACTTCAGGATGCAGTATACGTAGGGAAACACGCAGTTCACATTGCACGTAGCTGGCACAGCTACCCGGCTTTCTCCGCCAGAACGCTGGGTCGCTGGGCCTGTGGGCCAGTATCGGTTGACTGGCCACCTATCTGTCTGTCTGGTGGCGCATGGTAGCAGTACATCGATCGCTACATAACCAACAATGGTGTGGAACGTGGCAGACACATCCATCATGCTCTTTTGCGCGATGTGTATAAAACGTATACATGCTTTAAAAATGGCGGGCCACAACAGTACATGATCCGCACACACAAAGCGCCAGAAATACGTTGTAGCTAACTCGAAGTGTATCTGTGACAGCCTCTAGAATTGTGACGACTCTGTCATCTCTGCGGTGCTTCTCGGCAGCACGGGGGAGGGAACATACGGGGGGTCAAGATGGCGTATACTATACAGTAACTCTTTGTACGCAACCACTTTTGAAACTCATTGCTCATGGATCACCACAACAAATGCGACGAGTGAATACAGCAAAGAGGGAAGCCATGTCGTTCATGCTGGTTCATGCTGGTCGGCTACCTCGGCACCAATCGAGACCAGCTTACCCCTTAGCCGCTCTTGCAGTACTCACATTTGTGACAGCTTCTTTCGGGGAGCTGGATCACCACGGAGTTGGGGCTCAGCAGTTCGTCGAGGCACGGCATGACAAAGACATGTCAAGTTTAAGCAGGCCATACCCCAAGGACCAGCACGAGCGCGAAGTTGAACGCTTACATGCATACGGTGTAGCATCGCGGAAGGCTGGGCGCTTCTTAATGCAGACGACAGCGCCTGCTTCTCCGCACCCAGCGACCGGGGAGCTTGTCGAGCCCCCGTCGTCGCCAACGACGCCCCCGTTTCCACCCTCACCTTCACCGCCGCCGTCACCTGCCCTTCACCCCTCTCCTCATTCTTCACCCCCGCGCCAAACCTCACCTCATCGACCCCCGTCCCCTCCCTCCGCACCACCCTCACCCTCCCCACCACCCTCCCCTCCGCCCTCACCCTCCCCACCACCCTCCCCTCCACCCTCACCCTCCCCTCCACCCTCCC
>VFQN01007484.1_pt1 | contig 11738 bp, 8 predicted proteins | sample 3512371 | NCBI WGS metagenome assembly VFQN01 (sample SAMN10412370, study PRJNA504923) | tailings metagenome | isolation source: Replicate 2 from Balatoc abandoned mine | place: Philippines: Itogon, Benguet | collected 2017-08-28
AACTGCGGATCATCGCTTCCTCGACCTCGGTAATGCTGACGCCATGGCGCTCGGCAAGCTGGCGGAAGCTTAGCTCCTCGACCCGGTGGCCGAGAAAGATCGCGCGGTCGGCTTCGTCGATGCGATCGACGGCGCGCTCATATTGACGGAGGAGATAGCGCCGCGCGCGGGTGTAGCGGCTCACGACTTTTTGCCTTCGCAATAGTCGGCCCATTCCGCCATCATCACGCGGCGCTTCTCAAGGAGATTGCCGCGCCGATACGCAGCCTCCGTCTTGTTCGCGACGATGTGGGCGAGGGCGGCTTCGGCGACGTCGCTGGGATGATTGGTTTCTTCGCTGACCCAATCCCGGAAGGACGACCGGAAACCGTGCGCCGTGTATGGCTGTTCCATCTCCTTGAGCAATTTGCTCATCGTCATATCCGACATCGGCTGTTTGCCACGGACGCCGGGAAAGATGATGGGGCAGCCGGGAAGGCGAAGTTCCGCACACCGCTCGACGATGCGGATGGCGCGAGGGCAGAGGGGCACCACATGCTCCCGGTTCGCCTTCATACGGCCCTTGGGGATGGTCCACAGGCCATCGGCAAGGTCTATCTCATCCCAAGTGGCTCCGCGCACCTCGCCCGACCGGGACGCGGTAAGGATGGCAAACTCGAGGGCAAGACGACTGAAGGACTCTCGCTCGCGCAGGGCAGGGATGAAAGCGGGGACCTTCGCGTAGGGCATCGCTGCGAAATGGCCGTCCTGCTTCGGCTGGCGCGGCAGGCCTTTCGTGATCGCCTGCATGGGCGCTTCGCTGTCGCGGTAGCCCGACGAATAGGCCCAATTGAGGACGGCGCCGACGCGCTGACGAACGCGGCGGGCGGTTTCGGGCTTCGATAGCCAAATCTCCGAGAGGAGATTGCGGATCATCGGACCGGTAATCTCGTTGACCCGGACGTTGCCGATATGAGGGAAGGCATAGTCGCGCAGGCTCTGCTGCCATTGCGCTTCGTGCTTCTCATTCTTCCAAGTTTTGCGGTGAGCCGCCAGAACCTTCGCGGTGGCTTCGCGAAAGGTCGGAATGCCTTGCGCCTTCCGGCGCTCGAAAAGCGGGTCTAGCCCGATCTCAACCTGACTGCGGATTTCCCGTGCTCGCTCGCGGGCGTCGGCGAGGCTGACCTTGGAAGCGCTGCCCAAGCCGAAGTCCCGGCGGTTGCCCGCCTTCTGGACCCGGCACACCCAGCTCTTGCTGCCTCCCGGCTGCACGACGAGATAGAGGCCGTCACCATCGGAGAATCGTCCGGGACGGGTAGCCGACTTAACGGCGCTGACCGATAGCCTTTTCATGCTGATTTTTTCCCACGTTTCTTACCACAAATTCAAATGTGTGGGTCTGGACAGCATGGGATACATGAGGACACGAAACACCCCGGAGAGCCTAGGTTTTCCTAGGCTCTCAGCGGATGGTCGTGGATGTGTGGAAATTAGAAAATGGAGGAGAGTGAGGGATTCGAACCCTCGGTACCGTTGCCGGCACTTCGCATTTCGAGTGCGACGCTTTCGACCACTCAGCCAACTCTCCTCGCTGAGAGGTGACGCCCCTAGCGGCGGCTCGCGCGAGTTGCAACCCTCTCGTCACAATTTCGCGCGTCCGCCGCCCGGTGGCGCCCCAATCAGGGCTTTTCGGCCTCCCACCAATAAGGCGCGCGCGTGCGATTGCCTGTCGCGACCTCGTTCATCGTCAGCGGATCGTAAAGCCGCCCGCCCAGCATCACGCGGTGAATTTTTTCGGTATTGCGGATGTCCTGCGTCGGATCGGCGTCGAGGATCAGCAGATCGGCGAGCTTGCCCGCTTCGAGCGATCCGACATCCTTGCCATAGCCGAGCGAGGTCGCGGGCATGATCGTCGCGGCGCGCAGCGCGTCGACATTGCTCCACCCGCCGCGCACGAACGACCAGATTTCCCAATGCGCGCCAAGCCCCGATTGCTGGCCATGCGCGCCGATCGACACCATTCGTCCTGCGGCTGCGATCTTGCCGGCCTCGCGCGCCGAATCATCGTCGACATAGTCGCCCTCGGGCGCGATCGTGCGGCGCTTGTTGTTCGCGGCGAGCTGCGCAGGCGGGATGTGCCTGGTCAGGATCGGATGCTCCCATACATCGGTGTGCGCGCGCCAATAGGGGTCGCCCGCCGGGCCGCCATAGGTGACGACCAGCGTGGGGGTATAATCGACCTGCGTCTGCCCCCACAGCTGCACCAGATCCTTGTAGAAGGTGTGAAGCGGGATGTTGTGCTCGACGGTCGAATTGCCGTCCTGGATCAATGACACATCCATCGTGTAGAGCGACCCGCCCTCGGGCACGACGAGCATGTTTTCGGCCTGTGCGGCCTTGACCACCATCTGGCGCTGATCGCGGCGCGGCTGGTTGTAATTTTTGACGCTATGCGCGCCCTGCGCCTTCAGGCGGCGGACATGCGCGAGCGCGTCGTCATAGCCGTTGATCTCGGCATAGACCCCCGCCGCTTTCGCGCCATAGATGATCTCGCCAGTCGAAAATATGCGCGGCGCCAGGATCAGCCCGGCGCGCTGCATTTCGGACGACACAAAGATTTCCGAGGCGCGCGACGAGGGATTGTGGCTGGTCGTGGTCCCCATCGCCAGATTGACGATTTCCGACCAGTTCTGCTGCGGGATCAGTTCGTCATCGCCGTGACTGCCATGGGCGTGCGCATCGACGAAGCCGGGCACGATCGTCTTGCCGGTTGCATCGATGGTGACGGCGCCCGTCGGGACGCTGATCGACGCCAAGGGGCCGACCGCGGTGATGCGGTCGCCCTCGATGACGATCGCGCCATTGTCGATGATGCCGCCGTCGTTGTCCGCCATGGTGACGATGCGCGCGCCGGTAATGACGACGGTGCCGCGGCGTTTGGCCGCCGCTTGCGTCATGGCGAGCGAGACGCCATCGGTCGGCGGCGTGAATTTAGGCGCCTTGTCGTCGGCGGGTGCATTGGTGAACAAACGGGCCAGGTCGGCGCTGAACAGCGTCGCTCCCCGGCTCCAGTGAAGGCGTCGGCCGCCGTCCGACCAATGGATATATTCGGCGCCTCTGCCGCTAACCCGCGTCACGGGCAAGGCTCCACTCTTGGTGCCGAGCGAAACGTCCTGCCCGCCGGGCATCAGCGGGGTGACATAGGCGTCGTAGTTCTGGCGGAATGCCAGCGTCCCGCCGTCGGGCGAAATTTCATAGTCGCTGACCAGTTCGCCGCTCGCGTGGGTGCGCTTGTCCTGCCCGCCGAGGTCGGTACTCACCAGCTGGCTTTTGCCATCGCCCGCGGTCACCATGAAAATGCGGTCGTTGGTCGCACCATATTGCGGCTTTGCGCCGTCGCGGCTGACCAGTTCGGCAGAGCCTCCACTCGCCGCCATGCGATAGACGCCGGTGTCCTCGCTCCAGCGCGCCGAGGTCAGCCCGCCGCTGCCGCGCCGCTCGAACACGATTGTCTTGCCGTCCGGAGAGAAACGCGGTTCGGCATAATGGCCGGGAACGGTCGTAAGCTTGCGCGATGCGCCACCGCCTGCACCGACGACGTGAATTTCGCCGAGCCCGCTGTCGGTCCAGCGGACGAAGACGAGCGATTTGCCGTCGCGCGACCAGCTTGGCCATGCCTCCATCGCGTCGTCCCTAGCGGCGGTCAGCCGCCGCGCGGTGCCGCCGCTGGCGTGCTTGACGTAAAGCTTGCCGAGCGTTTCGAACACGACGCTGCGCCCGTCGGGCGACACTTCCGCCCAGCGCGGCATCTGTGTCGTAAAGCTGTCCGGCGCGACCTCGACCGCCGGATGGGTGGCGTCGATGATCACGCGGTCGTCGCTGACGCTGAACGGGATGATGCGGGCTTCGCCGCCCTGGCTGCTGACGCGGCGCAGCTTGCCGGCCGCCCAAAAGACGATGTCGCTGCTGTCGGGAGTCCACGCCATGTTCGGATAGACGCCGGTGACGGCCCAGGTTTCCTGCACATCCTGATCGAGCGCATCATAAACCTTGCGCTCGATGCCCGAAGCGAGATCTTTCACATAAAGCTTCGATTGGGTCGCTTCACGGCGCACGAACGCCAGTCGCTTGCCATCGGGGGAAGGGGTGGGGCGCACCGCACCGCCATCGCCCGAAGCCGCGGTGGTGACCTTCGCTGCCTGCAGATCATAGCGTTCAATGTTGAACAGGTCGGTGTTGCTGTCCTGCGCATATTCAAAAATTGGGCCCGGAGTGACATTGCGTGTATAAAACACACTCTTGCCGTCGGCGGCGAAGATCGGTTCGCCGAGCTCCTTTTGATGGCGCTCATTGGGTTTCTTTACCAGCGGCACGCCAGCGCCGCCCGAGACATGGTACATCCACACCTCGCCGGTGCCGAGCGAGCGGCCCGTGGTGAAATGTTTCTTCGCCACAATGAACTGACCATCGGGCGACCAGCTTGGCTGGTTGAGCAAGCGGAAATCTTCCTTGCTCAATTGCACCTTGCCGCTGCCGTCGCGATTCATCAGCCAGATATTGTCGCCGCCTCCCCGGTCGGACACGAAGGCGATCCGCTTGCCGTCGGGCGAAAAACGCGGCTGATGCTCGAACGCGAGACCTTCGGCGATGCGCGTCGGGGTGCCGCCCTCGATCGGCATCGTGTAAATGTCGCCAAGCAGGTCGAAAGCGATGGTGCGGCCGTCGGGCGACACATCGACGTTCATCCAGCTGCCTTCATCGACGGCAATCGGCACCTTGCGCGTCGTCATCCCCGGCGGAGCGTTGACGTCCCATTTCTCGGCTTTCGCATCTGTGGCGGGCGCTGGTGCCGCCTGCTGGGCAAAAACCGAAGTCGAACAAGCCAAAGTCGCCGCAAGGGCGAGAGCGAAGCGCGCCATGAAATTATCCCCGTTTGAAATTATGTGCCGACCATATGATGCTGTAACGAACATGCAAGCGACAGGTTTCGACGAAGGCGCTGGCACGCTCGACAGGCGGCTGCTAGCTCGACCCAAAGACAGCAATGGGGAGAGTGAAGCGTGCCGCTCAAGGGAATAAGAGTCCTCGATTTCGGACGCTATATCGCCGGCCCCTATTGCGCCGCCCTGCTCGCCGACTATGGCGCCGACGTGATCCGGATCGAGGCGCCGGGCGGCAATGACGACCGGTTCACGGTTCCGGTGGCCGACGACGGATCGGGCGCTATGTTCATGCAGATGAACCGCGGCAAGCGCTGCCTGACGCTGAAGCCTGGCAGCCCCGAAGGACGCAAGATTGTCCGGCAGCTCGTCGAAACCGCCGATGTCGTCGTCGCTAACCTGCCGCACGATGCGCTGACGAAGCTGGGACTCGATTTCGCCAGCCTGTCCGCGATCAACTCGCGGATCATCCTTGCCACTGCGTCGGCATTCGGCAGCCAGGGGCCGCTGGCGCAGAACGTCGGTTTCGATGCGGTCGGACAGGCGATGTCGGGCGCGGTACACCTGACCGGGACGCCCGATCAGCCCTACCGCGCGCAGGTCAATTATGTTGATTTCGGCACCGCGCTGCACACCGCCTTTGGCGTCATGCTGGCGCTGCGTGAGCGCGAAACCGCGGGGAAGGGGCAATGCGTTTCGGGGTCGCTGCTCGGTACCGCGCTTGCCTTTTCGAACGCGCTGGCGATCGATCATGCGCTCAACGGCATCGAACGCCAGCCGATCGGCAATCGCAGTTACAGCTCGGCACCGACCGACATCTTTCGCACCCGCGACGGGTGGATCGTTACCCAGATCGTCGGCGGCGGCATCTTTGCCCGCTGGGCCAATCTGGTCGGGCAGCCCGACCTTATCGACGATCCGCGCTATGCCAGCGACATCCTGCGCGGCGACAATGGCGAAGCGCTAAGCGTGATCATGCAGACTTGGTGCATCGCTCGGAGCAGCGCCGATGCGATCGCCGAACTGGGCGCGGCCCGCGTTCCGGCAGCGCCGGTGCTGCGCGCAGCCGAAGCATTAGCGCAGCCGCAAGTGGCCGCAATGGGGCTCATCGAGCCTGCCGACTATCCGGGGACGCCCGCCGGCGCGCCCGTCATTCGGGCGCCGATCAATTTGTCGGGCAGCGACAAGGTCGCTTCGACGCGCGCGCCGCAAGTCGGCGAGCATAGCGACGCGATCTTGGCGGAACTCGGCTATGACGCGACGGAGATCGCAGCTTTGCGCGCGGCAAATATTATTTGACCCGCTAGGGGTGGACGGCGATGGCATCGATCTTTAAATACCGTTCAGTATGAAATTCAGTGCAGGAGCTCCGCAATGACCGATCAAGTCGAATATGTGCCGCCAAAAGTGTGGACGTGGGACAAGGATAGCGGCGGACGTTTTGCCAACATCAATCGCCCCATCGCCGGGCCGACGCACGACAAGGATCTGCCCATCGGCAAGCATCCGCTGCAACTCTATTCGCTCGGCACCCCCAATGGGGTGAAGGTCACGGTGATGCTCGAAGAGCTGCTGGCGGCAGGTCATAGCGGCGCCGAATATGACGCGTGGCTGATCAACATCGGCGAGGGCGATCAGTTTTCGAGCGGCTATGTCGCGGCGAACCCGAACAGCAAGATCCCTGTTCTCGTCGATCGCAGCGGGGCCGAGCCCATCCGCGTGTTCGAATCGGGAGCGATCCTGATTCATCTCGCCGAAAAATTTGGCGCCTTCCTGCCGACCGAGACCGCGAAGCGCGCCGAGACCTTGTCGTGGCTGATGTGGCAGATGGGCAGCGCGCCGTTCCTTGGCGGCGGCTTTGGCCATTTCTACGCCTATGCGCCGACGAAGCAGGAATATCCGATCAATCGCTATGCGATGGAAGTGAAGCGCCAGATGGACGTGCTCGACCGGCGTCTCGCGGAGAGCGAATATATCGCGGGCGCCGACTACACCATCGCCGACATGGCGATCTGGCCCTGGTACGGCGCGCTCGCCAAGGGGCTGGTCTATGACGCTGGCGAGTTCCTGCAGGTGCATGAATATAAGAATGTCCAGCGCTGGACGGACCAACTCGCCACGCGCCCCGCGGTCAAGCGCGGGCGGATGGTCAATCGCGTTACCGGCGATCCGGCGAGTCAGCTTCGCGAACGCCACGACGCATCGGACTTTGACCTCAAGACCCAGGACAAGCTCGAGGCCGCTCAATAAGCGCAATTTGCGACGGGCGACGTCCGCCCGCCGTTAGCGCTGCATCAAGGAATGGCGCAAACCGCCGACAAGACCGCAGCACTGCGCGCAAATATTGTGTAAAATACGCAAAAGCGGCGTCGGGTGATCTCGACGCTGCTTTCATTTCGGGCCGTCATGCTGGCGGCCATGACAGCTTTCCCTGCCTTCCCGCGGCCCGCCCGCCGTCCGTTTCCGCCCGGCCCCACTCTGGTGCGCGAGGAGCGCGGCGCTGCCATCGTCGAAATGGCGCTGGTGCTGCCGCTGCTCCTGATGTTGCTGATGGGGATGCTGGTCTATGGTCAATATTTCATGCTCGCACACAGCGTCCAGCAGGCGGCGAACGACGGCGCGCGCGCCGCCATCGTCGGGCTCGATGCCGCCGATCGCAGCGCGGTGGCGACGCGCGCGGTTGCGCGGAGCCTGCAATCAGTGAGCGGCTCGCATAGCGTCGCCGTATCCGAAACGAACGAAGCCATCACGGTTGCGGTCGCCTTTACCGCCCCGCCGGACAGCTTCCTGCGTTCGGCGCTGGTCCCGTCGCCGACCAATGTCATTCGGTCGCGCGCGACCTTTGAATTGCCGGTCGATTGACGGTGGCGCTGCTCCCGTTCCTTTGCGGCTTGGGCCGCGATCGCCGCGCGGGGATCAGCATCGCGACCGCCTTCGCAATGACGATGCTGATCGGTGCCGCGGCGCTCGCGGTCGATGTCGGCTCGCTCTACCTCGACCGGCGCAAATTGCAGGGTATCGCCGACGCCGCCGCGATGGCGGCAGCCGGGCGACCGGGGGAGGAACGGGCGGCGGCCGAGCGGATCATTGCCGCCAATTGCGATTGCGGCATCCAGATCGCCGCGCTCACCACCGGCACCTATACGCCCGAACGGACCGTGGCGGCCGAGCAGCGTTTTGCGCCCGGAGGAGTGTCGGCGAACGCCGTGCAGATCAGCCTGACCCGCAACCGCCCGCTCTACTTCGGACGTTTCCTGACCGGCAGGAGCGACACCGTCATTCGCGCCACGGCCACCGGCGCGCGGCGCGGCTACGCGGCCTTTTCGCTCGGGTCGCGCGTCGCTGCGGTAAACGGCGGCCTTCCCAACGCGCTGTTGTCGGGCCTGACCGGCAGCGAGCTCAGCCTGTCGCTGATGGATTATAACGCCCTCGCCAGCACCGACATCGACTTGCTCGCCTTTTCCGAGGCGCTCCGGACCGAGATCGATGCCGATGTGCTGACCTTTGGTCAGACGCTCGACAGCCATGTCACGCTGCCGCAGGTCGTATCAGCGCTGGCCAGCGCATCGGATGGCCAAGCCGCAGGGGTGCTCGAACATATCGCCGGACGCGCCATGCCGCGCAGCCTGCTGCCGTCGCGCGCGATCGATCTGGGGCCGCGTTCGTCGAGTATCCGCGTCGATTCCGCCAACCCCGTCAAAGTCAATGCGCTCAGCCTGCTGCGCGCGATGCTGTTGCTGAGCAACGCCAATCGCCAGGTCGACCTTTCGGTCGCGAGCGCGCTGCCGGGCGGGTCCGGGATCGACATCGCGCTGCTCATCGGCGAGCCGCCAGCCCATTCGCCTTTGATTGCGGTGACCGACACCAATCAGGTCGTCGTCCGCACCGCACAGGTGCGGCTCAAGATCGACACGAGGGTCCAGACCCCGCTTGCCAGCGTGCACGTCCCGGTGCTCGCCGAACTGGGCTCCGCATCGGCGCGGATTTCTGAGATCGATTGTGGTCCGAACAGCAGCGCGGCGGTGTCGCTCGCGGTGGTGACCTCGCCCGCCATGCTGGCAATCGGCACCGTCGATGCTACCGATTTCCAGGACATGAAGCGCCCGCTCGATCCCGCACCGGCGCGCGTGGTAAAACTGCCGCTGGCCAGCGTCGACGCCGAGGCCGAACTGGTGCTCTCCGACCTCGCCGAAAAGCAGGTCGCCTTTTCGCGCCGCGATATCGACGATGGGCAAGTCAAGACCGTGTCGAGCAGCGGTATGGTCGCGGGTGCCGCCCAATCGCTCGCCGACCGCATGGATCTTCGCGTCAATGTGCTGGGCATCGGGCTCAACCTCAACGCGCTGCGCTCCGCGGTCGCCGACGCCGTCGCGCTTGCCGCGCCCGTGGTCGATACCGTCATCGCCGACCTCACCGGGCTGCTCGGCGTGCATGTCGGGCAGGCCGACGCGCGGGTCAACGCGCTACGTTGCGGGAAAGCGAAGCTGGTCTGATCCGCCAGACCGGCGCCGGATCGGACGCACTTCGCGGCCACGCTTTGGGAAAACGTCCCAATATACTCGCGAAGCATCGACATTTCGGGAGGTCAGTTTGGCGACGGCGCAGGAACCGCAGCGAGTATCGGCGGCCGATTTCATCCGCGGCTTTGCCAATTGGCGCCTGCAATCGGCGCGCGAGCCTGTCGTCGTGACGCACCATGGCAAGGATGCCCATGTGCTGATCTCGCTCGACGATTTTCGTCGGCTCGATAGCGAAGCGAGCGATGTCGCCGGGACCGCAGACCGTCTGCAACAATCGCTGGCGGGACTGATCGAATCGATCCGCGACGGAGTGATCCTGATCGATCGGCAATGGCGGATCGTCGCCGCCAACCCGGCTGCCTGCGACATGCTGGAACGATCATGCGCTGCGATGATCGGCGCGCCGCTGACGACCGCGGTGCCACGGATCGAGCGCAGCATGCTGGCGCAGCATATCATCCGCCTGATCGACCATCGCGAGCGTTTTTCGGGCGAGTTGCCAGACATCTTGCGACCGCGCCAATGGCTGCGGATCGACCTTGTGCCGACCCCGACAGGCGGGGCGGTGATCCTGCGCGACATCAGCGGTGCCATCGACGATTTTGCCGCAACCGATGCACGCGCCGCCCTGTTGAGCGCGGTCGAAGCGCAGGGCAGCATCGGACACGCCCGCATATCGGTGCGCGGAGCGGTCGAGGCGGCGAACGACACGCTACTCGTTATGCTCGGGGTCGATGCCGCCGCGATTCGGCGGGTGCGTTTTTCGGCGTTGTTGGCGGTCGGTGATCGGTCGGGTTTTTCTGAACGACTGGAGGCACTGTTCCGATCGGGTCAGCCCGTCTGCATTGCGTCCCAAATGGTGACACGCGATGGCGACGCCATCGACGTCGAACTGACGATCGCCGAAGTCCGTGGACCTTATGCCAGCGATGGTGCGGTTGTTCTGGTCACCCGACGCGCTGCCTAGAACCAGCTGCCGCGGTCGATTGTCTTGCTGCCAGCGGGCAGCGAGAAGTATTGGCCGTCCTCGCCGACGATAATCGGCCCGTCGAAGTGACTTTCGGCGCCACCGAGAAACGCCGCATTGAGGTAGGACGACGGCATCGACGGCACGACATGGCTGAGCACCAGCATCTGGACCCCTGCGACCCGCGCGCTGTCGGCGGCTTGCGCCGGGCTGGCATGATAATCGAGGATGTCACGCATGATCTGTGCAGTCTGCTTGCGGCCCGCCTTGTCGAGCTTTGCCGCGAGCGTCTTGACCATCGCGGGGTTCAGTGCCTCGTGAATCAGAAGGTCAGCGCCTTTGGAAGCCACTTCCAGCGAGTTTGATGGTGCCGTGTCGCCACTGACGACGATGCTGCGTCCCTTATAGTCGAACCGATAGCCCACCGACGGTTGGACCGGGTGGTGATCGACGGCAAAAGCGGTGACGCGAAGGCCGCCCGCGTCGTAGATGACCGTCGGTGCCGCCGGGAGCGCAAATGCGATCGCCGTCGCACCGGCGGCCATGGGGGGCGTGATCGCCTCGCCATGGTGTGCGGTGCGATAGCCATTATCGAGTGCGTAGGCGGCGTTGAACCCGGCAATAACCTGCTCGACACCCGGCGGCCCATAAACGGGCAGGGGACTTCTGTTGCCGCTGGCGGTCCAGCGCAGCAGCATCATTGGCCCCATCCCGTCGATATGGTCCGAATGAAAATGGGTCAGGAACATCGCCTTGATACGGCCATTGGGGAGGCCCATCTGCGCAATATTGCGCGCCGCACCCTCGCCTGCATCGACGACAAACAACGCCTTGCCCGCGATCACGACGGTGCAGGACGCCGCACGCTCGCGGCTGGGGAGGGGGGAGCCGGTGCCGCAGAGACCGACGTGCAATCCGTCTGGCATATCCTCGAGCGTGTCGCGCGCCGCCGCGCGTTCGACCGCACGCTCGAAGAGCCAAAGGCCGATAGGCCGCTGAAACAACCACGCCGACAGAAGCGCGATGCCAAGGATCGTCGCCACCCAGAGCGCTGTACGCCTGCCTTTTGTCATGTCCCATCCCCCAACTTTGTCCGTCCGTGACGAATGCACGCGCTGGACAAGCGGCGATGTTACGCGCAATCATTGGGCGAAGGAAAGTTGCAAGTCGCAACTTGCCGTTTACGTAAAGGTGAGCGCACAGTATAAGCGCGCCATTGCCCAATGGGAGATTCGTGATGGACATGGAATTCAGCCCCGAAGATCTCGCCTTCCAGCAGGAAGTGCGCGACTTCATCGCCGAAAATTACCCCGCCGAGCTGCGCGGCAAGCA
>VFQN01007485.1_pt1 | contig 11738 bp, 4 predicted proteins | sample 3512371 | NCBI WGS metagenome assembly VFQN01 (sample SAMN10412370, study PRJNA504923) | tailings metagenome | isolation source: Replicate 2 from Balatoc abandoned mine | place: Philippines: Itogon, Benguet | collected 2017-08-28
GATCATTCCCCGCCGATCCGGCCACCGAAACCGCCCGTCCGCCACCTGTGGACAAACGCGATTGTTCAGACCATGACGGTGGCGAATCGGTGTCCGCGGGCGAGCCCGGCGTCTCTACCGCCTCCTACGCGCCCCGGGACGGGCTGGGTACGGCGCGGAGCGTTCCGGGCGGTCGGTAGGCTCGCAGTGCCTCAGGCAGCAGCGTCGAGTCCCGCCGGCGCGCGTAAGGAAAGGCGTGCGCGGTGGTCTTCTCCTCCCAGGAAGGATGGGAGGAGCCGAGGTGACTGCTGAGCCACTGCCGCGGGTCAATGCGGACTTCCTGGTTCGTCCGCGCTTGTTGCGGCTGCTGGACCAGTGGTCGCCGATCACGCTGATCCTCGCCCCGTCGGGGGCCGGCAAGGCCGTGCTCGCGGTGCAGTGGGCGGACCACGCGCGAGCCGAGGGCCACGACGTGCTCTGGTTCGACGGCGAGGTCGATGAGCCCGACGACGTCGTGGCGGCGCTCGCCAGGCACGCGGGAGTGCCGTTCGACGGCGACCGCTCCGAGATGGTCCGTCGGCTGCGTCGCGAACTGCGCGGTCTCGAGCGGCGGCTCGCGGTCGTGATCAACAATGCCGAGCCGCTGCTCGAAGCGCTCGGCGGCGAGCTGGTCGACCTCGTGCGCGACTGCCGGAACGTCCACCTGGTCCCGTGCCTGCGCCGGCGGCTGGATCCGGTGGCGAAGGCGCTGCTGGAGGCGGAGACCCTGGTCGTGGGGCTGGGTGACCTGCAGTTCGACGCGTCCGAGGTGCAGGAGCTCGCCCGGAAGCACGGGCTGGAGTTGTCGACCGAGGAGGCCGAGCAGATCCGGGCGTCGGTGGGCGGTTGGGCGGCCCTGGTGCGCACGGGCTTCGAGTCGCTGACCGGGCCCGACCACCGGCGCGTGACGGTGTGGGCGGACCGCCACGTCGCGTGGCTCCTCGCCGTCAACGTCGTGCCGGTCCTGCCGCCGAGCGCGCTGGCCGCGATCTGCCGCGCCTCGCTCGTGGAGCAGCCGACGTACGGCGCGGTGCTCGCGGCGACCGGTCCCCTCGACGAATCCGCCCGGGCCGCCCTCGAGAGCATCGGCATCCTCGATCCGCTGGTCAGCGAGGGTGAGCCGCTGGTGCGTCTCCCGCCGCTCATGGCCGACTTCTTCCGGGGGAGCTACGACGCCCGGAAGCTCGGCCCGGCGGCTGGGGTCCACCATCGGGTGGCCGACTTCTGGCTCGCGGCAGGTGAGGTGCGCCTCGCTCTCCGGCAGGCACTGGTCGGACAGTGCTGGGGGCTCGCCGTCGAGATCGTCGAGGACCACTGGTGGGAGTCGTTCGACGACGAGCTGCCCACCATCCCCGTCGCCGAGGTGCGCGGCTTCCCCCGGGCCGAGGTCGCCCGGCAGGTGGCCCTGCCCGACGACCGGACGCCGCCGTCCCCGGCGACGCGAGCGGCCGAGGCGGACCTGCGGTCGGGGCCTGTCGAACGCCTGGCCGAACGGGTCGGCGACCCCGACGCCCTGGCGCTGCTCACCCTCCTGGCGGTCCGCGACCGCGTCCGCGGTGACCATGCCGGAGCTCTCGACCTCGCCCACCGCGCGGAGATCGTCCTCGGGGCCGGTGTCGAGGCCGGGGGCGCCTCGCCCGCCGTACGCCGAGCCGCCCTCGAGGCCGGCCGGGCCCGCCTGTTGTCCGGCGACCTCGTCGCCGCAGCCCGAGTGCTCCGCGTCGGCGACGGGCCTCCCCGTGAGCTGGCGCTCTGCGCGGCGGTCAGCGGAGATCGGGCCACGGCGGCGCACTGGCTGGAGAAGTCCGACCACACGGGAGTCGCCGCGCGGATCGCGGCGGTCTTCGCGGCGCTGCGGGCGCTCGACCGGCAGCGGACGGCCGAGCTCCTGGCGTCCCTGCGTGCCGACGGCGTCGAGCGTGACGACCTGTGGCCGCTCGTCGCCTGGCTCGAGGCCCAGCATGCCCTCGCCTGGGGCGGTCGCAGGCGGATGCGCGCCGAGCTGGCTGCGGCGCGCGACAGCGTGCCCTGGCTGCGAGCGACCCCATGGATGCAGGATCTGCTCGTCGCGGCCGAGGCGGACCTCTGCATCTCGCTCGGGCGCACGGCCGTGGCTGCGCGCATGCTCGCGGAGCGCGAGGCCGGGTCAGCGCAGATCCTTGTCTCCCGGGCTCGACTGGAGCGGGTGGTCGGGCGACCCGAACCGGCGCTCGCCCTGCTCGACGAGGCGGCTGCTGCGGGCTTCGCCACGAGCGCGCTGGAGGTCGAGAAGCTGGTGCTCCGCGCGTGGTGCCTCGACGGCAAGGAAGCCGCAGCAGCGCTCGCCAGCGCGGTCCGGGCCGCCCGTCGCGATCGGCTGGTCCTGCCGTTCGCGCTCGTCCCGACGGAGCTGCTGGCCTGTCACGCCCGGCAGGTGTCCGGGCTGACCGCGATCATCGCGCTGCTGCGCGAGGCCGACGTGCGGGCGCCGTACGACGTCGTCGACGAGCTCCCGATGCTCACGCCGCGCGAGGCCGCCGTGCTCGCGGAGCTGACCCGCGGGCTCTCGCTCGAGGAGATCGGTCGCGAGCTCTTCGTCTCGCGCAACACCGTGAAGTCGCAGGCCGCCTCGCTCTACCGCAAGCTGCGGGCCGGCGGCCGGGACGAGGCGGTGGCCAAGGCGGGCCGAATGGGCCTGCTCGATTAGGGTGCGGGACGAGGACGCGGCCTCGCCTCAGACCCCGGCGTCGAGGTGGTCGAGCAGCAGGCAGACCGCGATCTCGATCGGTTCGCCGTCGATCGGAAGCGGTGCCGTCATCAGTAGCCGCTGAAGCAGGCCACGCAGCTCGGTCTCGGTGATCTCGAGCACGTGTACGGCGTCGTCGGCGCCCTGGCAGGTGAGCCGGTGACGCCGGGCGTCGAAGGTGAGCCGTCCGCCGCTGAGGTCGCCGATCTCCTCGTCCAGCCGCAGGTGTGCGCCCATGCCGCCTCCGTTCGGTCCGAAGCCGGCGCCGCATGGGGACGATGCGGCGCCGGCGTGAGGAAGACCCGCGCACGGGTTCGTCCTTACGCGCCCTCCACGTGTGACGTACGTGGACTGGACCACCAATCAGCTCTGGAACGTCAGGACGTCGTTGGTGGGGTCGGGATCCTCGTTGCCCTCGGCCGAGACGCGCACCGTCACATCGAGCGAGCCCGAGACGACCAGGTCCATCGCGAACATGCCGGTGCCGGGCGACAGCTGGCAGGTCAGCCTGGTCGCGGTGGCGTCGGTGCTCGTCTGGGTGCAGGTGGCGGGCAGGTACGACGACCCGCTGTGCACGGCGAATCTCGTCAGGCCGACCACGTCGATCGTCAGCACGGTCGGGTCGAGCAGCGCCGCGACCGACATCTCCACGTGGTGGTCCGGCCCGTAGTACGTATGGGATCCCGAGCTGAGCCGCAGGTCCTCGTGGGTCGCGGGGTCCGGAGTGGGAGTGGGGTTGACGGTGGGCTCGACCGTGGGAGAGCCGGTCGGCGTCGTGGAGGGGACGGCGGTCGGGGCCGCGCTGGGCCGGCGCGTCGGCTCCGGTGCGGTCGGTGTCGCCGACGGGGTGGGCGCCTCGGTCTCCCTCGGCGGGGTGGGCGCCGGGTTTCGGGTCGGCGGCGGCACGGGTCGGCTGGGCGCCACCGTCGGCAGAAGCGGTGGGACGACTGACGGGGAGTTCGACGGCCTGCGCGCCGGCGTCGGCGGTGCGGGTGGCGCGTCGGTCAGCGTCGGACCGGACTCCGCGACCCCGGTCGTGTGATCCGACGAGTCCGCGACCGCTGCGTCGCCCGAACCGGTCTGGGCCATCCAGGCGAACGCTCCCGCGGCCGCGGCGGCCACGAGGACGACCGCCGCGGCGGCCGTGACACCTGTGGTGGCCGAGCGGTGACCGCGACCGTGATAGAGCCCGATGGAGCTGCCACCGCTCCCGCCGGCGCCGGCGTACGTCGCAGCTGTCACGCCGAGGATGGCCGGTGCGAGCACCATCCCCAGGTCCGCGCCGAGCGCGTGCAGCTCGAGGTAGCCGGCGGTGCAATCGGGGCACCGCGCGAGGTGGTCCTCGACTCGATCCCGACGACGTCCGCGCAGCCGGCCCCGGGCGTACGCCGCGAGCTCCTCGCGGTAGGGCCCGCAGGCCTCGTCGCGGGCCTCGCCGAGGTGGGCGTCGAGGTAGGCCTCACGGAGACCGTCGCGGGCACGGAAGGCCAGCGCCGCGACGGCGTTCGCCTTCAGGCCCAGGAGACGTCCGACCGTCGTGTGGTCGTCGGACTCGACGACGGTGTGCCAGAGCACGGCCTGCCACCGCTCCGGCAGGGAGGCGAAGGCGGCGGCGAGGACAGCTGACTCCCGGCGCTCCTCCACCGGGTCGACGGTCACGGGGGCCTCGAGAGCGTCGGCGTCCTCGACCCAGGTGTACCGGCTGTCGCGACGCACGTGGTTGACGTAGACGTTGTGGACGGTCCTCAGCAGGTACGGCCGGAACGCCACCTCGGGGCCGCCGCCGGCCTGGATGCTCTCGAGCAGCCTGGCGAAGGCCTCGCTCACGAGGTCCTCGGCGGTCGTCGGATCCGTCAGCCCGCGTGCGTAGCGGACGGCGGCGTCATGGTGCCGGACGTAGAGCTCCGCTACGGCCTCCTCATCGCCACTCCGCGCGGCGGAGATGAGGTCGAGGTCGCTCGCGGACTCACGTTCCAAGGACGCGGTCATGGGGTTCGGACTCCTCGTGGTGCCTCGAGACGCACCGGCCTCAGCATCCCGTCGGCTGACGGCTCGTCGAGCCGGCCAGGAGGGCAGGCGGGAGCAATTCACCCCCTGGTTCACCCGCTGATCCGGGCACTCGGGGCCTGCGGTCTAGACCGGTCCACTCCAGGTTCGCGAGATCCGTAAGTGGTCGGCCGCGTCGCGGTCCCTCCTGTTCGCGTCGGGCTCCGCCGGACGCCGGACAGGCAACAGCACAACGGATGTGGGGACAGACCATGCACAGCACTTGGAGGCGCAGGACGTCGAGACAGCGGGCGGTGGTGACCGTGCTGGCGGCGTTCGCGCTCGTGGTGAGCGCGCTCGTGGGGTCGGCCGTCGCGGCGCCCGGCCAGTCGCAGGTGGGCATCACGAAGGAGAGCAGCCTCGACGGCTCGTCGGTGACGCCCGGGGCGCAGTTCACCTACACCCTCGCGGTGCGGTGCTCGGGTCTGACGGCCGGCTGCATCGACCAGACCGTGACCGACGTGCTGCCCGCGGGCCTGGACGTGACCTCGCTGCCGTCGTCGACGGACACCAGGATCGTCGACTACGACGAGGGCACGCGCACGCTGACCGTCCGGTTCGTCGAGCCGTTGCAGGAGCCCGTCGGCCAGGTCGGTCTGAACGACGGCGCGACCCGCGTCTTCGAGATCGGCATGCGCCTCCCCGCGAACACCTCGATGCCGGACGGCACCGAGATCACCAACACCGCCACGACGGTCGCCGAGAACGCTCCGCAGGTGTCCGACGACAACGTGCTGCCGGTCGCGATCCCTCGAGAGGTCCGCCCGGTCGCGACGAAGACCTGGACCGATGGCTCGGCGATCGCCGGGAGCGGTGAGCAGACCACGGTCACCCTGGGCGTGCGCAACGCGTCGTCGAGCTCGGTGAGCGTCTCCGAGCTGAGGGTCACCGACACGACGGCCGCGACGTACGAGCACTTCGACCTGACCGGCGTCGAGCTCGTCTCGTTCCCGGCCGGAGCCGACCGCGCGCGCCTGCTGGTGTGCACGGCCACGGCATCGGCCTGCGCCGACGAGGTCGACTGGTCTGGGGGGCCGGTCGCCTCGTCGCCGGGGGCGCTGGCCCTGCCGGGCGGCGTCGCCCTCGCCGATGTGACCGGTGTCCGGGTGGTCTTCACCGACAGCGCCGGCGAACCGCTGCCGTACGACGCGACCGGCGGCCGGGTCCGCCTCGGCTTGAAGCTGCGGGACAGTCTGCGCTCGACCGGTGACGTCCTCGCGCCGACCAGGAGGATCACGGTCAGCAACTGCGCCGTGCCGGGTGCCGTCGACGAGACCGACACGCTGACCCGCGGCTCGTCGGTCTGCGCGCCGTTCGATGTCCTGCCCGACACCGTGCTCGTGCAGGCGCAGAAGTCCTTCGTCGCCGACACCAACGGCAACTTCACCCGCGAGACGGGGGAGTACGCCGTCGTCGGCGAGGACTCGCCGGTCTCCGCGACCGTCTCCGTGCGCAACGACTCCGCCTTCCCGCTGCGGCACGTGCGGATCACCGAGCCCGACGCCGCCGCGCCCGCTTCGGAGTTCGAGAAGCTCGACGTGACGAAGGTCCGGCTGCGCTTCCCGTCGGGGGCGACGACCGCTCGCCTGGTCGTGACGTACGCCGACGGCAGTGCCGACCTCGAGCAAGACCTCACCTCCACGACGACCGTCGACGTCGCCCGCGCCGGCACCCGGGTGACCGGCATCGAGGTGCTCTACACCGGTGTCGACGGCGACGGGAAGCCGTCGATCGCGATCGGGTCCACGTCGTACCTCGACGTCCACGGCACCCTGAACGACGACGTCACCGCGGCCGACCTGCCGGGGGGCACCTCGCCAGGTGTCGGCAACTGCGCGGCGTACCGGGCCCAGGCCGACACCTCCAACAGCACCGGCACCACGGCCGGCACCGCGTGCAACTCCCTGCCCGTCGAGGCCCGCAGCAGCGGAGGCGGCGGCGTGAAGACCGTCGGCCAGTCCACCGTGCCCCCGGGCCAGCCGATCCCCTTCACGCTGACGTTGACCAACAACGGCAACATCGCGCTGGTCGACCCGGTGCTCAACGACCCGCCGGCCGAGGCGAACGGGGAGCCCCGCGCCACCGGCAACCCGTTCACGCTGCTGTCCCTGGTCTCGGCGACGGTGCGCAAGGACTCAGGCGTGCCCGAGGTCGCCCTCGAGGTGTTCGACCCCACCGCAGGTGCCTGGGTCGCGTACGTCGCCTCCGACACCGCGCTGCTCGCCCGCGTGACCGGGCTGCGGGCGTCGGTCGACGGCGAGCTGACGCCGACCAAGCGGGTCTTCGTCGACCTCGTGATGGAGCGCCGTGCGGGCGTGCCCGACGGCGTCACGCTGAGCAACTGCTTCGCGGCCGGTGCCGTCGGCTGGGTCGGTGACCCGGTCTGCTCCGCCGAGGTCGTCACCGCCCCGGCTGCCAGTGGCGCGGCGCTCAACAAGTCGATCTCGCCCGGGCAGCTCCCCGCGCCGATCCCCGGCGTCCCCCAGCAGACCGCGCAGGTCCGCCTGGCCGTCGCCAACACCGGCAACGTCAGCGCCAACCGCCTCCAGGTCACCGACGACGACGCGGACTTCTTCGACGCCGTGAACTTCGGCCAGGTGCGCTCGGTGACCTTCCCCGTCGGCGCCAACCGCCTCCAGGTGGACGCGCGGACGGCCGGCGGCTGGGTGACCGGCAGCCCGGTCGCCAGCGGGTTCGGGCTCCCCGGTGGTGTGTCCGCCGCCGACGTGCTCGGCGTGCGGCTGACCTTCACCCACTCCAGTGGCGACTATGCGCTGCGCCCGTGCGAGGGCACGCCCACGCCGGCGTCCTGCACCGGTGTCGTGGTGCTCGACGTCCACCCGCGCGGCTCGCTGCGCTCCGATCCCGAGACCGCTCCTCCGGCCGAGCTCGACAACACCGCCGTGGCCGGTTACGAGACTCGGCTCCAGGCGCCGGGCGTGCTGGCCACGATCGACCCGGTCAACGCGACCATCGACCTCGTCGAGGGCGACGCGCAGCTCGACGTCGAGAAGACGCCCAACAGCGCCATCTCGCCCGGCGAGAACGCGCCGTTCCGTCTGAAGGTCACCAACGCGGGGACCGCCGACCTGCCCGGTGTGGTCGTCACCGACCTGCTGCCCGACGGCCTGACCTTCGATGAGGCCTACCAGTCCGGCGCCGGCTACCGGATCGTCGATGTCCAGGTGCCGGCCGGCACCGAGGACCCGCCGGAGCCGACCTTCGAGACGACGAGCGCCGGTGGTCGGATCTCGGAGCTGCACTGGTCCTTCGGGAGCTGGGTGATGCGGCCCGGAGCGACCTTCACCATCGAGATCCAGGTGCGGCTCGCGCCCGGCGTGATCGAGGGACAGGTCAACACCAACCGGATGGGCGCAAGCTCGCCCGCCCCCGGCCTGGCGTGCTCGCCCGGCGCCGGTACGTCGACCGACGGCACCTTCGGCACCGGCGTCTGGTGCACGGACTCGGCCGAGGTCTCGACCAAGGCGGGCGCGGCGTTCGAGGCCCGCAAGTGGGTCGCGGGCAACGACGCCCTGGGCTGGTGGGACAACCGCAACCGCGGGCCGGTGCCCGTCGGCGACGCGGCCTGCCCGTCGCTGACCCAGGGAGGCCGGACCTACACGGCCTACCCCTGCGTCGCGCTGGTCAACCCGGGTGACCAGTACGACTACCTGCTGCGCATGGTCAACGCCGGCACCGAGCCGGCCACGGCGATGCGGGTCGTCGACCGGTTCCCGGTCCAGGGTGACAAGGGCGTCGTGCTCAGCGGCACCGACCGCGGCACCCAGTGGGACAACCGCCCGCGGCTGGCCACCGAGCCGGTGCTCATCGGCAGCGGCACGCTCACCACGACGTACGCCGACAGTGAGGCGGGTGTCTGCGTCGACGACCTGTCGATGACCGACGCCTGTGGAGCGGGCACGTGGGCCGACGACTTCGGCCCTGACGCCGTGGCCGCGCAGATGCGGGTGGCGTGGCCGACGCCGCTCGCGCCGGGCGAGGGCGTGAGCATCGCGTTCTCGATGGAGACGCCGCTCGAGGTCACTCGGGTGGCCGACCCCACTATCGCGTGGAACTCCTTCGGGCACGCCGAGACCACCCGTCGCGGCAACGGCAGCACGCGCGTGCTCCCGCCGACCGAGCCGATCCAGGTCGGTGTCGCCACGGCGTACGGCACGCTCCGGGTGATGAAGGTCCTGGGGGCCAACCCCGGCGACCTGCCGGTCGGCGACCGGGAGTTCGAGATCGACTACTCCTGCCGCATCGAGCCGGTCGGCAACCCGGCGCGCACCGTTGCGGAGGGCACGCTCACGCTCCGGCCGGGCGAGTCCGACGAGGTGACCGGCCTGCCCGGCGGGGCGATCTGCGAGGTCTGGGAGGAGGACCCGCACGGAGGCATCACCAACGTCCCGGCCGACGATCACGCGATCGTCAGGATCGACCCGCAGCTCGGGTCGGACCCGGTGCCGCCGACGGAGGTCAGGGTGACCAACAGCTACCCGCTCGCCGAGATCGCGGTCGAGAAGCTGGTCCAGGGTGACGCGGCGTCGTACGGCGCGGACACGACCTATCCCGTCGAGGTGCTGTGTGCCCTGGACGGCGTGACGGCGGCGGGCTTCCCCGTGACCGTCCAGCTGACCGGTGACGACAGGGACGTGCTCGATGCGCCGGTGGGCGCCACCTGCGCGGCGACCGAGCTCGACGACGGCGGTGCGACCACCTCGACCGTGGACCCGGCAGCGGGCCTGCTCGTGACCCCCGGTGCCGCCGGCGCCCTGACGCTCTCGGTCACGAACACCTTCGAGCGCGGCCAGCTCCAGATCCGCAAGCTGGTCACGGGCTCCGGTGCGACCCTCCCGACGGGACCGTTCGCGTACGACGTCGCCTGCACCTTCGAGGGCGTGGCGATCGATCCGGTGACGGTGACGGTGCCGCGGGCGGCCGGTGCGACGGAACTGGTCGCGGACGTGCCGCTGCTGCTCCCGATCGGTGCCGAGTGCACCGTGACGGAGACCGACGACGGCGGCGCCGACGCGACGCCGGCGCCGGTGACGGTCACGATCGTCGAGAACGCGGACGACAACACCGTCCGGGCGACCTTCACCAACGAGTACTCGGCCGGCACGGTCGCGCTCACGAAGGCGCTCGCCGGTGCGGGGGCGGAGTCGTCGTACGCCACGAAGGCGACCTTCGCGGTGCAGGTCACCTGCGCACTGGATGCGCCGACGAACGTGCTCCACTCCCGGGTGGTCGAGATCCGCGGTGGTCAGCGCATCGAGCTGGTTGACGCGGCAGGCGACCCCCTGCTGCTGCCGGCCGGTGCGCGGTGCTGGGCCGTCGAGACCAACGCCGGCGGGGCGAGCGGCCAGGCGGTCAACGCAGGTGGCTTCGACAACGCCCTCACGGTGCTGCCGGGCCTGCCGGCCTCGCTCCAGCACCTCGACCTGAAGGTGACCAACACCTTCGACCGGACCTCCCTGGTGCTGTCCAAGGTCGTGACCGGCGACGCCGCCGAGTACGCGCGGGGTCGCGAGTTCGAGGTCGCGGTGACCTGTGTCCTCCCGCAAGGCGGGGTGGACACCCCGCTGCTGACGGCCGCGCCGTACCGGCTGACGGCGGGCACGCCGGTCACCGTCCCCGACCTGCCGGTCGGTGCGGAGTGCTGGGCGGCGGAGACCGACGCCGGCGGCGCGACCGAGTCGGTGGTCGCCTACGCCGGCCCGGCGGCACCGCTCGTGCTCGGCGCCCAGCCGGGGACGATCGAGGTCACGAACCTGTTCGAGGGCGATGTCGAGTCGGGCGCCGGTGGCGAGACCGGCGAGGAGGCCCCCGGCAACGGCGAGGAGGGCGAGGTGGCCGGCGCCTCCGGCGGGCTGCCCAACCTCGGCGGTCCCTCGCTCGGCCTGCTGGGCCTGGCCGTGCTCCTGCTCGGAACCGGGGCGACGTTCGTGTGGCGCAGCCGTCGTACGGCGGGCCCCACGACCTGACCAGACGACGTGGTCCCGCCGGCCCAGCGCCGGCGGGACCACGTCGAGCGGCTTGCGCTGTGTGCCGACCCCCTCGAAACCACCATCCGGAGAGCGGAGACTCTTGGCGTCCTCCCGGCGGCGTCTGCCCGGTGGTTGAGGTGTGAGGGCCGCTAGGCCCGAGCCTCGAAACCACCCCACCCAGAATCTCCAGAAAGAACTTTCGGAAAGTGTCCGAATGCCGGTCCGAACAAGGGTTCTGGGCCTCTGACTGTCGGTGGCCGATGCTTGGATCGAGGTATGTCAGCGATGACCACGCCCCGGCACCGAGTCTCGGCCGCGACCGCGCAGATGCGCGCCGCCGCCGCCTCGGTCGCGGACGCATCCGTGTGGTCCATGACCGAGATCGAGACCGCGTCGACGCTGGTCGAGCTGGTCCGACTGAAGGCGCAGATCACCGAGCTCGAAGCCCGGGTCGCGCTCGCCGCCGGGGAGATCCACGTCGACCAGGCGCGGGTGATCCTGAAGTGGGTCGACCGGCTCCCCGACGATGTCGGGGCCGAGTTGCGGGACCGGGCCGAGCAGCACCTGCTCCACCGGGCCGCCGAGCACGACGCCACGGCACTCGACCGGCTCGGCAAGCACGTGTTCGAGGTCATCGACCCCGACGCCGCCGACGCCCACGCGCCCAAGCACCAGGCCGCCACCAAGGGCGCCGGCGCCACGGCGGAGCGGCTCCACACCCCGGAGGCGATGGGCCGAGCGCTGTGCGAGCTGATCACCCGCTACCCCGTGAAGAAGCTCCCCAATGGCCGGTGGGATCAACGCCACCCTGCTGGTCCTCATCGAGAAGACTCACTCGTGGGCCGGATCGAGAAGGCCGGGATCCTCCCCGTCGTCCTCGGCGGGGACTCCATGCCGCTGGACGTCGGCCGCGAACAACGCCTCTACACCCGCCACCAACGCATCGCGATGTTCGTCCG